>PVBE010923565.1_pt1 | contig 11875 bp, 9 predicted proteins | sample 1631181 | NCBI WGS metagenome assembly PVBE01 (sample SAMN08397723, study PRJNA350692) | Marine metagenome, whole genome shotgun sequencing project. | isolation source: water | place: Pacific Ocean | collected 2012-04 | reverse complement strand
GTATCGGGCCCATCGAATCGATCCCCGGCGACGACCTGGAGATCGGTGTCGCGGCCCAGGTGCGGGACTTCGAGCCCGACTGTCACTTCGACAAGTCGCGCCAGGCCCAGATGGACCGGTTCGCCCAGTTCGCGGTGGTCGCGGCGCGCGAAGCGGCGGCCGACTCCGAGCTTGGGCACGAAACCTGTCCGCCCACTCGAATCGCGACGATCATCGGCACCTCGGTCGGCGGCCAGGTCACCCAGGATGACGCCTACCAGCGCCTCTACGGCGAGGGCCGCAAGCGCGCGCATCCCTTCATGGTCCCCCGCACCATGACCAGCGCGCCGGCGAGCCAGGTCACGATGGATCTCGGGCTGACCGGCCCGGCCTTCGTGGTCTGCAGCGCCTGCTCGTCGGCGGGCCACGCGATCGGCCAAGCCTTCCATATGATTCGCGCGGGCTCCGTCGATGCCGCCTTTGCCGGTGGCGCGGAAGCGAGCATCACGTACGGCACCCTCAAGAGTTGGGAGGCGCTTCGAGTCCTGGCGCCCGACACCTGCCGGCCGTTCTCCCTGGATCGCCAGGGCTTGGTTCTGGGCGAAGGCGCCGCGATGCTGGTTCTGGAATCCATGACGAGGGCGAAGCAGCGCGGCGCAAAGATCTATGCCGAGATCGTTGGCTTCGGTGCGACCTCGGACGCCTCGGACCTGGTCCGGCCCTCGCCCGACGGCGCGTCGCGTGCCATAGGCCATGCCCTGGAGGACGCCAAACTCAACGCGGACGAGGTCGACTACGTCAGTGCCCACGGCACCGGAACGACGGCCAACGACGTTATCGAGACAGAGGTCTTGCACCGTGCCTTTGGCGCTCACGCACGGAAGCTCGCCGTGTCCTCGACGAAGGCGGTCCACGGCCACGCCTTGGGCGCGTCGCCGGCGCTCGAAATGGTGGCGACGGCGCTCGCGATCAAGGAGGGCGTGGCGCCACCCACGGCGAACTACACCTCTTGCGATCCCGAGTGCGATCTCGACTACATCCCCGGTGAGGCCCGTGAACTCGAGATCCGCGCGGCGATCTCGAACTCCTTCGCGTTCGGCGGCCTGAATGCGGTTCTGGCCCTGCAACGCGCGTGACGCGAAAAGGTAGCGAGGCGCTACCGGCGCGGGCGCACGATCCATAGCCCAACCAGCAGAATCTCACTATTCTCGTGGCCGTCGGATAGCGGCAGCCAAGCGACGGTGAAAATTTCGAGGGCGAGGGCATCCTCGCCATCACCATGGGGCTGCCGCGGCCGGGCGTTACCTACGGGAGTTGAAGCAGGAGGGGTAAATGGATGCGTCCACCGGCTTCATCTCCCAACTTTGTGCGGCTCGCGAATTCGAAATTGAAGGCGGGCGGCAGCCGCGATCACCATGGATAAGGACACATCCTTGGAATGTCGATTGACCAAACCGAACATAGGAAGCGAGGAGTTGCAGGAAAATGGCTACGAATCATGAAGCGATGGAACGCGAGAGGAACGAAAAAGTAGAATATGACTGGGGAACGCTCTGGCCGCACTACCACAAGGAAAGGATGAACTGGGCGACAGGGTTCAAGACGAAGGGCGACGTGGATATTCTATTCCTCTCCGGGTCGACCGGCAGGGATCCCTTCGAAGACGCGCCCTGCAGAACGCCCGATGAGGAACGGGCGGGCAGAGGCAAGGTGGTCGGCGGCATCAAGGAACAGACCCGCCAGGTGTTCGATGACATCAAGAATAATATGGACACCATGGGCGCCTCCATGAAGAACATCGTCATGTTCCGCTATTTCCTGAAGCGGAGAGAGGATGTCTTCGACATGCGGGACGAGATGTACGCCTTCTTCGAGGAGCATGAGCCCGATTTGCGGGAACATCCGCGACCGGCCACATTGATCAGAGGCGTGGGAATAGACTTGCCGGATATGCTCGTCGAGATCGAGGCGTGGGCGGTCGTACCCAGAGAAAAATAGATTTAACCGGACGCAGATCGCTAGAAAGTGGACGTCCGCGGCACCCCCGGTCCCGAAAGTCGGCCGCTGAATGGCGGTCGTCGGGACCGGGGTCCCGAAATGATATCGAGGCACTACCGGCGCGATTGCGTGATCCATAGCCGCACGAGCGGAATCGTACTATTCTCGTGGCCATACGGTACCGGCAGTTAGGCCACGGAGACGTAGTGATGGAACGGACGTTCGCCAAGGAAGTCGAGCTTCTGCGCAAGGGCGACGGGGAGTATTTCGAAGGCGAGGGCATCCTCGCCATCACCAAGGCGCTGCTGCAGTCGGGCGTCGCTTACGTCGGCGGCTACCAGGGCGCGCCGGTCTCGCATCTGATGGATGTGCTGACCTCCGATTCGAAGGGCCTGATGGCCGAGCTCGGCATCCATACCGAGGTCTGCGCCAACGAGGCCGCCGCCGCCTCGATGCTGGCCGCCTCGATCAACTATCCCCTGCGCGGCGCGGTGACGTGGAAATCGACCGTCGGCACCAACGTCGCGGCCGACGCGATTTCCAACGTCGCGTCTTCCGGCGTCATCGGCGGCGCACTGATCATCCTCGGCGAGGATTACGGCGAGGGCTCCAGCATCATCCAGGAGCGCACCCACGCCTTCGCGCTCAAATCCTCGGTCTGGCTGTTCGACCCGCGCCCGCACCATCCGAAGATCGTCGAGCTCGTGGAACAGGCGTTCGAGATGTCGGAGGCGTCGCACACGCCGATCATGATGGAATTCCGCATCCGCGCCTGCCACGTCACCGGCCGCTTCGCCACCAAGGACAACAAGGCGCCCAAGTTCTCCAAAAACGCGCCGCTCGAGAAGGCCGAGTTCAACCTCGACCGCATCGCGCTGCCGCCGTCGACCTACCTCCAGGAGAAGCTCAAGATCGAGCAACGCCTGCCCGCCGCGCTCCAGTTCCTGCGCGACAACAAGCTCAACGAGGTGTTCGACGGCGCGCAGGACGATGTCGGCATCATCTGCCAGGGCGGGCTCTACAACTCCGCCGTCCGCGCGTTGCAACAGCTCGGCCTCGCCGACGTTTTCGGCGAATCGAGGATCCCGATCCTCTGCCTCAACGTCACCTATCCGCTGCTCGACGACGAGATCGTCGGTTTCTGCGCCGGCAAGTCGGCGGTGCTGGTGATCGAGGAGGGCATGCCCGACTATCTCGAACAGGCGTTCAACGCCATGCTCCGAAAGGCCGACATCAACACCACCATCGTCGGCAAGGGGCCGTTCCCCAAGGGCGGCGAGTACCAGGCCGAGGTGATGGTGAAGGGCATCGCGGGCTTCATCGAGGGCGCCGTGCCGCGCGGCCTCGACCTCGCGCCGATCTCGGCCACGGTGGCCAAGATCGACGACATCAAATCCCAGGCCGCCGAGCTGTTGGGCGCGCCGGTACCCAAGCGCCCGCCCGGGTTCTGCACCGGCTGCCCGGAGCGCCCGGTGTTCAGCGCCATCAAGCTCGCTCAGCGCGATGCGGACGTCGGCGAGCTGCACATCTCGGCCGATATCGGCTGCCACAGCTTCGCGGTGCTGCCGCCGTTCGGCCTCGGCAACACCATCACCGGCTACGGGCTCGGCCTGTCGTCGACCGCCGGCGTTGCGCCGGCCATGGGCAAGCGCACCGTCTCGATCATGGGCGACGGCGGGTTCTGGCACAACGGGCTGTCGTCCGGCATCTCGGGCGCGGCGTTCAACAAGTCCGACAACGTGCTGGTGATCATGGCCAACGGATATTCCTCGGCCACCGGCCAGCAGCACCTGCCGTCGACCACCGCCGGTGGCACCGTGCCGGCTGACACCGTGATCCCGATTGAGAACGCGCTCAAGGGCCTCGGCATCAATTGGGTGAGGAAGCAGCACACCTACCAGGTCGGCAAGATGAAAGCGCTGCTGCGCGAAGCGCTGACGACGCCCGAGAAGGGCCTCAAGGTGATCATCGCCGAAGCCGAATGCCAGATCGCCAAGCAGCGCCGGCTGCGGCCGATGGTCGCTCAGGCGCTCAAGGCGGGCGAGCGGGTGGTGCGCACCCGGTTCGGCGTCGACGAGGACACGTGTACCGGCGATCACTCCTGCATTCGCCTGTCGGGCTGTCCGTCGCTCACGGTCAAGCCCAACCCCGATCCGCTGCGCAAGGATCCGGTCACGTCGGTGATCGACAGCTGCGTCGGCTGCGGGCTGTGCGGCGAGGTCTCCGATGCCGCCGTGCTGTGCCCGTCGTTCTACCGCGCCGAGATCATCCAGAACCCGAGCGCCCTCGACCGCGTGCTTGACCGCGCGCGAAGCGCGATGATCGGCATGCTGCAAGGCGGTGCGAACGGCGCCGGAGCCGCGCCATGACCGCGCCCGCGCTGCCCGATCGCACCCTGACCATGCTGATCGGCGCGCTCGGCGGCGAGGGCGGCGGCGTGCTGACCGATTGGATCGTCAAGGCCGCTGAATCGATGCATTTCCCGATCCAGTCGACGTCGATCCCGGGCCTCGCCCAGCGCACCGGCGCCACGACCTACTACATCGAGATCTATCCCGTCCGCCACGACGACCTCGGCGGGCGGGTGCCGGTGATGGCGCTCTACCCGGCGCCCGACAACTTGGACGTGGTCGTCACCTCCGAGCTGATGGAGGCCGGGCGCATGCTGGAGAACGGCATGGTCACGCCCGACCGGACGACGCTGATCGCGTCCGACCACCGGGTCTATTCGATCATCGAGAGATCGGCCATGGGTAACGGTCTGTTCGACGACACCGACCTGAGAAACGCCGCGACCAAGCTCGCCAAGCGCGCGATCCTGTCGGATATGGACGCCATCGCCAAACGCAACGGCACCGTCATCAACGCCGTCATGCTGGGCGTGCTGGCGGGCTCGGACGAGCTGCCGATCCCGGCCGAGGCGTTCGAGCGCGCGGTGCGCGAGGCGGGCGTCGCGGTCGAGGCCAATCTGCGCGGCTATCATGCCGGTCTCGCCCACGTTCGCGGCGACGGAGCGACGGCGGACGAGGCGGACGAGCCGAGCCCGGTCGAACGAGGCCGCCCAGCCATCGACGACCTGCTGGCCGAGGTCGAGCGCGCATTTCCGCCCGAGACCGCGGCGATCGTCGGCGCCGGCGTCCGGCGCGTCACCGACTACCAGAACCCGGCCTACGGCGCGGCCTACCTTGCCAAGCTCCAGGGCGTGCTGGCGGCGGACAAGGCGGCCTCTGGTGCCGGACGCGGCTTCAAGCTGACCACGGAGACCGCCCGATTCCTGGCCCTGTGGATGACCTACGAGGACATCATCCGGGTCGCCGGGCTCAAGAGCCGGGCCGAGCGCATGGCCCGGCTGCGCACCGAGGTCGGCGCCCAGGCGGGCGAGCCGGTCGTGGTGACGGAGTTTCTGAAGCCCGGCTGGGAGGAGATCTCTTCGGTGCTGCCGCCGACCCTTGGCCGGCGCGTGCTGGCCTGGGCCGACAAGAAGCCCGACCGGCGCGACTTCCATTTCGCGATGCGGATCAAGACCAACACGTTTTTGGGGTATTTGCGGCTGTGGCTGCTGGCGAAGTTCAAATGGTGGCGGCCGCGCACCCATCGTTTCGCCGAGGAGCAGGCCGAGGCCGGCGCCTGGCTCGATGCGGTCGTCCAGGCAGCGCCCCGCGATTACGATCTCGCCCTCGAGATCGCCGAGCTGCCGTCGCTGCGCAAGGGCTACAGCGACACCTACCGGCGCGGTGTCAGCAACTATCGCTGGATCCTGGGCTCGCTGGTGCTGCCGGCAGCGGCGGGCGAGGTCGACGCCGCCGCCGCCGCGGGCGCCATCGCCCGAGCACGCGGCGCCGCGCTCGCCGATCCCGACGGCAATGCTCTCGATGCCGCAATGGCCGAGATCAGCGGTACCGTCATACCGGACGTCGCCGGCGATTCCGGGGCACCAAGGGCGACGGCGGCTGAATAGATCGTCGCCGCGATCACCAACCCAAATCTGAAACCGAATCAGGGAGAACTGAAATGGCCGATCCCGTCGTCACTTGGAAAGAAATCGTCGATCGCTGCGAGGACATCGGCGTGCTGGCGAAGAAGCTCTATGTCGTGTTCACCAGCCCGTCCGAGGGCCTCGGCAAGGTGATGGAGAACATCGAGGAGCATCTCGCCTATCAGCACGAGATCGAGCAGAACGGCACCATGTTCGCCGCCGGCCCGTTCGCCACCGACGACGAGGCCAACTGGATGGGCGAAGGCATGGTGATCATTCGCGCCAACTCGCTCGCCGAGGCCGAACAGGTCGCCGCCAACGACCCGATGCACAAATCGGGCGCGCGCACCTACCGGGTCCGGCCATGGCTGATGAACGAGGGCAGCTTCACCGTAAAGGTCACGTATTCGGACCAGAAACACGCCGTCGAGTAACGAGGCTCACGTCTATCGCCATGGCGTCGAAAATTGATAAGCACCGCACGGTGAAGCTAATGCTGGTGGCGGCGCTCGCCGTCACCATCGCGCTGGCGCCGCACGCCGGCGTGGCGCAGTCGATCAAGCCGACGGCGCTGATCGGCGCGCGGCTGATCGACGGGCGGGGCGGAGCGCCGGTCGATAACGCCACCGTGGTCGTTTACGACGGCGCCATCGTCGCGGTCGGCGCGGCCAAGAACGTGGAAATCCCGCCCGACGCCAGGGTGATACGCCTCGCCGGCAGAACCGTGATGCCTGGCCTGATCGACAGCCACGTTCACATCGGCCTGTCGGGCGGCGGCGCGGTCGACGCGCGCGAGGTCAAGGCGGTCGCGGCGACCAAGAATCTCCGAAGCCACCTCAAGTTTGGCGTAACTGCAGTGTTCGACCTCGGCGGCAACCCGTTCGTCCAGGGTCTCAAGGACGCGCTCGCCGCCGAGCGCATGGTGGGCCCGCGGCTGTTCGGGGTGAAGTACGGCATTACCTCGCCGGGATCCCATCCGCTCGGGCTGCTGAGGGATATGCGGCTCGACAAGCTCCTGGCGAACGCGCATCCGACGGTGCAATCGGTCGAGCGCGCCCGGTTCTGGATCGCTCGGATCGCGTCCCAGCGGGTTGACGCCATCAAGATCTTTCACACCCGATCGGAGTTTCCCGGCACCGCGCGCCTCGCCGCCAACGGCGCGCGGTTCGAGCCCCGCGTCCTCAAGGCATTGATCGCCGCGGCCCATGGCAGGAAGCTGAAGGCCTTCGTCCACGTCGCTGTGCCCAACGAGGCGCGCGAGGCGGTGCTGGCCGGCGCCGACGTGATCGCGGGCGCGATCGGGCGCAGCGAAGCCGGCGCCGAGGCCACGTTCCGGCTCATGGCCGAGCGCGGCGCCGCCTACATCCCGACACTGGCCCAGATCGAGGCGGCCCACGCCGGCCCGGTCGAGGCGAAAGCGCTGGCGAAGCTACGCGGCCGGGTGTGGTCGGTGGTTCTCGACAGCATCGCTAGCGCAGACGGCCTGGTCCGCAAGCGCCGTCTCGTGAAGGGCTTTCCGGAAGCCTCGCGCCGTCATTTCGAGATCGCGCGCGCCAATCTGAAGCGCGCCGTCGCCGCCGGCGTCCGCATCGCCATGGGAACCGGCGCCGGCAATCCCGGCGTGATGCACGGCGCCAGCGCGGCGCGCGAGATGGAGCTGATGACGCAGGCCGGCATGACGCCGATGCAGGCGATAATCGCCGCCACCGCCAACGCCGCCGAAATCATCGGCATGGCATCGAAGCTCGGAACGCTCGAAGCCGGCAAGCTCGCCGATATGATCGTGATCAAGGGCGATCCACTGAAGAACATCTCGGCGATCCGCGAGATAGACCTCGTCGTCCGGGGCGGTTACGTGTTCGATCCGCGCGGGATCAGGATCGACTGACGAAACAGCTCAGCGCCGCTCGCCCTTGGTGGACGCCGGGACCTCGGAAGACTCGGCCGTGAGACCGGCGCGACGGGCCTCCTCGACCAGCTCGGGCGCCCAGTGGATCTCGGCGCCCTGATTGCCGGCGTTGATCGTCATCAGCCAGGCGTCGTCGTCGGAGATGTTGACCGCGCCGTGCATCTCGCCCGGCGGCACGGCGATGATGTCCCACGGCTCGAGCACCGCGACCTCGTCGCCGTCCTCGCCGAGCGTCACCGACCAGCGCCCCGACATGGCGACGAACACCTCCGTGGTGTCGTGCGCGTGGGCACCGATGCCGTTGCCGGACGGGCAATGAAGATAGGTCGCGTTGAACGCCTCGATCTTGTCGAGCGCGGTGCCGGCGACGGTCTCCTCGCCGGGCCGCCCGATGACCGAATAGCGCTTGCGCGCGAACCGCGGCAGGAGGGTATCGAGCGGCCGGAAGGAGGACTCGCGCCCGGCCAGGTCGCGGAACCGAAGAAGCAGGGAATCGATATCGAATTTGCGTGCCATGTCCGTCATCCGTCGTCCGGCCCGGAGGTCAGAATAGTCCGCGACGTCCTGTAAGGACAGGCGATCCGTGCGAAGAATCTCGCGGGCTTGAGATTGACCGACATCACGATCCCGTGACGCCGCCATGCATCCGCTAGACACGCTAACCGGGAAATTCTACGGTTTTGGCCTGCGATTCGATTTGGAACATTCTCATGACTGATTTCCTTTCGGTAGGGGCGTTGATCGGCGCGCTGCTTGGTCTGTTTCATGCCACTTACGTCTACCGCCTCGTCATGGCGGAGGCCGCGACGGACGCCGCCCCCGGTCACGCGCGCGCGGCCAACCATGCGGTCTGGACCTTCGGCCTTTGGCTGGTGCTGGGCAGCTATGTCCTGGCGCTGTGGCTGGTTTCGGTCGTGCTCTACGCCGTGTTCAAGGCGTTTCGGTGATGGACGCCTCGAAAATCAGGTCCGTCGCGGTCGTCGGTGCCGGCGTCGCCGGGTTGGCGACGGCGCGGACGGTGATCGCACGCGGCCTCGAGTGCACCGTGTTCGAGCGCTCGGGCGTGCCCGGCGGCGTCTGGTCGGACGGCTACTCGAACTTCGGCCTGCAGGTCCAAAGCGAGCTCTACGAGTTTCCCGACTGGCCGCTGCCCGAGGGGACGCCCGACTTCACGCCAGGACCGGTCATCCAGAAATATCTCGCCGACTTCGCCGATCATTTCGCGATCACGCCACGCATCCGGTTCGAGACCGAGGTCGTCCGTATTGCCGAACGCGACGGGCCGGGCTCGGGCTGGACCATCACCTCGCGCCAGAACGGCGAGGAAAGCCGCGACGACTTCGATCTGGTGGTCGTCTGCATCGGGCTTTATTCGAACCGGCCGAACATGCCGGAATTCCCCGGCCAGGAAGATTTCGGCGGCGAGATCATGCATATCTCGGGGCTCGATGCGCGCGACCGGGTCGCCGGCAAACGGGTCGCGGTGCTGGGCTACGGCAAGAGCGCCACCGACGCCGCGCTCGAATCGGCGGAAGTGGCCGCGCAAACCCACATCATCCTACGCGAGCCGCACTGGCCGCTGCCGCCCAAGCTCGCCGGCATCCTGCCGTTCAAGTGGGGCATGCTCAACCGGCTGGCCAGCGCGCTCATCCCGCCCTACCAGCGCCCCACGCCGTTCGAGCGCGCGGTGCACGGGTTGGGCAAGCCGCTGGTCTGGTTCTATTGGCGGCTGGTTGAGGCGCTGCTCTTTTTCCAGTGCCGGCTCGGCTCGCGCTTCGGGACGCGCGTCAGCCTGGTCCCGGAAAAACCCATCGAGGTCGATGCCTTCGGCGAATCCACCATGCTGCCGCGGCCCGATTTCTTCCGCCTCGTCCGGCGCGGCGCCATCGAGGCCCACCGCACCGGCGTCGCGGAATACACTCCGACCGGTCTCCGTCTCGCGGACGGCGCGACGCTCGACATCGACGTCATGGTGCTGGCGACCGGTTGGACGGCCGATTTCGGGTTTCTGTCGGACGACGTATGGCACCGGCTCGGCGCCGAGGACGACGGGTTCTACCTGTACCGCAACATGATGCACCCCGACGTACCGGGCCTGGTCTTCATCGGCCGCGCGTCGACGATTTCCAGCATTCTCACCTACAGCCTGCAGGCATGCTGGCTCGGCGAGCTGCTCGACGGCCGGGTCTCGCTGCCGTCGGCCGAAGACATGACGCGCGACATCGACGAGATGAAGGCGTGGAAGCGGTCATGGATGCCGTTCAGCCCGGCGCGGAGTGCCCGCCTCATCGTCCACATGCTGCACTATCACGACGAGCTACTGCGCGACTTCGGCGCCAGCCCATGGCGCAAGACCGGCGCCTTCGCACCGCTCAAGGAGCTGATCGCGCCTTACGAGCCCCGCGACTACGCCGCGGTCCTCGGCGGAGAATGGCGACGCGAGAAGGCCGGCTAGCCGACCTCCATCGCCGTCACGCCGCCATCGGCGAAGAGGTTCTGGCCGATGATGAAATCGGAATCGTCCGACACCAGGAACAGGACCGCGCGCGCCGTGTCGGCGGGAACCCCGGGTCGGCCGGCGAGGTTGGTGACCGGCCGGTTGGGGTCGACGTCCTGCTGGCCGACGGCGGAGCCGGTTTTGTTGGGCGAGACGGTGTTGACCCGGATGCCATGGGGCGCGAGCTGATAGGCGAGCGAGCGGGTCAGGTTGGCGACGCCGCCCTTGGCCGCCGAATAGGCCACCGCGCTGGCACGCCCGCGATGGCCCGATGTCGAGCCGATGTTGACGATCTTGCCGCCCGAGCCCTGCTCGACCATGCGATGGGCTGCGTATTTCGCCATAAGGAACGGCGCCGTCAGGGTCACCGCGATGGTGCGGTCCCATTCCTCCTCGGTGATCTCGAGAACATCGCGGTTGTCCGAGATCGCCACGTTGTTGACCAGGATGTCGATGCGCCCGAAACGCTCGACAACAGCGGCGATCAGGCCTTGGACGTCATCCGAATTCGAGACGTCGGCGACGAACGAGGCGGCCTCGCCACCGCCAGCGCCGATGGCGGCGGCCACCGCATCGCCGCGCCCGCCGTCGAGGTCGACCACCGCGACCCGCGCGCCTTCGGCGGCGAAAAGCTTAGCGATCTCCTCACCGATATTGCGTCCCGCGCCGGTGACGATCGCGACCTGACCTTCGAGCTTCATCGTCTTCTCCCCTTATGCCCGGGCCATTGAAGCATCCGGGTTCGGGGCGGTCAATCAGCGGGCGCGTCGCCGTTGGGGGCGTCACCGTCTGGGGCGTCGGCGTCTGATTGCCAGTCGAGCAGATAAATCGGGACGGGTTCGGAAAAGCCCTTGAGCTCGTAATCGCCCTTCTTGGTGAATGCGTATTGCTTGCCGACGCACATCTCGCGCACCAGGTTGGACACCGCGATCTCGTGGCCTTCCGCCTTTGTCAGCACGCGCGCCGCCATTTGCACCGGCGTGCCGAAGACGTCACCGCGCTCGTGAATCGGCTCGCCAGCGTTGACGCCGATGCACAAGCCAAGGCCGAGACTCGCATCGGCCGCGTTGGCGCGCTCGCAGGCCTGCTGCATGGCGATGGCGCCATCGACCGCGCTGACGATCTGCGGAAAGGTCGCCATGATGCCGTCGCCGGTATGCTTGATTTCCCGCCCGCCATGTAGCGCCAGCGCGGCGCGGACGATTGCGTCGTGCTCCTGGACGACATGAACCGCCGCGTTATCGGTGCGTTCCTGCGTCTCCGCCGTCGACCCGACGATATCGGTGAATAATACGGCGACGAATTCATTGACGTGCTTCACGGTCGGCGCGAACGGTCGGTTCCAGAAATCCATCGCCTCGACGACACCGGGTTCGCCATCCGGTTCCTGTTGTCGCCGTGCCATCGCGGCGCGGCCCGCCTCGTACATCCGAAAATATTTTGGGCTGACCAGGTATTCGTCGACATTGCCGCAGAAGCGGCGCGCCATTTCCGGCGAATGGCCGAGCAACCGCGC
>PVBE011100829.1_pt1 | contig 11877 bp, 11 predicted proteins | sample 1631181 | NCBI WGS metagenome assembly PVBE01 (sample SAMN08397723, study PRJNA350692) | Marine metagenome, whole genome shotgun sequencing project. | isolation source: water | place: Pacific Ocean | collected 2012-04 | reverse complement strand
TATTTGAGTGAGGAAAACGTCCGCCTTTGGTGGGCGTTTTTTTTTTGTGTCGAACATGGTGAGAGCATGAACGAGATGCGTGAACCGCTCTGGCAGGGCTCAAACGAGGAGAACTCGTCCTCATTGGGTGGCCGTCGAGAGTTACTGAAATGGGGGGGGGAATGGAGGCGCGGACCGGATTCGAACCGGTGAATAACGGTTTTGCAGACCGCCCCCTTAACCACTTGGGTACCGCGCCAAGCGCTGGGAGGGTATGCCGCGAGATGGCCTCATTGTCAATAGAGGCCTACCCATCCGTCTTCTTTACTCAGGTTTTGCGCTGATCTGTTCCTTACCGCATGATGGTAGAGGACGTACTCTTTTCGGTGACTGGAGAAACCCGATGGCGCGCGCTCGCCGATACCCGTTGGCACAGGAAATCGCTCGTTGCATGCGTCCTGCGCGGCCCGGGGCCCCAGAGCCACCTCTGCCGAGACCTCCTCATGGCGTCCCGATGGTTCGCCCTGCCATTCGCAGGACTCCGGCTGCTGCAGAGAGACGGGATCCGGACACACTGGCTAGCGCCGCTCGCTACGCGCACCTCCAACACGTCGAAGACGGTACGATGATGGAGATTGGAATTGACGAGAATCTCTTTGCGGGTCTGGCTTGCCAAATCTGTGTCGACGGAGACCAGGTACGAGCAACCTTCAAGGTGGGCGATGACCCAAACCTGCGCCGTCTCTTAGAGGCCGAAAAGGGGCGGCTGCGATCAGCGCTCGAGGCTCGTGGGATGCGCCGGGTGGAGGTCGTGATTGAAGCCTGAGGTCAAGGCAGCGCACGTGGGGTCGGGAAGAACGTACCCGTCACAGGGCCAGTGAGAGTGAGCCGTTGTGTGTCGTGGCTCAGCTCCGCTCGAGTAGCAGTCAAGCTGAGGCCTCGGCTGGTGTAGACGATGGGGCCTGCTGCTCTCATCGGAGCCGGACCCGCTTCAAGGGTGGCTTGGGTGGCCGTGAGGACAGCGGGTGCGTCGGTCTCAAAGCTGAGCTTCTGGAGAACGAGAGCGTTGGTCTTCACCTGAAAATCGCCGGATGGAGCCTTGCCTGTGGCGACGGCTTTCCCGTTACCATCCCGAAAGAGTTCGGCCGTGATTTCCTGCAGGGCGGTATGTCGTAGACTGCCAGTGCCTTTGACGGCCGAGATTCGCCAATGAGTCGTGCTGTCTGCGTGCAGGGTATAGTGCAGGCCCTCTAGGACGATTTGGTTCTCTGGGGTGACAGTTTGGGGCAGGTCTGCTCCGGAAGAGCAGGCAAGGTTGCTAAGTGCCGCACAAGCGGCTACGAGTGGGCCCCACGAGCGCATGCGTATGGGTAACATGCCTCAGCAAGGAGAGGAAGCCATTGTCTGGCTCTAGCCAATTTGAAGCCATTGGCGGTGAAGCTACGCTCAGGGCGATTGTCGACGACTTCGTGGATCGGGTCTGTGACGTAGAGCTCGTTGCCGATGGCTACGACCTGCGTCTCGAAGATCACGAACGCGATGGTGGCCGATAGCGTGCCGGCTACTTGATCGGGCGCGACGTAGTCCGCGGATAGCTTCAGAGGTATGGTCAGGCTCGTCTCCTGGACGGTGACGCTGACGCGGGACTCCATCTCGAAGTGGAGGCTCGTCACCTGCCGCATCGCGTCCACAACCCCGGCGATGACGTCGGCGGCGGAGATGGCGACCGGCGCGGTCGTCGGGGTGGAGGTATCCACGGCCACGGATGCCGCGATCGGGGACATGGCGGGGGTCACGGTGGACTCGGAGTCTAAGTCACTGCACGCGGCGAGCAGGAAGGCCGCAAGTACCACGGGGACTATGAGCAGAAGCTTGCGCATGTCGTTCCTTGCGAGGGTTATAGGGCCGTGGGCGCCGCCAAGTGCCCTATCTGTCGATCATAGCACGGCGGGTATCTCTGTCAAACCTGGGGAATCCGGTGCGGTACAATACCCCGATATCTGAGACGTTACGGGCGGGTTACATGATCGAGATATACACAGACGGTGCCTGCTCCGGCAATCCCGGCCCCGGGGGCTGGGCCGCCATCGTCATAGAGGACGGCGCGACCCGGCGGCTCCACGGCAGGGAGGACCACACAACCAACAACCGCATGGAGATGCTCGCCGCGATAGAAGGGCTGGAGGCGCTGCCGCCCTCATCCGAGGTCACAGTGTTCAGCGACAGCACGTACGTCATCAACACCATGACCCGCAACTGGAAGCGCAAGGCCAACCAGGACCTCTGGGCGAGACTGGACGAAGCGGTCTCGAAGCGGCGGGTGAGTTGGCGCTGGGTGGAAGGCCATGCGGGCCACCCGCTCAACGAAGAGGCGGACCGACTGGCCCGGATGGAGTCAATTGGTAAAGGCGGCAGGTCCAACAACCCCGGGCCGGCCGACGCAGACACCGGCGGCGACGGTGGCAGCTCACACGACCCACGGCTCTCGCATGTGGCCGAATCGGGCGCGGCGCGGATGGTGGACGTAGGCGAGAAGCCGGAGACGAGACGGGTCGCCGTCGCGAAGGGGTCAGTGCTGATGCGCGGAGAGACCCTGGAGCTGGTCAAGGACAACGACATTAGAAAGGGCGACGTGCTGGGCGTCGCGCGCGTGGCCGGCATCATGGCGGCGAAGAACACGTCGCAGCTCATCCCGCTGTGCCACCCGTTGCCGCTGGACCAGGTCCTAGTCGAGTTCGATCTGGACGAGCAGCGCGGCGCGGTGGACATAACGGCCACGGCGCGGACCTCGGCGAAGACCGGCGTTGAGATGGAGGCGCTGACGGCGGTCAGCGTGGCCGCGCTGACCATCTACGACATGTGCAAGAGCAGCGACCGCGCGATACGCATCGACGGCATCCGGCTGGCGAGGAAGAGCGGGGGCAAGAGCGGCGACATCGTCCTAGAGCCCTGATGCCGCTGCCCGCGTCAGCTCGTCGCCCGCAGTACCCTTAGCCGGTTCACGCGCCCTCAGGACAGGCATGGCAGCCACGACTAACGCGAACCGCGGGCTACGTCTCGACGACGACGATCTAGGCGAGGCCCAGCCCTGGGTCGTCACACACCGCGGGCTCCAGTACCCCGGTGAGGTGATGGTAGCCGATACGGTCAACCCGGACTGGGTGCTCCCGATGGACGGCGACACCAGCTTCAGGGTCGTCCTCTACACGGTACCCAGACGCGTCCCCGCGGGGCAGATCCGCGACCCTCGGATCACGATGGAGGTGCTCCAGCGGCTGGAGTGGCTGGCCGTCCTCGCGCCCGGGATAGCCGCGGCGAGGAAGTACCTGGACGGGATGACCTTCGACGCCGAACGCGGAGAGCTCAGGCTGGCCCGGGACTCGCTGGCCGCGAGGGCCGCTCCGGCCGGTCTGCTGGCCAACCCATCGCTCTTGGACAGCATCGAGGCAGGCTTCACCCAGCTTCGCCGCGACTACGGCGCGGCCTACGCCGCCCACCGCGTGCGGTGCCATGACGAGGCGGCTGCGCTGGCGACGCGGCTGGAGAATCTGAGGCCGCGTGTCGCGGCGGTGGCGAGGCTCAACGACGTGCCGGAGTTCGGCGGACCTCTAGGGAGCGACGTGCCCGGCAGGTTCGGAGACCTGGTTGCATTCCTGAAGAGCTGCGAGCTGGGCGGGGCCGACCTCGCCCTTGAAGACGCTCCCTACTGCGGCCTTTGCTCGCTGTCGCTGGACGAGAAGGTCCCGCGGCAGCAGGCTGAGAGAATAATAGCCGACCTCGATGCGGCGCTGCGGGAATACAACCGCCGGCTGAGCTCGGAGGCGGTGACTCGAATCCTCGCCCACCCGACCCGGGAGCAGCTCGACCGGTTCATCGACCTGATGCGGGTCAGCGACCTTACCGAGCTGGCCAACGTCCTGGACGAGCGGGTGGTGGAGTTCCTGTGCGGCTTCGTGAGCGACGGGCGGCCGGGAAAGGACGCCGCCCTGTGAACAGGATAGGCCGCATTCTCGACCAGGTGCTCGGGCAGCGAGACCACGAAGGCCCCGGGGCTCGGAAGGTGATAGTCGGGCTGGGCAATCCGGGCGAAAGGTACGCGCGGACCCGGCACAACCTCGGCTTCCTGTGTATCGACCGGCTGGCTGACATGTGGGCGATCGACGTCTCCCGGCGGCGCAGGCTGTTCGTGTCGGGAGAGGGCATGGCCGGAGCCACGCCGGTGGTGCTGGCCAAGCCTCGGACGTACGTGAACGACAGCGGGCGCGCCGTAGTGTCGCTGTTTACCCGCTTCAGAGCCGCTCCGGCAGACCTGATCGTGGTGTACGACGAGTTGGACCTGGCGCCGGGGGAGCTACGGCTGCGCTCCAAGGGCAGCGCCGGCGGCCACAACGGCATGAGGTCGATCATCGCGGCCATCGGCACGCAGGACTTTGCGCGGCTCCGCATCGGCATCGGGCGGCCGGCGTTGGGCAGAGACGAGGTCGAGCACGTGCTGGGACCGCCGGCGGCCGACGAGCGGCAGAAGATAGACGACGCTGTAGACCGAGCAGCCCAGGCTGTGGCGGCCGTCATCGAAGACGGCATCGACACCGCCATGAACCGGTTTAACTAGCAGCCGCTCAGCCGAGCCGGCGTCGCCTTGATGGTGCTTTTCAAGGTTTGCTACACTCGCCGCGTCGATGGGTTGGATCAAGGGCCGGAACGGGGGACCACCGCCAATGCGACTGAGCACCGAGGAAGTCCGTCACATCGCGCTACTGGCGAGAGTCGGCATGACCGACGACGAGGTCGAGCTGATGCGCGACCATCTCTCCAACATCCTGGGGCACTTCGACTCCCTACAGGAGCTGGACACGGACGGCGTCGAGCCCACCGGCCACGCGGCCGACGTCGAGACGGTGATGCGAGAAGACCGTGTTGCCGAGTCGATCGACCGCGACGATGCGCTGTCCAACGTGCCGCGGCGCGAGGGCGACTTCGTCCGCGTCAGGGCCGTCCTCGAGTAGACCTCCGCCGCGATCGGACCAGGCGCGGCGTAACGGACACAGTATGAGATCACCGGACCTCAACGCGCTTACGCTGCGAGAAGCTTCCTCGCTCCTTGCCAGCCGCGACGTCTCGTCGGTCGAGCTTACTCAGGCCGTGCTGAACCGCATCGACCGTGTCGACCCGAACGTGAAGGCCTTCGTCACGGTGACCGCCGACGTGGCCCTGGAGCAGGCGCGGAAGGCCGACGCGCGAATCGCCTCAGGCGACGGCCGCGCATTGACCGGCGTGCCGATGATGCTGAAGGACAACCTCTGCACCACCGGCATCGCCACGACCTGCTCCTCGCGAATGCTGGAGGACTTCGTACCGACGTACGACGCCGAGGTGACGAGGCGGTTGTGCGACGAGGGCGCCGTCCTGGTGGGGAAAGGCAACCTGGACGAGTTCGCCATGGGCTCGTCCACGGAGAACTCGGCGTTCCACCCGACGATGAACCCGTGGGACCTGGAGCGTGTCCCGGGTGGCAGCAGCGGCGGCCCTGCCGCGGCGGTGGCCGCCGGCGAGTGCCTCTTCGCACTGGGCTCTGACACCGGCGGGAGCATACGCCAGCCGGCCGCGCTGTGCGGGGTCGTGGGTCTCAAGCCGACCTACGGGTTGGTAAGCCGCTACGGGCTGATCGCCTTCGCCAGTTCGCTGGACCAAATAGGGCCTCTGACGAGGGAGGTCACCGACGCCGCGATGGTCCTCAACGTCATCGCGGGCCACGACTCCAGAGACTCCACGTCCATCGACGCCGAGCCGCCCGACTACACTCGTGGGCTGGGCGCGGGCGTCGAGGGGCTGCGGGTGGGCGTACCCGGGGAGTACTTCGTCGAGGGCATCGACCCGGAGGTGGAGCGGTCGGTGCGCGACGCGGTCCAGGTGCTGGCGGACCTGGGCGCCGAGGTCGAGGAGACGTCGCTGCCCCACTCGTCGTACGCGATGGCGATCTACTACATCATCGCGCCTTCAGAGGCCTCCGCCAACTTGGCACGGTACGACGGCGTGAAGTACGGCTACTCGGCCACCGATGCCGCGAGCATGTGGGATGCGCTGGCAAAGACCCGCCAGGAGGGCTTCGGGCCGGAGGTAAAGCGACGCATCATGCTCGGGACGTACGCGCTGTCAGCCGGATACTACGATGCCTACTACCTCAAGGCCCAGAAGGCGCGAACGCTGATCCGGCGCGAGTTCGAGGAGGCGTTCCAGCGGTTCGACGTGCTGGCGTCGCCCACGTCGCCCTCGGTAGCCTTCAAGCTGGGCGACAAGATGGACGACCCTGTGCAGATGTACCTCAACGACATCTTCACGCAGCCGACAAACATCGCGGGCATCCCGGCCATATCGGTCCAGGGGGGCATGGTAGACGGGCTACCGGTGGGCCTGCAGCTCATGGGGCCGCACATGGGCGAGGAGACGCTCCTGCGCACCGCACACGCCTACGAGCAAGCGACCGACTGGCACACGCGGTTCCCGGACCTGTACTAGCCTCGCGTCGCGCCGGACATGGGACCGGCAAGGGAGCGGTGTCTTCCAAACTGCGGTCGGGTAGGCAGCGTATAATAGTCAGTGGCGTCCGCGGTCGGACGACGTACGTGGGGCGTTAAGACCAGAACGCCGGCTCAGATAGATATGGCAACGAACACGCGCGCGGACAAGCCAGGTAAAGACAACCCGGCCGGCAGGCGCCGCATAGAGCTCTTTGCCGGCGCGATCCTGCTGACTCTGGGCGCGATCCTGCTGACGGCGTCCGTCGGCTACCAGGTGTACGGTTGGCTCGTCCGCTCCAACCTGGACCAGTACAGCTTCGCCGTCGAGCGGCCGCAGTTCGCGGGCCAGGGCTACGATCTCCCGGCGCCGCAGGCAGCGACCTCCGGCGTGCCGGGCACACAGCCGACTACCGTGACCGCGGCGCAGAGCGTCCAGACCCCGAGCGTCTCCGCCGCCGCGACGACCGACGGCGAGCCGGTGCGGCAACAGGGCAGCCGGCCGGCAGCCGCCAGCGAATCGCCCGAAGCGGGCTCCGGCGCTTCCGCCGGTCCCGCGGAGGGCGGCGCCCAGGCCATCGCATCGACGGACCCGCCGTCGGACGGTACGTCCAGCGTCGCACCCGGCGCTCCCGCTGTGAGCTCCCAGACCGGCAGCGCTACAACCGCAACCAGGTGGCCGGCCTCCGAGACCACGGACTCAGACGAGCCGCCCCAGTACATGGCCTCCGCCGACGGCTCGCCGTCGGACGGAGTCGCCCGGCCCGCCGAGCCCGACCCCCGGTTGGCCGCAATCGAGGTCTCCACTGCGGAGCTGGCGACGTATTCGGCGCCAACGCCAGCAGACCTGGCCCTACCCGGTGCGCGGGCGACCCGCATCAGGATTCCGACCATCGGAGTGGACGCAGTTATCAACGAGCTCAAGATCCTGTTGCTCAACAGCAGCCTGGCGTGGGAGACGCCGAACCAGGTCGTGGGGCACATCCCGACCACGGCGGCGGCCGGCGCCCAGGGGGAGGGCTGGTATTTCGGCCATCTGGAGAGCCCGCTCAAGGGCGAGGGCAACGTGTTCGCCCGGCTGCCCGAGATCACGAAGCTCGCCGGCGACGCACCGGTATACATCTTCCTGGAAACCCCTGACCGTCACTATGCGTACCAGGTGTACGTGACCGTTGTGGTCTACCAGGACGATCTGTCGCTGACAGACTCCGGAAAGTACGACATCACTCTCGTGACCTGCACCCCGCGGTTATACTACGACCACCGGCTACTGGTGACGGCCGCGCTGGTCGGGGTGAAGGAGGCCTAGCACGGCCTCCTCAGGCCGGACGCTGGCCACCGGCCGCGGGCTGTCGCCCCGCCTGCGGCTCGCTGTCTTCGGAATACCCACGCTGCTGATCGTCGCGTTCATCGCGCTGATGGCGTGGGGTCTGTCCAACAAGAACCCCGTTACCGGGCTGAGCGGCGCCACGAGGGTCGGCAATCCGGCCAGGGACTTCACGGTGCAACTGTTCGGCGGCGGCGAGCTCACCCTCTCACAGCTCGAAGGTACGCCCGTGGTGCTGAACTTCTGGGCGTCGTGGTGCGCGCCGTGCCGCGACGAGGCGGCGGGCCTTGAGCGCGCGTGGCGGACCTACCGGGCCCAGGGCGTGACCTTCATCGGGCTTAACCTGCAGGACTCCGAGGCGGCGGCCATGTCCTATCTGGCGGAATTCGGAGTGACGTACCCCAACGGACCCGATCCTTCCGGCACCATCACGGTCGACTACGGCGTGGTGGGCATGCCGGTGACCTTCTTCGTGAACCGCGACGGCGTGGTAGAGCAACGATGGGTCGGGGCGATACCGGAGTGGAGGCTCGTGGCCTGGGTCGACGCCTTGGCGACAGGTTCGCCGCTGGCGGGTGAGACCGAGGGGCAGTACCTGGACCGCTTCCTCAAGCTGGACGAGGCACCGGCGCAGTAGCGGGGAGACCCCCGGGTCCTAGACCGTCCCCAGAAGGGAATTGACTCAGAGACGGCGCCCAACGACGCGCGCATGGCTTGCGCACCTACCGGTGCGAACTTGGACGAGACTGTCTGGCTACTCGGGCTTGGCCATCGCCAGCGCTTCCTCACGGCCGATATCCTGTTTGTGGACCTCCTTGCCGTGCTTCTGCACCAGGGAGACCAGCTCATCGTCGGTGTCCGCTCGGATTACCTCGCCGCAGGGGCAGTTGACTACCTTTCCCATGTGATCGCCTCCGATCCTAGACTTGGCGCCTATACGAGCGGTGGCCGATTGACGCAACGTTGACGTTTGTTTGACGCCTCATGACCATCGGGGTGTATCTGACAGGTAGGATCGTGCTCGAACTGGACGGCGAGCCCGTCATCGACGAGCCACATATCCGGGGCAAACAAGGCAGACTGGCGTCCGCCTACCTGGTAACGTCCCGCGACAGGCCCGTTCCCAAGGAGGACCTGGGCAGGCTGCTCTCGGGCGAGGAATTGGCCTCGAACTGGGAGACGGCGCTCAGCTCTCTGATGAGCCGGACTCGGTCCCTACTGGCCTCCCGGTCGTTGAACGAACACGGCGTCTCGCTGGAGGGCGGCTTCGGGAGACAGTACCGGCTCTTCCTGCCCGTGGGCGCGTGGACGGACCTGGAGGCCGCGACGGCCTATATCGACCAGGCTGAGAGCGCTCTGCGCGCCGGCGACCCGCGCCGGGTGCTTGACCCAGCCACGGTGGTGCTGAACATCGCCCGGCGCCCGTTCTTGGCCGGCATCGAGAACGAGTGGGCGGACTCGCAACGTAGGCGACTCAAGCGGCAGCTGCTGCGCGCGCTGGACTGCCTGACGGTGATGTCACTTGCCCGCGGCGAGCCGGCTACAGCCGTCGAGATGGCCACCGAGGCGGTCGAGGTCGACCTTTTTCGGGAGGTGAGCTGCCGGCACCTGATGCAGGCGCATGCCGTCGGCGGCGATCGAGTGAGAGCGGCTGAGGCGTACCGTAGCCTGCGCAAGCACCTCGAGACGGAGCTAGGCACCACGCCGTCGGAGGAGACGGAGGCGGTGTTCCGGAAAATCATGGGAGCACGGGTCGGCTGACCAGACTGCTTGTGCGGCTTTGACCCGGAGGGGTAGACTTGAGGCGTTTTTCCCGGAGGACCCCACATGACCATGGCGCGAAGCCTCCGCGACGACCTGACGGCGACCCTCGTTTCCGCGCTGCTGTTGATGCTGGGCCTGCAACTGATACGCAGCCTCGTCACCAGCCTGCTGTTCTATCTGCGGGACACGGCCGGGTCCTCCACGCCGCTGGTCGGGCTCTACGCCGTCGTGCTGTTCCTGGTCTCGTTTCTGGCGCCGGTGGTCCACCGGGTCCTGGGTCCTCGAACGGCCGTGGCGGTGACCGTCGGGGGTGTGGCGGTGGCACGGCTTGTCGAGCAGCTCGTCACCTGGGCCCCGGCCGATCTGGCCGTCGCGACGGCCGGGACGGCTATGCTGCTGCTGGCGATACCGCTATACGTCCACCACGCCCGGTCCGTCAGGGCGCGCTCCGGCGGCGCACTGGGTCTCGGCATGCTGCTGGGGATAGCCGCCGACACGGCGCTCAAAGGCGCGCTGGGCACGGTAGACCTGTCGTGGCAGGCCGGCATCTGGCCACCGTTCGTGGCCGCGGTGCTGGCGGCGGGCCTGATTGCGGGCCTGGTGCCTGTGTTGCGGGCAGGCGGGGGCATCTCGGGCGGGAGTGGCTCTGGCGGGACCACCTTGCCTTTGCTGGCTATCGGACCGGTGCTGTTGCTGGAGCTCCTGGTGCTCCAAAACATCGGCCACCTGACCGTGTTCACGGAGTGGAGCCAGCCGGTGGTGTTCGTGCTGGTCGCGACGGCCAACGTCGTGGGCATCGCCGCAGGCACGCTGGCCCTCCGGTGGAGGGGCACCCTGGCGACGCCGGTCACCGCCCTGCTGGGCGTATTGCTGGTCATCGCCGTGCTGCGGGGGTGGTCCGGCGTTACGACGGCGGCCGCGATGGCCGCGGGTCAGGCCGCGGTCTCCATGGCCGTGGTGCTCATCGCGGTGGCGGCGACGGCGGGCCAGGGCCACCCCAGCCTGGGGCGCACGTCGGTCGCCAGCGGCTGCGGCATGATGCTGATGCTGCTCCTGCTATTCGGCTACTACGCAAGCTACGACATCGAGGTTATTCTGCCCAGGGCGGCTTTCGCGCCGCTGGCAGCCGCAGTGGTGCTCGCCTGCGGAGTACTGGCCACACGCAGGTTGCCCGACCTGCTCCCGGACCAGGTCCGAAGCGGGGTGGCGCCGGCGATCGCGGTCGTGCTGCTCGTAGTGCCCGCGGGCTACTGGCTTGCATGGGACGAGCCGGTCCCCCGGCAGGCACCCAGTGGGTCGGTGCGGGTAATGTCGTACAACCTGCACCAGGGCTTCGGCCTCGACGGCCGGCTGGACCTAGCGGAGCTGGCCGAGGTCATCAAGGCCGAAGGCGCTGATGTAGTGGCGCTGCAAGAGGTGTCGAGGGGCTGGGTCATCGACGGCGCGGTGGACATGCTGGTATGGCTGTCGCAGCGGCTGGACATGGTCTATGAATGGGGCCCGGCGGCCGACTCCCTGTGGGGCAACGCCGTGCTGAGCCGGTACCCCTTGTCGGGCGACGAGACGCGCCCGATGCCGAACAACGACAAGCTACGATTGAAGCGGACCTTCACGTCCGTCAACGTGGACGTCGGGGGCGGCCGGACGCTGACCGTTATCGGAACGCACCTGCGTCACGGCGACGCCAACAGCGCCCAGCGCGTGCCCCAGGTGAACGCCATCGTGGACTTCATCGGCGGCATGAAGGCGGTCGTGCTCATGGGCGACATGAACGCCAGGCCCGATGATCCAGAGATGGCCGGCCTGCGAGAAGCCGGGCTACAGGACGCCTTCGTCGCGTCTGGCGCACCGGGAGACGGGTACACGTCGCGGCCAGACAACCCGGTGAAGCGCATAGACTATATCTGGCTCTCGAACGACCTGACGGCCAGCGACTTCAGCATCGCGGACAGCATCGCGTCCGACCATCTACCCGTCGCGGTGACTGTGAGTCCGTGACGGGCGGCGGGTCTGCTGGAGCAGCCCGTGTGGTTCAGCCCGCCCCAGAAGTCCGACGGCGGTGTGCCCGCAGGGCCGGCAGCGGACAGCCGTCTACACCTGCCATAGCCTGGCGGAGCACAACGAACAGCGCGTACTGTGGTCCCCGGACCGGGAGCATTTCACGCTCGGGAAGATAGTCGGCGATCAGTGGCATCCGACATTGCCGTGCCGCAGTGCCGAGCGCGCAAATCACCGCGACGAGGCCTGGGATGGTATGATTGCCGCTACTGAGTTGGGGTTGATGGCAAAGTG
>PVBE010407830.1_pt1 | contig 11877 bp, 8 predicted proteins | sample 1631181 | NCBI WGS metagenome assembly PVBE01 (sample SAMN08397723, study PRJNA350692) | Marine metagenome, whole genome shotgun sequencing project. | isolation source: water | place: Pacific Ocean | collected 2012-04 | reverse complement strand
GCGGAACATCTCGCTCGAGATCTCCGAGCCGCACAGCATGCAGTTGCCGATCTCGACGAGGTCGTTCGGATCGATCCTGACCGAGCCGTTGTTCGTTGGCGAGGGGTCGTTCGTGTTGGTGTGATCGTCAGCTGCATCGCTGAGATGCAGATGGCCTTCTGTACTGCTCACTGGTGTCGTCTATTTCTCTTCTTGGGCCGGTGCAGGCGCCGGCAAATCATCATCGCTGGTGCCGATCTCTCCATACTCGAAGAGCTCTCTTTCGGTGGCGACACTCTCGTGATCGATGGCCGAGCCAGAAGCCAAGGCTTCTGCCATGAGCCGACCCATCTCGATCGATTGATCCATGTTGTTGTAACGGAACAGGCCCTGGCGGCCGCCCGACTTGATGTTCTCGAGCGAGTGGACGAAGGCCATCGTCTTCTTCAGGTGGCGCTCGTAGTCAAGGTCATAGACCGGGTAGGCGAATGGAATCCGCTTGGTGAACGCGTCCTCGACCTCGTCCTCCTTCAGCAGGCCGACCTCACACAGATCCCTGACGGCGATCTTGCGCAGGGCGTCGACGTCGGCCTTCCAGATGTCGTCACCGACGCGGCAGGTGATCTCGGCGCAGATCAGTGTCTTGTCTGGCGGTGCGCAGCACTTGCTGAAGTTCTTGAACTCGGAGATCCGGTGGACGGTCAGGTGCTTCTGCGGGAGGTAGACCCAGTTGTCTGGCGAGACCTGCGGCTTTCTGACTTTCAGGTAGACGAAGACGATCGCGACGTAGTCGAGCGAGCGAATTGCTTTCGCCACGTCCTGCGGTGCTGGTGGCACGACGCTCTTGGCCATCGCCGTGACCGGAATCGTCGAGATGTACTCGTCGCCGGTCACGAACTCCGAGCCGCCACCCTTCTTGCGGAACTCGATCTTCGTCACCGTGTTGCCGTTGCGGTGGATCTTGATCGCCGGCGAGCCGGCCAAGACCCGGCCACCCATCTCCTTGATGCGTCGCTCGTAGCCGCGCGCGAGTTCGCCAATGCCGCCAGTGCGTGGATATATGAAGTCGGTGACGAGCGTGCGCGGCGTGTTCTTGCCGCCCGGCTTCCTGAGCGTCTTGATGATCGTGTCGCGCAAGTTGAGGAGCGTGATGCGCTGACTGGCCCAGTCCGACGAGATCTCGGTCGCCGGAATGCCCCAGGCCTTCTCCGTGTATTCGACGAAGAACATGTCGGACAGCGTCTTGCCGAATCGCTTGTGCACCCAGCCTTGGAAGTGACTCTCGTCGAACTTCTTGAGCCGCGTCACGTCGAGGAGCCGCGTCCAGCTGTAGTCGAGGAGGATCCAGGCGATCTTCCACAGCGGCATGTTGCGCAGGACGTTCTTGAGGCTGAGCGGATAGTCGAAGAACTTGCCGCGCATGAAGATGCGCGACAGCCGCTTCGCCGGCACCTTGTTGTCGCCGATGATCTCTTCGACGTGCCGGATCAGTTCCTTATCCTTGGTGTGGAAGCGATGTGGCCCGAAGTCCCAGCAGTAATAGTCGGTGCCGGGTTCGCCCGCCGTCGCGACATCGCCCTCCGACCACGACGTGGCCATCCCGCCAACGCGGTCTTCGCGTTCGAGGACGGTTACGTTCAGGCCGGCCTTGGCCATCTCGTATGCGCACGAGAGGCCAGCCAACCCTCCGCCGATGACGACGACGTGCTTAGGCATCGATTGTCGGACTGGGTAGAGGCTTATGTCGTGAGACAGGCGATGGACGTGGCCGGCCTTCGGCAGGCGGCCTGGTCCTCAGCGGCGGTTCTTTGAAGTCTACTCGCTCAGGCGTTGTTCTGTTAGGTGCCATGACAGGGCACTGGCGTGGTTCCGGCATTTGCGTGTCGCTCGTCATCGCCCGAGCAACCTCTTGCGAGTGATGACGCGGAACATGCCCCAGGCGGTCTGGGCCACTTTCAGGAAGCTCTGTGAGTGCTTGGATTCGCCCCCGAGCCGCGGCCAATAGTTGATGGGCACTTCGAGGCAACGGCAGCCCTTCATGAGGGCTTCACACATCATCTCCGGTGAGAACGATGGCCCGTCGCTCGTCATCGAATCCGCGATCAGATCGAAGGTCGCGCGCGTCAGGACGCGATAGGTGCAGCCAACATCGGTGAGGCGCGGCTCCTGCGAGGTGTACCAGCACAGTTCGAGGTACTTGGCCATGCACACGTTGCCCCAGCGCAGGAAGAAGCCCATGTTGGCGGCCTGTTGCACCATCTGCCTCGTCGTACGGGTGCCGACGACGAGGCCAGCGTCCTCGGAGTAGACCAGGAGCTTGACCATGTCGGGGGCCTTGAAAGAGCCGTCCGCCTCGGTCAGGACCATGATGTCGCCTTCTGCGGCGCGCATGCCGGCGAGCAGGGCCGCTCCGTAGCCCGGGCGGTTCTCGGCGACGACGCGTGCGCCAGCGCCGGCGGCGACGGTCGCGGTGCGGTCGCGGCAGTTGTTGTCGACGACGACCACCTCGTCGGAGTGTTCCTGCGCGAGGAAGTCCTCGACAACGGCGCCGATCGTCTCCTCCTCGTTGTAGGCAGGAACGACGACGCTGATTTTCTTGCCGCGGAACATGAACCTGTGCGTGACCTCGGTCGTGGCTGTTCTGAAAAGGGGCGAAAAGCATAGCCGTGGCCATCCACGCCCACAGTGTCATGTTTCGGCCATTCCGAGGTGTAGGCTGGTGTCGTGGACAGGGCGTGCGGCGGGCAAGGCGATTCGAGCGATAGCACCGAGTGTTGTCCCAGGGTGTGGTCGCGAGAAGGGCTGCTCGCTTTCGTCGGCGCGGCGCTCTTGGCGATGCTGTTGTGGCCAGCGGCGTGGTTCGAGGGCCAGAGCATCTGGTCCACCGACAAGGTCTTGGCGCTCGAGCCGTGGCAGTCGGAGGCCGACCTCCAGGGCACATATCCGCACAACGCCGAGCTCGGCGACCAGGACGTCTACATCTTCCCGCAGCTGGCGTTCGTCCAACGACACCTACACGAGCACGGTGAGCTGCCGTTGTGGAACACCGGGATCTACGGCGGCGTGCCGATTGACGGCAACCCGCAGGTGGCGCTCTTGTATCCCTTCCACCTCGCGCTGCTGCTGTTCCAGTCGCGGGATGGGCCGTTCTCGCCGTGGCGGTTGTCGCTGGGGCTGACGTGGCTCGGGATCCTGCGGTTCGTGCTATGTGCGGTGTTCGCCTTCCTCTGGTTGCGCCGCGTCGGGGCGGGGCGGTTCGCGGCGATGTGCGGCGCCGCCTTCGTTGCGGCTGGACCGTATGCGTCGTTGTGGCGGTTGCACACGCCGGAACAGGTGTTCAGCTTGGTGCCGATCGCGATGTACTTCGTCGAGGGGCTGCTGCGACAGCGTGGCGCTCGGTCGCTCGTCGGGCTGGCACTCACGCTCGGTGTGTCACACCTCGGCGGGTATCCGCAGACGTCGATGTTGTTCTGCGCATTCGTCATCGTGTACGTCTGGTTGCGTGCCGAGCGGGGGGCTCGATCGCGACCGCTGTTTCAGGTCATCATCGCCGGCGTCTTCTCGGGCCTGATGGCCTTGCCGTCGCTTTGGCCTTTCCTGACCTATCTCGCGGAGAGCGGCGTCGGGCACCTACGCGCCGCAATGCCACTCAAGCCGCGACCGATGTCATGGGCTGTCGTCATCGGCTGTGGCCTCGCCGCCTGGGCCGCGTTGGCCTATGCGCTTCGTTGGTCAAGAGCACGTTCAAAGGAGCCCGACGCCGCGGACAAGCAAGTTGTGCTGATCGGGCTAGTCGTCGCGGCGGCGTTTTGGCTCGCCTACCTCGGTGGCGGCGATGGACAGGGCCTGCACCTGTTGTTTGCCGAGGTGACGGGGCATCCGGTTCGCGAGTTGCCGTATGCGGCGTTGCCGGGCGTGTTGAAGCCTTTCATAGAGGTCAACCAGGACCACCTCGGGGTGCTGCTCGTCCTGCTGGCGCTGGCGGCGCCCGGTCTCGGCGGTATGCGCGGTCTGTTGGTCGTCGTCTTGATCGTGGGGAGTGCCTTCCCGCTGCTCTACCAGGCGGTCCGGGTTGGCATGCCGCTGCTCGAGCCGTCGCGGGTGGCCTGTCTCGTGCCGCTCATCGGGGGCTTCCTGCTGGCCATGTCGATCGAGTCGCTCGCGAGCATGGCGACGGACGAACGACGTGCGCGTTTGGCCAGGGCGGCGCGCGGGATCTGGGGTTTCGCGCTGCCGGGCCTGGTCGTGACCGGGTTCCTGGCGAAGCACTTCTTCCTCGGCTGGCCGGATGCGGTCGCACTGCTGGTGCTGGCGCTGTGCGCGTTCGGGTTGGCGGTGCCGCGGTGGGGGGTGCGCCTCTTGGGGGTGCTGGCCGCAGCGTTTGCGATCTGGCCCGCCTACCGGTTCCAGCCGGCGCTGACGGAAGCGGAGGTCTACCCCGAGACGAAGACGATTCGCTTCCTCAAGCGGGAAGCGGCGAAGGACCCCGACCTGCGGGTCTTCTGTGTCGACCCGGGCGTGTTCGACGGCAACGCCCTGCTTGTGCACGGCATCCCGCAGACGCTCGGCATCGACGGGATGGACCCCTACAACTACCTCTACCTTGTCCTGAGCCTCAACTATCCCGGCCAGGTGCCGCCGCGGCGCGATGCCTGGACCACTTCGATGTTCCGGCTCGAGCGCCCGCCGTTCGACCTGCTCTCGTCGCGCCTCGTCGTTGCGCGCAAGGGCTGGGTGCCGCCGGCACACTTCAAGATCGTGCATGAGACACCGACACTCGTCGTTGCCGAGAACCCGCGCGCGGCGCCGCGCGTCTACGTGACGGGGAAGGTCAGCACCAACATCCTCGATGTGCTCGAGCGGCCACCGGAGGATCACGTCATCCTGACTGGTGGGGGAGTGGTGGCCAGCGCGTCACCGATGCAGCAAGGCAGCGCCCGTGTTGTGTCGCGCTCCTTGCATGAAAAGGTCGTCGCGACCGAGATCGACGGTGATGGCTGGCTCGTGGTCCTGGATGGTCATCTGCGCGGGTGGCACGCGACGGTCGATGAGCAACCCGCGAAGCACCACGCCGCGTTCGGTGCGTTCCGGGCCGTGCCGGTGCCGTCAGGAGTACACGAGGTACGCTTCGTCTACCGTCCTACCGGCTTCGTGGCCGGGTGGAAGATCGCGCTGGCGTCGCTGATCGTTCTGATCGCATTCGTGTTTCTACGTCGTGCAAGGGTCGCGTCGCGCGACCACCATTCCAGCAGCGCTCCAGGTGGCGCTGACGATGCTGAGTAGCGCCGTCCCGCGCGGTACAGGACCGGGTCAGTGCCGACGGCGCGACTAGGCTCGCTTGCACTTGCCCAGCCCGAGCCAGATGCCGAGCCCGACGACGACGAGGCCGACACGGATCGCCCAGGCGACACCTTCGCCCCAGTTACTGATCCAAGCCAGGAAGCTGACTTCGCGGTCCAGGAAGTGGAAGAGAATCGACGCCAAGCCGACCACGAACAGGGCCTCACCGATGAAACGCATGCACACACCCTAGACAACTAGGTGATCCGCCTGCTCCATCTTTGGCGGTTAGTCGCCGAACTTGATGCCCTGGGCGAGCGGTAACTCGTTGCCCCAGTTGATCGTGCTCGTCATGCGCCGCATGTAGGCCTTCCATGAGTCAGAGCCCGACTCGCGGCCGCCGCCGGTCTCCTTCTCCCCGCCGAAGGCCCCGCCGATTTCGGCGCCGGACGTGCCGAGGTTGACGTTGGCGATTCCGCAGTCGGAGCCGATGGCAGAGAGGAAGCGCTCGGCGTGGCTGATGTTGGAGGTGAAGATCGCTGACGAGAGTCCCTGCGGTACAGCGTTGTGCATGGCCATGGCTGCGTCGAAGCCTGACACCTCGAGGATGTAGAGGATCGGCGCGAAGGTCTCCTCGCAGACGATGTCGAGTTGCTGTGGCATGCGGATGATGCACGGGTCGACGTAGTGCCCGCCCGCGAGATCGCCCTCGAGAGTCAGTCGGCCGCCGCCGCGCAGAACCTCGCCGCCCGCCGCCGTCGCGCGCTCGATAGCTGTCTGCATGTCGGCCACGGCGCCCGCGTCGATCAGCGGCCCCATGAGCGTGTCTTCGTCGAGCGGATCGCCAATGGCGATGGTCGCGTAAGCGTCAACGAGCCGCCGCTCCAGTTCGGCGCGCACGCCGCTTTGGACGATCAGTCGCCGGGTCGACGTGCAGCGCTGCCCGGCAGTGCCGACGGCGCCGAACAGGATTGCGCGCAACGCCATGTCGAGGTCCGCGTCGTCGAGCACGATGATGGCGTTGTTGCCGCCGAGTTCGAGAATCGTCCGCCCGAGTCGGGCGCCGACGACCTCGCCGACCAGCTTGCCCATGCGCGTCGAACCGGTTGCCGACACGAGGGGGACGCGCCTGTCGTGCGTCAGCGCGGCGCCGACGTCGCTGCCTTCGCCGCAGCAGAGTCCAAGCAGGGCACCGAAGCCGTCCTCCTCGAGCACGGGCGCGCAGACGTTGGTCATCGCCAGCGCGGTCAGCGCTGCTTTCGGCGACGGCTTCCACAGGACCGCGTCGCCGCAGACGAGGGCGATCATCGCGTTCCACGCCCAGACCGCGGCCGGGAAGTTGAACGCGGAAATAACGCCGACGACGCCGAGCGGGTGCCAGGTCTCGCGCATGGCGTGCTGCGGCCGCTCGGAAGCGATCGTCAGTCCGTAGAGCTGTCGCGACAGGCCGACTGCAAAGTCGGCGATGTCGATCGCCTCCTGCACCTCGCCGCGACCCTCTTCGATGATCTTGCCGGCCTCGAGCGACACCAGCCGTCCGAGCTCTTCCTTGCGCTCGCGCAGACGTTCGCCCATGCGACGCACGTAGTCGCCGCGCCGGGGCGCCGGCACCTCGCGCCAGCGGAGGAATGCCGCGTGCGCCGCGGCCACGGTCGTCTCGTATTCGGCCACGGTGCCGAGTCGCAGCTTGGCGATCTCGCCGCCGGTCGCCGGTGAGTGCGACGCGATCTCGTCACCCCCGGCTTCGATCCAACGACCGCAATAGACGCCCGAGTTGCTTGGCTTGATGCCGACCCGATCGAGGAACTCCATCGACGTACCCGCTCAGTGTGTGGTTGCACCGGCCTCCGTCAGCGAGCGCAGCGGCGCGTGGGGGGACCGGCTGAGATTCAAGGCTCTCTGGAAGATGCCAGGGTGGGAGTATGCCTTCGGGTGGTTACCGAGCGCACGCGGCATTCGCACGTCGTATTGCTCGGACACTAGACCCGTCGGTCGAGCCAGGCCGCAGAAGTCGTCGAACAGGGCGCGCGCATCGCCTGGGCGAGGTCTGATCGCTACCTGACGGGGATGCGCGCGAGGTAGATCATCTCTGGATCGTTTCGGATGCTGACGGACTCGACCAGCACGCGCAGGCTCAACTTCGGCACCTCGTTGAAGACCTCGTTCGTTTGGCCGTCTTCCATGAGCTTGACGATGACGGGCTTCTTGAGGTCACAGAGCCTGGCGTCGAGCTCGATCGACAGGTCACCCCGGCCACCAGCCACGGTGAAGGTGTTGCCCTTGCGCTGCACGTCGATGATGCCGCGGCCGTCTTCGGAACGCAGCCAGTAGAAGTGGCGCTTCCACGCCAGGCTCGGTTCCCAGACGACGCGGTCGGGACGCGGGTTGCGCGTGTGTTTCAGCATCCACTGGAAGATCGAGCGCAAGTCGTGCCCGTGCTTGGTCGGGATGCCGTGCCCGATGCGGTCCTTGGGCGGGTAGAGGTGGAACTCTGCCGGGTAGCCGCCGAAGTGCGGGCGTAGCTCCTTGTTGATCTGCTCGAAGGCGCGGATCGAAGAGGCAGGCTTGACGCGTTCGTCGTCCTCGGCGTTGTAGACGCGCAGCGGTAGGTTGCGGAAGTTCGGCACGACGCCGCGTCCGAAGGTGCCGCCGGCCATCGGCCCCGCAGCGGCGAACAGGTCGGCGTGCTTTCCGCCGAGGTGCCAACTGCCGAAGCCGCCCATCGAGTGACCCGCAACGAAGATGCGGTTGGTGTCGATCCTGTATGTGCGCTTGAGCTCGTCGATGATCGCGAGCACGAAGCGCTCACCTTCGGGTTGCGTCCAACCGCTGCGCTGGTTGGTGACCGTCGGATAGACGCAGATCAGTTTGGAGTCCGGCATGCCGAAGTGCCGCTCAGTGCCAGGTCCGCTGCCGCCCGAGCCGTGCAGGCTAAAGAAGATGCCGGTCTTCGACCCGCGTTTGGCCCTCGATGGCACGCGCATGATGTACTCGCCGCCGAACTTACGATCGGTGCAGCCATACGGGTTCTTGCCCTTCTGCTTGGGTCCGCTCGTGCGCACGAGCTTGAAGCACAGCTTGGTGAAGTGCTTGAGGTCAGCGGCGCTGGGATGATCCAGCTGCTCGAGTTCGGCGAGGATCGCCGGTCGCTTCGCCGGGTCTTGCTCCTTGAAGTAGCGCTTGATGATCTTTGAAGCCTGTGCCTTCTCGGAACCGTTGAGTCCGGGACCAGCGCTCGCGAGGAGAAGGCTGAGGGCGATGATGCAGGGGGACATTTGCTTGCGCATGCTACACGCTGTCGCGGGGTGCGAGGCTGGCGCCGTGATCGCGTAGCCGCTACTCGTCACGTTGTCGCTGTGCACGGCCGGGGTAAGCTCGGCAAGGGCAAGCAAGTGCTGATGTAGTGCCAGCTACTGCTTGAGCTTCTTCAAGATCTCGGTCAGCGCGGCGATCTCGAGCTTGGCCTTGATGTCTTTCTCGCGGCTCATGAAGCCGCGGCACAGCTTGATCGCCTGATCCAAGGCGTCATTGCCCTTGAGGCGTGCCAGCACTCGCATGTGCGACCACTCGCGTGCCAGGCCAGCGTAGTTGCCGGCGAGCAGGATCGCGATCGGGTTCTCGGGATCGAGCCCGGGATTGCCGGACGTGCCGAGGAGGAGTTCGACGGCGCGACGACCACGGTCGCGCAGCTCCTTGTGGGTGAGGCCGAGGTAACCGAGATCGAGCAGGGCACGGTAGGAACCGGGTCGGCGCTCGAGAACTGCGTCGAGGTCGGCGACGACCCCTGCCAGGAGGTTCGGCTCGACGGGTTTGCCACGTGCGTGGTAGAGCTGCGCGCGCAAGAGGCGCCAGTCGGCTTCGCAGGGGTCGAAGTCGATCGCCGCACGGAGCGCGATGAAGCCGGCCTTGGCCTCGTTCGTTCGCTTGGCGCGCGCAAAGTCTGCGCCGAAGCTTTCGCCCACCAGGATCGAGGCACCGAGCAACACGAGCGGGATACCTGCGAAACGCAATGCCCTGAGGGGTGTCGGCACGGCGCGGTTGTCGCGATGGCGTAGATTGAGGGCGACGGCGGCCAGTGCCGCCGCGGCCGCGGCTGCGTTCCAGGTTGGTGAGCGCAGCGTCGCCACGGCGCCGAAGGCGAGCACTGCAGCGATGCCTGGTCCGCTGAGCCGGCCTTCGCGCGCGGCGCGGCCCAGCATGACAAGTAAGAGAATCAGGAGAGCCGCTCCGGGAATGCCGAGTTCACAGGCGATCTGGATCGGATCGTTGTGTGCCATCGTGACGCGCGTGCTGATCGTATGTTGGTGGCTCGACTCAGCGATCTCGGCGGGATCGCGGTAGCGCGGGAACTCGACGCGGAAGTTGCCGGCACCGATGCCCAGCACGAGGTTGTCCTGTGCGAGTTGCAGTGCGCGCGACCAGGTGAGCATGCGCACGCGAATCGTGTCGCCGCGCGGTGCCGGTGCCGCGGCTGACGGAGCGCTCCTGGTCTGCCCAGGACGGATCATGGTTCCGGCGACGGCTCCAACAGCGAACAGGGCGGCGAGCGCCACGGCGCCGCGCCAGCGATGCTGGCCCCGCAAGGCCATCAGCGTCACCAAGGCGAGGTGGAATGCGATCAGTCCGGCGCGTCCACCATTCGCCCACAGGTAGACGTCGGCAGCGAGGAGGGCTGGCCAGCCGAGGAGTGGCGAGGCCAGAAACGCCAGCGGCGCGGCGACGGCGGTCCACTCGGCGGCGACGTTGAGGTTGCCGAGCGACGACACCGGCTGGTGGGGGACGGTGTAGTGCATCGGCCAGTTGAGCCCGAGCGACTGCGCGATGCCGTAGAGCGAGGTGAGCAGCAGTGCGGCGGCGCAGCCAGTGATCAGTGCGCGGCGCGCGCCCCGTCCCTCCGGCAGCACGAGCGGCACGGCCGCGAGCGCGCAGAACCAGGCGCCGTGCTCGAGCGCGAGCAGCTTGTCGCGGGCCCAGATCATCGAGAGCAATGCCCATGCAGCGAGCCCGGCGACGCAGAGAAGGGCCGGTGCCGGACGCTTGCGCAGCCCGACAGCGAGTAGCCCGGCGCCGGCTAGCACGAGCAGTAAGCCACGCCGAGCGCGTTCGAAGTCCGGCCACTGCGGATCGAACGGAACCGCGACCAAGATCGGCAGGAGGAAGCAGAGCGTGCGGACGGCGATGCGCAAGGCGAGCGACAGTAGTGCCAGTAGACGGTCGGCGCACGCCCGACTTGCGTCACTTCTCGCCGTCGCCGATGACGCCATCGACGAACTGCACGGGGTCGAAGGCTGCGAGGTCTTCGATCTGCTCACCAAGGCCTACGAACTTGACGGGCACGTCGATGTGCTCGCGGATGCCGAAGACCGCGCCGCCCTTGGCCGTGCCATCGAGCTTGGCCAGGATCAGCCCCGACACCGGCGCGACCTTGGAGAACTCGGACGCCTGGCGGATCGCGTTTTGCCCGGTGGTCGCATCCAGTACGAGTAGCGTTTCGTGCGGTGCGTCGTGGATGCGCTTCTGAATGACACGCACGATCTTCTCGAGCTCGCGCATCAGGTTCTTCTGCGTGTGCAGGCGTCCGGCCGTGTCCACGACGAGCCAATCGACGCCACGCGCAACAGCCGCCTCGGTCGCATCGAATGCGACGGCGGCGGGGTCGGCGCCCGTGCCCTGCTGGATGATGCCGCAACCGATCCGCTCGGACCAAAGCACCAGTTGCTCGACGGCGGCGGCGCGGAAGGTGTCGGAGGCGCACAGCAGCACGGAATCGCCCCGCGACTGCAGGAAGTGGGCGAGCTTGGCAATCGACGTCGTCTTGCCGGAGCCGTTGACGCCGGCCACCAGGATCACGGTCGGCCCCGAGGGTGCACGAGTCAACTCGCCCGCCGCGCCCTCGATGCGCTCGAGCAGGGCTTGCCGTAGCCACTCGCGCACTTCGTCGACTTCCTTGATCTCCTTGCGCTTGTAGCCGGCCTGAATCTGTTCGACCACGTCACTGCCGGTGTTGCCGAGGTCGGCGGTGTAGAGCAGTTCCTCGAGTTCCTCGAGGAAGTCGTCGTCGAGCCTACGGCCCGCCCCGAACAACCGACCGAGTCCATCGGCGAGCTTGTCGCGTGTTCGCTTCAGGCCCCGAAGGAGCCGGCCCAGGGCCACCGCGCTAGCCCGATGCTGCTTCGGAGGTTCGCGGCGGTCGCGCGCGGTCGGTCTCGAACGAGCGCTTGAGCTTCTCTGGCTTGACGAACTCGTTCTTGACGCGATCGAGGATGCCGTTGATGAACGCGCCGGAGTTGGCCGTGGAGAACTTCTTGCCCAGGTCGATTGCTTCGTTGATCGAGACCTTCGGCGGGATGTCGTCGCAATGGAGCAGTTCGAAGATCGCCATGCGCAGCGCGTTGCGATCGATGGTGGCCATGCGCCGCAGATCCCAGTTGCGTGCGACCTTGGCGAGCGTCACATCGATTGTTGGCTGCAGCTTCCGCGTTCCAGCGATCAGCCGCAACGCGAAGTCCAACACCTCTCGGTCGTTCGAGGAACTCGCGAGGAATTCGTCAACGTTGTTGGCAACTTCGTCGCCGCGCAGGTCCAACTGGTAGAGGAACTGGAGCGCGACTTCGCGGG
>PVBE011889349.1_pt1 | contig 11878 bp, 7 predicted proteins | sample 1631181 | NCBI WGS metagenome assembly PVBE01 (sample SAMN08397723, study PRJNA350692) | Marine metagenome, whole genome shotgun sequencing project. | isolation source: water | place: Pacific Ocean | collected 2012-04 | reverse complement strand
CGGCACTATTTCGGGCACGGTCTATGACGAGAGCAACGGCTTCCCCCTCTCCGGCGTCGAGGTGAGCGTGGACAGGTTTGAAGGTGGTGCCCATGTGGACGACCGGACCAACGTCGAGGGCGTTTTTAACCTGAGGGGCCTTGCCCCCGGAAGTTACCAGGTCTGGATAAACGCGCAGGAACGGGGCTATGTCGGCGAATACTACGACGACAGGCTGAGCTGGGACGACGCCGACCTGGTGGCCATGTTCAGAACGGACCATGTCACGGGCGTAGACTTCGGCCTGGCGCGCGGGGCCACCATATCCGGCATCGTTATCGACGGCGACACCGGGCTGCCCATCCCTGACATGGAGGTTCGCGCCGAGTTGGACGGGTACCACCTTTCCTGGAGCGTGACGGATAAGGACGGTATCTATACCCTTCTTGGGGTTCCCGACGGCGGGATTGATGTGGTCGTATGGGGCCAGGGCTACCTGGAGCAGCGCAAGAGTATCACGGTGCGTGGCGTCGCCGACTACACCCTGGACTTCTAGGGTTCATCTTGAATACCGGTAACGGCCTCGCGGGGTATCCTCCACCCTGGCGCAGCGCTTGTTAATTCCCTCAAAATCATCACGGGGGAGTGCAGAGGGGGAGTCCCCCTCTGCCAAGGGGTCTGGGGGATGTGCCCCCAGGAATAATAACCCCTGAGGGCGGGCGGGCGGGTGTAAGTCACCTCCCTTTTTGAGATAGTTTCTTAGCGCCTGGGCTCGGTGAAGGTCAGCGCCCTGGTGGGGTTGTCCACCAGGATTTTTCGGATGGCATCTTCGGCCATGCCCCTCCGTCTCATCCGGGGCACGATGTGCGCCAGGATATAGCCGTACCCATGGCCCCCGTTCTTCACCAGTCGATGCTTGTAGGCGATGTCCTGGGCGATGACTATCTGGTCCCCGTAGCCGTCGGCGACAAGCCCCGCGATCTGGTCGATGCGCCTGGAGTCGCCGGGCATGTCGAACTCGGGGTTGCCGTCATAGTAGGACCGCTCCTCGCCGGTCAGGTCCCACTCCAGGTAGCAGCCGCTGTCGGCCACTTGTGCGAACTCGCTGTGTAGTGTGAATGTGCGTTCGAGGTGCCCCATGATGATGTGGGCCGGGTCTGCGCCCACACCCAGAAGAATATCCAGGATCTCCAGGGGCGCCTTGACGTTCCGTCCCGGATGGATCGTGATGGGCGCTCCGGTCAGACGCTGCGCCATCCCCGACGCCCGCAGGACCTTGAGCCCGTTGTCGGTGAGGGGATGCCAGCAGCCTATCTCGCCAATGACGCCCGACCTGATCCCGGTGCCGTCAACCCCCTCGGTGACGTCGCGGGCTATCCTCTCCGCCAGTTCTTCCTCGCTCCGTTCGTCCATGTCGGGAGGGTGGGCGACGGGAACGTAGAACGACCCGCCCATGACTATGTTGACGCCCGTGGCTCTGGATATCCGGGCCAGGCCCACGGGGTCACGCCCGATCCCGATGCTGGTGACCTCCACTATGCTGTCGCCGCCGTACTGTTTGTACAGCAGCAACTCCTCGATTGCGGTGGGAACGTCGGTCAACTCGAAGTCGTCGGCGTTGACCATTATGTCGGCGTAGTGCCTCAGGAGGCCCACGGTGTCCGCGGACACGGGGCGATAGTAAAAGTCCTTGACGCTGGCCTCGGGGGCGGGGGGAATCAACATCCTGAAGGCCGCTAAGACGTGCTCGTGGGTCATGGTGACGCCCAGGTCCCCCGGACTGATCGGTCCCGTCACCGTCTGGATTTTTTCTGCCGTTCTGTCATCGGCCATCGAGGTCTCCTCCCGTTCGCACAAAACCTCCACTTGTGTCATTCTAGAGGAGTCCCGATGTATCGGGGCGACGAAGAATCTGGGGTGGGGTCCCCGTTAATGTCGTTTAATACACCCAGCCACCCCAGACTCTTCGTGGAGTCTATCCCTTCGGCAGACTCAGGGCAGGCTCTGAGCGAAGCCGAAGCGATCAGAATGACAGCTTGGGTTTTGTTAGACGCTCATAGTCCCTCAGTTACGATAGGACAACGACGCGCTTCGGAGTCCGGACTAGGTCGAGATCACCCCTATAAGCCCGCCTTGAGCGCGTCAATAGCTCGGTCCTCGTGAGAGAAGTCCCACTCCTCCCTATCCAGGCCTTCCTTTAACCACCAGTCATAGGTCATGGCAAGGCCCTCGCGCATACCGTACCGGTGCGTCCACTCCAGGTCCCGCCGCGCCTTCTCGGTGCTGAAGACCCCGCTCTCGACCCACTCGTAGGGGAACAGGGCCTGGTCGTCGGACAGGCCCAGCTTGGCGGGCAGCGCGTTGAACTCCTCAGCGCCCACGTGGACCACCTCGGGCTCGACACCCATGATCTCCCCGATGGTCTCGATGTAACCATTGATCGTTATGGCCTCGGGGCCGCAGACGGTATAGGTCTGCCCGATGGCGTGGCTACGCCCGGGAACGGCGGCGAAGGCTTCGGCCAGGTCATCAACGTGGACCGGATGGAACAACGTATGGCCGTCGCCGGGCACGATCAGGGTACGGCGTCGTGTCAGGCGCGCGAAGTAGCTGAACTCCCGCTGCTTGAGCTTGTTGTCCGGTCCGTACACATACGGTGGCCTGAGTATGGTGACCGGGAACCCTCTCCGGCCCAAGGCCTCCAGGAGCATGTCCTCGGCCACGATCTTGTCCCTGGCGTACTGGGTCGCCTCCGGCCTCCTGTCCAGGGGAAATCCCTCGTCTACCGGCCTCAAGTGCGCGGGCGCGTACACCGCTGTGGTGCTGCAGAAGACGTACTGTCCGACGTTGCCGTCCAGGGACTCTAGCACCGGCTCCACGCTGGCCGGGGTGTATCCGGAGATGTCAAAAACCACATCGTATGGCGTACCGCTCAAAGCCGCTTTTACCTGCGCGGGATCGGTGCGGTCTGCCTTGAGTCTCGATACGCCCTCGGGCAACCCTGGACCGGATTGGCCACGGTTCAACACCGTGACCTGGTGGCCCTGGCCGTGGAGCAACCACACCAGGTGCAGGCCGATGAAGATGGAACCTCCCAACACCAACGTGTTCATGTTTCGTGTACCCCTTCGGTGCCATTACTTCGATGGCTGGAATCGTCCGGGCTCCCGGCGAACCCCCTGAGGAAGACCGGCCCCGACAGTGGGGGCAGGATACCCGCGCCTCCCGGGGGTGTCAAGCCGGATAGCCCAACGTAGTAGGCTCCACCCTTGCGGGTACGCCGTTGACAGTGCGTATGACCGCGTTTACACTCCGGATTACCCACAGCGCGGCGGGGCTCAGATACCCGGGCGAAATAGCCTCGGGCGTGGATCCAATGCTGCGGCCTCACAGGCGAATATCCCGGCATGGCCACGGCGGCCCATCCAATAACCACCGGAGGAAAACATGGCCCAGCAAAGTTACAGCATAGACCTGCGTCTGGACACCAGAGTGCCGATGCGGGACGGCGCGGAACTCTCCACCGACATCTACCTGCCCAGGGCCCACGGAAAGTTTCCGGTGGTGCTGGTCCGCACGCCCTACGACAACAACACGACGGCCAACGTCGAGCACGCGCGCAGCCTGGCGAACCACGGATATGTTGCCTTGGTACAGGACACGCGTGGACGTTGGGACTCCGACGGCGAGAACAACCCCTTCTTTCACGACGGACTCGACGGCTACGATACCCAGCAGTGGATCGGCGGCCAGGAGTGGAGCAATGGGAAGATCGGGATGGGCGGCAGCTCCTACCTGGGATGGGTGCAGTGGACCAGCGCACCTTATCGTAGCGAGTTCCTGACCTGTATCGCTCCCCGCGTAATGGGCTGCGACTTCTTCACGTCGCTGGCCTACCCCGGTGGGGCGATGCAGCTAAACGTGATCCTGTCGTGGGCCATGTGCCACGGCGCCCGCACGTTGCAGAACATCGACCACCACAACTGGACCGAGGCCTTCCGGGCTCTGCCGCTCATCGAGGCCGACGAAAAGGCCGGACGCGGCGTGCCCTTCTACAAGGAATGGGTCCGCCACCCCAGCTACGACGACTACTGGGCGTCGGTTAACGTCGAGGACAAGTGGGGCGAGATCGCCGTGCCCGCCTTCAACATGGGTGGCTGGTACGATCTCTACTCCCAGCATACGTTCAGGGCTTTTAACGCCTTCCGCCTGCATGGGAGAACACCTCAGGCCAGGCAGAGCAAGCTCATATTTGGTCCCTGGCCCCACGCTCTGAGCAAATCGTCCCACACAGGCGACATAGATTTCGGCGCCGGTTCGATGGTCGATCTGGACGCCCTGGAGTTGCGCTGGTTCGACTACTGGCTCAAGGGAATAGACAACGGCATCGTGGACGAGCCGCCGCTGCGGCTGTTCATCATGGGCACCAACGAGTGGCGCGACGAGCACGAGTGGCCCCTGGCGCGGACGGACTGGCAGAAATGGCACCTCCACTCCGGCGGCGGCGCCAACACGCTGATCGGCGACGGTAACCTATCGACAGTGCAGCCCGGAGACGAGACCGCCGACCGGTTCGTCTACGACCCCAACTTCCCCGCACAGACCGTCGGCGGCAACAACTGCTGCTCGCCGCACATAGTGCCGTGGGGGCCCTATGACCAGCGCGGGGTCGAGATGCGCACCGACGTCCTCTGCTATACGAGCGAGCCGCTGGAGAAGGACCTGGAGGTCACCGGGCCTATCAAGGTCGTGCTCTACGCCGCCACCGATGGCAGGGATACTGACTGGACGGGCAAGCTGGTGGATGTCTCGCCGACAGGCTACGCAATGAACCTTTGCGATGGAATCATACGTGCGCGTTACCGGGAAAGCCTGTCTGACCCAGCGCTCCTGGAACCCAACAAGGTCTACGAGTACGAGATCGACCTGATGGTCACCGGCAACGTGTTCCGGGAAGGACACCGCATTCGAGTGGAGATCTCATCGTCTAACTTCCCGCGCTTTGACCGCAACCCCAACACCGGCAATACCTTCGGTATGGACTCCGAACTGCGCAGGGCTAACCAGACAGTCCATCACAGTCGCCGATACCCGTCGCACATCCTGCTTCCCGTGATTCCTAACGAATAAATACGCCCCCGCGAGGTTTCCGTTGACACGAGTCGCTGGGGCCGATTACTATGGATACTTAAAAGTCAATCAGGAGCAGGTGAAGGTTGAAGTCAACGTTGTCCGTAACGGTCCTGGAAGCGGCGCGACAATATCTTGGCAGCCTCGCTACGGACAGCAACCGAGACCAGGTTCAAAAGGAACTGTTCAGGTTCGTGCACTGGTGTGGCACCGACCGGATCCTCCCTAAATTGACTCCGCCCGAGCTGGATGAATATGTGGACCAGGTGGCGGGAAGCGGTGCCACGCCCCAGGCGGCAGACCGGCTCCACGTCGTCCGCCGGTTCCTGACATATGCGAAAAAAGAGGGCATGATCCCCAAGAATATGGTCCAGCACGTGAAGGTCAGGAAGGCCACGTCCAAAAACCGCCGGGGCGGCGGCCAGGGGATAATGGAGACCGTCGAGCTTACACAGGACGGTCATACCAAGCTGGTGGCCGATCTCGAAAAACTGAAGGCGGCCCGAAGCCACCTCGCCGTGCAGATACGAAAGGCAGCCGCGGACAAGGATGTCCGTGAAAACGTCCCACTGGAGGCGGCTCGAGAGGAGTTAGGTCACACCGAGTCCCGGATTCGGAGTATCGAGAGCACACTCATGTTCGCGGTTGTCATCGACCCCTCGGGCAACAGGACGTCCAAGATGGTCAAGCTGGGAATGAGGGTGGTGGTCAAAGATCTGAAGAGCGGGCGCGAAACCAGCTACACGGTTGTGAGCCCCTCCGAGGCCAACCCCCTGGACGGAAAGATCTCCGATGTATCTCCTCTGGGTAAGGCGATCATCAGGCGATCCGTAGGGCAGGAAGTCGATGTGGTAACGCCCAGGGGAGAGATACGTTACCGTATTCTGAAAGTCTCCCTGTAAAGCCTTGGCGTTGAACGGCATCTCACCGGAGACCTGCAACGGCAGGTCTTTTTTATTGGGATAGGACACCGTGTCAGCGGATAGCACAGGCCGCTGCGCGGGAAAGAATGTGTCCTGAGGAGGAACGACCTTGGCCGCTGAGGTCGCAGACAGACGAATCTGGATGTGGCTCCTGGCCTTCGGGCTGGCGGGGGTGCCGGCCTTCGTGTTCCGCTTCTCGGGGGCGGACCTGGAGCCCGTCGCCGCCGCCGTTATCTTCGGAATAGGTATCGTGGGTGGGGCCTTCATCATCTCCTGGGCGGCGGAGGCCGCTCAGGTGGACGTCTCTGCCTCCTTCGCCATCGCGGTGCTGGCCCTGATAGCGATACTGCCCGAGTACGCCATCGAGGCCATCCTGGCCTGGGACGCCGGTGCCTCGTACAACCCCGCTCTGGGTAACGTCACGGACGAGATGCAGAGAGTGGCTGCCAACGTGACCGGCTCCAACCGGCTGCTCATCGGACTGGGCTGGTCCCTGGTGATACTCATCTTCTGGTTCAAGCGCCGCCGGACGCTGGACCTGCGGGGTTCCATGGGCCTGGAGCTGGGCATGCTGGTCGCAGCCACGCTGGCGACCCTTTCGATATTCTTCATGGAACAGGTACACCTGGTGCTGGCCGCCGTGCTCATCACGATGTACCTCTTTTACCTGTGGGTAACCTCCACGAGGGAGGCTGAGGAACCTGAGCTTATGGGGGTGTCACTCCTCGTTGGCTCTCTGCCGACCCTCCGGCGACGGGTCACGGTGGTCGCGATGTTCGCCTATGCGGCGGCGGTGATTCTGGCCGCCGCCGAACCCTTCGTGGACTCGCTGATCGAGACCGGTCTGGACCTGGGCATAGATGAATTCATCCTGATTCAATGGGTTGCCCCGCTGGCCTCCGAATCGCCGGAGATAATCATTGCGATCCTGTTCAGCCTCCGGGCCAATCCGGTGGCGGGCCTGACCACCCTGATCTCGGCCGAGGTCAACCAGCTAACCCTGCTGGTGGGCAGCATGGTGGTCATATTCAGCATCTCGGCGGGCGAAGCCCTCAGCTTCCCCCTGGACGACCGGCAGTCGGTCGAGTTTCTGCTGACCACCGCCGTCTCCGCCTTCGCCATCATCCTGGTAGCACCCAGGGTGATAGGCTGGAGGGCCGGTGCGCTGATACTGGGACTTTTCGTCATCCACCTGTTCTTCACGAGTAAAGACGAACGGCTCATCTTCACCTACGTCTACCTGGCCCTGGCGGCGGGCCTGGTGGCGACATATGGGTTCAAGTATGTCAGAGGGCGGCGTGCCCGTGCGCTGACTGCGGCCGGTTAGGCGCCTGGAACCGTTCTCAAGGGCCGCCATTCGGGTTATTCAAGTAACGGTTTGCGGCACGAACCGGGTCCAGTGGAGGACATCGAAAGATGGTTATCCAGGTCGCAGAATCGGACACGCAGTCTCTGGTCGAAGAGCTGAAGCGACGGGTCTCGGGCGAGGTTCGCTTCGACAAGATGACCCGCGTGCTGTACAGCACCGACGCCAGCATCTACGAGATAGAGCCCGTCGGCGTGGTCATCCCACGGACCACCGAAGACATCATCGCCGTCGTCGAGACCGCGCACCGCTACGGTGTCCCGGTCCTGCCGAGGGGCGGCGGCACCAGCCTTGCCGGTCAGACCGTCGGCCACGCCCTCGTGATCGACTTCTCCAAGTACATGAGGAACGTGATCGAGGTCAACGAGGAAGAGGGCTGGGTGCGGACACAGCCGGGCATCATCCTGGACGAGCTAAACCACCACCTGGAGCCTCGAGGGCTGCTGTTCACACCGGACCCCAGCACCAGCAACCGGGCCAATGTGGGCGGCGCCCTGGGCAACAACTCCTGCGGGGCCCACTCCATTATCTGGGGCAAGACCAGCGACAACGTCCGGGAGCTGAAGGCGGTCCTGTCCAACGGCGACCCGGTCGAGTTCGGCCCCCTCGACGGCGAGCGGCTCGAGGCCAAGATGCGCCTCGAAGGGCTGGAGGGGGAGATTTACCGTGACCTCCTGAAAATTGGCGAGGCCAACCGCGAGGAGGTAATTCGACGCTACCCCAAGATCCAGCGGCGGGTCTCTGGATACAACCTGGACGAGTTCGTCGGGGGCGGCGACCTCGACATGGCCCGCTTCGTCGTGGGCTCCGAGGGAACGCTGGTGGCCATCACGGAGGCCAAGCTCCGGTTGGTCCGCCGCCCCAGGATGAGGGCACTGGCAGTTCTGCACTTCAAAGAGCTGCTGGAGTCCATGGAGGCCACCGTGGCCATTCTGGAGCTGGAGCCGGCCGCGGTGGAACTCATCGGCAGCATGATCATCCGCCAGGCCAGGTCCAACCTGGAGTACTCCCGCCTGGTGGACTTCGTCGAGGGCGATCCGGAGGCCCTGCTGGCGGTCGAGTTTATCGGCGAATCGGAGGCCGAACTGGAGTCCAGGCTGGACCGGCTCGAGGAGCGAATGCGCAGCGGAGGCCTGGGCTACGCCGTCCGCCGGCTCATGAGACCCGCCGACCAGGCCCGCGTGTGGGCGGTCCGCAAGGCAGGCCTGGGCCTGATGATGAACGTGCCCGGCGCGGCCAAGCCGCTGCCGTTCGTCGAGGACACCGCGGTTGCCCCGGAGCACCTTCCCGAGTTCGTCAGACGTTTCGACGAGATAGTTCGGGACCACGGGACGACGGCGGGATACTACGGCCACGCCAGCGTCGGGTGCCTCCACATCCGACCCATGATCGACCTGAAAGGCCAGGCGGGCGTGGACCGGATGAAATCCATCGCCACCCAGATAAGCGACCTGGCCCTGGAGTTCGGCGGCGCCATGAGCGGCGAGCACGGCGACGGTCTGGTGCGCAGCGCCTGGAACGAGAAGATGTTCGGCAGCCGTATCTACAACGCTTTCAGGGATGTGAAGCGCGCCTTCGACCCCAGGGGGATCATGAATCCCGGTAAGATTGTGGACTCCCAGGAGATGACCGATAACCTGCGGACCGGCCCCGCCTACCGGACGCGGACGGTAGAGACCGGGTTCCCCTTCGCTGAGGAGGGCGGCTTCGCCGGCGCCATCGAGATGTGCAACGGCCAGGGGACGTGCCGGAAGGCCATGGGCGGCACCATGTGCCCCTCCTACATGGCGACACGCGACGAGGAGCATTCGACCCGCGGGCGCGCCAACGCGCTGCGTGCCGCCATATCCGGCGTCCTGCCCGAAGGCTCGCTGACCGGCCAGCGGCTGTACGACGTCTTCGACCTGTGCCTGGCCTGCAAGGGCTGCAAGGCCGAGTGCCCGTCCAACGTGGACGTGGCCAAGCTCAAATACGAGTTCCTGGACCTGTACCGAAAGGCCAACGGCCATACGCTGAGGGACCGCATCTTCGGAGACATCGCGGTGCTGAGCCGGTTGGGGTCCATGTTCGCGCCGGTGTCGAACTGGGCCATGAACTCCGGCTTGGTCAGAGATCTGCTGGAGAGCCAGGCCGGCATCGACCGCAGGCGCAATTTGCCCGCCTTCGCAAGTCAGACGTTTACCCAGTGGTTCAGGACCCGGGGCGGTTCGCCCGCGTCGGCCGCCGTTCGCGGGCAGGTCGTGCTGTTTCCCGATACCTTCACCAATTTCAATCACCCGAACCTGGGCATGGCGGCCACCCGGGTGCTGGAGGGCCTGGGATACCAGGTGGTCGTGCCGCCCACCCGGTGCTGCGGCCGCCCCATGCTGGGGAAAGGGATGGTGGACAAGGCCCGGGCCGGGGCGCGGTTCAACGTTGACAGCATCTACCCGTACGTGGCGGCGGGCGCCAAGCTGGTCGGCGTGGAGCCCAGCTGCCTCCTGAGCTTCCGGGACGAGTACACGGACCTGCTGAACGGCGATCCCAAGGCCCGGACGGTCGGCGAGAACAGCATGCTGATCGAGGAGTTCGTCCTGTACTCGCTTCAGGACCGAGACAGCCTGGCCTTCGCGGACGCAACGCCGCGGAAGCTGCTCTTCCACGGCCACTGCCACCAGAAGGCCATCGTCGGGTCGGGGCCGGCCATGGAGGTGCTCCGGGCCATTCCCGGTATCGAGGTCGAGGAGATACCGTCGGGCTGCTGCGGGATGGCCGGGTCCTTCGGATTCGAGCGCGAGCACTACGACATCTCCATGCAAATAGGGGAGCAGACGCTGTTCCCCGCCATCCGGTCGCACGGCGAGGAGTACGCGGTCGTAAGCGAGGGGATCTCCTGCCGTCAGCAGATCGAGCACGGTACCGGCAGAGAGGCGAAACACCTGGTGGAGATCCTGGCCGAGACACTGTAGGCAGCGCGGCTCTTTCTCACTTGTTAGACTGGCTCTCCGAAGGGTCGGTCCTTCTGCGGAAGGACTCCGAGCCAGCACAGATTAACGGTATCGGAGAGTCCGACGCGTTCGATGTGAGTACGTCGGACAGGACAGGCTTCCCATGACCAGGGTGCGATGTGGCGTGAGGCGGGTCGGATAGATCAAGAACTGTGCAACCAGGCGCCTAGGACTTCCTTAATCTGGACAGGAGAGCGAAGCCTCCCACCGCAAGAACCGCCAGCCCGACGCCGTTGGCGACCAGCGCGAACCCCACGCTCAGGACCCCGGCCAGGGCGCCTATCTGGAGAGTCCCCAGGGGCATCGTCCCGATAGCGACGTTCCACGCCCCCATGGCCCGGCCGCGAAGCTCGTTGGGGACCAGCGCCTGCATCAGCCCCTGGGAGAAAATATCCGAAAGCGCGGTCAATCCGCTGACCAGGGTTATCGCGACGATCGCCAGCAAGAACGTTGACGCGGTACCCAGGGCCACGATAGCTCCTCCCAACAAGCCTAGGACGATGATCCAGCTCAAGCCCTTCCGTCGGGGCTCCCCCCACGCTGAGGTCACGGTGATCCCGAGAAGGCCGCCCACCGACCTGAATGCGTTCATCACGCCGAGCCCCCCCGCATCCACATCGAGGATATCTCTGGCCAGGCTCGGCAGGACCGCCATATGGGAGAACCCAAGCATCTCCACCATCGCCACGAGCAAAAAGACCGTGCGAAGGGAGCTGTTTCGGCGGATCTCGGTCCCGAATTCCTTGAGGTTCTGCCAGACCGGGTTCCTCGACACCGGCGCCGCCTGGCCACGCGATCGGATCAGAAACAGTGGAATCACGGACAGGACGTATCCGCCGGCCATCATAAAATAGGCCCAGTCGGTCCCCAACTGTCCCGCGGCATACCCGGCCATAAGGGAGCCGACGATTCCACCGACCCGCATTCCCAGGCTGACGAAGGCAAGGCTGGTTACGATCATCGTCGGACCGGCGATGTCGTAGGTAAAGCTCTGCCGCGCCGTCGAGTCCAGTGACCGGAAGCTGCCACCGACCATCGTGAGTGTGAACAGATGCCACAGCTCCATCCGGTCCGAAAAAATTAGGAAGCCGAGCGCGGTGCTGGTCGCGGCCATTCCCAGGGACATCAACTTCATCAGGGTCAGGCGGTCGAACCTGTCGGCGATGGCGCCGGCAAGGATTCCGAGAAAGAAGTTCGGCGCCATTCGCAGACCTAGCCCCAGGCCCACCATGAACGGGGAATTAGTGACCTCCAGCAGCACCCAGCCCAACACTACCGCCTCGCCCATGGACCCAATGCCGTTGAAGAGCGAGCATGCCCAGAGGTACCGGATGTCTCTAAACTGGACCACCGGGCCGTAGAGCATGTTTGTTAGCAGTTTGTGGCCTACCGGCCTTTTGGCTCTCCCGGCCATTTGCACCTCAGGACCAAATAGGGCGGGTCAGAACCCCGAACTTGCTCAAAAAAAGGACATCTATAAAAAAGAATCGACT
>PVBE011367486.1_pt1 | contig 11878 bp, 10 predicted proteins | sample 1631181 | NCBI WGS metagenome assembly PVBE01 (sample SAMN08397723, study PRJNA350692) | Marine metagenome, whole genome shotgun sequencing project. | isolation source: water | place: Pacific Ocean | collected 2012-04 | reverse complement strand
CCAACGCGGACGAGCACGCGCCCTACGGAACGAGATGATCCCTCAGCGTCGCCGACGAGGCGCCTTGCTTGCGCGCTTTCGTTTGGGACCGGTCTTGCGCTTCGGTGCGTCGCCGCCGCTCGCCGCGGTCACACCGGCGCGCTCCTGCAGCTGCTGGATCCGGTCGCGTAGCCGAGCTGCTTTCTCGAACTCGAGAGCCTCAGCAGCCTCAAACATCTCCTCGCGCAGCGCTTCGAGAGCCTCGGCGACATCTTCCGCGGTATCTACCTTCGCGTCGTCGTCGGTCCGTTTCTTCGAGACCGTGTAGTAGTCGCTCTGGCCGCTCGACAGAGAAACGTCCAGGAGCGCGCCCTTCACCGTTTCTGGGGTGATCCCGTGCTCCTCATTGTATTTCATCTGCATCGCGCGGCGCCGGCGCGTCTCGCCGATCGCCTTCTTCATCGACGGCGTTTCGCGGTCTGCGTAGAGCACGCATTGACCGGCGACGTTGCGCGATGCACGGCCGATGGTTTGGATCAGTGATCTCGCACTGCGCAGGAATCCTTCTTTGTCGGCGTCGAGGATGGCGACGAGGCTCACTTCGGGCAGATCGAGACCCTCGCGCAAGAGGTTGATGCCGATGAGGACGTCGAACTCTCCGGCGCGCAGTCCGCGCAGAATCTCCATGCGCTCCAAGGTGTCGATATCGGAGTGCAGGTAGCGGACGCGGACGCCGAGTTCCGTGTAGTACTCGGTCAGATCCTCGGCCATTCGTTTCGTGAGCGTCGTCACGAGTACGCGTTCGTTGCGTGCGACGCGCGTTCTGACTTCGGCGAGCAGGTCGTCGACCTGTCCGCCAACCGGGCGAACGATGATCTCCGGATCGAGCAATCCGGTGGGGCGAATGACCTGCTGGACGACGACGCCGTGGGTCGTCTCGAGTTCGTAGTCGCCCGGGGTCGCGGAGACGAAGAGCGTCTTGCGCATGTATTTTTCGAACTCCTCGAAGCGCAGCGGACGGTTGTCTACCGCGCTCGGCAGCCGAAACCCGAACTCGACGAGCTTCTCCTTGCGCGAGCGGTCACCTTTGTACATCGCGCCGATTTGCGGCACCGTCTGATGCGATTCGTCGAGCACGAGCAGGAAATCATCCGGAAAGTAATCGATCAGCGTCGGTGGCGGCTCGCCCGGCTTTCTGCCGGATAAGTGCCGCGAGTAATTCTCGATCCCCGCCACGAAACCCATCTGTTCCAGGCGCTCCATATCGTACATCGTGCGCTCCTGGATGCGCTGCTTCTCGATGAAACGACCCTCGCGATCGAAGGTGCCGAGGCGATCCTTCAGCTCCTCACGGATCGAGGCAATCGCGCGCCCACGCAACTCCTCGGGGGTAACGTAGTGGGAGCCGGGGTAGACGGCGTAATGTTCGAGCTTGCGCAGAGACTTGCCGCGGATGGGATCGATCTCGGAGATCTGCTCGACCTCGTCGCCGAAAAACTCGACGCGAATAGCCTTCGTATCCTCGTAAACGGGGAAGATCTCGACCACGTCACCGCGCACTCGGAACGTGCCGCGATGAAAGTCGATATCGTTTCGTTGATATTGAATATCGACGAGTCGTCGTAGCAGCTCGTCGCGTCGGCAGTCCTCTCCGCGCGTGATTTCGATGAGCAATCCCTTGTAGCTCTCGGCGGAGCCGATACCGTAAATGCAACTCACGCTGGCGACGATGATGACGTCCTTGCGCGAGAGCAGCGCGTGGGTCGCGCCGTGGCGCATGCGATCGATCTCGTCGTTGACGATGGCGTCCTTCTCGATGAACGTATCGCTGGCCGGGATGTAGGCTTCGGGCTGGTAGTAGTCGTAGTAGCTGACGAAGTAGTGGACCGCGGACTCGGGGAAGAGCTCGCGCATCTCCGCGTAGAGCTGCGCCGCGAGGGTTTTGTTGGGCGCCATGATCAGGGTCGGCAAGCCGAGTTGGTTGATGACGTTGGCCACGGTGAACGTCTTGCCGCTGCCCGTGATGCCGAGGAGAGTTTGGCAACGCTCGCCGGCGCGGACCCCCTCAACAAGGCCGCGGATGGCCTCGGGCTGGTCGCCGCGCGGAGCAAAACCGCTGCGCATCTTGAAGAGCTCGCTCATGGGGTCGTGTCCGTCGCGTACTGGGGAACGTTGCAGGCTACGGGAATTGGCCGATCTGCGGCAGGCCTTCCGCATCCGGCCATCCCATCGCAACATTCAGGGCTTGGATGGCCTGGGCCGAAGAGCCCCGCGAGAGGTTGTCGATGGCGGAGAAGGCCAGGACGGTTTGGGTGCGCTCGTCGTAGGCGTACGCCACGTGCGCGCGGGCCGAGCCGCGCACCCAGAGGGTGTCCGGTAGCCGATCGCCGTCTAGCACCGTGACGAGGGAGTCTTGGTAGAGGCTTCGGGCCGCCTCGCGACAGCGCTCCGCAAGGTCCGGCTCTGGCTTCGTGGGGCGCGCGTACGCCGTGGTCAGGATCCCCCGACTGAAGGGCGCGAGCTGAGGGGTAAAGAGCACGCGCAGCGACGTACCCGCCTGAAGCGACAACTCCTGCTCAATCTCGGGCGTGTGCCGGTGGGTGCCCGCGACTTTGTAGGGGCGAATGCCTTCCGACGTCTCCGCGAAATGGGTGGTAGGGCTCGGTTTGCGCCCGGCTCCGGTCACACCCGTAATGGCGTCGAAGACCAGGCCTACGGGTTCGACGAGACGTTCGGCGAGCAGTGGCGCGACGGGGAGAATAGCGCCTGTTGGGTAGCAGCCTGGGGCCGCGATCAGGCGCGCGTTGGTCAGCTGTTCCCGATGCAGCTCTGGCAACCCGTACACCGCGTCGGTGAAGAGTTCAGGGGCCGGATGCTTGCCGTACCAATCCTCATAGGTGCCTTGGTCATTGATGCGAAAATCGGCCGAGAGGTCGACGACCCGCAGGCCCGCACGGATGAGCGAAGCGACGGCCTTGGCGCTGGCGCCGTGGGGTAGAGCGGTGAATGCGACGTCCAGCTTGGCTGCAAGCTCGGGCGCGCGACTCTCGTCGAATGACTCCAGCACGAGATCGCCGATGCCCGGCACTCCCGAAGTAGACGGAACGGCCTCAGCCAGGCTCTGCCCCGCTCGGTCTCGCGCGCCGACCCACGTCAATTCGAGCCGAGGATGCAGCGCGATGAATCGTACCAGTTCCGCACCGGTGTACCCGGCGGCGCCGACGACGCCGACTTTGAGTCGTTCTGTGGGTTCTTTGTTGGGCCGTCCCATGAGCCTCTACTAGCGCTACCGGAGCGACTCGCCAATCCTCTGGTCAATCCTCTGGTCAATCCTCTGGTCAATCCTCGCGACAAGGGTCCCGCAGGCCAGCTCCGGGCCGGGGCTTTCCATTGGGCACTGTTATCGCTATCCTCTTAGGTAATGCGGCGATGGGGATCGTCTCCACTGGGGTGCGAGCGGAGCGCGCACTCCAACCGATGTGGAGCGGGATGGCGACTGCAGTCGATACCCTGGTTGGGATCGTCCGGGCGCCGATTACGGCATTGGATCACTCACAAAAGGAGCCGGGGCCGGCCGAAATGCGGGAGCGCGCTTGCCCCAGGCCTGGCGAGTGCGGGCCCGCCCTGGAGCAGGCCCTATTCGAGCCTGGCGCTTGCGATGCCGAGCCGAGCCTTGTCTGAGGCCAGCTTTGGGATCTCTTGCGCCGCGCCTCTGGGCTGTCTGCTTCTGTGAGCGCGCCCGGCTGGTTTCGCTCGAATGGCTTCTGGCCGTAGCTCGGCTATGCTTCTCCCCCAAGGGGAGGGGATGGGTATGAAAAGCGGATTGTGGTTCCGAACCGGGGCGCTCGTCTTGGGTGTGGGTTTCTTGACGTCCTGTGGCCAGCCAAGCGAGCCACGCACCGTGCAGCCCAGCGCAGCGGGAGTCGAGGTCGTACCGATCGTTGCTGCCGTTCCTGCCACCCCTGCGGAGCCCGCCGCCCCCGAGTTCAAGCCTATCGAGGGTTTCCCCGAGGCAACGAACCAGCACCTCAAGGCCTTCTTCGAAGAAACCAAAGATTACCCGGACCGCAAAGTCGCCGTCTTTGATATCGACGGCACGCTGCTCAATCAGGTGCCGCACTATCTCGCGGACGAATGCCTCTACACCTACGCGAAGGAGCATCCTAAGCGAAAACCCGCGCTCATCAAGAAGATGGCGAAGATGTCCAACGTGGGGCACGACTACGTTGAGGCCCGCATCAACTACATGGCGGGCATGACGACCAAGGAGATAAGCGCGCTTGGCGAGAGTTGCTTTAAGCGAGAGGGATATCGTTTCTATCCGGAGATGCTCGCGCTCGTTGAGCAGCTCAAGGAGCATGGGTTCGAAGTTTGGCCCATCTCCGCTTCGCCTCAATTTCTCTACCAGGGGTTTGTCTCAGAAGCGCTGGGCGTCCCCGACGATCGAATCATCGCGGTAAAGTCCATTGTCGAACCCGGCTGGGTGACAACGGACGAGATCGTGATCCCCATCCCCCAAGATGAGGGCAAGGCCGACACGGTCTACACCTTCGTGCAAACGCGTCCGCTTTTTGCGGCTGGCAACAGTCGCGGCGACTTTGAGATGATCGAAACGAGCACTGCCTTCAAGCTCATCGTCAATCCCGATCCCGACAAGAAGAAAGATGTGTTCGGCGGAGAGACCCTCAAGGGCTACGCGGAGACGCATGGGTGGGACGTAGTTTTGATCCGCGACGAAGAAGGGCCGGGCTTTCCAAACGTCACGTCCAAGGATTTCAAGATCAAGAAGAACCGCTCAGAGCCTGGGCCCATCGCCGCGGCTCTCGCGCCGGTCGCAGACGGGCCGAAGGCTCCGGCGCCGGCCGTTGCCGCGGAGTGATTGTCTGAGGGTCTCGAGACTTCTGCGGGACCTCCAATTCATAATCTGAACGTTGTTCAATTTATGAATTGCGGCGAATTCCCGATGATAATCAGTACGACATCTTCATCGTCGCCATACCGCAAGAGTAGACGCCCCGCGGCTCCCTACTCCGGATCCTTAAAGTTCGGTTTCTCCTTCGCCATATTGGCGCGAACCGCTTCGAGCTGGTTTGCCGAGCCAAGCAGCGACTTCTGAAGATCCGCTTCGAGCGCGAGACCGTCCGCCACGCTCAGTTCGACGGACGCGTTCATCAGTTGCTTGCCAGCGCGGATCGCCGTGGGTGAGCGGTGGGCCATCTCGAGCGCCATCGCCAGCGCGTGCTTGATCGGATCTTCGGCGATCTCCGTCGCCAGGCCAATCCTCACCGCTTCCTGAGCGCCGACGAGCCGCCCGGTGAAGACGAGTTCCTTGGCGATGTCGAGGCGGACCAGGTTTCGTAGCGATTGAGTGCCGGTCATATCCGGGATGAGGCCCCACTTGATCTCCATCACCGAGAGCTTTGCGTCCGGCGAGATGATGCGGATATCGGCGCCCAAGGCGATTTGAAGGCCGCCGCCGAATGCGTACGTGTGTACGGCTGCGATGACCGGCATCGGCAGCTCGCGCCAGATCCAGCAAGCGCGCTGCGCTCGATTCGCCGGCGATTCCGGATCCCGGCCGAAGAGCTCGGCGCCCTTCTGACCCAGCGCGAACATGCCCTCGACGTCGAGTCCGGCGCAGAACGCACGTCCTTCGCCCGATAGCACCACGGCGCGAACCGATTTGTCGTCCATCAGGCTCTTGCCGGCTTCGGCGAGGCCAACGAACATATCGTAGTCCAGGGCGTTCAGCTTGTCGGGGCGGTTCAGGCGGACGTGGGCGACGCCGCCTTCCTTCGAAATCAATACGCGGTCGCTCATGGCCAATGTTTTTGCCGGAAAACGCCGGCGCCGCAAGCGCCAAGCGCTCTCGCCGTCTCGTGGTCGTGGAATGGGCCGGAACATGGCGAGGCGACGAGACAATCGATTTCGCGTCTGGTATCGATAAGCAGAGTCTGGGGGACGTGATTCGGCGTGATGGGCGCGGCCGAGCGTGTTCGTCGTCGAAAGCCCGTCGCATGATCGAGCTTCGTGAGCTGCAGAAGGTTTTCCCCGGCCCCGATCGCAAAGACGTCGTCGCCGTCACGGGCGTGAACTTGGTCGTGGAATCAGGCGAAACGGTCGCGCTCATCGGCACCAGCGGCTGCGGCAAGACCACAACCCTAAAGATGATCAACCGCCTCATCGACCCCACCGGCGGCCAAGTCCTTCTCAACGGCAAGGACGTCCGTGAGACCAACCTCATCAAGCTTCGCCGCAATATCGGCTACGTCGTGCAGCGGGGAGGTCTCTTTCCGCACATGACCGTGGCTCGCAACGTCGCGCTGCTCTGCCATCTCGACAAATGGCCCAGAGAAAAGACCCGCGCCCGCGCCAACGAACTGCTCGAGATGGTCAACCTCAGCCCAGACCGCTACGCCAATCGCTACCCGCACGAACTCTCCGGCGGGCAGCGGTTGGCGTGGCGGGCGTCATCCAGACCATCCCAAGTCTCGCGCTCTTGGCGTTCATGATCCCTATTCCAGGGCTCGGGCTCTCCAGCCGCTCTGCCATTCTGGCGCTTTTTCTCTATGCGATCTTACCGATCCTCAGGAATACGCATTCGGGGCTCGTCGCCGTTGATCCCGAGCTCGTCGAAGCGGCGCGCGGTATGGGACTCACGTACAAGCAGATCTTGTTCAGGGTGCGGCTGCCGCTGGCGAGCCGCGCCATCATGACCGGGATCCGTACCGCCACCGTCATCAGCATCGGAGTGGCGACGCTTGCGGCGTTCATCGGAGCGGGCGGGCTGGGTGAGCCCATCATCACGGGCCTGAACATGAACGATAATTGGCTGATACTCTCCGGCGCGATCCCGGCGGCATTGTTAGCGCTGCTTGCGGACTACGGCCTGGGCTGGGTCGAGCGCGGATTGACGCCGCATGGTCTGCGGATGCGCGACGAGGCAGGCTGAGCGGCGTCTTGGCTCGAACGCGTTTTTGTCAGTTAGCAAATAACAAAACCAAAACGGCCCACCCCGTAAAGGAGCGAGCCGTTCTGCGTGCTCTTCCGTCTCGTAGCGACTAGCGCTTGGAGAACTGGAAGCTCTTACGTGCCTTGGGCTGACCGGGCTTCTTACGCTCTTTCTTGCGCGAGTCGCGGGTCAGGAAGCCGGCGCGCTTGAGTGCGCGACGACGCTCGGGGTCCTCGGCGAGGAGAGCGCGGGAGATGCCATGACGCATGGCATCGGCCTGGGCGCTATGTCCGCCGCCAGCGACGGTAGCGCGAACGTCGTACTTGTCGGTCGCCTCGAGGAGCTCGAGGGACTGGCGAGTGATCATCCGTGTGGACTGGCGCTCGAAGTACTCGTCGGCCGACTTGCCGTTGATCTCGATGGTCCCGGTGCCGGGAGAGATCCAGACGCGGGCGACGGCCGTCTTGCGCTTGCCGGTTGCGTAGATGGGGAACTGAGTCCCTGACGTGGTTTCTGGCATTCTTCTATTGCCTTGGATCGGTTGCCTAGAGCGTGAGCTCTTGGGGCTGCTGCGCAGAGTGGGGATGTTCGTCGGTCGCGTACACCTTCAGCTTCGAGAGCATATGGCGTCCGAGAGAGTTCTTGGGGAGCATACCCTTAACCGCGAACTCGATGGGAGCCGTGGGCTTCTTCGCGATGAGGTGCTCGAAGCTGATGCTCTTGATGCCACCGGGGAATCCGCTGTGGCTCCAGTACATCTTATCCGTCGCCTTCGCGCCCGTGATCTTCACCTTGGCGGCGTTGATCACGACGACGAAGTCACCGGTGTCTACATGGGGAGTGAAAGTGGGCTTATGCTTGCCGCGGAGCACGGTCGCAACCTTGCTCGCGAGACGTCCCAAGGTTTGTCCTTGGGCATCAACTACCCACCAATTTCGGGAGGCCTGGGCCTCCGCTGGCTTTGCCGCGTACGTTCTCATTTGCGTATCCCTTGACGGGGAAAAATAGATCTCACCCGTGCCGAGAAGGGCGCATCTACTAACCGCCCAGCTAGAACAAGTCAAGCGCGGTCGCCCGGCGAGTCAAGCTGGGCCGGTTCCCGTGAGCCCGGGCGAACCCCCCAGAGCGCTGGCGGCCGGGGCGGCTCCCGAGTGGAAGACCCTCTGTAAAGATGCCAGGAGCCGGCCAATTCCAGCATGGACGGGACCGTCCCGCGGGCCGGAGGCGAGCCAGAGTCGGGCCAGAGGCGCGACGGAGGCGCCTCGGCACCTGTCCGGGACTGCCTGCCCAGGCCCGAATTGGGCAAAAGCGGGCGCTGGGGGCCAACCTGGACCGCCAAAAGGGGCGGATGCCCCGGCGCCGCTTCTGCCGCAGGGGGCGGACGGGCCGGATGAGGCCCCATTGAGATTGAGGCAAGAGCCCTGCCCAATAGAACCACCTTGCATTGCGGGCCCTAGTTGATCGCTATACTAGGGCGCCTAAATGAGCGCGCAGGGGAACACGCGAATCCTAGACCGCCTCGTGGCGGAGAATCTGCTCACCGTCGAGCAGCGCGAAGCCGTGCTTTCCTACCACCGCCGGCAGGGTGGGCGCGTGGAGGAGGCGCTGATCGAGACGGCGTGCATCGACGAGCTCGAACTCCTGCGCTTCCTCGCGAATCGCCACCGCACCCGATTCGTGTCGACCGAGAAGCTCTCGAAGGCGGAAGTCGATAGGGCGGCGCTGCGCCAGGTGCCAAAGAAGCTTGCTGAGAGCCATGGCGTTTTTCCGGTGCTCTTCGATGACGGCCGCTCGACCCTCAGCATAGTGACGGCTGATCCCGACGATGCCGGCGCCCTGCACGAGGTGCAGCTCGTTTCCGGCGCCCGTGAGGTGATCGCCTACGTGGGACGTCCCGCTGCCGTGCGCGCAGCCATCAACCGCGCCTACAACGGCGACATTCATGCATTCGCGGTTCTGGATCGCCGGGCTCACGCGCAGTTCACCGACATGCTCGACGTATTCGAGCGCAACCTGGTGAGCGAAGAGACGATGGCGGCTGCGCTCGCCGACGAGTCCGGTCGGGAGCGCGAACTCTCGGCGAAAGACATCGTTCGCGAGCAGAAGGCCGGCGCGCAGCCCGCGATGGCCCAGACCACCGTCGGCGCCGGCGAAGGCTACTTGGAGACGCTGAACGTCTTGATCAGCCTCGTCGAAAAGTCCCGTCCCGATCTACGCGGACACTCCGCGCACGTCGCGCGGCTCGTTCGGAAGATCGCGGAGCGCATCGGAGTGCCCGATTCGGAAATCGTGGCGTACACGGTCGCGGCCTACATCCACGACCTCGGCAAGATGGGCTCCTATCACCTCACCGCTCTGAACACGGCCGAGTACGACGGGCATGCTGTCGCCGCGAAGAAGGTGGCCACGGCTCCGACGCGAATGCTCGAAGCCGTGTCGCTACCGATGCCCGCTCGTCGCGCTGTCGAGTGCATGTACGAGCGTTATGACGGTAAGGGGCATCCGGGCAGTTTTTCTGGCAAGGACATCCCGCTCGGCGCGCGCCTGCTCTCCATCGCTGATACGTACGCGGACCTCACACAGAATCCGCGCAACCCCTATCGACGCGCCCTCAAGCCGGCGCAGGCTTGCGATGTGCTCGTCAAATTCGGGTCCAAGGTATTCGACCCGAACCTCGTCGACCTCTTCAAACATATGGTCACCGGCGAGGACCTGAAGGCACGTCTGCTCGCCGACCGTCACAAGGCGCTTCTTATTGATCCAGATCCGGAAGAGTCCACCGTGCTCGAGCTGCGGATGGTCGAGCAAGGCTTCGAGGTTGAGCTGGCGCGCACGTCGGACCAAGCGGCGCAGCTGCTCGAACGGGGCGACTTCGAGATCGTAGTCAGCGAGCTCGATCTCAAACCGCAGTCAGGACTCGAGCTGCTCTCCATCGCGCGACAGCAGCCGTGGGGTCAGGACATCCCGTGGGTCATCACCTGCAGCGAGAATCGGCGAGCCGACGCACATCGTGCGTTCGAGTTGGGGGCGGCGGACTTCGTGACCAAGCCGGTTGCGGCGGACCTGCTCGTCGCAAAGATGCGGCAACTCTTGCAGCAGGATCGCAAGGGGACTCGCGGCGTGTCCGGTTCGCTGCAGGAAATGAGCCTGCCGGATATCGTTCAAGTGCTTTGGCACGGTCGGAAGTCCGGCTCGCTGCGTGTCCGCAGCGCGGGGCGGTCCGGTGAGATCCACTTCGTCGACGGACAGATCCACAACGCGCTTTGGGGCCCGTTGCGCGGCGAAGAGGCATTTTACGGAATGCTTGGTCTCGATTCCGGTGAGTTTGCGTTGGATCCGAATCAGAAGGTCTCGGGCCGGACGATCAACGACAGTCCCGAGGCACTATTGCTCGAAGGCATGCGCCGGCTCGACGAAAATTCGAATGGTGTCGGCGCTTAGCGCCGCGCCGCGACAGGCGCTTAGCGCCGCGCCGCGACAGGCGCTTAGCGCCGCGCCGCGACAAGCGCGACATTAGGCCGCCGCGCGAACCTTCATGTTAGCCTCGCGGCACCTTGTCTGACGCGTCGTCAACACCGCCTCCCCCTCAGCACGGGTACAACAACAACGTCCGCCATCGCGGCCGGCTCTTCCATATCCAAACTGAGGATTCAGGCGTGCGCCGGCCCCGCATCATGACCCACCTCTTTGCGGACGGCGGTCGCATCATCCGGTCTAATCGTTGCGAATACGGTGACCGCTTGGGCGAAGACGGCTTGCCGGACATCGTCCGCGCGATGATGCGCGAGCAACACAAAGCGATGTTCATTGCGCTGCGTTCGGGCAAGCACGACACGGCGATCACGGAGATTTGCGGCGCGTTTCCCGCAACCGACGCCGCCGGCTCAACGCCGAGGCCGGATCAGGTCGCCTCGCGCCCCACCGGCCCAGCGCCTTTGCGCCGTAACCCGACGCCGGCAATACCCCGACCCCTATCCGATCGCCCGCCCGCGCAGGGCGTGCCGGCGACGATCCCACCGCCGCCGCGCCGACCCACAATGCCCGGGCTGCGCGCGGTGGCCTCCCCGGCTGGGACACCTGGCGGCGGCGACCCAAGCCAAGACGACGCTCAGCATCCACCCAGCGGGCCCCGCTACGTGGAGACGCGCCCGGCGCCCGGTCTGACCGATGCTCCCGCAGAGGGCGTTTCCATATTCGGCGGTGGAGGTGACGCGACTCTCGACGCGGCGATTCTCGAGTATCTCGCTGGCGACGACGCCAAGCGCGGCTAACGCGCTGCCGCGCTGCTGCCTTACTTGGTGAGCGGCTTTTCCCAGAGCACGACGCCGTTTTTGTCGATGAACTGAAAGAACAAATTCGGGCCGTCGAACTCCATGTACGCGAAGCCTTCGATGTCCTCGTTGTAGAAGCGCTGGAAGCCGTCGCCCTTGTCGAGACCGAAGCTGCCCGCGCTGCGAGTCTTTGAGCCTGCGCCGCTGATCACGAAGTAGGTGTTCGGGCAATCGGCGTCGCGGCCCTTGTCGATGAACTCCATGTTGTGGTCGTGGCCGGTGAGCAGCATGTCCGTGCCGCAATACGTGGACTCGAGGATCTTGTATGTGCCGGCATTGCCGACGAGCCAGTTGTCTTTGGCGTGATCACCGGACGTGTAGCGGGGGTGATGCGCGGTCACGATCTTCCAGAGCGCGTTCGAGTTCGCGATACGCTGGGTCATGTCGTTGCGCTGCGTGTCCGAGTAGTCTTGTGAGTCGATCCCGAAGACGTGCACAGGCCCGAACTGTACGTCGTAGTAGGTGTCCGGCATCATCCACTTGTCGCTAGTGCGCTGGCCGGGACCGTTGCCGACGGGAAGATAGGTGTACTGCACCTGTGCTTCGGAGCTGCCGGTGCTGGTCAGGCCGTAGTCGTGGTTTCCGAGGACCGCATAGAACCTGAGGCCTTCGAGTT
>PVBE010773496.1_pt1 | contig 11879 bp, 5 predicted proteins | sample 1631181 | NCBI WGS metagenome assembly PVBE01 (sample SAMN08397723, study PRJNA350692) | Marine metagenome, whole genome shotgun sequencing project. | isolation source: water | place: Pacific Ocean | collected 2012-04 | reverse complement strand
GCATTGGTGTTGGCTTTTGCCGCTTGATAAATAAATTGCAAAAATAATCAAAAAAGCTAAGCTTTGGCCGACATGAAACACATACTAATCACAACAATCGCAGCCGTGCTTCTGGTGGGCTGTGGGCCGAGTGTGGATATTCATAAAGCAGTTGAATCAGGAAATATCGAAGCCGTCAAACAAGCTATTGCTGATGGTGTAGATGTGGAGGTGAAGGATGCGTTCCGGAGGAGGTCCTTGATTTTGAGGTTCGTCGATGGCCATATCAAGCGGTGTCGATCCTTTTGTTGGACCTAACTGAATTTTCGCATTCACATCCGCTCCTTTGGAGATGAGGAGTTGGGCGATTATCTTGTGACCTTTCCAAATCGCATAATGCAAAACAGTCAGTCCAAGAAAAGGTACGGAATGGAATAAATTACTAAAAGTTGCGAGATTATTTGTTTTGAGCTAGTTTGGCTGCGTCGATTAATCCATAAACATGAAAAGGAATAGAAACTATTTTCTGGGTGCTTGGGCTTTTGAGCTCCTTTAACCCTTATCTATAATTTTTATTCTCACTATGAAACTAAACATTACTTCGGTACTTATTTTTTCTTGTTACTTCTTTGATGCTTTCAGTTTTCCATTCGCTTTTACCTCAGAGTGGGTTGAAGCAGACGGATTTCGTCTGGCCCCTTTGGCTGATACGAAGCCAAATAAGGTGGGTTTCACGTCGATGCCGAGTGATAAAACTGGTGTTCATTTTAGGAATCGAGTTTCGAACTCATTGCTAAACCGAAACCTCATTCTGGAGGTTGGATCAGGTGTTGCCCTGGGGGATGTAAACGGAGATAACTTAGTGGATATTTATGCTTGTTCCATTGAAGGCCCAAACAAACTCTACCTAAACAAGGGTGATTGGAAATTTATTGATATATCGAAAGAAGCGGGCGTTGAATGTAGTGGTGTTTTTTCCACAGGCGCAGTATTGGCAGATATAGACGGAGACCGGGATTTGGACCTGCTCGTAAATGGGATAGGCGCTGGAACTATGGCTTTTTTGAATAACGGTTCGACTCGCTTTACTGAAGTGCAGAAAAGCGGCCTAGACCGAAACCTTGGCAGCACATCTATGACACTGGGAGATATCAACGGAGACGGGTATCTCGATCTTTATGTTGCCAATTACCATATCAAAACAATTAAGGATTCAATGGAAGAATTAGATGTCTCGGTAAGTTACAAGGATGGCAAAATACTTGTTTCTAAACCTGATCTTTTTAGCCCGATGATTCTTCGCAATGGATCAGTTTCCCTGTTTGAACTAGGCCAAGCCGATTGCCTTTATTTGAATAGAGGAAAGGGCAAATTTGAGAAAACACTCTGGAATAGCGGCAGGTTTAAGGATGAAAATGGCATAAATCTAGGGAAAGCCCCTAAAGGATGGGGTTTATCAGCAATGTTTCGAGATATGAACCAAGATGGCTTTCCAGATCTATATGTTTGCAATGACTTCTTCTATTCGCCGGACTTTATATGGATTAATAATACCGACGGTACCTTCCGAGCATCCAGTCCTTTGTCCATAAGACAAACAAGCATGTCTTCAATGGCTGTTGATTTTGCAGATATTGATCGTGATGGTTTTGATGATATTTTTATCGCGGACATGATGAGCCGATCCCATGAACGGCGACACAGGCAACGCGGTAGTTTGATTCACACAAAAATGAAACTGCCAATAGAAACACCCTCTTATCGGCCAGAATACCCAAGAAACACAATGTTCCTTAACAGAGGCGATGGAACATATTCTGAAATTGCCCAATTTAGCGGGATTGAGGCGAGTGAATGGACTTGGGCGATTGCTTTTATTGACGTTGACCTGGATGGCTATGAGGATCTTTTGCTAACGAACGGCACTTTACGCAATGCCAATGACGCAGACCTAACGCAATTGAAGAATCCTAATTCAATTTCACGCTCCAACACACGGTTTGGTAAACTGGAAACTCCAAACATCGCATATAAAAATCAGGGTGACCGAACTTTCATTGAAACTAGCCAATCTTGGGGTTTCAATTTCAACGGTGTTTCACACGGAATGGCACTTGGGGATCTGGACAACGACGGAGATCAAGATGTTGTGGTCAACCATATGCACCAACCTCTTGGACTTTACCGCAATAATTCTTCGGCACCCCGTATTTCAGTCAAATTAAGAGGAATAGCACCCAACACAAGGGGCATCGGAGCGAAAGTCATAATTCGCGATTCAAATAGAGGTTTTCAGTCACAGGAAATAATTAGTGGTGGTCGTTATTTATCAGGAGACAGCGCAACGAGAACTTTTGCTATCGAAAAGAATAAAATTCAACAATTGGAGGTTTTGTGGCCTAAGGGAGAGATAACAAAAATTAAACCAATAAAATCCAATTATATTTATGAAATTTTCGAGGGAGACGGGAACGGTAAAGATCGAAAATATAATCGTGTGAAAAACAAAATTAACTCCACCGCTGACAAAATTTGGTTCGAAGATGTTAGTCACAAACTTAAGCATCAACATCATGAAAATCCTTATGACGATTTCGCACGTCAACCCGCTTTGCCGAGAAAACTGAGCACTCTCGGGCCTGGGCTTAGTTGGTATGATGCGGATACAGATGGTTGGGAGGACCTAATAAGATCAAGCGGAAAAGGTGGCCATCAAGTTTTGTATAAGAATAATAAAGGAACAAGTTTTTCACCGTTACGCCAAAAATCAGTGATACAACTTGACCAAACAACATTGCTGTTAAGAAAGCTCAATAACGGAAATATCACGTTGTTGTCAACTCAGTCAACTTATGAAGATGCCACTTCGGACGTCCCCCCTATTTTGCAACTGAATCTTCAAACCGGGAAAACTCAAACACCCATTTTGAAGCGCAACGTAAGTTACGGCTCAATTACATTGGGAATACTTCATCGCAAACCGGCTCTCTTTGCAGGGGGCCGAGTCCACCCTGGACGTTACCCAAAACCCATCTCCTCTACTCTTTTCATTGAAAATAATGGAGAATGGGAAATAGAAAAAAACACCAGGTTACTGTTTAAAGAAATTGGAATGGTTAGCGACGCCATTTGGAGCGACCTTAATCTAGACGGCAAATCAGAGTTAATTTTAGCATGCGACTGGGGCCCCATTCGGATATTCACTCCGACTGACGACCCTGAAAAACCTCTTCGTGAAATAACAAAGAGTCTTGGTTTCCAAGAGAAAAAGGGATGGTGGAACGGCATTGCTACAGGAGATTTTAACTCAGATGGATTACTCGATATAATCGCAACTAACTTAGGTAAAAACTCAAAATATAACAGACACTTAAAGCACCCTATTCGACTATACTATGGTGACTGGAATGAGGACGGGATAATGGACTTGTTTGAATGTTATTTAGACCCAATAAGAAGGGTTTACGTTCCTTTTTTAACATTGGATGTATTGCGGCAGCAAATGCCCGGTCTTGCATTTAAATTTTCCTCCTTCGAGGAATATTCTAAAGCCAGTATTGAAAGCATCTTGGCTGAAGCTTACTCGACATCTAAATTTTTAGAGGTTAACGAATCTGAAAGTTTTATCTTTCTTAATAAAGGCAATCATTTTGAATCCCGGGCATTACCTGACGAAGCTCAAATGGCTCCAGCCTTTGGGATAGCGGTGAATGATTTTGACTGTGACGGAAATGAAGATTTATTCTTGAGCCAGAATTTTTTTGGTGTCGACCCGGAAACATCAAGATACGATGCAGGGCGTGGGCTTTTACTCAAAGGGGATGGACAAGGAAAATTTAAGGCAATCAGCGGACAAACAAGCGGAATCATTCTTTATGGAGAACAGCGAGGAACCGCCGTCTGCGATTTTAACCATGATGGGCGACCGGATTTAGCCGTAGCCCAGAATTCAGGAAAAACCGGTCTATTTAAAAATCAAAATCAAAAATCAGGGCTAAGAGTAATCTTGAATGGGCCAGACTGGAACCGAGACGGAATTGGAGCCATTTTAAGGCTCCAAGATGACAATAATGAGGGATCAGCAGCTCGTATAGTTTCAGCGGGGTCTGGATATTGGTCGCAATCAAGCCCCGTTCAAATACTGGCTAGAAAAAACACACACAGTCGTATTCAAATCCTATGGCCAGGCGGCACAAAACAGACACAACGAATAACGAATCATCAGTCTGAAGTTCAAATTAGTTATAAGGAATTCAAATAATTGAATTAAACTATCTTCGTTTACTTCGCTGTTTAGGATCCCAGTATCTTACATTAGTATCGTCACCCGTATCCTGCGGACTCAGTCTCGGATTGATTTCGTCGTTCTTTTTTGTTTCGGCATGCCCATCGTTAAAAAGAACGTTAGCTCCACCACCAATATGTCGAAAACCGTTTATCCCTTCGTAGTAAGGTTTCCCGCTTTTAGGCCACCACAATGTACTCGACCAATACCCCGAACCCTGTGGAATGGGATTTGAATCAGCCAACAAAAGGCATTCACTTGGGTTTCTGATTGTCGAAGCTCTGAACCATTGTTCAGTCGAAATCCAACCTTGCAAATGCCCAGTCATATTAACAGACGGAGGATGTGAATATACTCCAAGAAACCATGAGTTATAACCATAACCCAGATGATGCGGGTTAAACCTCCACTTCCATTTAAAACCATAATCTGTTCGTTCCCCCTTAATGGTGGGACATTTAAATATATTGGTACCCCCCCCAAGGTAAGGCAGAACATCCGTTGCCCAAATAGCAACCCCATGAGGTTTTTGAGAGGAAAGACCTGGTCCATTCCATTTGTGTGGAGGAAAAATATCCTCGTGATCATTTAAATAAAAACGAAACGCCAGTGAAATTTGTCGCAGGCTGTTCATGCAATCGGTCTGTAGTGCCGTGTCCTTGGCTCTGGCCAAGGCCGGGAGTAAAAGAGAAGCCAATATGGCAATAATGGCTATTACCACAAGTAACTCGATTAATGTAAATGCTGACAAACGCCTGTTCAGGCTAACGTTTTGGATTAAAGTTTGTTTACTTGTTTTCATAGAAAAAACATAAATGTGGATTAAACCCTAAAAATAAAAGGCCGGGTGGTTTGCCCGACCTTTCAACTATGGTGTGCTAATAGCAGTTCTTACTGAGCTACTTATGGAGCGTGTTGGGAAGAATGTTAATTCCTAACGGCACGTCCAAACTGCATTTCCTCATTGGGCTCCAATGTAATTGAGCTTTCACCAACCATATCCTTCCAAGGACCAATGGCTGAAGGCGCGACTTGAAGAGTCCCTTCAAATGTAACGGTAACAGTGCCATCTGTATTCCTCATTATTTCAAGTGCGGGCGGGTCCAAAGGTACCGGCACTTCACCGAGAATAGCGATTGCTCCACCATTTCTTAATGTCATCAACTGCCGCAAAGTAAGTTTTGTCTGATAGACGAAAGCATTATCAATGAGTCCCACCCATCCTTCAGAACCATTGTCGGGGCGCAAGCTTCCGATAGACAATGTGTTCTGACCCAACCCGAATGATGCAGGCTCAGTTACAACGACCAAATCATCATCCGTGGTGCTGGCGTCTATGTCAACATATACAGTCACTTCTTTCACTTCCTGATCATAAACAGAAGCCAAAAAAGTCCAGTTATCAATGTTTTCTGGACCGGGCGTTCCAAGAACCGGTCTGCCATTACCTATGAATGAGGTATATCGAAAATCTCCATTTCTGTTATCGAGGCCAATCGTCCGGTCCCATCCTCCGTTATCATGTCCCATTACCTTTCGAAGTCCGGGGTTTAAATTATGAGTCTTGACCCAAGCTCCCATTGTCATTTGCGAGAGAACATCCGGGTTGATATCGATTGGAGCTACCAAACGAGTAGTTCCGTCAAAATCGAAAGCACCTCCATCTATTCCACCTTCCGGCTCATGTATTGGTTCAGCGCCTTCAACAATTTCCAAGTCGTTCCCCCTCCCACTGGCATCCACATAAGGGTTCTCTTCATCGTCAAATGGATAGAACCCTATCAAAGCCTCCTTGGGATTTGAAAAACCAACAAAAACAGACAAATCAACGGTTTTTAGGGGCCATTGCGCATCGTTGCTTTCTATCTCTAAAGCAGCTGTAAACCCACCTCTAAGGCTTTCCGAATCAAACAGCACTTTTACTGCGCCGGTTTCATTAGGGCCTAGGCTTTTTGGAGCAGAAACAATAGAATACAGATCAGAATCTACACCCACCACCTTTGTCGAACTGATTTTCAAATCCTGTGTATTGGCTCTGTTTGTTATTTCAACGTCAACTGTTAGCGGAAGTTCGGCAGCAGTAGTTTCACCTATAATTTTACCCTGTGGCACTATTAAAAACGGCTCGGTTTTTATTTCTACCCCATCAATGATAGAATTTGCCCCGCCATCGCGAATTGCCTCCATTTGATTGGGGGTTAATACTGTGCTAAAGAAAAAAACGTTATCGATGAGTCCATCCCAGCTTTCATTCTGGTTGTCTGGGCGCAAAGACCCAATGGAAACTGTGGGGAAACCTGGCCCGAAAAGCCCCTTGCCTGTTACTACTTCGAGATCATAATCTGTGCCGTCTGCATCAAGATCGGCATAAACCGTCACTTCGCCTTTGGATTGATCATAGGCGGCAGCAATAAAAGTCCAAGCTTCAGAGTCATCTGGTGCAGGAGTGCCTGCTACGGGTGGACCATTGCCGACAAAGGAGGTATATCGCAACTCTGCTGGATTACGTGCGTCCAATCCAATTGTACGATCCCATCCTCCATTATCACTACCTATGATTTTTCGCTGACCAGGATCCAGGTTGAATGTTTGAACCCAAGCGCCCATTGTGAGTTGGGGAAACTCGCTCGGGTTGATATTGATAGGGGCGATCAATCGATTATCAAAAAACTCCATTGCGCCACTTTCTCTGTCTTCCTCAGCATTAATATCCTCTACATAAAACGGCTCAAACCCTTCAATTTCTTTCAACGTGTTACTATTTCCAGAAGCATCCTCCAATCGATCCTCATCCGAGTCGAAAGGATAAAAGGCGATTAGCGCCTTTGACGTATTACTGAAAGGAATCTCAGCGCTTAGATCAATCGCCTGGCGCCTCCCCCTTGCATCATTGGAGATTATCGCGAGTGAAGCGCTAAACAAACCTTCTTTATCGGCAGGATTGAATGCTATTTCAACCTGGGCTGTTTTCCCAGGTCCTATTTCGGTTGGATATGAATTAATGGTGTAATGAGAAGCATCCTTGCCCTCAAGAATAACGCTAGCGACAATTAACACTTCCGATTCCCCATCATTACTAATGTCGATATCTTTGGTTATTTTTCCGGGTTTAGGACCTAGGTTTCCAAAGGCAGAAGGCCCAGCGATCAAAATCGGATCTTCTGACTCACCCGGTTTAATCTCAGCAGACAAATCCAAATTAGTTTTGGGCTGAGACGGATCGTTACTTACCAACAGCAATACTGTTTTAAACACCCCTACTTGACCTTTGGTATCAAAAATAACCTTGATGTTCGCCTTTTCCCCAGGGGAAACATTTTCAGGGTAATCAACCTTAAAATAAGCTGCGTCCGGTCCCATTAACTCCGCAGCCTTTATTTTCAGAGTTTGCGTTGAACTATCATTTCTAATCGTAATGGCGCCTTCAATGATCTTTTGTCCAGAAGTTATTGAATCAAACTCAGGAGTGGCTAGCACAACCAAGGATGGATCATCACCCTCAACCGGCACCGGCGAACGACCGTTACGAATCTGGGTGATTTGATCCGCTGATAATGCGGCAGCAAAAAAGAAGGCATTGTCAATATATCCCTGCCAGCCTTCCGCTGGGTTATCCGGACGGAGACTGCCAATGGAAACCGTAGCATGGCCCTGACCGAAATCAGTGGGTTCGGTCACCGATGCAAGAGAATCCCCGATTGTTGCCGCATCGATATCCACATAGACTGTCACCTGGTTACTGGACTGATCATAAACCGCTGCCATAAAAGTCCAATTATCAATGTTTTCTGGACCGGGCGTTCCAAGAACCGGTCTGCCATTACCTATGAATGAGGTATATCGAAAATCTCCATTTCTGTTATCGAGGCCAATCGTCCGATCCCAGCCTCCGTTGTCATGCCCCATCACCTTTCGCAGCCCCGGACTCAACGTGGATGTTTTAACCCAAGCCCCCATAGTTAGTTCAGGAATCTGATCGGGGTTGATATCGAGCGGTGCCACTAGACGCTGCGTTCCATCAAAAAGAAATCCGCCACCGGTAAAACCACCATCAGCTTCAAAACTCGGATCCGCGTCAACACTTTCAAGCTCAGCTTCTGCCCCGGAAACATCCGCCAGAGGGTTTTCAGGGTCATCAAACGGATAAAATCCGATCAGAGCATCTAGAGGAATGGGTTGAGGCGGCACAATGGATTCAAAGCCACCGTCTCGAATCTCTGCGATTTCTTCAGGTGGAAGCAAACGATCAAACACAAATACATTATCAATCTGCCCAATCCAACCTTCATTGGGATTGTCAGGACGCAAGCTGCCCAGGGAGGCAGTTGCATGCCCCGGACCAAATCCAGTAGCGGAAGCCACTGCCACGGGGCTATCTCCAATCGTTTTCGCATCTGTATCGACATAAACCGTTACTTTGTTATTGGACTGATCGTAAACAGCTGCTATAAACGCCCATTGATCAATGTTTTCAGGTCCCGGAGTATCAGCCACGGGCGGACCATTGCCCACGAAGGAAGTGTAACGCAGCTCATCCGGTTGTCGGCTGTCCAATCCAATAGTTCTATCCCAACCACCATTGTCGTGCCCGATGACCTTTCTCTGCCCTGCATCGATGGTTGAAGATCTAACCCAAGCCCCTATTGTTAACTCAGGTTTGGCCGTAGGACTAATGTTTATCGGAATCTCAAACCGCTGGCGCCCATCAAAGGAAAGAGCCCCACCTTCAAACCCGCTCAAGTCATAAGTCGGATCAGCTCCCCTACTCTTCAGATCATGCTGGTTTTCACTGGTGTCCTTTGTGGGATTGGATTCATTATCGAAAGGATAGAACGCTATTAAACCATTGCGTCCGGTTGGAACGACCGCACTGAGATCCACGTTGACAACTGGATCGCCGGGGTCGTTTGTCACAATCTCAAGCATGGCTTCAAAAAGTCCGACTTTCGAGCCTGGGTCAAACGATACCTTAATTTTTCCAGCTTTTCCCGGAGCCAATTCCATGGGGAAATCAACAACTTCATACTTTCCCGCTGCTGGACCGATAGGCTCTACAAATTCAATTTCCAAGGTTTCGTCCTGAGCGGTATTTGAAATTGGGATCAAAACCTCAATAATACCGGGGTTCTGCTGTAGATGCCCAAGCAAAGAGTCGTACTTGGGATACTTCAAGTTAGGTTCTTCGCCTGACAAGATCTCATTCATTCCGCCATCTCTAATATTAACAATTTGGCCGTCTGATAGAATTTCATCATAGAAAAAGACATTATCAATATACCCTTTCCACCCTTCATTTGCATTGTCAGGACGAATCCCTCCTACCGCCACTTGGGCAAACCTTGTCGGCCCCATACCCGTTATTCCGCGAACTATAATTGGAGCATCCTCAATGGTTGAAGAATCCAAATCGACATAGAGGCTTAGACTTTTGTTGGGTTGGTCATAAGTCGCTGCAAGAAAAGACCATTTATCAGTACTATTTGGAGCAGGTCCACCTGTAACCGGCGGACCATTGCCAACAAAAGCAGTATATCGGAATTCGTCTGGGTTTCTGTTGTCTAGACCAATTGTTCTGTCCCAACCTCCATCATCGCTTCCCAATACCTTCCTCAAACCAGGCTCAAGTGTTGATGCTTTTACCCATGCGCCAAAAGTTAATCGAGGAGTGGCTTCTGGGTCGGCATTGATTGGTGCAAGTAGGCGTTGTGTGCCGTCAAACAGATATCCTCCTCCTTTGACACCACCCTCGGATTCAAATACGGGATCCGAGCCGGAGGATTTTAAAGCACCTGAAATCCCGCTTGAATCCTTCAACGGCGAACTTTTGTCGTCGAACGAGTAGAAGCCAATAAGGTTTTCAAAAGGTTCTGGCTTGGGGAAAGGCTTAAGAATGGCCTCTTTTCCGCCGTCTCGAATTAATGTCAATTGCTCATAATCCAATAGCTCATCGTAGAAAAAAACATTGTCAATCATGCCAATCCATCCTTCAGCAACCCGATCCGGACGAATTCCACCAATGGCTACTGTTGGAAACCCCTCACCAAAAAACGCATCTGATTCGAATTCTTCGAGTTCATCATCAGTACTATTCGCGTCAACATCCACGTAAAACGAAGCTAATTGTTCTTCCTGATTATATGATACGGCAATAAACGTCCAATCATCAGTGCTTTCGGGCCATGAAGTTCCCTCAATCGGACCTCCCACACCGGTAAATGCGGTATATCGAAAATCCGGGTCTCCTCCCTGCACCCTAGAGTCCAAGCCAATTGTCCTGTCCCAGCCCCCATTGTCATGCCCAATTACCTTGTATAAGCCCTCCTCCAATGTAGCCGTTTTTACCCAAGCGCCAAAAGTGACTTTCGAATGGACAGAAGGATTTAAATTGACGGGAGAAATTAGTCTTTGTTTGCCGTCAAACTCATATGCACCGCCCTCAAATCCCTCATCTTCGACATAGACGGGATCTACCTCAACGGAAGTCAGGTTATTCCCCTTGGAACTGGCATCCTTCAATGGATTTGCCGGATCATCAAAGGCATAAAAACCAATTAAATCGGCATTTATCTGAGTCGGAGAGAACGCCACCAATAGCACGGCTGCGATTGTTATCTGTTTCATGCGAACCAGAAGATTTCGCAACTTGGCCAATGATGTCAAGCACTAGTAGCCTGTAATGGGGAGTGCACTTAACCCTTTACAAATAGGGTTAGAAGGAATGGTGGAGCCATGCGGAATCGAACCGCAGACCTTTTCGCATTGCGAACGAGTCTTTTTTAGCTGTTTTTAAACGGTTTCAGGGCTTTTTGATATGCCGCCTACACTTATGCACATCAAAGCACCACTATGCACTGGGACAAATGCGGGACACGAAATTAGTTGTTTTGTTGTGATTATCAAACCTCCGATTAGAAGACAAAACATTACGATGCTTTAGTCGTCTCACACTCCACCAAAACCACGGCTGCGATTGTGATTAGTATGTGTTTCATTTCCCTTCAGCTTTCAATTCTTCACTCGTCTTGCCGCCGTGTTTGCGGAGGAGGTCGGCGATTTCTGGTCGGTTTTGTTTTATGGCCGAATCTAAAGTTGTTCCAAACCGTTTAACGCTTTTCATCGTCTTCATTGTACTTATTGCATTCACTACCGCTCCGTTAGTAATTAGGAGTTCGACGATCTCCTTATATCCGTTCTGGGTTGCTAGATTCAACGGAGTTATTCCATCTGATTCGCCTTGAGATTTAGCATTCACATCCACCCCATTAATAATTAGGAGTTCGACAAATTCTATGTGCCCCCCCTGAATCGCCTCTATTAAAGCAGCAGTGTCATCAACTCCTCTTCGATTTACATCTGCGCCTTTCTTTATTAGCAACTTTCCGATTTCAACACGGTTTTCATGAGCCGCCCATGTTAATTGAGTCCATCCAGCACTACTGATACTGTTAGCATCCGCTCCAACAGCTAAGTGTTGTTTTACAGATTTAATATCCCCATCTGCAACAGCCTTCCATAAAGGAATATCGGGGGCACACCCCACCAGCACCACGGCTGCGATTGCTGTGAGTAGGAGGTGTTTCATTTCCCTTCAGCTTTTAATTCATCACCCGTCTTG
>PVBE012897224.1_pt1 | contig 11882 bp, 7 predicted proteins | sample 1631181 | NCBI WGS metagenome assembly PVBE01 (sample SAMN08397723, study PRJNA350692) | Marine metagenome, whole genome shotgun sequencing project. | isolation source: water | place: Pacific Ocean | collected 2012-04 | reverse complement strand
CTTGCCTTTGTTTGAAGTGGTGAAACTTTCGAGAACGGCGGTGCCATGCCGGTTGAACTGAAGTTGGAGTGCAAAGCCGCCGACAGCCTCCATTAGCGTGGCTTTATCGAGGTCGGCGGTGCTCAGAAACGACTCACTGTTGACGTAAAAAATGATCGGATCTGCACGGTAAACGGCCATTTTTCGAGAATACTTGGTGCCGTCGTTGTTTTGCTCCAGATAGAGCATGATGAGACTGTAATTCTCCCCGGGTTTTTTTTCGCCCACGGATTTGCAGCCCAAGCCCAGCCCAGCGCATAGGGCAATTGCCATTAAATAGTGATTGATAACTCTCATATTAACCGTCATCTTTCCCGGCCGCTCTCCGGAGAGGCAACCATTATACATCATGGGCAAACAACACAACAAAGTAATCAAACGCAAACGGCGGAAGGCCTACCTCAAGCGCAAGCAGGCTGTCGCCAAGAAATAATCACCCCACCCGACCAAGGCCAGAGAGGCTCGGCGGTGACTGATAATTACAAAAATGGCTAATATATTTAATGACATTGTGGAGACCGTTGGACGCACGCCGTTGGTGCGGCTCAACAAGGTCACCGAGGGCATCGACGCCACCGTGCTGCTCAAGTGCGAATTCTTCAACCCGCTCTCCAGCGTCAAGGATCGCATTGGTAAGGCGATGATCGAGGATGCCGAAAAGAGCGGCACGCTGACCAAGGATACTGTCATCATCGAGCCGACGAGCGGCAACACCGGCATTGCGCTGGCGTTCGTCGCGGCGGCCAAGGGCTACCGACTGATCCTTACCATGCCGGAGACCATGTCGCTCGAGCGCCGCACATTGCTGGCGATGCTCGGCGCCGAACTCGTCCTCACCGAGGGGCCGAAGGGCATGAAGGGGGCCATCGAGAGGGCTAATGAGTTGGCTTCTGAGACGCCGAACTCTTGGATCCCACAGCAGTTTGAGAACCCAGCCAACCCCGAGATTCACTGCCAAACAACGGCTGAGGAGATCTGGAACGACACCGATGGGGCAGTCGATATCGTTGTGGCTGGGGTTGGTACAGGCGGCACACTCTCCGGCTGCTGTGAAGTTATCAAATCGCGTAAGCCGTCGTTTCAGGCGATTGCGATGGAGCCGGCCGACTCGCCGGTGATCTCGCAAACACTGGCCGGCGACGAGTTAACACCCGGCCCGCACAAAATTCAGGGCACCGGTGCGGGCTTTATCCCGGGCAATCTCCACCTCAAGGCCGAGGACGGCAGCGGCCAGATCAACGAGTGCATCCGGGTAGGCAACGACGAGTCGTTCACCATGGCACGCCGCTTGGCCAAGGAGGAGGGCATTCTCTCCGGTATCTCCAGTGGGGCAAACGTCTGCGCCGCACTCGAGGTCGCACACCGCCCGGAGAACGTCGGCAAGACGATTGTCACCTTCGCGCCGTCCACCGGCGAGCGGTATCTGAGCACCCCGTTGGCCGAGGAAGCCCGCGCTCAAGTGGGCGGTTGATCCTCGCTTGGCCTTTCATTCACACAACCAGAGAACTGAATGGACTATTCGATTTCCAGTCGGGCGGCATCGCTTGCGCCGTCACTGACGCTGGCCATCTCGGCCAAGGCCAAGGAATTGCGCGCCCGAGGCGAAGACGTCATCGGCTTAGGCGCCGGTGAGCCGGACTTCGACACGCCGCAATATATTAAAGATGCCGCCGCGCAGGCGTTGGCCGACGGCTTTACCAAGTACACCCCAAGCAGCGGCATCCCGGAGCTTCGCCAGGCGGTCGCTGACAAGTTCCAGCGCGACTACGGCGTCGCCTACGAGCCAAGCCAGATCATCGTCAGCTGCGGCGGCAAACATTCCTGCTTCAACGTCATCTATGCCACCTGCGAGGCCGGCGACGAAGTGATCATCCCCGCGCCGTATTGGCTGAGCTACCCTGAGATGGCAAAGCTCGCCGGGGCCAAGCCGGTGATCCTCGACACCACCGACGAAACCGAATTCAAAGTCACGCCGGAGCAGTTGCGCGAGGCCATTACGCCGAGCACCAAGCTGTTCATCCTCAACTCGCCGAGCAACCCCACCGGCTCCGTGTACTCCGCGGATGAAATCAAGGCGCTCGGCGACGTCTGCGTCGAGAAAGGCGTGCTCATCATGAGCGACGACATTTACGAAAAGCTCCTTTACGACGGAGCCGAGTTCACCAGCGTCACCGGCTTCTCCGACGAACACTTAGCGCACACCATCATCGTGCACGGCCTGGCCAAGGCGTACTCGATGACCGGCTGGCGCATCGGCTTCCTCGCCGCGCCCAAGCCGATCGCGCAGGCCATCAACGCGGTGCAAAGTCATAGCACCAGCAACGCGACTTCGTTTGCGCAAAAGGGAGCCGTCGCTGCGCTCAACGGCCCGCAGGATCACCTTGATGACTGGCTCGCAAAGTTCGACGAGCGCCGCCGCTACGCCGCCGAACGACTGAACAACATGCCCGGTATCAGTTGCATCAACAGCAAGGGTGCATTTTACCTGTTCCCGAACATGGCCGAGACCGGTCTCAAGTCCGCCGAGTTTTGCGAGCGCCTGCTCGATCAGGCCAAGGTGGCCGCCGTCCCCGGCATCGCCTTCGGCGCGGACAATAACTTCCGCATCAGCTACGCCACCAGTATGGAGAACATCCAAACCGGCATGGCCCGCCTGGAGGACTTCTGCAAAACCTTGTAGCCAGGGAGAGCGGGAAGGACACGGATTTACAACGATTTATCTGTGAACATCCGTGAAATCTGTGTCCCTCTTTTCTTCGAGGCTCTGTTTGGTCTTTTTGGATGAGAAGGACGAAGCGTTTCGAGGCGCTGAGGACAGCGCGCCCTACCTTCGCGCTTGGCCAAGCGATGCGCGGAACAGCTTAATCGTTCGACTTTTCTTGCGTTGCTGAGTGGGGATTGTAGCTTCCCTTTATTGGACTTAGGGCGGCTTGCATGGGCTCTTTATTCTTTAACGCAAAATGTTTTTTTTCTGAAAATCGGTGGCGGGCGGCGTTTACGCTGATCGAGTTGCTGGTGGTCATTGCCATTATTGCGATTTTGGCAGCTTTGCTGTTGCCGGCCCTGGCCAAGGCGAAGGATCAGGCGCGCTTGGCCAATTGCCTCTCGAACCAGCGCCAGTGGGGGTTGGGGATGCAGTTGTATCTTGTGGATAACGAGGACTCGCTGCCCCGTGACGGGATGGGTGCCAACGGGCGTTATCCCGGCACGCCTCCGCCGACCGGCACGCCGAAGGATCCCAGCGCTTGGTTTAACCTGTTACCGCCGTTTATGGGCGAGAAAACGCTGGCGCAGTACTGGAAACGGCCGACAGTGGTGTATCAGGACAACGTCAAAAATCTACCGTTCCCCGGTAAGCAGGGGAAGATTTGGCACTGCCCGAACGCCAGGATGACGGCGGAGGAATTGAAGCAGTTGAAGGGCGGCGGGCGGCACGGGTTTTTCAGCTACGCGATGAACATAGACCTGAAGCGCGGGACGGTGAACTCGTACATGCCGTATCCGAAAATGCCCAAGGCGACCGATCTACCCAGCCCATCGGCGACGGTTGGCACGATGGACATGTATTTCAGCTCGTCGGAGGGGCTGGGGAATCCGTATTATTCGGTGAACCCGGCGGCGCGGTGGCGGGCGTTCCCGGAGCGGCACAAGGGTCAGGGCGGCGTGCTGTCGTTCATCGACGGGCATGCGGCCTATTTTTCACGGCACTCGGTCACCAATGGAGCGGGCACGTTCGAGGGGCCGAACTCTGACGTGATTTGGAATGCGCCTTTCCGAAAATAATTTCACCAAAATCGAACCATAAAAAAAGGACTCATACTTCTGACGGCAGCTATCGGCCTTGTGACGACGAGGGCTGAGGTGGTGCTCGAGGAATCGTTCATCTACGACGACGGCCCGATCGTCGTGCAGGCGGCGGACACTTGGAAAAACCACAGCGGTTCAAGTGCACAGGCGGAGGTGTACGAGGGGCAGCTTATCCTGACACAGTCCGGCTCAGAAGACTTTCACGCGAAGCTTGCGGGCGGGCCGTACAAGAAATCCAGCGGCGGCACGATGTATGCTTCGTTCGACGTGGAGTTTACGGAGCTGCCCATAGGCGGCGGGAGCTATTTTGCGCATTTCAGGGACGATGGCTTTGGCTATCGGGCGCGGATCATTGCCCAAACCACCGGCGCGGAAGGGGGCGCGTTCCGGATCGGCGCCAGCTCGAAGGGCAAGCAATCCACAGTTCTGGTGGAGAACGACCTTCACCTCGACACTGTATACAAGGTGGTTATCGCGATGAGCCTCGTAGATGCGAGCACGACGCTATGGATCGACCCAGACGACGATGCGACCGGGGGCGTCACCACGACCGACAACGGTTCGGCGGTGGACGTGACCGGCTTTGCGTTTCGCCAGGCCAAAAACATCGGCGCAATGTTGATCGACAACCTGAAAGTCGGGACGAGTCTCGGCGACGTGACTGACGGCGACGGCGGCAATGACCTTGCCATCCTTTCGCAGCCGTTGTCGCAGACCGTGCTCGCCGGCAAGACGATCTCGTTTTCCGTCGTGGCCACCGGCGTGGAGCCGTTGACGTATCAATGGAGTAAGAACGGCGCGTACATCGACGGCGCTACCGGGAGTGCGCTCGAGCTGGCCGACGTGTCGGCGGACGATGCCGGCGACTATGTGGTGACTGTCAGCAACGCCGATGGTGCAGTGGAGAGCGACACGGCCACGCTCGAGGTGCAGGACTCGCCCGGCGGCGATGCGGTCACCATCAAGTATCTGCACTCGTTAGTGGACGACAACCGCGAGCCGTCCGACACCAAGACGATTTTCACCGCCGAGGGCATCGTCACCACGCACACGAACATGACCGGCGGCAGCCACTCGCTGTTTTATTTTCAAGACAACACGGCAGGGATCGCGGTGTACTTCCGTAACGGCAAGTCGAGCCACCCGAAAGCCGGCGACAAGGTGCGCGTCTCCGCGCCCCTGGACCATTACAACGGCCTACTGCAGTTTGTGCCGGATGCCGGCAACGCCATGCACCTGGTCAAGGTCGTGAGCAGCGACAACGCATTGCCCGAGCCGGCCAAGCTCGATTTCATGCAGTGGGATGACCCCTCCACGATGGAGGCGCTCGAGGGCTCGCTCGTGATTGCCGCCGAGGTGGAGGTCGATACGGGAGGCAGCTCGAAATTTTCAAGCGGAGCCAACTACACGCTGACCGATGCCGACGGGATGACTTTCACCTTGCGCATCGACTCGCGCATCAAGTCGATCATCGGCCAGCCGTTCCCCGGGACGACTGTCAACGTCACCGGCGTGCTCTCTCAGTACATGCGCGACCGGCCGCGGGAGGGCGGCTACCAGTTGATGCCGACGCGCATCGAGGATATCTCCGGGCCGAAGCTGCCGACGATCGAGTTCACGCTGAAGTACGAGAACTTGATTCGCCCCGGGCGACCGCTCCAGAGCTCGCGCACGGATCATTTTCTGCTGTATGGCGAGACGGCGGTGATCGAGGCCGTGGTGGAATCGCCCTCCGGCAGCGAGATTACGGTGACGTCGACGGGCGACTGGGTGCTCTCGGCGAATCCCGCCAGCGAAGTCACAGCCAGGCTGGTGCTGACCGCAGGTGAGGAAGATTTTGGTGTGTCGTTCGACGTGTCACTTGAGGTGGAGAACAGTGAAGGCGTGCAGACGTTGGCGTGGGATGTTTACGTGCCAAGCGAGGCCGAGCAGCAAGTGGCCATCACCGAGTTTTTAGCCAACCCGACCGGCAAGACGACGGCTAGCCATTACAACCCGCTGCACCGTGAGACGCCGAGCGACTCGAGCCGGATCAACGTGGAGGATGAATTCATCGAGATTGCCAACCTTGGCCAAGTGGACGTGGATCTGGCCGACTGGAGTGTCTCCGATGCCGTGGCGCTGCGAAGCAACTTTTACGAGGGCGACGTCCTGGCTAAGCGCGGCGCGGTGATCGTGTACGGCGGCCGTTTGTCCGGCTCCGAGCCGGTGCTAGGCGATGACGTGCTGGCATTGCCGGCCACCGAGAGCACGAGTGGGCTGGGTCTCAACAACAGTGGAGACACAATTACGCTGCGAAATGCCGACGGGCACGTGATCGATCGAATCAAGTTCGGCAAACCGTCAAGCAAAGGCTCGATGACACGGCACTCTGGCCTAAACGGGGCATTTGCGGATCACAGCACAGTGGCCGACGCGGCTGTCTCGGCCGGCACTTGGCCAAGCAGCGCGCCGTTCACGGAGAATCCGATGGTGGAGATTCTTGAGATCGAAATTACCGTCAGTCTGGCCGATGGCGAGATCCACTTGAGTTGGGGAGCGAGTGCGGCGGCAAGCTACACGGTACGGTCGAGCAATTCAGTGGCCGGGCCGTACACGCCGGTGGGGAAGAAATTAAAGTTTGACGACAGCACGGGCTCCTTCAGCGCCAAGGCCGAACGAGCGGCGCAGTTTTTCATCATTCAGGCCGAGTAACTTATCGTGAGATTGCAAAAGTATTTCATCGCCGCCGCCACTGTCATTTTGGCGGGGCCGCTTGGCCAGGCGCAGCAGACCTTCCGCGTTGCAACGTACAATGTGGAAAATTTCATCCTCGAGCCGATCCAGAATCGGGCGCTCAAGAAACCGTTCGCGCAGGCGAAGATTGTCGAGAGTATCCTCGCGGCCAAGCCGGACGTGATCGCGCTGCAGGAGATGGGTAAAAAAACGGCGCTGATCAAACTGCAGTACGCGCTCAAGGCCAAGGGACTCGATCTGCCGCATATGGAACATCTGTCGGCGTTCGATCCGGCGATTCACCTCGCGTACCTGAGTCGTTTCCCGTTCAAGAAAATCACTAGGCACGACAACGAAAGCTTCCTGCTCAACGGCCGCCGGCTGCACGTGAGCCGCGGGTTTGCGGAGGTGGAGATTGCGCTGGGCGACTACTCGTTTTCGCTGATCACCGCGCACCTTAAATCCAAGCGGAAAGTGTCGGTCGCGGACGAGGCGGAGATCCGTTTGCAGGAGGCGTTGCGGCTTCGGCGCATCATTGATGCTAGGCTCAAGGCCAATCCGGAAATGAACTTCGCCGTGCTCGGCGACTTCAACGACTACTATAATTCAAAGCCGCTCAAGGCGCTCGTCGGTCGAGGAAAATCGAAGCTAGTAGATGCGCGACCCGGCGAAAAAAACGGAGACGGTGCCCCGAACCAGATCAACGCAAAATGGTTTCCGCGCAATGTGTCGTGGACGCAGTTTTACGGTGTTGAGGATGTATACAGCCGGATCGATTACATCCTGCTCAGCGCTGGTATGGCCAGGGAATTGGATCGCGCCAACTCGTGGATTCCGGTCGTGGCGAACTGGGGCCACGGCTCGGATCACCGCCCGGTGGTGACGACGTTCGTGGCTCGGGACAAATGAGCTTGCCGCTTTTTCTTCATGGTTGAAATCGGTTCTGGCGCTCGTATAGTGCGCGTCCCTTGCGGGATTGCATGAGCAACTCAAGCCGGCCGAGGGCGTGTGGCTGCTCGCTGACTATACCAAGAGCCTGCGCGACCAGACCTACCTGAGCCTGTGACAATGGACGAACCTGACACGCAAAAGGACCTGCTGCCGGCGCTGGCCCGAGTGGTGCGCGGTACGTCGATTCTATTCTGGGGGCTGCCGATCGCGATGGTCGTCAGCGTCATGGCCAAACTCTCAAACTGGACCGATGCTGCCTGGCCGATGGGCATGCTCATGCCGCCGGCGGCGTTCGGCATGCTGTGGTACGGACTGTGCCTGCTGGGCAGTTTCCAGCCACAGGAACGCGTTTGGCAGGCGGCGCTTAGCCAGGCGAAACTCATTGGCCTGTTCAGCCTTGGCCTGTCGCCGTTTTTACACTGGCACCACCGGGTGCCGGACGAATTATACTTCGCCAACGCCTTTTGGCTACTGGCGTTGGGGTTCGTATTTTACCTGATGTCGCTAAACAAAATGCTGGCTCGCCTCGCTGCCATGATGCCGGACGAGACGCTTCGGGTTGAATCCCGACTTTTCTCCCGCATGAACCGCGTGTTGCTGGCCATGACGCCGATCAGCTTTGGCGTCATTTACCTGTTTTCGTTTATGGAAGATTTGCCGGAGATCCTCTTTCGAGCCGTGGCCCTGGCGGCCAAGTTTCGACCTTGGTTGTTCATGGCCTTCGTGCTGATTCCTGTATCGATGACCATGTCGCTCCTGTGGAAAACCAAGGAGTCCATCCTCGCCAGCGTCTTCAACTCCCGGCAGTAACGCTTGGCCGGGGAACAGTGAGCAGTTCAAGGTGAGCAGTTGACGGAAAGGAACGAGAGCAAAGATGGGACTCAGATGAACGCAAGTCGTCAGGATTTAAAAAATTGATCCTGTGAGTCCTTAAAATCTACATCCCGACTGAAAACTTGAAACTGAAAACTGAAAACTCTACTCTCCCGCCCCCTTCAACGCATGAAAACCAAGATCCTTCTCACGATTGCTTTTGCGCTGGCCGCCTCAACCCTCTCCGCCGAGGACACCCGCTGGTGGAAGGGCAACCTCCACACCCACTCGCTCTGGAGCGATGGCGACGACTACCCCGAGATGATCGCCGACTGGTACCGGAGCAACGGATACCACTTTCTCGGTATCTCCGACCACAACGTGTTGGCCGAGGGCCAGCGCTGGATTCACCGCGAGAAAAACGCCGGCGGACAACGTGCGTTCGACAAATATCTGAAACGTTTCGGCGACGACTGGGTCGAGCACAAAGTCGTCAAGGGCGTCCCGCGGGTCCGGCTCAAGACTTACGCCGAGTATCGCCCGAAGATGGCCGTGCCGGGGAGTTTCCTGCTGATGCAGAGCGAGGAACTTTCCGACCAGTTCCAGGGCCGGCCGATCCACATCAACGTCACCAACATCAAGAAACAAATCCCGCCGCAGGGCGGAGCCGGGGTGGCGGCGACCATGCAGAAAAACATCGACGCCGTGCTGGCGCAGCGCAAGGCGACCGGCCAGCCTATGTTCCCGCATATCAACCACCCCAACTTCGGCTGGGCGATCCAGCCGGCCGACATGATCCGGCTGCGCGGTGAACGGTTTTTCGAGGTGTACAACGGCCACCCAGCGGTACGGAACTACGGTGACTCCAAGCACCTCAGCACGGGGCAGATTTGGGACGTGATCAACGCCTACCGGATCGGCGTGCACAAATTGCCGTTGATGTTCGGCCTGGGAACCGACGACGCACACAACTACCACGACCTCGCCGTTGGCCAGAGCAACACCGGCCGCGGGTGGGTGATGGTTCGCGCCAAGTCGCTCACGCCGGAGTCGATTATAGCGGCGATGGAGCGCGGCGATTTTTATGCCTCAAGCGGCGTGGCCGTGGACGGCATCCGCCTGGCCAGGAGCACGTACAGCTTCCGCATCCAGCCGGAAAAAGGCGTGACATACACCACATGGTTCATCGGCACGCGAAAGAACTTCAAGAGCAGCCCCGACTTGGCCAAGCGCAACTCGCTCAAGCCAAGCGAGGCCGGCATCGGCGAGATCCTCGGCCAATCGCAGTCGCTCGAGCCAAGCTACACATTCAACGGCGACGAGCTATACGTCCGTGCCGAGATCATGGCGTCAAAAAAGAAAGCCAACCCCTACGCCGCCGGGGAACACGAACGCGCCTGGCTGCAACCGGTACGTCCAAGTAAATAATTTTTATCAATGAACTTGCAACGGCTTTTCCTTTTTTTGTCGCTCGGCTTGGTGGTGGCGACTGGGTTTTCGGCCGGTAGCGCGCCGGCGGATTATCAACCGGAAGCCCAGCGGCTGACGCAGGCGGCGACGAACAGCTTGTTTGGGTTTTCTCGCCTGGCCACGATGTGTGACACGTTTGGGCCCCGCTTTACCGGCTCGAAAAATCTCGAGTCCGCCATAGACTGGTGTCTCGCTGAGATGAAAAAAGACGGCTTCCTCAACGTTCGGGGAGAGGAAGTTACCGTCCCGCGCTGGGTTCGTGGTAGCGAGTCGATTGAGTTGATTTTACCACGCCGCCGCGAGCTGCCGATGCTCGGCTTGGGCGGCAGCGTCGGCACGCCGCCCGAAGGCATTATGGCGGACGTGTTGGTGGTCACCGGGTTTGACGATCTCAAGAATCGCACCCCTGAGGTTAAAGGGAAAATCGTCCTCTTCAACGTGCCTTTCACCGAGTATCGCGAGACGGTGATCGTCCGCACGCAGGGGGCAATTCACGCGGCGAGGGCCGGGGCAGTAGCGAGTCTGATTCGGTCGGTTGGGCCGTTTTCGATGCAGACGCCGCATACCGGGGGAATGTCGTACGACGATGGCGTAAAAAAAATCCCGCACGCCGCTCTTTCGCTGGAGGACGCCAACATGCTCTCGCGGATACAGGCCCGCGGCGAGCCGCTCCGCGTGCGGCTCAAGATGGAGGCACGCACGCTGGCCGATGGCATTTCGCGGAACGTTGTTGCGGAGATTCCCGGAACGGAGAAGCCGGAGGAGATCGTCATCGTCAGCGGCCACATCGACTCGTGGGATGTTGGCCAAGGGGCGATGGACGATGGCGGCGGTTGCCTCGCCGCGTGGGAGGCTGCACGGCTGATGCTCAAGCTTGGCCTGCGGCCAAGGCGCACCGTGCGCGTCGTGCTGTGGACGAATGAGGAGAATGGCATACGCGGAGCCATGCAGTATGCCAAGCGGCATGAGGCGAACCTAGCCAAGCACACCCTGGCGATCGAGTCAGACGCCGGCGTGTTCCAGCCTACCGGCTTCGGCTTTTTGGGCAGCGGACGCGGTATGGAAATTATCCAGAGCGTTGGCAAACTGCTCGACCCCATCAGCGCGGGCAAGATTGCCAAGGGCTGCCGCGGGGCGGATGTGCTCAAGCTCGTGCGTGGTGGCGTGCCAGTCATGCATCTCGAGGTCGATCGCGAGAAATACTTTTGGTACCACCACACAGACGCAGACACGATCGACAAGCTAGATCCGGCGGAGTTTAACCGCTGCGTGGCCGCGATGGCCGTGATGGCCTACGTCATCGCCGACCTCCCGGAAACGCTGCCACGCTGAGTTAAGGGGATAAACAGACTGATTCTAGGCTCAGGATTTTGAATATCCGGGCGTGCGGTGGCGTTCTTTCTGGGCTAATTTTCGCCGGCTTAATGTTTTCGAAATTGCACAAAATCACTTTTTTGGCACTGGTAGGACTCTTTAGCCAAGCACTTGGCGCGGCGGAGGAAACCAAGCCCACCGTCGTGCCGACTAGCCAAGCGAAGTTCAATCCAGACATCCTCCCGATCTTGAAGGATATCTGTTTTGGCTGCCATGGCAATAAGCGGGCCAAAGCGGAACTGAACCTTGAGTTGTTCAGTGCCAGCCCGGATTTCTTTAAGGACGGTCGTACATGGGAGCACGTAAGCGAGATGCTGCGCCACCGCGAGATGCCGCCGGAAAACAAAAAGCAGCCGACTGAAGATCAGCGAATCATGCTGATCGAATTCATAGACAAGGAGTTGGCCAAGTTTGACTGCTCTAACCCGACCGTTCCGGTCAATCCCGGCCGTGTCACTCTGCGTCGGCTCAACCGCAACGAGTATAACAACACGATTCGCGACCTGTTTGGCGTGGACTATCAGCCAGCAGCGGATTTCCCGAACGACGAAGTTGGTTACGGCTTCGATAATATCGGCGACGTGCTCTCGATATCACCGATCCTGATGGAAAAGTATTTGCGTGCGGCAGAGGAAATCACGGCACAGGCTATCCGCACCGACATCCCGGCTTACCCGCCCGAGGATGTCATCCGCACCAAGAAATGGGGCACG
>PVBE012781524.1_pt1 | contig 11884 bp, 7 predicted proteins | sample 1631181 | NCBI WGS metagenome assembly PVBE01 (sample SAMN08397723, study PRJNA350692) | Marine metagenome, whole genome shotgun sequencing project. | isolation source: water | place: Pacific Ocean | collected 2012-04 | reverse complement strand
CTGCCCTTGCGGTCCTTGCGTGGCTAGAGGATGACGCGTTCGCGGGCAACGTCGAGCGCGGTATCAAGTGGCTGGCCGATATCTGCGAAGGTGGCCGTTACGGGTCGACGCAGTCAACCGTCCTGGCGCTGCGCGCCATCCTTGCTTATGACGCCGCCCGTTCCAAGCCCAAGGCTCCCGGATCGATCGAGCTCAAAATCGACGGCAGGAAGGCCGGGACCACCGTGAAGTTTGACAAGGAGACGCATGGTGCCATCGAACTGACGGACATAGCCGAACTGCTTGAACCGGGTCAGCACACGGTCGAGATAACGATGGCCGGCGGATCAGAGATGCCTTGTGCAATGGCGATCACCTATGCTAACGACAAGCCAGATTCCAGTGACGAGTGCAAGGTTGGCGTCAAGGTGGCCCTGTCGGATACAGTCCTGTCCGAAGGGAAGGTCACCGAGGCCAATGTAACGGTTTGGAACAAGGCCGAGGATGAGATAATTCCGACGCCGATAGCCATTATTGGAATACCCGGTGGTCTGGAAGTAAGGCATGATCAGCTGAAGGAGCTGGTGAAAGCGGAAAAGATCGCTGCCTACGAAGTGATCGGGCGGGAGGTCGTGCTGTACTGGCGTTCGATGAAGGCTGAAGAGAAAGCTGAAGTTCCCCTGAGCCTGGTTGCAGCCATACCGGGAACGTACACTGGGCCCGCGAGCCGTGCTTATCTTTACTACACGGACGAGTTCAAGAGTTGGGCGAATCCGGTGAAGGTTGAAGTGAAGGTGAAATAGGGATGGGAGATTTCAACATCCAACAACCAACGTCCAACAATCAACATCCAAGTTGAGAATGGCGATTATGCTTGTGGCTGCTTGCGTGGGGGATGTTCTGTGCTGGGTTGCCGGTGCTGGGGGATGGGGCCGTTGAGGCCGGGTGCCGGGAGTGGGCGGCGAAGACGGAGAAGGAACTGGGGGACGGGTTTATTGTTGTGTCCGATCCGCCTTTTGTTCTGGCGGGGGATCTTTCCCGGGCCGGACTCAAGCGATATCAAGATCATACCGTCAAGGCTGCCTCGCAGGCCCTCTGGAAGAAGTTCTTCGACGAAAAGCCGTCTAAGCCAGTCCGGATACTTCTGTTCAACGGGGAAAAATCATACCGCCATAACGCCAAGGAGTTGTACGGCGACGATGACGTGAGTCACTTCGGATATTTTCGGCCATCCGACCGTACAATGTTGATGAATATTGCCACGGGTGGTGGAACGCTTGTGCACGAGTTAACGCATGCCTTGATGGAGCCTGATTTTCCGGACTGCCCCGTGTGGTTCGATGAGGCAATGGGATCTCTATTCGAGCAATGCTCTCTCGCCGGCGGCGATATCAGGGGTTTGGTCAACTGGCGCTACCCTGAACTGCGTAAGGCAATTGACGACGGCGGGCTGATTCCGCTGGCCGACCTGGTGAAAGCGAATCGCTTCGATTTCGACGGGGAGAAACGGGGACGGCTTTACGCGCAAGCAAGGTACCTTGCCTTTTACCTCCAGGAAAAGAAACTCCTGTCCAAATTCTACCGCGAGTTCAGGAAGGCGCAGGACACGGATCCGTCGGGAAGAAAAACGCTCGAGCGAGTCACGGGCAAATCTCTTGCGGAGCTCCAAGCCGACATGGTGAAGTGGGCGAAGACGTTGAGCTGGAGATAAGGGAGGATCAATGTCCAACGTCCAGCAACCGCCGAGGGACCTCTCGGAGATAGGTCCCTACCTCCAAAGTATATGCCCATCTCCGAGGGGCATGGGTGTTGGACGTTGGCAACGTGGTATGGTAGTGTTGCGCGCGTTTTCCGATATTGTGCGATTTCCATAGAGGACAAGATGCGTTACGTGATTACAAGAGTGACCTTGATGTTGGCTCTGTTGTTTGTGCTTTCCGGGGCGGTGACGGCAGGGCCGGATGATCCTTCGCGGGCGATACGGGAGAAGCTTCCTGCCGATCCGGGTAACAGGAAGTTGCTTGCAGAACTGAGAAGCGTGGTGCCGCGGCTTACGAACCAATCGGACCGCGTGAACTGCATGACGATTTATGCTCTGGGGTGTATGGAAGTTGGTGATACGGAGGCTGGCGAGGCTGTACGGGCGTATCTTCTGAAGAAATTCTCTGCCGATCCTGACACGGAGTATCTCTCAGATTCGAGCATTACTTCAGCATGCGGCGCCTGCAGGGGGGGAGGATATGAAGTGACTACCTGTGCTGCCTGTGACGGTAGAGGGCACATTCTTTCAAAGCCCCTGATAACGCGTTCGTACTACAGGATGCTGGGCATAGAGCTGCCGGCGTCCTCTGTCCCCCCCGAAGATCCAGTGGCTGATCCCGGATCTTTCCCCAAGGTTGATACTATGGAGGGATACGTGGCCGCCGTGAAGCATCTGAGGGCGCTCTACAAGAGCGGGAGAATCCGGGATGACGCCCTTGCGAATGTAATAAGTGACCCGTCAAAGTATGTTGGCCAGGTGATCAGGGCAAGGGTATATGTCATCTCCTATCACCTGCGCGCTGTCACGGTGTCGCCGGATCCGGGTCCCGATTCTAAATCGAGGGCGATGCTATATCCCGACACGGTCTGGATCGGTTCCAAGGCAGGTCAGTTGCAGAAAAAGCTGGGGGATGCTACGGCGGTGGTTGCCGTTTTTGGGCAACTAAATGCTGAGCAGAACGTGTTGTTTGAGGTTGAGGAGATTGAGGGGGAGTAGGGGGGGTTGCAACGCCCAACGCCCAACGCTCAACGTCCAACGAACGGAAAGCGCCTTTGATCATTGAATACTGAGCAGTGATCACTTCTTCTGTGATAGGGTGTTGTCGAAGCTGGAGATTACGGTTACGCCGCCGAAGTCGTTTGAGGTTATGTCGAGCTTTCCGCCTATGGCCTCGGACCGGTATCGCATAATCCGGATTCCCATTCCATGGGACCTTGTGTGCTCGTCAGGCATTCCCCGGCCGTCGTCGTGAATCAGGAGTCTGCCGTCCGGATTGTCCGCGTGCAGTTCGATATTTATGTGTGCTGCTCCAGCATGGCGAATGGCGTTGTGGACGGCTTCGTTCGCGATTCGGTAGAGATGGGTTGCCACGATGCTGTCGTGGATTGTTCCATCTGCGGGCTGAGACAGCTTGCAGTCGACTTTGAACATTCTGACTGTGTTTTCACAAAGACTTTGCAGTGCCGGCAGCAGGCCTTCGGCTTCCATTTCCAAGGGGTCCAGTCCACGGGCAATGTTGCGAGTTTTTCGCATCGCCTCCCCAAGGACGGATGTCAGATTCTCCGCAGTTTCAACACCGGATGCTCCGCTGTTTCGAAGACTCTTAACCAGCGATCCAGACAGCAGGGATGCTCCTGCGAGCAGCTGGCCCAACGTGTCGTGGAGGTCTTTTCCAATCCGTTGCTGCTCGCGGCTGCTGATCTGCAGGATCTCGTCCTGTGCGCGTCTCTTTTCTGAAATCTCATCATGTAGGCGCAGGTTGGAGCGTATTAGCTCGTTTGTCCGTGATTCCACTATTTCTTCCAAATGTTCGCTGAGATCTTTGAGCTTGTCTTCCGCTACCGTTCTATCCGATATCTCCTCTTGCAGTTGTCTGCGTCGATCAGCTATCTGTCGCGCCATGGTGTTGACTTCGTCGTTTATCCAGTTTATTTCGGCAAAGCGGGAGGCCGGCAGTCGCTTGCCATAGTCTCCCTGGGCAATGTTTTGCATGCTGGTAGCGAGATCGCGAAGTGGGCGTGCGAGCCTCAGGCGGAGGAGCATGACAGATAAGGCAACCACGACGGCTATGGTAACTACGACGGTTACGAACGAGTATTGTGCTATTGTCAGCCGTGTAGCATTCAGGTAGTGCTTGTTCAATCCAACTTCAATGGAGCCGATAAGCTCGCCCTCGTGATAGATATCCCTACTGTTCATTACCAAGTCGGTTGCATCGCCGAACTTCCGCTCGAATACGGGATCCCCATGTTCGGTTAACACGCGGAGCAGGGATAGTTCGTTGGGCACAGGAGCGTCAGTGATCAGTTTCCGTATGGCAGCCTTATCGATATTCCACAAGTGGGGCTCAAGGGCGTCGGAGAACTTGCCTGCTATCTCGCCGGAGCGAAGTTCCAGTTCTTCTTCCATTGGTTCGGTGGAGACCCAGTAATAACAGATTCCTGTCAGGACCACCACCACGATCAACGTGGCAGAAAGCCAGAGGATGAGGTCACCTGCTATTGTTCTTGCTCTCCATGGAAAAGGCATTAATCATCGCCCCGGAACTTGCTATTTCATCGGCTTGAGTGCGTCAAAGTACTTATCGCATATCCTGCTGTAATCATTGTTTTCTCGCATTCTCAGCAGCTCGGCATTGAAATTCTTCATGACTTCTTCAATGGCCGGATAGGAGGACTTGCGGCTAAAAGGTGCCAGGTAGGGTTTCGAGAATATCGGTTTGGGCAAGAAAGTTACGCTGTCCGTCAGTCCCAGCTCGTTGAGAGCCGCGAGCCCCACGGTTCTATCCATGGGGTACAAGTCTATCTCTTCGCTAACGAGGCCCAGCAACCCTGCCTTGGTGTCGTTGTATGCCACGTCGCCCAATTGGGCGGCAAGGAAAGCGGGGTTGTAAGAGTAGTCCTTGTTTGTGCCGATGCGGTATCCATCCCGTTTGATCTGCTCAAAGGATTCGAATTGGTATCTGCTTCCGTTTTTCTTCTTAACGAAAAAGACATACTGGGACTTCCAGAGGAAATCCTGTGGTATCTCGCCCGTGGTGGCGAATGCGCGTTGACCCTCCGTATAGTACAGAACTTCTTCCCTGGATTCTTTGTAAGAGATAGAGAGTACCGCGTCGGCGCCGCCCTTCTGCACCATCATCCAGGCACGGCTCCAGGGGTAGATGCGGATGGAGTAGGGGATGTTGAGTTGCTTCATGATCCTGGCAACCACTTCCACGTCGATCCCGGTAAGCTTCCCGTTTTCGCCTAAGTATTCGAAAGGCGCCCATTCCTCGCACACGAAGAGCAGTGGCCGGGGCGGTTGAACGGTACTTGAAGGCGGTATGTACTTTGCGTAGATCTCATCGTATTCGCCGTTCAAACGCATTGCAGCGAGTTCCCGGTAAAAAGCTCTCGAAATGCTCTCGATGTCTGGGTTTCGGGATGCTTTTGAGAAGCACATCAGGTACGGCTTGTAGAACAGTGGTTTAGGCAGAGTATATATTGAAGCGCCAATTCCGTTGTTCTCGAGGAGCCACGTGCCCACTGTTCTGTCAAAGGGGACCACATCCACGGTACCCTTGATGAGAGCTCGGAAGGCATCGATGGGGTTGACGAACATGTGTTTGTCGAGATCGGCCTTCTGGAACTCAGGCTCATATGTGTATTCGGATAGAACAGCAACGCGATACTTGTCTTTCTTCAACTGCTCGAGAGATTCATACTTCAGGCTGTCGCTGAAGCGCTTGTTGATGAAAAACACGTACTCGGTCATCCAGAGGTAATCCCGTGGCACGCGACGGGTTTCGGGAAACTCACGTTGTTCCTGAGTGTAATAGATGTGAGCTTCCCGCTGGGGCTTATACGAGATGCTGGGCGCGAAATCCGCGCTACCCTTTTTGAACATCATCCATCCCCTGCTGAACGGGTAGAAGCGGACCTGGTAGGGGATGCCCAGCTTCTTCATTATACGGTCTGTCACCTCTATATTAATGCCCCTGGGTTCGCCCGCTTCCATGTACTCGAACGGCGGGTAGTCTTCTACTGCCATAAGGAGCTTGTCGCGGGCGGGGGACGTGCGGGGGATTGAGAGGAGAAGACCCGTGATAGCCACCCGGTAGATTAATGCCTGCCATTCCGCCAACTCACACAGTCTCATTGTACTCCCCTCCACCGGCTTCTTGCTAGAAATCCACCTGGGCGCGGAGCTGGACAATGTCGGCGTCCATGTCGGGTACCGCGTCGTTGCCGTCTAGATCGGCATTGACGTAGTTGACCATGAAGCGCACACGGGACGTGGCATACCAGTTCAAACCCAGGGTCACGTCTTCAGCTTCGCCCCTGCCCACCTCATCGTTCATGTCGACCGTGCTGAACCTTGCACCTATTTCCCATGCGCCTTTGCCGCCGTCGCCAAGGCTGTTCTTTGGTTTTACCCTGCCGAACAGGCCGCTGGCCGCATCGTAGTTGCGCGACTCGCCGGTAAGAAACACGCTGCCGTAGACGTAGAAGCCGTCCATGTTGATGGAACAATCAGTGTCACGATCCACATTGACGCCAATGTACTCTCCCTGCAGGGAGAAGGGTCCGCCTACCCAGGCCACCTCTACGCCATAGGTAGCATACCCGTTTACATTACTTATGGTTCCCGAGTCGATGAGTCGGGTGTCGTCGACATGTGCCTCGGGTCTTGCCCGGAAACGGGCCTCTTCACGGCCACCCATTTCCCGGTATTGGCCGTGCACTCCGAAATGCAGGGCGCTTGCCTCGCCGTTTACTGGAGCGCAGGTCAGGCGGAGAGCTACAGTGTTTGAGTCGTCTTCGCTCTCGTCCGTGGCTGGATCCTCACCATATACACCCGCTACGGCTGACCAGCTGTCACCGGAAGAATCGGCGGCCACCCCGATGCGCCGGGGCGAAGGGCCGAAAGCAAGAACCGGCAAACCCCGTTCCATGAATGTCATGTATTTCGAGCTGCCATAGTCTTCCATCGATCCAGGTAATGAGGAGTTCCCTATTCGCAGAACGGCAATGTCAGACAAACCCGTGTATTCGATGTACGCATCGCGAATACCTTCGGCGCCATCGCCTGTGAAATCGTACTGGACCTTGTAGCCCCAGTCGTCGTCGACCTCGCCTTTCGCAAAAAGTCGCACGCGCCGGAATTCGGTTCCGGAGCTGAGGTCGGCGTCATCACTGTCGTACGCCGCGGCATCCATCATTATTCTCCCGCCCACGATGATTGTAGGCATTGGTTTTGGCGCTGGTGTCGCGGCAGGAGCGGCTTGTTCCTGTGCGATCGAAGCCGAAGAGTAGATGACAAGCGATGCAAGGACTGAGATGTACTGTTTGGTTGCGGCACTGTTTATTGCGGTCATGTTCGGTTCTCCTTTTCATTCACGCTGGTGGCGCTCGCTTTGCGTCGAACTGCCAGATTACGCCTAGACTTTGATAGTGAGTTTAGGGCATTTCATTTGGGCATGCCAGTGAAAAGAGCAGGGATACTACCCCTCCAAAACATCATTGGATATTCTTTGTTGGATATTGATTGTTAAATCTTCAGTGGTTCCGGTATTCTGCATAACGAACTGTGGTACAAGATATTGCGTTGATAGATTAAACGACCCTGACCCTTCCAAGAAGCGGATCTGCATCCTTCCCCGCAGGACAGGTGTCCTCAACTGTCCCGTACGGACGGGCACGCCCGACCTACAACGTGAACCAGGGGTCCCAGCTGATTCATGACTCCTTTCCCCTTGCTATGAGTCAGCCTCAGGTGGAGTGTATGGTTCTTTCTTGAGGAAGCCTTTTGTCAGTTTGACTACCACACCGGTGAGTGCGACAAGTGCTATGAGGTTTGGAATAGCCATGAGTCCGTTCAGGGTATCGGCTACGTCCCAAATGACATCTAGCTTTCCCATTGCTCCGATAAGGATGAACGGAAGCCACAGTATTCTATATGCGCGTCGCACTGTACTGCCGTGCCCCAGCACGAACGCTGTGCACGTCTCACCATAGAAACACCAGGCGATGATCGTATCGTAGGCCGTGAGGATCATGCAGAACGTTACGATTACGTCGCCCGCGCGGGTGCCGAAGAAGCGCCCGAAAGCATTCATTGTGAGTGGAGCCCCGTTGAGTCCCGTCTCATGGGCGCCCGTAAGCAGGATGACAAGAGCCGTCATCGTACACATGATGATCGTGTCAAAGAACACCTCGAATATGCCCCACAGTCCTTGTCTGGCGGGGTGATCGGTCATTGCAGTGGCATGCGCCATGGGGGCGCTGCCAAGTCCTGCCTCGTTACTGAATACACCGCGGGCAATACCTTTCTTGATGGCCATTCTGACCATAATGCCGGCTGCGCCGCCCGCTACCGAGTACGGAGTGAACGCGTACTTCACTATCATTGCCAGGACTGCGGGCACCCGGGTAATATGTGCGCAGATTATGACGATGGCGCCCAGGATGTAGAGTGCACACATGAACGGGACGCAGAACATGGCCACGTTCGCGATTCGTTTGATTCCGCCAACTGTGACCAGGCCGACAAGCACCAGCATAGCAATGCCCGTTATTAACGGTTTTACGCCGAAGGTCTGCTGCATGCCGGCGGCAACTGCCTGTGCCTGTGTCATGTTGCCTATGCCGAGGGCGGCAAGCGCACCGAAGACGCAGAACATGACCGCCAGCCATTTCCACTGCGGTCCCAGTCCCCTCACGATATACATCATGGGGCCACCCATCATGGGCTGGCCGGGCTCACGCTTCCGATAATGAAGTCCGAGGACGACCTCCGCGTACTTGGTTGCCATGCCGACCAGGCCGGAGACCAGCATCCAGAAGACGGCGCCGGGACCGCCTGCGGCTATGGCGGTTGCGACGCCGGCGATGTTGCCGACCCCTACGGTTCCGCCCATCGCCACGGTCAAGGCCTGGAAGGGAGTCACGTCGCCTTCCGCCTTGGGGCCGCGGTGGAGCATTTTGCCCATAGTTTCGCGGCACATAAGGCCGAACTTGGAGAACTGTATAAATCCTGTTCGATACGTAAGGTAGAGGCCGACACCAATGAGGGCGATGAGCATTGGCGGGCCCCAGATGAGAGAGTTGATAGTGGAATTGATGGCAATCAGTTTGTCGGTCATTTACGTCTCCTGACCGGCGAAAGAACCTAGATCTTAAGCCAGAGCCACTCCCTTATACCCAATCAACCATCAACCATCAACCATCAACCATCTGAAACGAACGAGCGTAGCGAGTGAGGTCTCAGCCCAGCGCCTGTTCTACAGGCGTATAGGGGAGATCGAAGGCTTCGGCCACGTTGCGGTAGGTGATTTGGCCGTGGAGCACGTTTGCTCCGCGTTGAATTGCGGGGTTGTCGGCTATTGCGCGCTTAAAGCCCTTATTCGCTATCTCCAGTGCGTAGGGAAAGGTTGCGTTGGTCAGCGCGATGGTGGAGGTAACCGGCATTGCTCCGGGCATGTTGGCCACGCAGTAATGCACGATGCCGTCGACTTCGTAGATTGGATCCTCGTGGGTAGTGGGATGGGAGGTCTCGAGCGATCCCCCCTGGTCGATAGCCACGTCGACCACCACGGCACCTTTTTTCATTAGGGAGAGCATATCTCTTGTTATGAGCTTCGGGGCCTTTGCGCCGTGGATCAGCACCGAGCTTATGACCAGGTCGGCCTCCTTGAGAACGCGGCGGATATTGCGCGGGTTGGACATCATGGTAACCACGTTTGGAGGCATTATGTCGTTGATATGCCGCAGAGCTTTGAGATCTACATCCAAGAGGCAGACTCTCGCGCCGAGTCCTGCCGCGACCCTGGCGGCGTTGCGGCCCACCGCCCCGCCGCCGAGAATCATTACCAATGCAGGTCCTACGCCGGGCACGCCGCCCAGGAGGATTCCCCTCCCGCCGTGTTCGCGCTCGAGGTACTTTGCTCCCTGTTGAACGGACATGCGTCCGGCCACCTCGCTCATGGGTATGAGGAGGGGAAGCAGGCCGTCATCGGTTTCGATAGTCTCGTAAGCGATGGCTATGCATTTGGAGTGGACGATTGCCTGGGTGAGTTCAAGCGATGAGGCCAGGTGAAAGTAGGTGAATACAACCTGGCCGGGCTTGAGGAGTCCGTACTCCGCGGGTGTGGGTTCTTTGACTTTCAGGACCATATCTGAACGGCTGTAAAGTTCGGCCGCTGTGTCCACGATGTGCCCGCCGGCTTCGGTGTAATCAGCATCATGGAATCCGCTTTCGGCGCCGGCGCTTGATTCGATAAGGACTTCATGATCATGGCTTACGAGCACTTCAGCACCAGCCGCCGTGAGAGCCACGCGGTACTCGTCTACCTTAACTTCCCGTGGTACACCAACGATCATGAGAGCACTCCTTGAGTTAGCAGCGTTGGAACAGAGCGATTATCCATATATACGGGGCACGATGCAATAGAAAAGAGTAGTATATAACGGCGTTTCGCAATACTGCGAACCGGGTTTACAGGGATACTCTAATGGGGACAGGAACGGGGGAAGTGCCCATGGGGATGGGCCGCCCACGTCTAGAGAGTTATTACGGGGACAGGTACGCAGCAGATGGTACGGGGACAGGCACCGGATGCCGGAGCAAGGATGCTCCAGACACTTTTAGATTGTGCTTTGGTTTCACCATGTGTTGCGCGCGGTCCGCGGGGCCAGGACCCTCCCAGGCGGAATGGACGGCCATCGGCGCCCGTTGTGATTTGGTGCTCGTGGGGACGGATGCCGGGGGCAGCATTTGGGAATACATTAGAAATAGTTCAGGAAGGTGCTTGCTTTACTGGGGTGTTGGGGTGTTTAATAATAGTTTGGCTGGGGGAGGAGCTACGGTTTCTTGCCCGGTCGGGACGGGTGGCGAAAGCCAGTTTCCTGGCGGCCCGTGACAGTACCTCGAAGAAAAAGTAAAAAAAGTTTCAAAGAGGTGTTGACAGGGCTGACTGAGCGGTGCTAGAGTCCGCCCGGTTTTGAGGGAAGTAGCCTTTGAGCTACGGGGAAGAATCGAGATTTGATAAAGGTCGCTTCTTCTAAATTTCCTTGTGAGTAAAGGGAGAGGGAGAACGGGCTCTTTACGCACATACGTTCTTTGACAACAGAATAGTTTACGAACTTGTCATTACTACTTTCGAATCGGAAGTGGTGTGACTTGCCCGAGAATGTTTGATGTCCGTCGCAAGACGGGCTATCGGATATACTCATAGCTTGTGTCAGGGCTTACTCAGTTCATAAACCGCTCGCTTCGGCGAGGGGCTTTATAACGAATTATATATTCGGAGAGTTTGATTCTGGCTCAGAACGAACGCTGGCAGCGTGGATTAGGCATGCAAGTCGAACGGGAAGCGGTTACTTCAAGTTTTCGGACGAGAAGCGACCGTGGAGAGTGGCGAAAGGGTGAGTAACGCGTGGGCAATCTGCCCTTAAGTTGGGGACAACCAGCCGAAAGGCTGGCTAATACCGAATGTGGTCCGGTCTCGCATGTGACCAGGATTAAAGACGGGGATTCTTCGGAACCTGTCGCTTGAGGAGGAGCCCGCGTCCCATCAGTTAGTTGGTAGGGTAACGGCCTACCAAGGCTTACGGGTAGCTGGTCTGAGAGGATGGTCAGCCACACTGGGACTGAGACACTGCCCAGACTCCTACGGGAGGCTGCAGTCGAGGATCATTCGCAATGCGCGAAAGCGTGACGATGCGACGCTGCGTGGAGGATGACGGCCTTCGGGTTGTAAACTCCTGTCATTCGGGAAAAATAGCAGGAGGGGATAATATCTCTTCTGCATGATGGTACCGAAAGAGGAAGCCACGGCTAACTCTGTGCCAGCAGCCGCGGTAATACAGAGGTGGCGAGCGTTGTTCGGATTTACTGGGCGTAAAGCGTACGTAGGCGGTTTTATGTGTCGGATGTGAAAGCCCACGGCTCAACCGTGGAACTGCATCCGAAACTATAGGACTAGAGTGCAGGAGGGGAGAGCGGAATTCTTGGTGTAGCGGTGAAATGCGTTGATATCAAGAAGAACACCGGTGGCGAAGGCGGCTCTCTGGAATGTTACTGACACTGAGGCACGAAAGCTGGGGGAGCGAACAGGATTAGATACCCTGGTAGTCCCAGCCGTAAACGGTGCACACTTGG
>PVBE011988263.1_pt1 | contig 11884 bp, 10 predicted proteins | sample 1631181 | NCBI WGS metagenome assembly PVBE01 (sample SAMN08397723, study PRJNA350692) | Marine metagenome, whole genome shotgun sequencing project. | isolation source: water | place: Pacific Ocean | collected 2012-04 | reverse complement strand
TGCCGTGTCGGCCAGCGAAGGGGTCCTCGTGACCATGCCCGGAGTGCCGATGAGAGTCTCCATCAGGGAAGGGAGCCGTCGTTGCTCGACGATTTGCACCTTTCCCGCGCCGGCGATTTCCTTGATCTTCTCGATGACCTCGTCGGGATCAAGGATGTCGTCTACGAGGCCGTTCTCCTTCGCCTGATTCGCGGAATAGATCTGGCCGTTGGCGAGTTTCTTGACCGCGTCGCGATCGAGATCGGGCCGACCTGCGTCCACGATGTCGACGAACCGGTCGTACATCTCCTGAATGATCGAGAGCAGGATCTCCCGCTCCTCCGGCCTCATGTCTCGCGACATCGACATGATGTCCTTGTATGGAGTGTCCGGCGAAATGATCGTCTCGGACTTGATGCCGACGAGCTTGAACGCCTCCGTCAAGTTGTACGAACTCATGATCACGCCGATGCTGCCCGTGATCGTTGTGGGTCGGCAGTAGATCTTGTCGCACGCTGCCGCGATGTAGTAGCCACCGCTCGCCGACATGTCGCCGAAGTACGCGATGACCAGCTTCTTCTCGTTCGAACGAAACTCCTTGATCAACCGGTAGATCTCATCCGAGTCCGTCACGCCACCGCCAGGTGAATTGATCTCGAGGAGCACGCCCTTGATCGCGTCGTTCTTCGCCGCGAGTCGTAAGTTGCGCCGTACCTGGGAGACGGTACCGCCCACGGCGCCCATCATCGGCGAGGCGCCCTCGGCGATCGCTCCCTCGATCCTGATGCGAAGGATGCGATCCTTGGCGCCCTGGGTGCCCGAAACCGCGACGACGCGGTACCCAGCGTCGGAGTCTTCGATCGCGGCCTCCGCCATGCTCATCGTACCACCGATCGCGCTGTAGAAGAGCAACACGATGTTCGCACCACCGCTGATCAACAGCAGGAGCGCCAGGAACAACGCCACGAAGAACGACACCGACCGGCCCTCGGGCGCTGGATACTGCGGCAGCGGCGGAGCGTACTGCGGGGGGGGCGGCGGTGTTGCGCTCATTGTCTTTCCTCGTTCATACCAGGACGCTGCGGGCAATCACGAGCCGTTGGATGTCCGTGGCGCCCTCGTAAATCTCGGTGATGCGCGCATCGCGCACGAGTCGCTCTGCTTCCGTGGCGCCGCTAGCGCCCTCGAGCCCGAGTAGGGATACGGCATCGCGCGCCGCGCGGTTCGACAGTTTGCTGCTGCAGAGCTTCGCCATCGCCGACTGCGGCGCGACCGTTTGCCCCTGATCGCGCAAGATCGCCGCGCGCCAGGTCAGGAAACGGTAGGCGTCGAGCTCAGCACACCGATCGGCGAGTGTCCACTGCGCGTGTTGCGATGAGTTAGGCCGACCCTTCGCGTTCTTCTGCTTAGCGAGATGCCCGCGGATCAGATCGACCGCGGCCCGCGCGATTCCAAGCGACTGGGCCGCGATGCCCAGGCGACCGCCATCGAGCGTGTCGAGCGCGATCGTGAACCCACGACCCTCTTCGCCCAACAGATTCGCGCCGGGGACGCGCACGTTCTCGAGGAGGATCTCCGTGGTCGGCGATGCCTTGATCCCGAGCTTGCGTTCTTTCTTGCCGATGCTGACACCATCGTAGCCAGCCTCGAGGAGATACGCGGAGATACCCTTCACCCGGTCTTCGCCGCTGCGCGCGAACACGATGAAGAGGTCTGCCTCGCTCCCGGTCGTGATCCACAGTTTCGGACCGTTGAGAATCCAGTCGTCACCATCCCGTGTTGCCTTGCACTGCAGACCCGCAGCGTCCGATCCCGACGCGGCCTCGGACAGGCAGTAGGCACCGAGCCAGGTGCCATCGAGCAACTTGGGGAAGTACCGTGTCTTCTGGTCGTCGCTCCCCCACTTGGTGAGCGGCGCGCAGAACAGCGAGTTGTGTACGGAGATCGTCACGCCCGTCGACGGACATGCCGCGTTGATCTCCTCGAGCATGATGCAGGAAGCGAGGCTTCCCATCTCGGTCCCACCGTACTCGGACGGGATCGTCATCTTGAGCAAGCCGAACTCGCCCGCCTTCTGCACGAGTTCCTTCGGGAACCGCTGCTCGCGGTCGAGCATGACGGCGTGCGGCGCGATTTCTTCGCGAGCGAACCGCCGCGTCATCTCCTGGAACTCCTTCAGTTCCGGTAAGAGTTCGAAGTCTATGACTTTGGGTTGCGTGGCCATCTTGGTTGGCTTGAGTGAGTGCTTCAGTCGTAATCGTAGAATCCTCGACCGGACTTCCGCCCGAGGTGGCCCGCCGCCACCATCCTTCGCATGAGCGGACACGCGCGATACTTGTCATCGCCGAGCCCGTTCTTGAGGACGTCGAGAATACTGACGCAGACATCGATGCCGATGAAGTCCGCGAGTGTAAGCGGCCCCATCGGGTGGTTCATACCGAGCTTCAGGATCTCGTCGATCCCCTCGCGCGTGCTGACGCCCTCCATCAGGCAGAAAGCCGCTTCGTTGATCATCGGCATCAGGACGCGGTTGCTGATGAACCCCGGGTAGTCGTTTGCCTCGACGGGGATCTTGCCGAGGGATCCGGACCATCCGACCACAGTGCCCGTCGTCTCGTCACTGGTCGCGTGGCCGCGTACCACTTCGACGAGTTTCATCAGCGGCACCGGATTCATGAAGTGCATGCCGATGACTTTCTCGGGCCGGTTCGTGGCCGCGCCGAGCGAAGTAATGGAGATCGACGACGTGTTGCTGGCGAGAATGCAGTCGGCGGGTGCCTTTGCGTCGGCGTCGCTGAAGATCTGCTTCTTGATGTCGATGTTCTCGGTCACCGCCTCCACGACGAGACCGACCTCGGCGAAACAGTCATTGCTCGTGGTCGGCGTCACGCGGCTGCGGATCTCATCCGCCTCGTCCTGCGTGATCTTCTCCTTCTTGACGAATCGGCCGAGGCTCTTCTCGATGCTGGCGACGCCACGCTGCACGAATTCGTCTTCGATGTCGACGAGGAAGACCGGGACTCCGTTGGCCGCGAAAGTCTGGGCGATGCCATTGCCCATCGTCCCCGCGCCCACGACAGCGACTGCATTGGGGAGCGCCATCAGTTCACCATCTCCACGGCGAGAGCGACGGCGTTGCCGCCACCGAGACACAGGCCGGCGATACCTCGCGACAACCCGCGGTCGGCGAGAGCATGAATGAGCGTCGTCAACACGCGCGCGCCGGACGCGCCGATCGGGTGACCGAGGGCTATCGCACCGCCGTGCACGTTGAGTTTCTCCGGGTCCAGGTCGAGAACGCCAGTCAGCGCCACGCCCTGCGAAGCGAACGCCTCGTTGAGTTCGATGAGGTCGAAGTCCTGCGGGTTGCACGACAGCAGAGTGCAGACCTTCTTGACGGCGACTTCCGGCGCCATCATTACCCACTCGGGGGCCATGCCGCCGGTAGCGTAGCCGGTGATGCGGGCGATCGGCTTCTTGCCCAGAGCGTTCGCGGCATCCTCATCCATGACAACCAGCGCCGACGCGCCGTCGTTGATGGTCGAGGCGTTGCCCGCTGTCACGGAACCGCCATCGCGCTTGAACGCGGGCCGGAGCTTGGCGAGGCTCTCGAGGGTGGTCTCGGCGCGGGGTCCCTCGTCGCGGTCGAACATGGTGACGTTGCCCTTCCGGTCCTTCAATTCGACGGCGAAGATCTCGTTGTCGAACTTGCCGGCTGCCTGGGCGGCGACTGCTTTTTGATGGCTGGCCACGGCGAACTCGTCCTGTTGTTCGCGGGACACCTCGTACTTGTCGACGACGAGCTCGGCGGTGATCCCCATGTGGAAGTCGTTGTAGATGTCCCAGAGGCCATCGCAAATCATCCCGTCGACCAACTCGGTGTGCCCCAGGCGCTGGCCGGCGCGGGCCGACGGCAGGTAGTAGGGCGCGTTGGTCATGCTCTCCATCCCACCGGCGACGGCGCAGGTGAGATCGCCGGCCTTGATCGCCTGGGCCGCGAGCATCACGGCCTTCAGGCCGCTGCCGCAGACCTTGTTGATGGTGAAGGCCCCGACGGCGTCCGGGATGCCGGCGCCGCGCAGCGCCTGGCGGGCTGGGTTCTGGCCGAGCCCGGCGGGCAGGACGCAGCCCATCAGCACCTCCTCGACCTGGTCCGGGGCGATGCCGGCGCGGGAAACGGCCTCCGCGACGGCGAGAGCGCCCAGTTCCGTGGCCTTCAGCGTGGCGAGGGAACCTTGGAATTTGCCGATCGGTGTACGGCAAGCCGAAACGATGACGGGTCGACCCATGACTCTTGGTAGCGGGGTTGGGGAGGGACCTGTCGGGGGGACAGGCGCTCACCAGTTGCGGTCGCGACAGGGGAACGAATGGTAGACACGACGGACCCGGAATCAATTCTCCGCGGGCCACCAAATTGCACCGGAATGCCCGTCGCGACACCGCCCCCCACCATCTCACTTGCGTCGCCCAGGGGAAGAGCCTAGGTTCCCCCGCCGAATGACCACCCTGGTGATCGCGCTGCTCGCCGCCGGATTCGGCGGGGTCTTTCTCGCGCCCGTGCTGGCAGGGCGTCCGGGGCTCCGTGCCCACTGCACATCCTTCGCGGCAGGGATCCTCCTGGCCGTCATCCTGGCCCACGTAATCCCGGAGACCCTGGACGCGGACCACACGTACGGTGGCGCGATCATCCTCGTGGGTTTCGTCGCGATGATGTTCCTCCAGCAGAAGGTGCTGAAGGCCGACCCGTGCTGCGGCCACGAACACGCCAAGCACGCGGGGCTGCCGAGCTACCTGGCGCTGGTGGCGTGCTCGATCAACGACGGGATGATCCTGAGCAGCATTCCCGGTCCCGAAGACGGATTGTTCTGGGCGATGTTTGGGCACAAGCTCACTGCGTGTTTCGCGCTGGTCCTCCTGCTCCGCGAGACGAGCGCCGGACTGAGCACGGCGATGCGCAACCTCTACATGATCCTCTTTGTCTCGATCACGCCCGCGGTGATCCTGCTCGCGGACCAGCTCAACTTCCTGAAGGACTACATCCCCTACGTCGTCGGGCTCGGCGCCGGTTCACTCCTCTACGTGGTCTGCGGCGGCATGATCCCGCGGGTCGAACACTCCGCGCAGGAAGGCCGCAAGTGGGTGCTCGCCGCGTTCCTCCTCGGCGCCGCCACCATGATCACGGTCCAGCTCCTCGCCCCCCACGATCACGGCGCGCTCGCCGGCCACTCTCACAAGTAGAGAGCCCTCGAGAGTTCTAGCCGCCCGTCTTCGCGAGGGCACGCTTGAAGAACTTCTTGAAGGCCTCGACCCCTCCGTAGGAGCCGTCGAACTTCTTGGCCTTGGGCTTCGTCAAGTCGTTCGGATCGAGGATCACGTACTGGGGCAGGCCGATGTTGCCTTTGCCCAGGTACTCCGTTCGCACCTCCTGGATGCGCTTGTCGAACTTGTAGTTCGGGTGCCTCGAGTTGAGGTCCGTGTGTAGACGGGCTTCGACGAATCCCGGCTCCAGAATGTCTTGGGTCTTGGGGAACACACCTTGCTCCACCATGCGGCAATTTACTCAAAGGAGCCCAGTGAAGTTCACGAGTAACAACTTCTCGGAGGTCTTGGCGACCTGGATCGCGCGGTCGAAGTCATCCGTGATGATCGTGTGCTTCTTGATGGTCTTGGTTTCCTCACCACCCCGAGTCCCACCCTTCGACTCCGCCGGCGCACTATGGCTCGGACTGGCATCGGAATACGGCGGGTTGAAGGCGTTCATCACCTCGTTGTCGAGCGGGTAACCCGACGCGCCCAGCGCGAAGTAGCCCGCGAGGCCTATGACCACGCTTCCGGTAACCAACCTCCCGCCACCGATCTCCCCAGTCTCGCCCGTCAGCTTGATCAACCCGAGGAGGTAGATACCCGCGACCAGGAACAGTCCCGCCCAGATCGTGAGGAACACTTCCTTCGGGAGTATCAGCCAGTTCCAGGCCAGCTCCGTGTTCGAGAAGAACTTCAACGCCGCCGCGAGTTCGATGAACCCGAACAGGATCTTCGCCGAGTTCATCCAACCACCGCTCTTCGGGAGCTTGCCGGGAACGAGCGACAGCACGACGAATGGCAACGCCATCGTCAGCCCGAACACTCCCATGCCCAGAAGCAATCGCCCCGCGCCTTCGGTGTGGGAACCGGCGGCCAGCATCGCCCCGAGGAATGGGGCCGTGCACGCAAACGACGTGATACACAGCGTCACGCCCATCAGGAAGACGCCCATGGCCGCACCGAACATCGAGCTGCTACCCGACGCTCTTTGCTGGGCCTTCGTCGCCTGATTCATCAGGAACTGCGGCGGCTTCAGTTCGACCAGACCGAACAGGGACATGGCGAAGAAGACGAATGCGACGCCGATCACCAGATTGAGCCACGGGTCCGCGGCGATCTTGCCCATCCACGGACCGAGCAGACCACCGAGGATCAGGTACGAGACCACGATGCCGCCGCCGTAAACGAGCGCCAACGCGACCGGTCGACCACCCTTCATCTCCGACTGCTTGGAGAAGAACGAGACCGTCAGCGGAATCATCGGATACGTGCACGGCATCATCAGCGCAAACAACCCGGCACCCACCGCGAGGAGGAGGTACCGGAACAGCGACATCTGGTTCAGGTCTGCCGGCGCCTCGTCTTCTTCGGGGTCCGCTGCCTTTTCGTCGCCACCGGACTTGGGCTCGGTCCGAAACTGGACCGCCGCGAACATCGGCCGCACCGCACCGGCTTCGACGGTCAACACCGTGCCCATCGACGTCTTGACAGAATCGTCGCACGTCGCGTCGTCGCACGCCATGTAGCCGACATCGACGACGATCTTGACATCCCCGGGCTTCGCGTCCGCGGGAACCTGCACCCTCTGGCGCATGACCCAGTCGCCTTCGAGGAAGTGGTAGGTATCCCCCACGATGTCGTGGAGATCCCCGGGAGGGACCTCTGCGTCACCGACGAGAGAGAGCCTCCCCTTGGCGACGCGCATCGTGGTGGGTTCGCCGGTCTCGGGATCCTGCTTCGACCCGTAGTTGTGCCACCCCGACTCCATTTGCACGCGGACTTCGACAGTCACCACCTCGCCGGCCCGCGCCGTCTTCGGCACGAGCACGACCTCCATCGCCTGGTGGTTGCCCATGTGAAGGGTCGGCAGCGGCTTGTCCTGCTTCTTTGGCGGCCCCGTCGACTTGTCCGGTTCCTTCGCCTTGTCCGTGCGCACCGCCCCCGCCTCGACGACGAGCTTGGCGCCGATCGACGTCCTCACCGGTTCGTCGCACTGGCTGTCGTTGCAGGCGGTGTAGGAGATCTTTACGGCCACCTTGTACTCACCGGGCTTGGTCCCCAGAGGCACCTTGACCGTCTGGTGCATCACCCACGAGTCCTCGAGGAAGTAGTAGGTGTCCCCGACGATCTCGTGCGGACTTCCAGGCGGAACCACCGCGCTTCCGACCGACTCGAGATTGGTGTTCGCGACCTTCATGGTCACGGGTTCACCGAACTCCGGATTCTGCTTCGACCCGTAGTTGTGCCAGCCCACGCCCATCGCGACGCGCACCGAGACCTTCACCGTCTCACCGGGCTTCGCGGTCTTCGGGGTGAGCACGACCTCCATCGTCTGGTGGTTGCCCTCGTGGACCATCGGGAGTTTCAACACGGTCAGGTTCGCCGTGGTCTTCTGCGTGTACTCCGGATCACACATCTCCGGCGTGCACGACATGTACTTCAGTCCACCGTTCATCGTCAGCACGCCGGGCTTCGTGTCCGCCTTGACGACGAAGGTCTGCTTGAACGTGGTCTTCCCCTCGATCCAGTGGCTCTGCAGGTCAGGGATGTCTGGATCGACGTGCAGATTGCCGTCGGGGACCTTCAGCTTGCCGCTCGGATGCAGACTCTCACGCGACGCCTCGCCAACAACGAGATTCGGGACCGTGCCGACGTCTTCCTTCGCGCCGTAGACGTGGTAGCCATCGGCGACCTGGCCGTCGATGACGAGGGTGACGGTGTCGCCGGGCATCGCCTTCGCCGGTTCGAAGCGGACCTTGACGGTCATCCGAGCCTGGTCGTCGTTGCCCTGAAGGCCTCTATCCGCCAGCACGACCGGGGTCAGGACCCCTGCCGGCAAGCAAACGACAAGCAACGCGCGCAGTATGCGGGGGTGATTCATGGCGGCGGGAATCATACGGGCACTTTCGAGCCCGGGTTCATGGTTTCCGAACGGGTCACGGGCGCGACCAACACCGCAGTTGACAACCCCACCCCCTGAGAACATCCAAGAAAGTCGCGGCCAGAACCATCACCCCGAAGGCGCCGACCGCTACTTCACGAGGTCGACCCGAAGCGGCTGGCTGAACGCCATCCCGAGGCCATTTGCGGCGGGGTCAACCACTCCCCACTGCGAGAACGTGCGGCTGCCCAGCAACTTGACATCGTTGGGAAGTCCGCTTCGCCTACTCGCCCCCAGCCTGACCGCAGGCCTCTCACTCACCGGCTTCTCTCTGTTGCTCCCCGTAGTTCTTCTGTACCGCGCCTGGCGGAGACGGCGTCGGGCGGTCCCCGCGAGCGGCTCGACCGCTTGATCACGCCCTGCCATCGAATCGCGACCGCTGCCGCGGGAAGTTCCTCGTCTCCGCCCTTCGTTCTCTTCCGCCTGCCTTCACTGCTCTTCGCCATCGTCCACTCCTTTGGGTGTTGCTTGCCACACCCAAAGAACTGCTGGCGAGAGTCGAACCCCGGAGATTTGCGAAGAAACCCTCGCGGCTGCTAACTGACGCGAGAGAGCTCGAGGAGGGCTGGCCCCAACTCTTCGATCAGGCGGGTCGGCCGCGTCACGGGTCGGCCCGTGAGGTGTTCGCCGATCGCTCTGCCCAGGCGCGCCTTCTTGTCGGGCGTCATCGCATCGACGTCGTGGTGACCGAGGATCTTGTCCAGGTCGTCGCGGATCGCGAGCATGTCGCCAGGGCCGTTCTCGGAGGACGGTCCGATCATCGAATCCATCTTCTCTGGCTCGGGCGACAGACGCGTCTCACGCCGCTTCTTCCGCATGTCGAACAAAACGTTCTGGCTCGTGCGCCGCATCCAGCCGCAAAACGTCGTCGCGCAGCACGAACGGATCTCCTTCTGCAACGCCCGCACCACTGCTTCCTGCGACGCGTCCTCCGCCTCCTCAGGACTCGCCGCGAACGCGCGACGGAGATAGGTGAGGACCTTCCCGTGCACGACGCCGTCGGCGAGCAACTCCGACGCGGGCACTGCGCGGGCTCCGATCGTGTCGGCGGCATCGTGACCACAAACTCGCTTCGCGTGTTCGCCGATCGGCGCGAACCGCTGTGGAACGATCCGCTGTGCGATCGCCGGGGCCACGACGGCCGAGGCGATCAGGGAAGAAATCAGTGCTCGCTTCGTGATCTTGCTCATGAGTGCGCCTCCGGGGGATGGATGTGGGGCAACGGGCGTGCCCTTCCAAGAAACCGTGCTTTCGGCCAGGAAACCTCACAACTACGGGGACATGACGCAACCGTCCCCCGGAGTCGCGAACCTCGCTGCTGCCGTCGTGGCGCGACGCCTCGACATCCGGCTGTCAGTTCGGCAGGTCCTCGTCCTTCTCGCGCAGCAAGCGCTCGTTGTGATTCGACGCGGCGAGGTAAACTTCCGGAGTGACCGGGCTAGAAGAAGAGATCATTCCCACCGTGATTCCCGAGCGCGGCGGGCGCTCGCGCGAGATGAAGCGCGACCAGAGCGCATTCGACTACATGGATCGCGCCCTCACGCCGCCAGAAGGGAAGGACGGCGACCGCTTCGAGACCTTCGCGGTTCCAGTGACGGACGCGGTGCGGAAAAAGGCGTAGAGAGTCACCCCTCGAAAGGTTCCACCCCGTACCACCCACAGAGTGGGACGTTTCGCCTACACTCCCGATCATGTTCGCTCGAACCATCGTTGGCACGTCGCTCGCTCTCACCGCCCTCGTTTCACCAGCCGTGGCGCAGACGAAGGTCGGAGGTCTGCCGGTAAAGGAGGTAATCCTCCGACTCGGTGCAAAACTCGAGACGGCGCTCACCGCAATGCGATTGCGTGGGTACGAGCGCCAGTTCTCCGCGACAGACACGAACAAGGACGGCAAACACAGCGTCGCCGAGTACGTCGAAAACGGTCGCTATCTCAACGCACGCGCCCGGCGCGGGATCTTTCGCGCCGCCGATGTGAATCGTGACGGCAGCGTGTCCGAGGCGGAGTACATCCTCAACCGGATCATCACCGACGAGGCGAAATCGATCGTCCAGGCCATGGACAGGAACAGAAATGGCGTCGACCGGACCGAGTTCCTCCAGCACGGCAAGATCCGCGACGAGAAACTCGCGACGGCTGTCTTCGCCGCTCTCGATGGCGACGGCGACGGTCGCCTCGCGGTCCCCGAGTACCTCCGCGTCTGGGGGCGTTGGGCACGAATCGGGCGGGCACCCGCCGAGGATCGCGTGGCCACCGCCCGCGCGCGCATCAAGTCCTCACAAGAGAGTCGACGCCGGATCAAGTCGCTACTCGACACTCTCGATCGGGACGGCGACGGCAAACTCTCCAAAGAGGAGATCGCGAACGCGGCCAAGTCACTGAAGAGCATGGATCAGGACGGAAACGGCGAGATCTCCGCCGAGGAGCTGCGCGGCGAAAAGCCACGGCCGGTACCGAAGCGAAAGTGACCCGGTGACGTTTCACTGAGTATCGAGTACTGAGTCGAACGCCGCGCGACATCCAGTCGATCGCCGCCGAACCCGCCCTGGGCTCTCCCGTTGCACGGTCGTCATGATCTTCGAACTCCTTCCGGAGGGAGCGATGCAGGAGACGGCGAAGGCCATGGCAAAGGGGGGTGATTCATGTCACTTCTCAGGTTCAAGCCAGCGATGCCTCTTTTGTGGGGCATCGCTCACCCCACGGAGTGTCGCGGCGGACCGGGAATCACACGCGATCTACAAGACTTGCATCCGACTGCTCCGTCTTCGAAGACATCGTCGCGACCTCCACCGCGACCGCCGCGCAGAACTGCCAGTGGAAGGCTGCCCCTGCGATCACGAAGAAATGGAACAGCTCGTGCGCGTGGATCACGCCGGGCCAGGGATTCGGCCACTTCGCGAAATCGAGGACCGCACCCAAGGTGTAGCTGACTCCACCCAGCGCGAACGGAACGATGTATCGCACACCGCGACGGCGCCAGATGAGAAGACCCGAGATCAGGCCGACCCATGGAAACGCCAGGTACAAGGTCAAGCCGAGCCACTCGGGCATCTCCTCGAAGAACACGGTCTTCAGCGGGATCGCCGTGGCGGTCACGACCCAGACGAAGGCGATCACTCCCCAGCGCAACCAGCCGCGAAAGAGCATCCCGTGCACCGCGGTGAAGGTGCCGGCGATCAGCACGAAGATGCTGGCATGGTCCAACCGCTGCAACACTTCGCGCCCCGCGGTGTCGCGAGGGAGCAGATGGAATACACCACTCATCGAGAAGAGGAGCACCACCGAACCTGCGTAGATCGCCAACGCCAGCATTCGACCCGGGTGACCCCGTCCGGACTTCAGGAGCGAGACAGCCGCGAACCCGAAGAGGACGGTAGCGACCAGGTGCGAGATGCTGCTCACTGGATCGGCGAATCCGGGGATCGAGTGAGGGCACTCGTCACCGGCCTGAGCTATGGCCACGAGGTGCCGCATCATCCGAGCACCTCGTCCGCGAATCGTTCAAACCCGAGTTCGGTACACACCTCGCGCAGCGCCTCCTCGTCGGCACCGCGCCAACGCAGATCGTCGAGGGATTCTTGGAGCGGCACGTCGGTCCGCAACGTGGTGAGGCGGCGGAAAAGCATCGCGTCGTCACGTTGCGCGGCGAGGTTCTCGGCC
>PVBE011132023.1_pt1 | contig 11884 bp, 10 predicted proteins | sample 1631181 | NCBI WGS metagenome assembly PVBE01 (sample SAMN08397723, study PRJNA350692) | Marine metagenome, whole genome shotgun sequencing project. | isolation source: water | place: Pacific Ocean | collected 2012-04 | reverse complement strand
CCGGGGCTGACGACGTGGTCGTCGATATACACGCAGCCCGCGCCAGTGCCGCCCCTTGGGAAAAACCGGATAAATAGCGCTTGAGGGAATAGGCCAAAATGACAATTGGAAAATGGGGTGTGTGGTTTTCGCCCAACAGAATGCCCGTAGAAGAGACGGCGAAGCTGGCCCAAACGGTCGAAGGGCACGGATATGACACGCTGTGGTACCCGGAGGCGATGGCCTACGAATCCATGGCCCTGGGCGGATATTTTTTGAGCCAAACCGGCAAACTGAACGTCGCCAGCGGCATCGCGAATATTTACGGGCGGGACCCGACGGCAGCCATTCAAGGGCACAACACATTGAATGCCCTTTATGGCGGGCGGTTCATTCTGGGCCTTGGGGTTTCTCATATTCCCATCGTTGAAGGCGCGCGGGGCCATAACTATGGCAAACCTCTTAGCGCCATGCGGAACTATCTCGACGCCATGTATGCCGCACCTGTCCAGATTACCGTGCCCAAACGCCGGGTTGTGTTGGCAGCCTTGGGACCGAAGATGTTGGCCCTGTCCGGCGAAATGGCCGATGGGGCGCTGCCCTATAACGTCACGCCGGAACATACCGCCCGGGCCCGCGAAATCCTCGGGCCTGGTAAGGCGATCTATGTGGAGCAGAAAATCTGCCTGACCAATGATGCGGCGACAGCGCGGGAGGTTGCAGCAGAACAGCTAGCCATGTATCTGCGCCTGCCCAATTACCGCAATTGCTGGCTTAGCCTTGGCTTTTCCGAGGATGAATTGTCGGGCCGGGGCAGCGACCGTTTCCTCGATGCCATGGTCGCCTGGGGCACGGAAGATGCCATTCGCGCCCATCTGCAGGCTCATTTCGATGCGGGTGCGGACCAAGTCGCAATCCAACTCTTTAATCCCGCTGGTGGGTCATCGCCCCATTATGATGCCCTGGCGGCCTTTGCACCGGGCGCTTAGCCTCCCAACTTACTGTCCAAATACCCTCTGCAATTAACCCAAAAAGGCGGTTTCAAATATCATACCACATTGGCGTACTCCGCGCCCGGAGCATGCGGACATTTGGTGGTTTTGCGCCCTGCCCATCTATCACCGAAGGTTACTGTGCCCCACCTTGAATGGTTGCCTTGGCATACGCAAGACTGTGACTGCGCACATCGCTTACTATTTGTTTCAGTGTTTCTTTCTCCAGCTCATTGCGCACCGGAATGGAGAACTCAGAGTTGGTCACAACTTTGCCAAATCGTTCAACAAGTTTCTTACCGACAATGTCGTATGTGCCGATTACGGCAAATTGTTCGAGAATGTCGTCAGATATGAGTTTCGGTAACTCTTCCCAATTTTGAGCACGGGATAATAATTTGGCTTTGTCCGCCAACTCATCGAGACCCAGGTGCCGAAAGGCAGCAGCATAGGCAGGTGTCGATGCACAAAAAGCGATCCGAGCCCGGGCATCACGAATTTTCGGCTGCAGTTCTTCTTCGTTCGATGCGGTGGCAACTAACGGCTTCATAGAAACCTTGAAGTTTTCCAAACTCCGGCCAACTTTTATCGCCCCTTCACGCACCGCGGGCAACATCACTTCTTCGATGTAGGACGGGGTGCATACAGGATGAGGCCGAATGCCGTCCGCCAGTTCACCCGCAACTTTGCACATCACCATATTAACGGCTGCAACGTGGATGGGAATGTCCGGGTGCTCGATGGGGCCAGGGTCGAACAATGGGACCATTAGGTCTATTTTATATATATCACCTTCGTAGTTCAGCCGTGTGCCGTTTTGCCAGGCATTCCAAACCGCCCGCACGGCTTTGATATAGTCCCGCATCCAGGGACCGGCGGGATGAGGTTCCATGCCATAGCGGCGTTGGATATGTGCCCGCACTTGAGAACCGAGGCCTAGGGTAAAACGGCCGGCCGATAGTTTCTGGATGGTCCATGCGCTCATGGCCATAACTGTTGGGCTGCGGGGAAATGCAATGGTAACGGCTGTACCGATTCCCAGTGTCGTTGTCGCTTGCGCTGCCAGGGCCAAGACCGTGAATGGGTCATCTTTGGTTTCTTCCATCATCACGGCGTCATAACCGCACTCTTCTACGATTTTCGCCTGTGAACCGACGCTCCGAATGTCAAGCGGTTGATCGGGTGCACGTAGGCCAGGATCGACTTTCCCCAGCGGTAGTAATGTTTCGATATCCATGCCTGATTCCCCATTACGAGTTCCAGTGTGTGATAAATTTCTCGATTTGTGTAAGGAAGTATATTGGTAAGACCTAACACCAACAGGACCCCTTCGATCCTTTTACAGGGCAAATTCAGTCACCGTGGGTTGGTTTTGCTCAATCTGGTGGGATCTATAACATCACACTAAAATGATGTCTCCTCCGGGTCAGGAGCGTCGTTTTAAGCCCGCCTCAGCCATGGAACGGCGCGCGGCCGTGGTGGCGTTGGCGCGGCGGCAGCGGCGTGTCTACAGACGGCAGTAACGGTTTGGCGGCGAAAACGCTGGCCCTGCGTTCGGCCGGAACGGCGCCGTAGAAAGTGGTGCGCTGCACCGGTCGGCGCCCGGCCTTCTCGATCAGCGCTTCCATCTGCCGGACGGGCATCTCCTGGCCGTGACTGGCCCCGGCGACGCGGGTGATGCTCTCGTTCATCAACGTGCCGCCCAGGTCGTTAGCGCCGGCATCGAGGCAGGCCAGGGCGCCGTCAGGACCCAACTTCACCCACGACGCTTGGATATTGGTGATGTGGGGATGCAGCACCAGCCGCGCCACGGCGTGCATGAGAAGGGATTCGCGCCAAGTGGGGCCGCGCCGGACCTGCCCCTGCAAATAGATCGGCGCCTCCATGTGGACGAAGGGCAGCGGCACGAACTCGGTGAAGCCGCCGCTGCGTGCCTGCAGGGTCCTGATCCGCAGCAGATGCCGGGCCCAATGCCGATAGCCGTCGACGTGGCCGAACATGATCGTCGCGGTCGAGCGCAGACCGACGTCGTGTGCCGCCGCCACGACCTCGAGCCAGGTCCCGGTATCGACCTTGTCCGGGCAGAGCGTCTGGCGCACCTCGTCGTCGAGAATTTCGGCCGCCGTTCCCGGCAGCGAGCCGAGCCCGGCATCGCGCAACTTTTCGAGAAACTCCGGCACCCCGATCTCCAAAGTCGCGGCACCTTGCGTGATCTCCAACGGCGAGAAGGCATGCAGGTGCATTTCGGGCGCCGCATCACGCACGGCGGCGCAGATATCCAGGTAGGTGCGGCCGGTATAGTCCGGGTGGATGCCGCCCTGCATGCAGACCTCGGTGGCACCGCGCTGCCAGGCCTCGCGAGTGCGCCGCGCGATCTCGTCGAGACTCAGGTCATAAGGCCGGCCGCGCAAACTTTCGCTGCCGCGTCCCTTGGAGAAGGCGCAAAAGCCGCAACCGAAGTAGCAGACATTGGTGTAGTTGATGTTGCGGTTGACGGCATAGCTGACGTCGTTGCCGACCACCCGGGCGCGCAAACGGTCAGCAGCCGCCACGACCTCTTCGGCCGCCTGGCCGCGGGCCTCGAAGAGCTGCACGATCTCGGCCTCTGATAGTTCTTCGCCTTGGGCCGCCCTGTCCGTGATGGCGGCCATTCCGCATCCTCCGGTCGAGGCAAGTATGACCGCAGCCGGTAGCAGCGTCTCCAGCGGCAGATCTTCATTGCCGCCCGGCGACCAGGAGTCCGGGCGCGCCAGGCCTTGACCGTCGATGGCGCGCAAGACCGGGGTGCGAAAGCGCTCATCGAGCCAGACATCGCCGTCCAAGGCATAGCGCGGGTAAACGCAAAGGCGCTGCGCCAGCACATGGCCGGCAGCCGCCGTTTCCCGGGCCAGCGTTTCGATCTCTGGCCACGGCCGTTCCGGGTTGACGAAGTCGGGGGTTACAGGCGACACCCCGCCCCAGTCGTTGAGGCCGGCGGCGATCAGCCGGGCCATCGGCCCCGGGCTCAAGTTGGGCGGCGCCTGAATGTTCATCTCCGGGCCGAACACAAGTCGCGCGACCGCGATCGTCCACAACAACTCATCGAAATCGGGCTCCGCCGCATGGACCATGCGGGTGCCCGGCTTGGCGCGGAAGTTCTGGACGATGATTTCCTGGATGTGGCCGTAGCGCTCGTGCGTCTGGCGCAGTGCCAGCAGGGATTCGATCCGCTGGCGGCGGCTCTCGCAGATGCCGATGAGGATGCCGGAGGTAAACGGAACCTTGAGTGCGCCTGCCAATTCGATGGTTTCGAGACGCCGTTGCGGATCCTTGTCGGGAGATCCGTAGTGGGGCCCGCCAGGTCGGCACAACGCTTCGTCGACACACTCCAGCATGAGTCCCTGGGACACCGAGGCGGCGCGCAACGTGGTCATGTCGGCGGCAGCCATGAGCCCGGGATTGACGTGGGGAAATAGGCCGGTCTCGGCGAATACCAAGCCGGCGACATGGGCCAGGTAGTCGAGGGTCGTGGCATATCCCATACGCTCGAGTTCATCCCGGGCGATGCGGTAGCGTAACTCGGGCTTGTCGCCGAGCGTGAACAGGGCCTCCTGGCAGCCGGCGCGGGCGCCCGCGCGGGCTACTGACAGAACCTCCTCGGGGGTCATGTAGGCGGCGGCGCCGCGCTGCGGCGGCTCGGCGAATGTGCAGTAGTGGCAAACGTCCCGGCACAGCTTGGTCAGCGGGATGAAAACTTTGCGAGAATACGATATGACGTTGCCGTGGCCGGCATCGCGAAGCGCCGCCGCCCGGCTCATCAGGGCCTCGATATCGACGACGTCGGCCAGGGCCAGGGCGGTCTCCAGGTCCATGCCTCCGCTTTGAGGTTGCACGAACGCGTCCATCACGATGCCTCGGCTTGGAGCAGGCGGGCGGCGATGCCGTTCTCTCTCAGGTAGGTCTGGGCCCGGGTGGATCCTTGGCGCTGCAACAGAATCGCCAGATCTTCCGGCGTGTCGACGTCGAGACCCAGTCCGGGAAATTCGATGGTCCGCACCGCCACGCCCGCCTGGCGCGCCACTGCCAGGTGGCGGCTGAAGCTGTCGTTGCCGAACTGAAAGGGCAAGGCGTCGGGCGGCGAGCAGACCATGCAGTTGGAGCCCAGCTTGTCACGGGCTGGGACGACGGTGATCCGGGGGCGGGTGTCAGGAGGCACCCGATGGTGAGCCAGGACCTGTTCGATCTCCGTCGCCGTCGCCAAGGGGATGTCGCCGGGCAGGCAAACGACATCCGTCACGCCTTCCGCGGCCAGCACCGAAGCTGCCGCCGTCACCGCCGCGGTCTGGCCCAGACTCTCACCTTCCATTACATGACGGGCGGCGTAGAGCTCGGCCAGCGCGACGGCCTCGACATCACGGGTGAAGACACAGATGCCCGCGAGGCCACGGACTTGGCTTAGGGCCTCGAGCACATCCTCGATCATGGCCCGAAACAGCTCCCGGCGCTCGTCCGGCGCCAAGGCGTCGCTCAAGCGTTGCTTGGCGGTGTCCAGGCCTTTCACCGGCAGGATCGCCCACGTCACGACGCACCTCCCGGGCAGATCCCGATCGGCGGTATCGGGCGGATCGAATTGCCGTGCCTATCCATGAGTGCCTTCTTATGGGCGGTTCCAGACGGCCATCGGCTGAGACCGTCGACCGCTTGCGACGGGGGCGGCCCGCTGTATTTATCCATGGCCGGCGAACCCTTGTCACGGTGGAATGTGAACCATCGCCGATCACCGTTCCGGTGCCGCCTCGGCCGGCGCCCTGCCTCGGCTTTCTCAGTCGCCGGCCAGGGGCCGCACGGTTTCAGCGAAGAAGGCCATGCGCTCGAGGGTTCGCTCCAGCGACGGGTCGAGGAAATTGAGAACCAAATGGCGTAAGCCGGAATCGCGGAAGCCGGCGATGTCCGCGGCGATCTCCTCGGCGCTGCCGGTGAAGGCCTGGCGGGCACCGTCGTCGAGGATCTGGGCCTCACTCTCGTTGTAGCGCGGCGCAAAGAAGGCAAGATCGATCTCGGCCGGGTCGCGGCCGGCCTCTTCGGCAAAGCCCCGCAGCTTTTGCACCCCGTCGGCAAAGCGCCCAACCGTGTTCATAGGGAAGCGCGGGTTGTTGCCGATGGGGTACCAACCGTCGGCGAGCCGGACGGTGCGCTTCATGGCGGGCCCACTCTCGCCGCCGATCCAGATCGGCGGATGCGGCCTTTGTACCGGCTTGGGCGCGAAGGCGATATTTGCGAAACGGGTGTAGGCGCCCTCGAAGGTGGGCGTATCGCTACTCCACAATTCCTTGAAGGCGGCGATGAACTCGTCAGTGGCCTTGCCGCGCTCGGCGAAAGGAGGGGCGCCCAAGGGCGCGAATTCTTCCTCCATCCAGCCGGCTCCGCAGCCCACCGTGAGCCGGCCGGCGGACAGCACGTCAATGGTCGCCAACAGCTTCGCCGCCAGCACGGGATGACGGTATGGCACGACCATGACCGAGGTGATGAGGCGCATGCGCGACGTCACGGCCGCCAGGAACGACAGTACGCCGTGCATCTCCAGGCACTCGCCGCTGGTCGCCGATAGCGATACGAACTCGCCGCTCTCGGAATAGGGATAGGCTGAATCGATGCTCTTCGGAATGATGATGTGGTCGGGGGCGACGAGGCAGTCGAAGCCCAATTCCTCCCCCTTTAGGGCGATCTTCCGGAGCGCCTCGGGACCCGCCAGCGGGCCGCCGTTGGGAATGCTGAAGCCGTATTGCATGGTATTTTCCCTCACTCTGAATGGCGCCGCATCAGATCGCCTGGGCGACCTTCGGCATGACCTCTTCGGCAAACAGGTGCATGGCCTCGATCACCTGGTTTTGCGGCATGCCCACCCATTGCATTCCCAGGACGAACGAATTGACACCGAGGCGCCGGTTGTAGCCGACGATCTGCTCGACCACCTCGTCGGTCGAGCCCAGCAGGAAGCGGTCCCGGGTCAATTCCTCGAAGGGCAACGAGAGGTCGTCGTCGCCCTTGGGCATGGCCTTGTCCTGTCCCCATTGGTGATAGGTCTGGTACTTGGTTTCCAGGTAAGGCTGGGCCAGGCGGATGGCCTCGGCCCGCGAGGAGGCGACGAAGATTTCCCGCATCAGCGGCAGCTCGTCCGGGAACGGTTTGTTTAAATCGTCGAGGGCGCGTTTGTAGATCTCGAGCTGGCGTTCGATGGTCTCCATGCGCTGGTGCGGATTGATGAACCAGGTGTCGCCGAGGCGCGCCGCCCGGCGCACCGCCGCGTCGGCATTGGCGCCGATCCAGATCGGCGGGCGCGGCTGCTGTGCCGGTTTCAGCGAGATCGTCGCCTCGTCGAGCACGAAATGGGAGCCGGTCATGCTGACGCGCTCTTCGCACCACAAGCGGACCACCGCCTCGAGGTTCTCCTCGAAGCGCTCGACGCGCTCCGACTGGGTGGTGCCGAAGCCCTGGAACTCGACCTCCCGGTAGCCCAGCCCGGCGCCGAAGATGAGCCGCCCGCCGGACATGACGTCGAGGGTGGCCAACTGTTCGGCGATGTCGAGGGGCTTGTGCAGCGACAGGAGCACGATGCCGGGCAGCAGCCGGACGTTGGGTGCCTCGGCCATGATTCGCGCCAGGAAGGGGATCTGCTGCAGCATGCGCAGCGGGTAGGTGCCGTAGTGCATGCCGGCGGCGATCGTCGAGAACCCCAGGCGGTCCGCCAGGCGCGCCTGTTCGGCGAGTTCCTCGAAGCGCGCCACCATGTCGTCGTCATAGGCGAATTGCCCGCGGATGAAGAGTGCGTATTGCATGGCAAGTGGTCGTCGGGTACCGGCTTCAGCCCCGGGCCAGCGACATGAAGGTAGCCGCCTGATCGAGCATCGGCATCACCATGTCGCTGCCTTGAGAGGGCAGCATGAAGACGATCCGTTCGACACCTGCGTCCCGATAGCCGGCAACCTCGTCTTCCGTGACCTCGGCGCCGACGATGCCGAAAATCGAGACACCGATGGTATCGGGATCGCGGCCGGCGTCGCGGGCCATCTGGCGGAACTCGGGCAGTAGGCTGAGGAGATCCTGGCCGCGGCCGCCGATGGGTATCCAGCCGTCGCCGTACTCGATGACCCGTTTGGCGCTGTGCGGAAATCCGCCGCCGACGATGATCGGCGGATAGGGCTTCTGCACCGGTTTGGGCGCGGCGAAGATGGGGTCGAAGTCGACGAACTTGCCGTGATATTCGGCCTGCTCCTGCGTCCAAATCGCCTTCATGGCGGCGATGCGTTCGCGCATGAGCCCGAATCGGGTCTTGAATTCGGTGCCGTGGTTGGAGATCTCATCGAGGTTCCAGCCACCGCCGACGCCGAACAAGACGCGACCGCCGGAAACCGTGTCGAGGGTGGCGACCTCCTTGGCCGTCTGGATGGGGTCGCGCTGGATGACCAGACAGATGCCGGTGCCGAGCATGATCGTCTTGGTCACCGCGGCGGCCGCCGCCAGGGCGACGAAGGGATCCATGCAGTCGTAGTACTGCTGCGGCAAGTCACCACCGCCGGGCCACGGCGTCAGGCGCGACACCGGGATGTGCGAATGCTCGGGAAACCAAAGCGAGTCGAATCCGCGTTCCTCGGCCGCCACGGCGAGATCCGTCGGAGATACGGAATAGTCCGTTGGAAAAATCGATACGCCGAGCTTCATTGCCTGTCCCCCCTTGCTCAGTCGCTTGATCAGAGTGCTAAAAGTACATGGATTCCAGATGTCACGCCACTTGCCCGGATGACGGTGTCCCGGGGCGCTGGTTGGCGATTTGCGCTATTCTGTCGCCATGCTGAGCGAAGAGCAGCGCCGTTTTCTCGAGTCTCGACGCGTCGCCCACTTGGCGACGGCGGACGCAGCCGGCGCGCCGCACGTGCTGCCGGTGTGTTTTGCCGTCGACGGCGCCAACGCCGACGTCACCATCGACTCCAAGCCCAAGCGGCCCGAGGTCAGGACCCTCAAGCGCCTGCGCAACATCGCCGAAAACCCCGCCGTCGCCTTGGTCGCGGACCACTACGACGACGCGGATTGGAGCCATCTCGGCTGGGTGATGCTGCGCGGCCGCGCCGAAGTGCTGGCGGCGGGTCCCGAACACGACGCGGCGCAGCGCCTGCTGCGCCAACGCTACGCCCAATACGCCGCCATGGCCCTGGAAGACCTGCCAGTCATCGCCATCCGCATCGAACGCGTTGCCGGCTGGGGAGAGATGACCCCAAGTTAGTACTAGCAGCCCGCTAAAGCCCTTTCGCAGGCTCGACGTAGTCCTCGGCCAACTCGTCGAGAATGGCTGTCAGCTTTCTGATGGAGCCGGTCGCCACCATCAGGGTCAGCTGGTCGGCCCCGGCGTCGCGATAGCGCGCCATCAGATCACGATCTATGGGATGACTGTAGGGGCAGACGGCGACCTCGATGTCGGCCCGGCTTCTGCCCTGCTCGTCCAAGAGCTCACCCAAGCGAGCCACTCCTGCCGCCAGGTCCTCGGGCGTGCAGTTAAAGGGATGCCAGCCGTCCCCGAATTCGGCGACCCGCTTCAGCGCCGCCTCGCTCTCGCCGCCGAACGAGATCGGCGGGTGGGGTTTCTGCACCGGTTTCGGGTTCTGCCGACAGGGCGGCAGGGTGTAGAACTCGCCTTCATAAGACGCCACCGGTTCGGTCCACAGACGCTGGATGACTTCCAGGTATTCCCGGGTCCTGGCGCCGCGGCGAGCCCAGGGCACCTGCAGGGCGCCGAATTCCTCGGCCAGCCAACCGACGCCGACGCCGAATTCGATGCGGCCGTCGGAGAGGTAATCGAGGGTGGCGACCTCCTTGGCGGTGTACACCGGGTTGCGCTGCGGCACCAGGCAGACCGCCGTGCCCAGGCGGATGCGCTTGGTCGCGCTGGCCAGAAAGCCGAGCGCCGCGAAGGGCTCCAGGAGACCGCTGTCGGTGGCGATCGGAATGCGGTCGTCGTTGGCATAGGGGTAGCGCGAGGCGTACTCGTCGAAGAGGACGACGTGCTCGCCCAGCCACAAGACATGAAAACCACGTTCCTCCGCGCCCTCGGCCAGGGCGGTGATGTAGTCGGGCGTGTGGTACGGATTGACCAACGGCGCAAATATTCCCACGCGCATGGAATTCCCCTTTGCTGGTGGTAACGGAAGGCGACCGCTGGCTCAGCTTACGTTGGTCTTGGCCGCCGCCGCAACGGATGCCAATATCCGGGTTTACCTTCCATCAAGGACGTATCAAACCATGCGGCTAGGTCTCGTTCTCGGCGCCACAGGCGCCCGCTATTCGATCGACATGGACCTCATAAAGGAAGCCGAATCCTTGGGCTTCGACTCGGTATGGTTTTCCGAGGCCTGGGGCAACGATGCGCTGACGCCGGCCGCCTGGGCGCTGTCGCGGACCTCGCGCATCAAGGTGGGAACGGCGATCATCCAGATGCAGGCGCGCACCCCGGCGATGGCGGCGATGACGGCCATGACCCTGCAGAGCCTTTCCGGCAACCGCTTCGTCCTCGGCATCGGCCCTTCCGGCCCGCAGGTCATCGAGGGCTGGCACGGCGTTCCCTTCGGCCGGCCGCTCGAGCGCACCCGCGAGTACGTCGCCATCATCCGCCAAATCATCGATCGTGCAGCACCCCTCGAACACCATGGCTATCACTATCAGATCCCCTATCGGGGCGAGGGCTCCAGCGGGCTCGGCAAGCCCCTCAAGAGCATCCTGCACGGCGATCCCTCCCTCAAGATCTATACCGGGGCCATCGCCCCTGGCGGCGTGCGCACCGCCGCTGAAGTCGCCGACGGCTTCTTTCCCTTCATCATGGTGCCGGAGCGTTTCGACGTCTTCCAGGAGTTCCTGGACGAGGGCTTCGCCAAGGCCGGAGGCGGCAAGGGGTTGGAGGATTTCGACGTGGCGCCCTTCGTCCGGGTCAGCATCGGCGACGACCTGGAGGCCTGCCGGGCGCCGATCAAGCAGACCCTTGCCCTCTACATCGGCGGTATGGGCGCGCGAGCCAAGAATTTCTACAACGATTTCGCCAAACGCTTGGGCTACGCCGACGCCGCCGCCGAGATCCAGGACCTGTTCCTCGACGGCAAGAGGGCGGAGGCCGCCGCCAAGGTACCCGACAAGCTGGTCGACGACGTCGCCCTGATCGGGCCCAAAAGCCGCATCGTCGAACGCCTGTCTGTTTGGCAGGCAGCGGCAGCCAAGGGGCAGGTCGGCACCTTGGTGGTGGCCGGCGCGACGCCCGAGGCGCTGCGCATCATCGCCGAAGAGGTGCTGTAAGGGGAGCGGGTCGTTTGCGGCCAGGCCGCCACGGGCTGTTTCCGCATCCTGTGCTCTGCTCTATCATCTTTGTCCCAGGCATTTGCAGCCCATAACATCAGGGGGATCAAGCATGGATATCGGCGTCTTCATTTTTGCCACCGACTACGCGATCCGGGTGGACGAGTTGGCCCAAGCCACCGAGGAGCGCGGCTTCGAGTCCCTCTGGTTTCCCGAGCACACCCACATCCCCGCTAGCCGCAAGTCGCCCTTTCCGGGCGGTGGTGACTTGCCCCAGGAGTACTCGCATACCCACGACCTGTTCGTCACGATGGCCTACGCCGCAGCCGCCACGAGCAAGCTGATCCTGGGTTCCGGCATCTGCCTGTTGCCCCAGCACAACCACTTCAACGCCGCCAAGGCCGTTGCCAGCCTCGACATGCTGTCCGACGGGCGCATCGTCTTCGGCATCGGCGGCGGCTGGAACGTCGAGGAGATGAACGACCATGGCACCGAGTACAAGACGCGTTTCAAGCTGATGCGCGAGCGTATTCTTGCCATGAAGGCGCTGTGGACGGAGGAGGAGGCCGAATTCCACGGCGAGATGGTCGACTTCGGTCCTG
>PVBE010603758.1_pt1 | contig 11885 bp, 14 predicted proteins | sample 1631181 | NCBI WGS metagenome assembly PVBE01 (sample SAMN08397723, study PRJNA350692) | Marine metagenome, whole genome shotgun sequencing project. | isolation source: water | place: Pacific Ocean | collected 2012-04 | reverse complement strand
CTTCTCGCATGTTTCTTTTGCTCTCCTCATCTGGGTTTAGTGGAGCTTCCAACTGCGTCAACTCAGGCCGATATGCGAACGAGAGCGAGGTGTACGGACCCACCGTCCGGGACAACGAAAGGTCGAGACCAACGGCCTGCCGGACGAACACGTCCTGAAGACTCTGACGTTCGTGGAACAAGCTCGCGCTGAGCGCGAAGCGCTGGCTGAAGACCCACGGCTGGCTGAAGTCGGCCGACACCAGCCAGTTCATCCCCCCAAAATCACCTACTCCCGACTGTTGGCAAATGCCGTCGTGGAGTTGTTCGGACACGAGGTTCGAGAGACGTGCCCGCACCTGGAGACGCCGCGCCCCGCCAAAGAAATTCCGACTGGTCCACCGGCCTTCGGCATTGATGCAGTCCGACGTGCTCCACCCCGCACCCGTTCGCACCCGGTGCACACTGCCCTCCGTGACCGTGACCTGGAGGGGTACCACCGTATCCGGGAGCGAGCCGGCCGGATCCACCGCCTCGTCGATCGCGGCATGCTGGACCATCTCGATGGAGTAGAGGTTGCGCTGCGCTTCGAGCCTTCGCGCCTGCGAGTACTCCTGGCCCTCCCGGAACGGTAGCATGCGTCGCACGACACCATCGGAGAGCTCGCTGTTCCCCACGAGGGTGACGGGCCCAAACACGGCATGGGACCCCGCATCAACCTCGAAGCTCACGCGAGCTTCATAAGGCGTGTCGGCCGGAACCAGAGACGTGCGCATCACATCCGCCCGGGGGTATCCCCGGTTCTGGAGCCGCTGGATCAACGTATCGCGCGCCGCATCGAGGTTGATGGAGCTGAGAAGGTCACCCTCTTGGATCGGCAGATCGGTGGCGAGGTCCAGCCCCTCCAGCCCGTCGGTCCCCAGAACGTCGAGGGTCGTCACACGCACCGGACGCCCCTCGTCGATCTGGAAGAGGATCGACACCCGATCGTCACCGGGTCGAGTGAGGAGGGTATCGACCTGTGCCTCCTTGAATCCGCGGCTGCTGTAATAGCTCCGAAGCCTGAGGATGTCTCCCGGAAGCTCGCGCGCGTTGAGCCTCTGATGGTCGATACTGAACCCCGCGCCGAAGACACAGAACGGAGCCAAGACGAACGAACGGCACCGGGTCTCGCGGTTGAAGATGGCCCTCGAGAGCGAGTCCTCGGGGAACGCCACGTTCCCCGTGAAGTCGATGCTGCTGAGCTCCACCTGCGAAGCCTGGGCAGCGAGCGCTCCGGAGCCCCCGAAAGCCGCTGCGGACACCAGGGTCACTAATGCGAGCATGGTGACGGGGCGCATACCGGTCCTAGCCGTCCGAGTCCGCTGCGGCTGACTGGTGGACTCCGCCCTCGGGAAGCGGTTTCGGGGCCTCCCGTTCGATGCCGTCCCTTGCCAGGAGAATGCGCGCGCAGAAGAACGCCACGGCCCCGACACCCAAAGCCACCGCAGCAGCGGCGAGGTTCTCCCTTGGCCCGGGATCCCGGCGAAGATAGAACCGACTCACGAGTGCCTCGCGATCGAGGTGGGAGCACGGGCCACGAACCGATCCTGGTCGTCCTCGAACCAGTGAGGCGTTACCACGATTTCGTGAGCAGCGATCTCCAGCACGTTCAAGCTGTTTCTCCCCTTTTCGGCCATACGGCCGCGATTCGACATGGCCGTGCCGCTATGGACGTGGGCAATGTCTCCCCCGCACGATTCTACGACGTAGCTTCGATGGAGGTGCCCACTCAGGATCAGCTCGACCCCCATCTCCCGGAAACTGTCAAGCAGCACACCGCTTCCCGGGAGAATGTGGTCCAATCCACCATCCGGCGGGCGAACGAGCGGATGGTGCGTTACCAGAATACGGACGTCCTCCGGGGAACACTCCCGAAAGATACGTGCCGCAAACGCGAGCTGCCTGTCCCTGAGACGCCCATTGACGATGGCCCGGTGAGGTTCGGCGGAGCACAAAGACACGAAAACCGCCCCTTTCACACGAACCGAACTGTCCAAATCAGAGGAGATGTGTGCCCGGTAGTTACTCAGCGGAGCGAAGAGCCGCTCGTGTACCCGGTACAGGGGAATGTCGTGATTTCCCGGGGTCACGATTACCGGAACGTCCGGCAGCGCCTCGATATACTCTCGGGCCTGCCGATACTCCCTGATCTTGGCTCTCTGAGTGAAATCCCCGGCCAGAACGATGACGTCGGGCTCGGCTCGGCGCACCGACTCGTGGAACGCAGCGGCGACACGCGGCAGGTGGGGCCTCCCGAAGTGGACGTCCGAGCCCTGTACGATCGTGAGCATCCCGACCTCAGCTCGGCGGGCCGGTCAGGCCGGCGCCTCCGCCGGCTTCCGACCGGCAGCGACCGCACGGCTCACACCCCACACGCTGAGCATGATCAGCGACATCGCGATCAGCTGCGCGATCGTGAACGGTCCCAGGAAGCGATCGTCCTTGACCCGCACGAACTCAACGAGGAATCGCTCGAAGCTGAGCATGGCCAGGCAGAGCCACCACAGCCATCCCGCCCCGTGTTCGTGAATCCGCAGTCGCCAGAGGATCACGAAGATCAGGCTGGCCATCGCGATCTCGTAGAGCTGGGTGGGGTGGACCGGCACGACCTGACCGAATTGCTCGACCAGTGCGGGATCGACCTGGACCCCGAACTGATTCTCTAGCACGTCGACACGGGTCGGCGGCGTCCCCTGAGGAAAGCGTATACCCATCCATGCAGCCGTGGGCCGGCCGTAGTCGTCCCCGACCAGAAAGCAGCCCATGCGGCCGACCGCGTATCCGATGGCCAAAGTGGGCGCGATCGTATCAGCGGTCTTGCCGAGGGGCAGCTTCTTCCGTTTGATCTCCCAGACGATGAGCGCTACAGCGCCCCCGAACCCGCCATACCAGACCATGCCTCCTCGAGAGAAGATGGCTCGCACGGGATCCTCGAAGAGCCGCGGGTAGTTCAGGAGTACGTAGTAGAGCTTTGCCCCCAGGATTCCCCCCAGGACCGCCATGAAGAGCAGGTCCCAAGCCACCTCGGGATCCTCCCCGGTCCGTTCCATCTCGGACCTGAGCAGCACGCCGGCGGTGAGGAAGGAAAGGAACATGAACACCCCGAAGGAGGTGATGGGCTCACCGCCCATGAAGGGCAACCACTCGGGAAGACGGAAGAAGATGGGGTACACGCTCAGTGTCCTCTCATGCCGAGGCTATTACCAAACCGGGAAACGGGAGGTTCGAGTCCGCGGACGCATCAAGGGGCGCGACGTCTCCGCGCTCCAATCGGTAGGCACCGGCCCGGGCCACCATGGCACCGTTATCCAGCGAAAACCGAGGAGAGGCGTGGAACAAGGTACCCCCGGAATCGAGCCGCCGGCCCAACTCGTCCCGCAACCGCGTGTTGGCCGAGACGCCACCCCCCAAGAGCACCCGCGCGCAACCGGTCTCCTCTACAGCACGGAGGGTCTTGCTCGCCAGCACGTCCACCACGGCGGCCTGAAAAGACGCTGCCACATGCTTGCGTTCATCGTCCAGGGTTCCGAGGCTGTCGAGCTCGGATACGAACGTCGCCACCGCCGTCTTGAGTCCGCTGAAGGAGAAGTCGTAGAAGTCGGCATCGCCGGGTTGCTGATTCGTGCGCAGCATCGGACGTGGAAACCGGTACCGGGACTCGTTTCCTTCCGCACCGAGGGCTTGGATGGCAGGGCCGCCCGGATAGGCGAGCCCTAACAGCTTGGCGACCTTGTCAAATGCCTCTCCTGCCGCATCGTCTCGCGTCTCTCCCAGAAGGTGGTACTCACCCCAGACCGGCGCATGCAGAAGTATCGTGTGGCCACCAGAAACCAGAAGTGCCACGAACGGCGGCTCCGCGTCGCAGTCTTCCAGCGAAGGCGCGAACAGGTGGGCTTCCATGTGGTGGACGGCAACCATGGGCTTGCCGAGCCCAAAAGCGAGCGCCTTTGCCCACGACACCCCCACCAGAAGCGCTCCCACAAGGCCTGGTCCTGCCGTGACCGCCACCGCATCCAGGTCCGGAAGACCGCATCCCGCCTCCCGAAGCGTTTCCTCGACCACGTCATCGATCCGCTGGAGGTGAGCCCGAGCTGCGATCTCGGGGACGACGCCTCCGTAAAGGGCGTGCTCGTCCTGAGACAAGATCACGTGGCCCCGAACGGCGTCGGGCGTTTCGAGCAGGGCCGCCGCAGTCTCGTCACAGCTCGTCTCGAGTCCCAGGATCAGCGAGCCGCTCATGGCTCCGTCGGCCGGCGGACCACCACGGTATCCACGGCCGGCGAAGCGGACATGTAAGAGGGGAGACCTTCCACCACGATGGGTACCCTGCGCTCCTCGGCCACACGCAGCCCCAGTAGTTCGGCGGGCGGCACAACAACCTGTAAGCGACGGGGATCCAGATTGGTAACCTGCGTCCGCGCGCCCCGAAGCGTGAGCCGCACCGTCGCGGGAAGAACCTCCAGGGTACCGCCCGCTTCCTCCAACTCGGCCCCACCATCGGCCGAAACGGGAACGGAAGCCAGCACCCGGTCGATGGACTCCTCGACGGGGATTCTCAGCGTGATCTCGGAAGGGATCACCGTGATGCGGGCCAACCCCGTCGTGTCGACCGTGGTCTGGACGGCACCTCGCTCGTCCACCTCACCCAGATCCACCGGAACGATGTCCAGCGAATCCAGTAGCTGCACCAGGCTGGCGGGCCCGCTGACGCGTATCGCACTGGGCGTCACGGATAGGGACCGGGTCAGGGCCAGGTGCTCCGGAAGGCTTCCTCGCGTGGTGATTCGCACAGGAACCGAGGCCGTCTCCCTTTGATCGAGGTGGACGTGCACCGTGCTCGGAAGGATGTCCTCGACGATGACACCTCGGTAGCCGTCCACTGGAATCCACGAGTCCTGCAGGGCGATGACCATGTCCTCGCCAGCGACCTCGGTGACCGGCACCGTAACGGACACTCCATCGAGGGCCGTAAGACGGAAAACCTCCGTCGGCGGGCCGCTGAATCGTACCTCGACGGTAGACGGCACCGGATCGCCCATGAGAATCCACTCGGGATCGTTCAAGCTGACTGTGACCGGAATGGAGACGGCCCGTTGGTCGGGGGACCCCACCTTTACGAGAGCCCAGAGGAAGACGGCCAGGAAGAAGGCCGCGAGCTTCAGCCGCCAGTCGCTGGCTAACGATCCTCCGAAGGAACGGGATCTCACGGCCTATCCGATTCGAGGAGTCGGTCGGTGGGTCACTCCGGGGCCGCCAAGAGCCGCTGGATCAGCTCCCGGTGATCAGGCGCATCCCATTCGGTCCCCCCGGCCACTTTCTTGTAGATCATCCCGTCCCTGCCCACCAGGAAGGTCTCCGGAACTCCGGTGGTCTGATACAGCTGTTGGATGTCGCCTGAAGGATTATGCAGCAGGGGGAACGTCAGCCCGAGCGTGTCGGCGAATGCTTGGATGTCGCTCCCCGGACGTCCAAACAGATCGAAGGTCCCCGGGTCGGCGTCGATGCTCACTGCCAGGATCTCCAAACCGTCGTCAGCCAGCTCCTGGTAAAGGCGCTCCATGGAGGGCATCTCGTACCGGCAAGGACCGCACCATGTGGCCCAAATGCTCACCATGACCACTTCAACCAGATGGTTGCTGAGCCGTACCACCTCGCCGTCCAGATCCGGGATGGCAAACTCGGGTGCGGGAGTGCCGGGGACTACGGGCTGGAGCCGATCTCGATTGAGCCACGCCATGACCACTACGAGAGCCACACCCACGAGGGCGAAGGCGTAGGGGAGGCGGGAGTATCTCGGCTTTCGGGTGTCGTCCGAGGTCATGTCATCACTGCTCTGAGGTGTGTCAACTGCTACGGCAGTGAATCTAATTAGTTCCTGCGATTCCTGCGCGTATTCGAGCGCCTTCCAACGACCAGACGGACCGGGCTCCCCGGGGGAAGTAGGCTGTCAGGCTGCGGGTCCTGCTCGACCACGCGCCCCTGGTCGCGACCGAAGCGGAATCGGGTGAGGATCTCCGAGACCACGAAGCCCAGCGAGTCCAACATCGCTTCGGCAGAGGCTTGCTCGATGCCGAGCAGCAGCGGCATGCTCACCAGGGGGGGTCCGGTGCTCACCGCGATCCGAACCTCCATCGGAAGATCCACGTCGGTCCCGGGCTCGGGGAGCACCTCCACTACGTGGCCCGCCGGCAGATCGGCCTCCAGGCTGTCCACGGCCACCAGGAACCCGCTCGCCTCCAGCACGTCACGGGCTCTCTCTTCCCGGAGCCGGACGACATCGGGCACGGGCCGTCGCACCGGGCCAAGGCTCACCGTGAGATTGACGGTGTCACCGACCACCGACAGCTGGCCGGCCAGAGGGCTCTGGCCCAGTACCTCACCTCGGACCGCCAGTGGATGGCTGAACGAGTCCACGACCACCATCTGTAGCCCGACCGCACGCACCGCCTCGAGGGCGGCCGAACGGTCGACGCCACGGACATCGGGGACCTCGAAGAGGTCTCGGGGCCGCGCGGGGATAGGAAAAAGGACCCGAGTGGAGAGCAGGTAGCCGAGTCCGAATCCCACGAGCAACATGGAGGCCACTACCCCCCATGTGCCGCGCGACGGCCTGTAGCTCCGCACGCTCCTCCACCGTGTCCGGACGGATTCCATGCGGGGCTTTCCGCTGCCACGCCTTCGTCGAATCGAGCTGCCTAGTCTCATTCCCCCGTTCTCGCCTTAGCGCCTTCTCAGCCGGGCCGCGAACGCGCCGTCGAACCCGGAATCCTGGGGCAGCACGTAGAGCTGGCCCCGTCCATTCAGATACACGTCGCTCACGCCCGAACTCCGCTCCAACTCGAAGTCAGGATGCCGTTCCAGGAACGCCGTAATCCGGTCCTCGTTCTCCTCCGGTTCCAAACTACATGTGGAGTACACCACACGGCCTCCACTGGGTACTACGCCCGAGCACGCCTCCAGGATGCGTTCCTGAAGCTCCACCATCTCGGCCAGCCGCTCCGGCGTGAGCCGCCACCGTGCGTCCGGGTTTCTCCGCAACGTGCCGGTCCCCGTGCAGGGCACGTCGAGCAGAACCATGTCGACGCCCTCTACGATGGGGGCGAGGGCATCCGCCTGCACCAGCGAAACCCTGAAGCTCGACCCCTCCCAAGGTCGGGCTGCGAGCCTGCGTACGTTCCCCCGGACCAGCCGAAGGCGTTCGAGAGACCTGTCGGCCGCCAGCACCACGTTTCCCCGCGCCGCCACCGCCATCGCCTTCCCTCCCGGTGCCGCACACAGGTCGGCAACCTGATCTCCGGGCCCAGGATCCGCGTAGGGCACCACCAAGGCCGCTGCCGGATCCTGCACGACGGACGGAACCACACCCATGGCGTCGACGGGAGAGGATCCCCCGAGGAGCACTACACATCCCGTGCCAGAACCTGCCGGCTCGGCGTCGAAACCGGCGTCGGACAGCAGTTTCGCGGCCTCTTCCGGCGTGTCCCGGAGACATCGCAGATAGATGGGCGGCACCTCATTGTTCGCCTCAACCAGCCGGCGGACTTCTGCCGCGGACCATCGCCCTAGCCAGCGTTCCACGAGCCACTGGGGATGTGATCCCCACGTGGACAGAAACCCGGCCGGATCGGATTCGAAATCGGGAAAGGGGCCTTCGCCCGGCCTCTCTCGGACGGTCGCCCGCATGATGGCGTTTACGAAACCCGCCGTCCCCTTACCTCCGACCGAACGGGCCAGGTCTACGGTCTGCGAAACCGCAGCATATTCCGGCACGCCGTCCATGTAGAGGATCTGATAGACACCGAGGCGGAGGACGTCCAACACCTCGGGGTCTACCGAATCGAGACCCCTCCGAACCCTGCGGTCGAGCAGATAGTCGAGGCGGCCGCGAAGCCGCTGGGCGCCGTACACCAGTTCGCGACACCATGCGCGCTCGCGTGAGTCGAGATCGCGCGTAGCGGCGGCGAAGGCCCGGTCCACTCGCTGACCCCGCTCTACCGCACCGAAGATCTCCAGCGCGGCCCGCCGGCCGGGCGTCACCTCCAACAGCGGGCTCAGTCCAGCATCCCCCGCGTGGGAGACGAAGGAATGGCAATCTCTTTGGCCTCCATGCGGCCCGCGAGATAGGCCAGCCGGCCCGCCTGAATGGCCAGCCTCATGGCATGGGCCATCGCGACCGGATCGTCGGCCGCGGCGATGGCCGTGTTCATCAGCACGCCGTCCACTCCCTGCTCCATCGTGACACAGGCGTCGGACGCGGTGCCCACACCCGCATCGACGATGATGGGCACCTCGCAGCGCCGCTTGATCTCACGTATGAAGTACGGATTCACGACTCCGAGCCCGCTGCCGATGGGACTGGCAAGAGGCATGACCGCCACACATCCGACATCCTCGAGCCGAAGGGCGGTGATCACGTCGTCGTTGGTGTAGGCCATGATCTTGAAGCCTTCGTCCACCAGCGTCTTGGCGGCCTCCAGCGTGGCCTGCGTGTCGGGCAGGAGCGTCGTCTGGTCACCGATCACCTCGAGCTTCAGCCACTCGTTGAATCCAGCCGCCCTGGCCAACCGGGCGTAGCGGACCGCCTCTTCGGCCGTGTAGCACCCGGCCGTGTTGGGGAGCAGGAAGAACTCTTCGGGATCCAGGTGGAAGAGAATGCCCTCCTCCTTGGTGCGGTCCAGGTCAACCCTGCGCACCGCCACGGTGACCATGGCCGTTCCCGACGCCCTGATCGCTCCCACCATGGTGTCGTTGTCCGAGTACTTCCCGGTCCCGACGAACAGGCGGGAGTCGAACTGCCGATCCCCCAAGTGCAGCGAATCGTCGACTGCCATGGGCTCGGTCTGGGCTTCTGTATCGGTCGATGTCATCTGTTCGTTTACCCTCCGCCCACGAAATGCACCAGTTCGACCTGATCCCCTTCGGAGACCTGGATCTCGCCGAAGCAGTCCCGGCTGAGGATCTCCCTGTTCAGCTCCACGACGATGAGCTTGGGGTTGAGATCCAGCGACTCGACGAGCTCTTCAACGGAGAGGCCCGAGTCGATCTCACGGTCCTTGCCGTTGAGTCGCACGTTGATGGTCTGACCTTCACTCATGATTCATTCGTCGTCTCGGTTGCTCGCGTCCTGTGCCGCTTCTCACTGCGCCAGGGTTTGAAGATAAGCCTGCACGGCTTCGCCTGAAGAGGGGGCCTGCCAGATTCCGCTGACCACAGCCGCGCCGTGTGCTCCCGCCTCGAAGATCTCCGATACCCGCTCCGGCGTCACTCCCCCGATCCCCAGGAGCGGAACGGAGACGGCGGCGGCCACTTCGCGGATCCGCTGAGGTCCCGCCGGTATTTGGTCGGGGTGGGACGGAGTCGCCCAAAGAGCTCCCACGAACAGGAAGTCGGCACCGCCTTGAACCGCCGCAACCGCTTCCTCCACCCCGTGCACCGAGGCGCCTAAGAGGCGGTCCGTCCCGAGCAGTCCGCGGGCCTCGCAGGGAGGCAGCGAACGGCGGCCGAGATGAGCACCGTCCAGCCCGAGGCACAGAGCCACATCCACCCGGTCGTTGACCAGTAGCCTGGCGCCAGAAGCGACGGCCTGATCGCACAGCGCCTCGGCAAGATCAAAGAGTTGGCGGCCCGTCGTGTGGGGTCCCCTGAGGTGGAGGGCCACGCCTGCGCCTGCCTGCAGGACCTGCCGAGCGCGGGCCAGAAAGTCATCCCGGGCGAGCACCCCGTCGTCGGTGACGACGTGAAGGGTAGGGATCACTCGAATCGCTGGCCGGCGCTCGCCCCCCGGCCCAGCACCCAATCGCCCGCCTTCATGCGGTTCTTACCCGCCGGCTGGACCTCGGCGATCTGGACGGCTCCACCTCCAGCCGCCACCAGCAGTCCCGTGGTTCGGTCTACCTCTACGATGGTTCCCGGCGACCCTTCCGGGCGGACCTCAGGCTCCGCCGCGGGCCGGAACATCTTTACCGGCTCGCCATCGAGCTCCGACCAAGCACCCGGCACAGCGTCCATTCCCCGAATCAGATTGGCCACATCGGAGCACGACGTGGTCCAATCGATGCGGGCCGTAGCCCGATCCACCTTGGGCGCATAGGTCGCGGCCACATCGTCCTGCTCGCGCTCTTCGAGGACACCGGCCGCCAGCAGGGCCAACGCCTCCACAAGGGCCCCGGCACCGACCTCGGAAAGCCGCGTCGTGAGCTCCGAAGCAGTCTCGCCGGGAATGATGGGCTCCTCGGTCTGAAAGAGAATCGGTCCCGCGTCCATCTTCTCCACCATGCGCATGACGGTCACACCCGTGACCGCATGCCCACGGGCGATGGCCCAGTTGATGGGCGCGGCACCGCGGAGTGCCGGGAGCAGTGACGCGTGGAGGTTGACCGACCCCAGGGGGGGGACGTCCAGTACCTCACGCTGGAGGATCTGGCCGTAAGCGACTACGACCGAGAGATCGGCCCCCAACGCCCTGATCTCTTCCAGAAAGGTGTCCCCCTTCGGTGATTCGGGCTCCAGGACGGTGATGCTTTCCTCGAGGGCGACCTCCTTCACGGCAGAGGCCTTGAGCTGTCTGCCACGCCCGGCGGGTCGATCGGGCTGGGTGACGACCCCCACGATGTCGTGTCCCTCATCGCTCAGAGCGAGGAGCGAGGGGACCGCAAAGGGTGGCGTGCCCCAAAAGAGGATCTTCATAGGGCTAGTCCTCCTCCTCCTGGCTCTTCTTCCACTTCTTGAGGAGCATTCTGCGTTTGAGCGGGCTCACCCGATCAATGAAAAGGACCCCGTCCAGATGATCGATCTCATGCTGAAGGGCCCTCGCCATCAGTCCCTCCGCCTGGACCTCCACGGGGTCTCCGTCCGGCGTGAAGCCGGTGACGGTCACCCGAGAGGAGCGGGTGACCACCTCCTCAAAGCCCGGAATGCTCAAGCAGCCCTCCGGCGCCTTGTCGGTCGTCTTGCTCTCGTCGGAGATCACGGGATTCACCAGAGCCACGCGGCCGCCATCGGAGTCGTCCTCGGTGCGGACGTCGAGGACACAAAGACGCAGGGATACCCCGATCTGGGGAGCAGCCAGTCCAATGCCTTCGGCGTGATACATCGTTTCCCACATGTCCTCGACCAACGAGCGCAGCTCGTCGTCGAATGCGGCAATCTCCTCACCGGGAGTGCGCAGTACCTCTTCGCCCAGGAGGACGATGTCCCGAATGGTCACGCTACTCTTCCTGCGTGACCTTCCTAGCGACCCGGCCCCGCTCGATGGTGACCTTGGTCTCGCCGCCACCCGTCTTGATAACCAGTCGATCCTCCTCCGCACGAATCACCGTTCCGATGATTCCACCCGTCGTCACGATCTCGTCGCCCTTGCCGATGGCGGCGATCATCTCCTTTTGCTTCTTCTGCTCCTTCCGCTGCGGGCGGATGAGCAGGAAGTAGAAGATGAGAATCACGGCGGTCATGTTCAGGAAGAACACGAACGTACCGTCCGCCCCTTGTCGGGGAGCCATCAAAACTGCCAACGCGGCCTCTGACAAAACCGATCTCCGCTAAAGCTCAAAGGTGTCTGGCGATGCCCCTATGGGTCGCCAGGTCCGACTGGTCTATGGCTTCCCGGCTCGATACTGCTCGAGCCAGCCGCTGGACCACGAATGGAAGGTACCATCCGCGATGCGCTCCCGGGACTCCTCGGCCAGGCGAATGAGGAATCGAAGGTTGTGGATCGAGACGAGACGCTCGCCGAAACGTTCCCGGGATATGCAGAGATGCCGGATGTACGCCCGGTCGTAGCTCTTGCAGGCGTAGCAATCACAGCCCGGGTCGAGGGGGTTCGTGTCCCGGATGAAGCGGGACACCTTCATGTTCATCTGGCCCTCG
>PVBE011804827.1_pt1 | contig 11887 bp, 12 predicted proteins | sample 1631181 | NCBI WGS metagenome assembly PVBE01 (sample SAMN08397723, study PRJNA350692) | Marine metagenome, whole genome shotgun sequencing project. | isolation source: water | place: Pacific Ocean | collected 2012-04 | reverse complement strand
TCTTGGCTACCAGGTCGTCGTCCCTACTGATGCTGTAGCAGGAGTTCCTCTTGAATATGGGCAGTCAATTATGGAAGGGACAATCTCGCTTCTAGCCACGTTCGCATCAACCGAAGAGATTGTCACAGCTTGGACGGATCACTAGAAAAATCAAAGAGCCGGACCCGAAGGCCCGGCTCGATGAGTTCTTTAGATCCAGTCGGAACTGGAATCAGTTTTAGCTGACGTATGAACGACGACGTGTACTAAGTACAATCATCGCACCACCGGCTAGTACAGCTGCACCGATGATCGCAATCATAGTTGATTCCGATCCTGTGTTAGGAAGTATTGGAGCACCAACACCAATACAGTATCCTCCACCTTGCTCCGTGAAGCCTGCGCCAGCACCAACACCGATACACGTTCCCCCTTCAGGGATGGTCCATGTCTTTGTTAGTGTCCATGTTCCGTCTGCAGCTGCAGAAGCAGAAAGGTCCATGCCACCTAAGTCACAGATAGCTGACCCACCTGCTGCAAGATCTTCGTAAGTATTTGCATTACAAGGAAGTATTGCAAGACCACCTGCAATCCAGCCTGTTCCACTGAGTGTTATCTCAACGTCTCCTGCTTCTGAAACAAATGCAGGATCAGCTGTGACTAAGCCCTGTGCAGCTTGCGCTTGAGCTGCTGGTGCCAATGCAAGCATTGCAACCAGCGCCACAGCAAAAGCTGAAACTAGTAATTTAATTTTTTTCATGAAAAATTTCCCTCTCAAATTGTGCGCTAACACGTTATTAACGCATGAAAGTCATTTAATGTGCCAAATGACACACAAGGTAAAGATAGCGCTTCCATTGATGATTTGCCATGATAATTACAGATTTACGCTTTAATTGCCTTAAATTGACCGGACTTTAGCTATTTCCAAGCCCAAACGGGTTCCTCAACATGGTCTGTGCGCAAAAGATTTCCAACAATACCAACTTCTTTGAATTGGTACAGCAAAGCTGCTGTCGGCGCATGAATTAAACGGTTCTTAATCGGTAATTGGAGTACCTGCTTATCGCTCTCATCTATATCAACCCATCGTGGGCTATCACTTCGAAAAAGTTCCTCTAAATCAATAATAAGTATTTCATCAACTTCATCGGGTTCTGGAACCATGGTCGAGAGATCTTCAACCCAGAGAACAATTGGTGTGATAGAAAACCCCGAACGCGTCTCGTATTCATCAAGACAGCCAAGTATTTCATTGCTGCTAACAGAAATACCGATTTCTTCTCGGACTTCTCTAAGGACGGTTTCTTCACGTGTTTCACCCGGATCAATCCTTCCTCCGGGAAGAGCATACTGATGGCTATGATTTCGTAACCCTCTGCTTCGACGAGTCAAAATAAAACCAGCCTTACCTTCTTGCGATTCAACAATAATGATGCCGACGGAAGCCTTTCGAAGTGATTGATCTTTCCCATTAATTTGAGGGTGAGAATCAAGGTTACTTTGGACCTGTCGTCGGAGACTTGGACGAAAGGAAAGGTCAGGGTTGCCTTCTAAATCACTCAGCGGGCTTTCCATTCTGGTGGGCGTTTCTCAACGAAAGCTCTTGGTCCTTCCTTCGCATCATCACTAGATGCGACAGGTCCGAATAAATCAATCGCTAAACGTATGCCTTCATTGTCATCAACAAGAGCTCCTTCACGAACCGCTTTTCTTGTCGCTCGGACAGCTAACGGAGCGTTCACGTTAATTCTTTCAGCAAGACCAATCGCCTCCTCTATTGCTTTGCCCGACTCGCAAAGGATATTTACAAGTCCATGGTGGTAGGCGCGTTCAGCATCAATTGTGTCGCCAGTAAGGGCCATTTCCATAGCGATATTTGGTGGGAGTCGTTTCGGTAAACGAGTTGTTCCACCAGCCATAGCCACTAATGAACGCTTAACTTCTGGGAGCCCAAATGAAGCTCCTGAAGATGCAACAACCATGTCGCAGGCAAGTACTAATTCACACCCTCCAGCAACTGCCGGCCCTTCAACAGCTGCAATTATTGGTTTTGTTCGTTCAAGAACGACAAAACCTCCGAAACCACCTCGTTTCGTCCCTAGGTTAGCTTTTCCTGAAGCTACCGCTTTCAGGTCTGCTCCAGCGCAGAACACAGGGCCATTCCCAGCTAAGATTCCAACCCAAATTTCATCATCGTTTTCAAGTCGATCAACTGCAGCTTCAAGAGCTTCAGCAAGTTCACCGGAAACAGCGTTTCTGGCTTCAGGGCGATTCAGAGTAATAACCGCTACTTTTCCACGTTTTTCATATTCAACGATCATAGGGATGACTCTAGTGCAGCTTCGACCAAACCTTACAACCAGAGAAATACGTGTGTTTCATTCACTTGATGATATGGGCAGAACCTAGTGAGGCTGATACTGTCTCATCATGGTGCTTGGAAAGTGGCGGAAACGGAAACGTACAAATTTGTACTACGCGTACTCCGCTTGGGATGGGACACAAACAGGTTTTGAAATCACTGCTGATGACATCATGTCGGAATTAGGCGATGACCTTATGTACGACGGAGATATTAATTCAGCGCTAAGACGCCTTATGCAATCAGGTTTTGATATGGACGGGGAGAGAGTCCAAGGTTTTCGTGAAATGCTTGACCGTCTTCGCCAAGAACGAGCAGAGCGTCTTGAGAATTATGATTTAGGTGGAATCTACGATGAGGTTTCAGAAGAGCTTCAATCAGTCATCGATACCGAAAAAAATTCCTTAGATAAATTATTGGAGGAAGCTGCTGAAACTGGAGATGAGAGAAGGCAGAAAATAACTGAAGAAACTGTTTCTGAGAGAAACCTTCAATTAGATATGATCCCCCAAGATTTAGCTGGGAAAGTACGGGAACTACAGAAATATGAATTCACATCAACAGAGGCGCGTGAACAATTCGAAGGCCTTATGGAAAAACTACGGGAACAACTCATGCAACGCTACCTTGATCAACTCTCTGAGGAGATGCAAAACATGGGAAGTGATGATCTAGAACGCTTAAAGGACATGATGTCCTCTCTAAATGAGATGCTCGAACAACGAGCAAACGGAGAAGAACCCGATTTTGATTCATTCATGGAAGAGTTCGGAGATTTTTTCCCAGAGAACCCTGCAACACTTGATGAACTTCTAGAAGTCATGGCGCAAAGAATGGCAGCAGCACAAGCAATGATGAACTCGATGTCTCCAGAACAACAGCAGCAACTACAGGAGTTATCAGATCAACTTCTTGAAGATATGGATTTGCAGTGGCAAATGGATCAACTTGCCCAGAACTTACAAGAAGCGTTCCCAGACCTTGGATGGCAGCAATCATACGAATTTTCTGGAGATGAACCTATGGCGGTACAAGACGCCCAGAATATCTTTGAAGAACTTGGCGACCTTGATGCGTTAGAAAGAATGCTCTCCTCAATGAATAATCCGGCATCCTTAGCTGAAATAGATATTGAAAGAGTAAGAGAACTTCTCGGAGATGATGCAGCAAATAGTTTGGACCAATTATCAGAAGTAGCTAAGCAACTTGAAGAAGCAGGGTACATAGAAAGCCAAGAAGGCAGATACGAACTCACTCCGCGAGCGATGCGCAAGATAGGGCAACAAGCGCTATCAGACCTTTTTCGTAAATTAGATAAGGATCGTTTAGGAAGCCATGATCTCCAACATGAAGGAATAGGACACGAACGGGATTTCTCAACCAAACCATACGAATTCGGGGATCCCTTCAATTTGGATATCCAACGGACTGTAAGAAATGCGATTAAACGCACTGGCGGGGGAACTCCGGTTGAGCTCACTCCAGAGGATTTCGAAATAGAACGAACAGAAAGCCTTGTCCGTTCCAGCACAGTTTTGATGCTGGATCTATCCAACTCAATGGCATGGACAGGTCGATTACTGCCAGCAAAGAAAGTAGCGATGGCACTGCAATCGCTTATCAGTATGCAGTATCCACGTGACTATATGGGAATAGTCGGATTTCATCTTTATGCCAGGGAGATAGAACTTCACGAATTGCCAGAAGTCACCACTGGTTACATGCAGGGAACCAATATGCAACACGCGCTTATGTTAAGCCGTCAGATGCTCGCAAAACAGTCAGGGACAAAACAAATCATCATGGTCACAGATGGAGAGCCAACTGCCCACATAGACCCGTCAGGCAATCCTTACTTTGACTACCCACCTTCCCAATTCACGATTGACAAGACCCTCTCGGAAGTTATGGCCTGCACGCGAGAAGGAATCCGTATCAACACATTCATGCTTGACCCAGAGCCTTCACTAAGTAGATTTATTGAAAAGATAACAGAGATGAATGGGGGGAGAGCCTTTTTCACTAATCGTGACAACCTTGGCGATTATCTCCTTGTTGATTTCGTTGAGCATCGACGGCGACTTATTACATCACGTTGAAACCCAAAAACATTCAAAAAAGAGCAACGATAAAAATTTCCACAATTTCCCATTTTTTCTTTAAAGAATTTGCGTTTTTGACGCCTGACCTGCTTAAATAACACTAGTGTAATTACAAGCTTGATTTTTAGGCTTTATGAACGCGCCAAATTGGCGAATAACAGCATTGCTGTTAGAAAACCGGAGGGTTGATAGTGGTCGAAGAAAATTCGATTACCGAGGGATGGCAAGACTTCTCTAATTGCCTTGGTGTTGACCCGGATTTATTTTTTCCAGAGCGGGGAGCTTCTACGCGTGAAGCAAAAGAGGTTTGCCGAGGATGTGTCGTTCGTGAAGATTGCCTTGAATATGCCCTTCAAAATAGTGAAAAATTCGGTATCTGGGGTGGTATGAGCGAACGAGAACGTCGACGCATACGAAGGCAGCGTGCTTTGGAACGACAGGGAATTGTAGAGGTTGTAGCAGAAACAAAGGCAATTGGTTAATTCAGTTAGTCAAATAAGTCCGATACCTCTTTCTAAACCTAATTACTAGAAATCAGTAATTCTTTTTCCATTCCGCGTTGCCTGCGTTCTTTCCTAATCCTTCTCCGTTGCCGTTCAGAACATCCACCCCACACTCCATGATTAATACGGTGAGAGAGCGCATGCTCTAAACAGGTTTGCTTAACAGGACATGAAGCACAAATATTTTTAGCTTTTTCAACACCAGTTCCGTCGCTTGGGAAAAATAACTCTGGTGGTTTATTACTGCAGTTCCCTTGTGCCATCCATATAGTTTCCATAAATACCTCCGATATTAACTAGACGAAAGAAAAGATGAAAAAGTTCCCGTGAACAAAAGATTTTTTCCTTGGATACACTCACTAAGCATAAGAAATTGAGGAATCTCCATATGACTGACATTGAGAACGAACCCCCCAGAGGACACGTAAAGATGGTTTACATGGGTCCAGTCGCACCGCATTGGGATATGCGATCCGATTTCGGCGACAAAGAAATGATTGATGGTTTACGAACCAGGATTCAAGCACGACTAGTACTGCTCCCACCCCATGACCCGCAGTTTCGTCGGAATAGAGAACGAGTTAACCGTGATGCTGAAAGAGAGAATATCTTGATTGAATGGGATCTTGGTTACGAAGAAGAAGAACAAGAACAGTAAAAAACGGTTTTGCTTAGTTGGTTTAAAAAACTGATTTACTGTTAGCGTCTCACCTGTGAGCGAACAAATAGTGCTAGCTGCTGGTGGAATTATTAGGAATAATTCAAGTGAATTCCTAGTGATACATCGCCCTAAATATGATGATTGGTCATTCCCGAAAGGGAAACTTGATAATGGAGAAAAATTAGAAGAATGTGCTCTTCGCGAAGTTCATGAAGAAACCGGATTTCAGTGCGAATTAAGAGACTTTCTTGGAACCGTAGCGTATGTGGACCGCAAGGGAAGGGAGAAGAAAGTACATTATTGGCAAATGAAAATTTTGGATGGGTATTTCCAGGAGAATTCAGAAGTAGATGCCATTGACTGGCTTCGTAAAGAAAAAGCTCTAGAAATTTTGTCTTATTCCCATGATCGTGAATTATTGACGCAGGTTTCTTCTGAATAGGTTAACGTGCTTTAGGCCAGAATTTTTAACCCAAGGCAATATGACAAATTTCACACTGAAAGCTATTTACAAATCATCATTGTCGTCTATATTTCTCGTTAAATGGCTTCACAAATAACCAAAGCTAAGTGGGAGATTCCAACTCTACTTAGAGCCTCATTTGTCTTCGGTTTAATTTACACTTTTCTTGTCGGAGTTTCTTCACTTGAGTCGGGTATAAAAGTCATGGGAGCAGACACTCAAGAAAGCCTTTTTTCAAGTGTAAGCAACCCTGTCGCTGGCCTTTTCATCGGGATTCTAGGAACGGTTCTAGTCCAATCATCATCAGCATCTACTTCAGTGATTGTTGGACTCGTTGGAACAGGGGCCTTAGGCGTCGGTGATGCTGTCCCTATGGTCATGGGAGCCAACATAGGAACAACTGTTACTAACACGCTCGTAGCTCTAGCGCACATGAGGCAATCAGATGAATTTAAACGCGCATTCTCCGCAGCGACCGTCCATGATTTCTTCAATTTACTTGCTGTGAGTATTATCCTTCCAATAGAACTCGCAACAAACGTCCTCTCGAATTCTGCGGAGAAGATCAGCTCCCAACTAGTAGGTTCTGCTGGAAGCGAATGGAAGAGCCCGATCAAAAAATGGGTCAAAGAACCAGTCGGGTGGCTAAAAGATCTCGGCGATGCATTAGGCGCTAGCGGTAACGTTCTAGGCACATTCCTTGTAATCGTCGGACTAATAATCATCTTAATTGCTTTAGCATTCATTACGAAAAATATGCGCAAACTCGTAGCAGACCGTATCGAAGCCTCGTTAAATAAGGTTTTAGGAACTGGAGCTGGAACGATTGCAATGCTTCTCGGTTTGGTAATTACAGTCTCTGTCCAATCGTCAAGTATCACGACATCCATTATGATTCCACTCGCAGCAGCGGGCGTTGTGTCGTTGAGAAACATCTACCCAGTCACCCTTGGCGCAAATGTTGGGACCACCATAACAGCGCTACTCGCTGCCCTTGCAGCAAGCAGGCCGGAAGCGTTAACCGTTGCTTTAGTACACACCCTTTTTAACGTTGGTGGAATTGTCTTGTTGTATCCAATGCCAGGTGTTCGAGATATCCCGATACGACTGGCAGAAAATCTCGCTAAGATTGCAGTACAGCGACGATTTATGGCTGTTGCATACGTAGTTGTGGCTTTTATAGTTATTCCACTGTTAGGCGTAGCAATCCTTCGATGAAAGGAAAAATATGGTTTTATCATTTTTTAAAAAAAACGAAAAAGGTTTAGAGCTAATAGCTCACCGAACAATTTCAATGCTTGCTGATGCACGGCATTCATTCGACTTAGCATCGGCTGCTGTTCTAAGCGGAGCAGATCCTGCATCAGTTGCAGAAGATATCCGCACTACTGATGAACACATCAATAAAGCTGAACAATCACTCAGAGGTGAACTTGTTACGCATGTCGCTGTACATGGAAGCACAGATATTGGCGCAGTGCTCAGTTACACGCTGCTTATTAAAAAAATAGAACGAATCGGTGATCAGGCGAAAAACATTCTTGACCTAGCTGAAGAAGGTGTTTCACTTGTTGGAGAAGAGGACACAGACGAACTTATAGAGATCCGCCGTGTAATTTCTTCAATGTTTGCTGAAGCTGCCGACTTAATGGCAGAAGCAACTAGCGAACAAGCCCAAGATTTTTACGATCGAGCAACTGAGCTTCGATATTCAATCGAAAGCAAGATACGTGATTATATGCATTCTGAAAAGCCAGGTTCCTATGCGGTTCCTAGGGCAGTCCTTTATCGGTACTGGAAACGTATTGTTGCTAATCTCGCTGGAATTGTGACCGGTGCCAATGAGCCATTGCAGAATCAAGGCTATACCAACGATGGTGAAACAGATCTTGATGATTAATAAAGGAACTTAAATTTTTTAAGACCTATTTCATCACTATGTGCATTGTGTGAGGGTTCAACAGGGAATCTCGTAGAATTAGAACGTGAACGATTCAACAGGGCAGAACAATGATTTCTTTTCGGAGTCAACAAATACCCGACAATCACCAAAAACAAAAAAGGGTAAATTTATTGTCTCCCCGTTCGTACGTTTAAGTCGCGTCCACGCGTTATGTGCTGCTGGAGATGCAATGATTACGGTTGCATTAGCAGGATCATTATTTTTCTCTATCGACCCCAGTGCCGCTCGATGGAGAGTGGGTTTATACCTTGCTCTTACTATTGCCCCATTTGCAGTAGTAAGCCCCCTCATCGGTCCAATCATAGACCGATACGCAGGGGGTAGAAGATTGATGATCCTAGCGATCAACCTAGGACGTATGATTGCTGCCATTCTCATGGTGGCAAACCTAGATTCACTGTTTTTATTTCCATTGGCATTCACGATCCTTGTTCTCCAGAAAAGCTATGCCATTGCTAAAGCAGCTGTTGTGCCCACAACAGTTGAAACACATGAAGAACTTGTTGAGAAAAACGCAAGACTTGCTTTTCTATCAGGAATAGCAGGATTCTGCGGAGCTGCACCCGCAGCATTGGCGCAATTACTCGGAGGACCCAGTTGGTCGGTTATTTTGGCAGTAGCTACTTTCTTCCTTGCTGTTCTAGCTTCTTTAAAACTCCCCAAATCAAAAATTGCTTCCACACCCGAAGAAGAACAAGAACGAGAAGAACTCAGGTCCGCAGGAATAATTAGAGCTTCTAACGGGATGGGGGTCTTACGAGGTGTTATAGGATTTTTCACCTTCTTGGTCGCATTCGCGTATAGAGGAGGCACAGATGATTTAGATCTTTCAGGTGTGGGCACGTCAATGGGTGCTGAACTACACGAAGAACTTCTCGGAATAGATTTAGGAGCGGATGGAACATCAGCGATTGCGCTTGGAGCAGTTGTAGCTTGTAGCGTCATTGGTGGATTAGTCGGTTCAATAACAGCCCCTAAGCTACGAGCCCGCATTAATGAAGAGAGGATGCTCCTAGGAGCTTTACTTGTCACCACCGCAGCAGCGATACTTGGATTATGGAGTGGTGGAATAAGCGGTGCCCTTCTCGTTGGATTTGCTGTAGGTCTTTCGGTTAGTTCCGGCAAGCTAGCGTTTGATTCAATTGTTCAACGCGACGCCCCAGATGCGAACTATGGACGATCATTTGCCCGATTTGAAACACGATTCCAACTCATGTGGGTAATCGGTGCACTTATTCCAGTTATCTTTACGCTTCCGGCACGACTCGGATTCGGTGTTCTCGCTATTTCTGCAGGTTTCGCAGCTATCTCATACATGTTCGGGACAAACAACGATGAACCAAATTCCCCTCAAAATATTTTCAGTCTCTTAAGGAACCTTCTCCAGAAAGACCAAATTCCAACCACTGAAGAAACGACGGAACCACGTGAGAAAGACAGGTCAGAAGAACCAAAGACTCAACGAGAGATGTTCATCCCATACCCTCACGATGATGACGACGATAATTTAAAACTTTTTTGAAAAGTTAAGATACATCAGGCAGATCGATCCTGGCTAACCAAAGACCGGGAGCATCAACCTCATTTGGTGTTGGGAAATTTTTTGGTTCGCTCCAGAGACGTATCAGTTCATTATCACCAGATCGTTCAACCACACCTTGAATAAAAGCATTACCGCGATCATATTGAGCTTGGGTTAATTCAAGCCCTAACATTCTCTCAATAAAACGATCTGAAGGGTCAGCTTCAACTCTCAGGCGCCGCATTGCTTCAGTAATTTGACCATATGACCCGATTAATCCGCTTCCGATACTGTCCATGATGTAGTCAACGTAACCAACGATGACTGCAATTACAGCGTTTATTTCTGGTAATAGATTCAATTGTCCTTGACTCTGGATTGCTCCTAAAATTACTTCTGGGCTGCCTAATGACCGTTGTAAGTCTTCAAGAGCAGATGGGGAATTCATATCAATCCCTTGCAGTTTCTCTTCTAGACCAGATGGGTTGCTTTCAAATCCACTTACATAATCAAAAAGCAAACTGGTTACGTTCTCTTCTACATGACGTATGCGGAGAACTGTATGTAGGCATAATTGCTGCAAACAAACCCAGAGCAGTAACTCCTCCATAGGAAGGCTCCATTCCGTCCCAAAATCGGCAATGTTATTCGTAATAATCTGGATTCCATCTTCACTGACACGAGGAATCGGTAAATCAAATTGGCCGAATGAGCGCTGTGCCAAATGCCCTACCATTGATCCTGCGGTCATTGATAACATCATCGGGCCAAGAAATTGCATCATCTGTCCAAACATTGCGTGCATAGGGTCGTCTCCGAATGCCCCATCTTCTTTTTTTCGGGTTAAAGCGTCCGTTAAGCTTTCAAACAGTGGCTTATATGCATCAATAGATGTATGGGCCCATTCTGTTCTCCTGACCGCATGCATAGAAACATTCCCCGTACTTAACGAAGTAGTTTCACTGATGTGTAGTTGAGCTATGCGAGAAAGTTCTTCTAAAATAATCCGGTGAGACGGATCCACATTTGAATCAACGTTTTCACCCGCTGCTAACTGGACCGCTATTTGTTTAGCAGTTCCCCAAGGGTCCTGACCTCCAGAATTAAACAACTTCTCAAAATCGCCGAAAAAAGGCATACCTCCAAAAGGGTTATCATTATCCATAATCCTTACCCTTACTGTGAAAAATTGAATTACTTCCATTCTACAAAATTCCCACTGAGAAATTAAGCCATTTAGTAGGCAAGTTAAAAAAACAGACAAAAGTCGTAGACACGAAGTGTTTCCGCTATCGTTTCTTCTCGACCTAAGATTTCAACCTACAAGAGAAAAACCAGTCAATAGAACTCGAGGGAGGCTATGGAAACGCTTATCGTCACAGGCGCAGCTGGATCTATCGGAACAAGAGTATGCAAAACTCTCGCAGAAACCGATGGCATCACATCAGTTCTTGCAATAGATACGCGACCAGAGATGCCAAATCATCGACGCGTCTATCATCACCAATTAGATCTTCAGATCGATGACCTCAAACCAGTTTTTGAAGGGGCACATTGTCTCATTCACCTCGCTACATCTTTCGGACCAAGCAGTGATGGCATTGATGCCGGAGGAGCCGAAATTGACGCAACAAGAAGAGTTTTTGAAGCCGCCTCCGACGTAGGTATTCAAAGAATAGTCATACTTTCATCAGCAATGGTATATGGAGCATGGAGCCACAACCCAATACCAATCACAGAGGAAACGCAAATAGAACCAAACCCAGATTTTTCGTTTGCCTCAGTAAAAACTGAAATAGAGAACATAGCGAAAGAATGGAACCTGAACCACCCAACAGCAGAAGTAGTGATACTTCGACCCACAACAGCACTTGCTAAGGGGCAAATAAGTTGGGTTGCTCGTTCATTAAAAGCTTCGGCAATTATTGATGCAGGTGATAATGACCCCCCGGTTCAATTCCTCCACTTAGATGACTTAGCGGCGGCTGTCTCTCTTGCAAGCAAAGGGGGACTAAGTGGCATTTACAATGTCGCCCCCGATGGGTACATCGAAGCCGAAGTGTGTAGGGAACTTAGCGGAAGGTTTCCAAGACTTCGATTAAAAGAAGAAATGGCTGAACGTTTGGGTAGATTCAGTTGGCGTTATCGGATCGCTCCGACACCTCCTGGTTTAACGCCATACACAGTTCATCCATGGATTGTTTCAAACGAAAGGTTACGAGCAGCCGGTTGGGAACCCGAATACACAAACGCGGAAGCATATATAGATGGAACTCCAGCAAAACCCTGGTCAAATATGAATGCAAAACAACGTCAACGCGCATCACTT
>PVBE012791266.1_pt1 | contig 11888 bp, 11 predicted proteins | sample 1631181 | NCBI WGS metagenome assembly PVBE01 (sample SAMN08397723, study PRJNA350692) | Marine metagenome, whole genome shotgun sequencing project. | isolation source: water | place: Pacific Ocean | collected 2012-04 | reverse complement strand
GATGATATTACGCTGGAGCTTGATGAGAAAATGTCTAAATCACTGAAGGTTCTGCATGAGCAGTTCTCGGGCGTGCGCACGGGCAAGGCTTCGCCGGAGCTGGTCGAGAACGTTCAGGTGCCGTACTATGGCACGCCCACCCGCCTCAAAGAACTTGCGAGTATATCAACGCCCGAAGCGCGGCTGATTGTCATAAATGCCTATGATCCTACGGTGCTGCCGGAAGTCGAGAAGGCGATTCTCGCTGCGAACCTGGGTGTAACTCCCATGAACGACGGCAGGGTAGTGAGGGTTCCCATCCCGGAACTCGACGAAGAAAGGCGTAAAGATCTCGTCAAAGTGGTGAAACGCATGGCGGAGGAGTCGAGGGTGGCCGTTCGCAACGTTCGCAGGGAAGCCAACGACGGCGTTAAAGCCCTCCAGAAAGACGGCAAGATAACCGAGGACGACAGGGAATCGGCCCTCAAAGACGTTCAGAAACACACGGACAAATGCATCGAAAAGATTGACGAGGCATTGAAGGCGAAAGAAAAGGAGATTATGTCCGTCTGATTGCAGATCTTGTGATCTGTCTTTTTTCTTGTTGATGCCCGTCTTCAGGGCATATACTTCAGACGATTTAATCTATGGAGTCTCAACATGGCTGATGACGAAAAAAATGAGAATGGTCAACCGGAAGTTCCCCCGAAACTGGTGATTAAGCCGCAGGGCTCACCAACCGATGAAGAGGAAATGCCGGGAACAATCAAAATGAAGCCGATTGTGTTGTCGACACCCGGCGAGGAAACACTTGTAGCCGATGCCGCGCCGCAATCAAAGAAAGAGACATCTAGAATTTCGCTGGATGCCGCCCTTCCTTCGGGTTCAGGCAGTTCTAGCGGGGATACGATCAAGGTGAAGCCTGCAGTTTCTCCCCTGAGCGTGTCCCCTCAGAAGCCTACCGTTGTTTCTTCCGAAGGACCGGCTCCTTCCATCGAAGACGACTTGTCCGCGGAAAAGCGAAAGACATCGAGGATATCTCTCGAAGCAGCATTGGCCTCCGAGCCCACTGTGCCTGGTTCCGAAGGGCCCAAGACGATTCGTCTAAAGCGTCCAAGTGAAGCTGCCACGGTCAAAGTCGGTCAAAGCTCTCCGCCAAAGAGTGAGACCACGCCTATCGAAGCCGAGGCTCCGTCGCTCAACAAGACCGCGGATATCGCGGCCCAGATGGATGTGCCTGAGCCGACCACTGCCACCAGGAAGAAGACGATCAGGGTTAAGCGGCCCAGTCGCTCTCCCGGAGTCAAGACGACTCCGGAAATCAGAAGAACGGAAGAAGCCGGCGCGCCCGGCGTCCCCGGGGTGGAAGAGGCCGTTCCAGTGCAGGATCGTCCTAACTGGTTCTTCGTTTTCTCGTCGGTCGCAGCGATACTTGTAGCGGGCGTGCTTATCTATGTTCTGACCGCCCAGGCTTTTGGCCCCAATGCTTCACTCACGAGATTGTCTTACGGGGCACCTGAACTCAATCTCGCGTGGCCGGGCAAGATACAGCCGACTCGCTAGCGCGCATTATTCATGAAGAGTCGTCGCGAAAACGTGAAGCGTGCCGTCAGTGTGGGTCGAAACGGTGAAACGCCGGTGAAGCCGTATCGACATACTGCGATCTGGCGTTTCGGCGTTTCGGGCCGCAATGGCGGTGCGATTCGCGTTTGCAGCAGGCTATTCATGAATGATGCGCGCTAGAGGCGGTGCGACTGCTTCATATCTGTTTATGTATAGATAACAAATGCGCGCCATCGGTCTCTCGACTGACAGGCGGCGATTAGAGTGGAGATGGTACTATGAGTGAAGTTATTCATGTCAGTGGCGACAATTGGAAAACTGAGGTCCTGGATTCTGCCCTTCCCGTACTTGTTGATTTCTGGGCTGAATGGTGTGGTCCGTGCAAGGCAATCAGTCCCATTGTTGAAGAACTGGCCGGCGAACTGGACGGAAAGCTGAATATTGCGAAGGTCAATGTTGACGAGAATCAGCAACTGGCAGGTGAGTTCGGAATCCGCTCAATACCCACGTTGTTGGTCGTTAAGGATGGAGTTGTCCAGGAGCAGATGGTAGGCGCCATGAACAAAGAAGCGCTGAAATCCAAACTGGAAGCCTACATCTAAGCAGGAACGATTCGACGAAGAGAGAGAATCCAACCACGGATTACGCGGATCACGCGGATAGGATTCTTGCGTAGAACGGCGCACAGCGCCATGCTACTCTTCCCTCACCATTCAGGTAACGGTTCTTGTGCGCCCGATTCTGTGCACAATCAGGAAATGCTCTTCCAGGCCAGGCTTCTACTGACTAAGCAGCGAGATGTTGTGGAACTTGTGTGCGGCGCAAGTGTCGAGTACCCGAATCAGCTTCGAATGCTGAGACTGCGACGCGCAGATGACTGCCACGTTACAGTCGCTTGACAGTTTTGCGATTTCCTCGAGAAACGTGTCTACGTGATCCAGAGTCACCTGCCTCCCGTTCATGACCAGTCCCGTATCGGATACCACGATCTCGATAAGGGTCGGGTTTGGCGGACCGGGCGTGTCCGTTGGTCTGTCAACGGCCAGTTTAGACAGAACGTTCCGGGGATGTGCGGCCAGGACAAAGAAGATCAGCAGGAGGAAGATTACGTCAATCATCGAAGCCATTGACAGCTTCGTTTCGGGTTGGCGACTACGGCGTCTTGATTCGGTACTCATATGCGCTTCCTTCATACCTAGAACGTATGCTGAGGCCTCTTTCTTAGCGCAAGGGCACTTGTTAATGGTGGTGTTGCCTGGGTGGACTTCGGACGCGGAGGCAGGCGTCCCTCCCGCCGATAGACGTCACTTTACACGAGGATCAAGAGGGTCCGCGACCTCGCAGACCCCTAATCCAGGCGCTTTCGGGTTCTGACAACACGCCGTTGAGTGGCTGGCCATGTTGGAGAATTGGACGGAGTCCAAGGTTTTCCACGCTTTCTAGTGACAATAGGATAGCGTTGAGCAATAATTCCCGACCATATGAATATGCCATTAGACAAGGAAAGTACGAACAGAGCGGAGTTGCAGATTATTGATGTGGTCTACCCTGGGAAAGGCCTCGCGAAGCTCGATGGGCGCGTTGTCTTCGTCAGGGGTGCCCTGCAGGGCGAGACTGTCTCCGTGAAGATAGTCCGTAAACAGAAGCGTTTCTTTGAAGCTGCACTACTTGAGGTCATTTCCCCCTCTCCCCACAGAATTGAACCGGTTTGCCCGTTGGCAGGTGTTTGTCCGGGCTGTATGTATCAGCACGTTGACTACGCACACGAAATAGAGATAAAGCAGGGTCAGCTCACGAACACTCTCGGGCACAAGCTCAAGGTAGACGAGTCTGTCTTTGGCGAACCAGTAGCATCACCGGATTCATTGGGATATCGCAACAAGATCACGCTCCATGCGCGTCTCAAAGAGGGCCGTGCACCCGTGATTGGTTATGTAGGGTGGAACAACCGTACCGTTCTGGAGGTCGATCAGTGCCCGCTGGCAATGGATCCGTTGAACAACCTGCTGAAAGAACTTCGTGCAGATCAAGCTTTGATGTGGTCGCTCAAAGGAAGAGATACGATTGCGCTCCGCTGCACGGACCAGGATGGGGCTATCGGCAGGGCCAAGAGTCAGGGGGCATGGCGAAGCGTGACTTCCGGGTTTTCGGGAGGCACCCTCACGGAATCGACGGTTCTGGGTCCCCTGGATGTACCGCGGTGGAGTTTCTTCCAAGTGAATCCGAAGCTTTGCGACTTGCTGCTGACCGGCATAGGCGAGACAGTTAAGGAAGAAGGGCCAACTTATCTTATAGATCTTTACTCGGGTGTTGGGGTTTTCGCCCTGGCTGCCGCGCGTGCCGGGGTTCCACACGTCCTGGGTATCGAACGCGACCGCCGTGCCGTGAAGGCCGCCCGCCGCAATGCCTCAACTCTGAAGTGCAACGATATCGAGTTTATGGAAGGCGATACCGAGGTCATGGTTGCCGATGCACTTTCGGCTGTTGATATGGGAAATACCTCGGTGATCGTTGATCCTCCCAGGCGCGGCCTTGAGGTGCCTACGCGGGATGCGCTGTGCAAGTTGAAGCCCCGGCAGTTGATCTACATATCTTGCGCGCCCGACACCCTGACCCGGGATCTTGGCCCGCTTCTGGCGGCCGGGTACAGCATAGAGAGGTGCACTCTCTACGACATGTTCCCGCGGACATCGGCGTTTGAGACCATGACGGTGCTTCGACAGAAGACCGGCTGACTTGAATTCCTGGCCGGAAGAAGCTACAGAAATGTGTCCAAGTGTCGCAATAAGCCCACGCGCCTTCATCCTGATGAGACAGATGATTCATTGACGGTTGCCTCCCTCGGGATTTGTAACCCGCGTTTGTGGTTTCCAAATTCGGGTCTCTCAAATTGGCTTTTACCTTTGCCAGCGTTGCCTCTTGACGCTATAAATGCATCAGAACCAAGAGCCCAGATTAGGTGTGTGTCTCAGTTTTTTGAATATATCCGGACCATGATGGCCCTTTCCTTGCTACAGACTTGGTCCCGAGAGAAGGCAAGGAGTTTTATGCGATGAGAATAGGAGTACCCAAAGAAAGCACGGAAGGTGAGAATCGTATCTCGCTGATTCCGGATGATGTGGCCAAGCTGGTGCGCATGGGGGCAGAAGTGGCCGTGGAAACAAAGGCCGGTGCCTCTTCGTGGTTTTCCGACGAGGAATACACTGACGCGGGCGCGGTCCTTGTCGCGGATGCAAATGAATTACTGTCGGGGTCCGACGTTATTGTGCGGGTCAGGAAGCCGCTCCCGGGAGACATTGGCCCCCTCAAGAAAGGCGCAATTCATATAAGCCTCCTTGATCCCTTTCTTTCTCCAGAGACTATAAAGCAACTGGGCGAAGCAGAAATCAGTGCTTTCAGCATGGAGATGATTCCACGAACCACTTACGCACAGAAGATGGATGTGCTCAGCTCACAGGCAAACCTGGCCGGATACGTTTCAGTAATCCTAGCCGCAGCCAAGCTTAAGAAAATACTTCCAATGATGATGACCCCGGCGGGCACCATAAAGCCTTCAAGGGTCTTCGTATTGGGTGCAGGTGTGGCGGGGCTGCAGGCAATAGCTACCGCGAAACGACTCGGCGCCAGGGTGGATGCGTTCGATATACGTCCGGAAGCCGCGGAACAGATCGAGTCTCTTGGTGCCAAGGCAGTAAAAATCGATCTTGGTGAGACGGAGTCCACGAAGGACGGCTACGCCAAAGAGATTACAGAGGAACAGAAGCAGAAGCAGAAAGAAGAAATGGCTAAGGTTTGTGCCAAAGCTGATATGGTGATTACGACAGCCCAGGTATTCGGGCGCAAGGCGCCGCAGCTGGTCGATAACGCAATGATCGTGGCAATGCGGCCAGGCAGTGTCATTGTTGATATGGCCGTTGCGACGGGCGGCAACGTTGAAGGGTCAAGGCCTGATGAAGATGTCGTTAACAATGGCGTCACGATAATGGGCCTGTCCAATATGCCTGGATGCGTTGCAACCAACGCAAGCCAGATGTATTCGGCCAACGTGTTTAATTTTGTGTCGGAGTTCCTGGACGAAGAAACCAAGAGTTTCAAGTTGGATCTGGAAAACGAGATTATCAAGGCCACCCTGATTACTCACGAGGGGGCTGTTGTGAACGAAAGAATCCTGAAATCAGGACAGGGTTGAGGAGGCACAGGCGATGGCGGAAGCCTTATTTGTTTTTGTTCTTGCAGTCTTTCTAGGCTTCGAGCTTATAGCGAAAGTGCCGTCCACGTTGCACACTCCGCTTATGTCCGGATCCAACGCCATATCAGGTATCACGCTAGTCGGTGCCTTGATGGCTGTCAGAGTTGATTCGCAGGTTGTCAGTATCATCCTGGGTGTATCCGCGGTAGCATTGGGGGCGATCAATGTGGTTGGCGGCTATTTTGTGACAAACAGGATGCTCAGGATGTTCCGGAAGAAGGATTAGGAGTAATTTCATGTCCGCAGTCTTAGAAACGCTGATGCAGAGCGACCTGCTCAGTTCGGTTGCTTATGTTACTTCGGCCATTCTGTTTGTATTCGGCTTGAAGCTCATGGGGTCACCTGATTCTGCCCAGCGCGGCAATTTGCTTTCGGCGGGTGGAATGCTGCTGGCCGTTGTCGTGACCCTGCTGTCCTCTGGACTTGACTACAAATGGATCGCGTTTGGTGTAGCCATAGGAAGTGCCATAGGGTACGTGACGGCCGTGCGCGTTCAGATGACGGCCATGCCCGAGATGGTAGCTCTGTTCAATGGCAGTGGGGGACTTGCAAGCCTGCTGCTGGGTGCTTCCGAGTACACTTCACATGGTGCTGATCCCGAGTTCCAGGGCTTCACTGCATTCGTGACTTTCCTGGCAATCATCATAGGCGGAGTAACATTTACCGGTAGTGTTATAGCCTGGGCCAAGCTGAGCGAGAAGATAGACGGTAAACCGATTCTTTACCCGGGACAGCAATTCGTGAATGCGGCGCTGCTGCTGACGGCACTGGTTCTGGGGGTTCTCTTCACCCTGGACCCAACCAGGGGAGTTCTGGTGGGGGCATCTTCCGGAGGGGGAGCAATGGTGCTTTCCAGCAGTATCGTGTTCCTTGGCCTGGTTGTGCTGTCGCTCATGCTTGGCGTAATGGTTGTAATACCAATCGGCGGTGCTGACATGCCTGTGGCGATATCCCTGCTCAACAGCTACTCGGGACTGGCTGCCTGTGCAGCCGGATACGCGATCAACAACAGCATACTCATTGTGGCGGGCGCCCTGGTGGGGGCGTCTGGAATAGTTCTTACCAAGATCATGTGTAAGGCCATGAACCGGTCACTTGGAAATGTGCTCTTCAGTGGATTTGGTTCCGGGGCTGGCGGATCCGGTGTAGCCGTTGAAGGCGAAGCGAAAGCGGCAACTCCTGAAGATGCCTACTACGTTCTGGAAGCTGCGTCCACCGTTGTGATTGCCCCGGGGTACGGGCTGGCGGTAGCGCAGGCGCAGCACGCCGTGCGGGAGCTGGGGGACATCCTGGAAGAGAACGGGGCTGAAGTTAAATACGCAATACATCCGGTAGCCGGTCGCATGCCCGGCCACATGAATGTTCTCCTGGCCGAGGCAAACGTGCCTTACGAACAGCTGGTGGAAATGGATGGGATCAATCCTCATATGCCGAACACGGACGTGTGCATCGTGATAGGGGCCAACGACGTGGTTAATCCAGCGGCTCGCGAAGATGAGACAAGCCCGATTTATGGAATGCCCATTATCAACGCAGACGCTGCGAGAACCGTATATGTTCTCAAGCGCTCCATGAACACGGGGTTCGCAGGCATAAGCAACCCACTGTTCTTCTGTGAGAACACACGGATGATATTCGGCGACGCCAAGAAGACCGTTGAATCACTCATCGAGCAGTTCAAATCCTAGCCAGCCCATCCGGATTTAGCCTGGAAAGAGCAGTTGGAACAGCCGCTGTCCCGTTACCCCTTCGGAAGTCTTTGCGACTTCCGCTACATTTCATCTCTCCCCGTAGCGGAACTCGCCAAGAGTTCCGATCTCCGTCATTCACATCTGCCCTTTGCGCAGTCCAGGGGAATCACCCAATGGGTGCGAGCCAGACGTTCTGATTTAGCCAATAAAGCCGGAGCGTATCGCAGCTTGGGGCGGTTCAACTGCCGTCTATAGGTTCAAGCCCTGAAGGGGCGTGACATATGCCCATGCGTGAACAACTTCCCTATGTCGGGCCCTTTCAGGGCGAACACCTTTGTCGGACAAGGTCCAAGCTATTCGTTAGCAGCTTCTTCGGCCGGCGTCGCGGCCTCGGGTGCAGCAGGTGCCGGTGCAGCGGGTGCGGCAGCCTCGGGAGGAGCAACCGGGACATCGACTACCTCAGGTGACGGCGCTTCAGGCGTTGCGGTTGTGGCTTCCGGAATAGCCGGTGCAGACACGTCCAGAACTGATCCTTCAGGAACGGCGATTGGTGGTGCAGCCGGGGGCTGTGGCGGTTGCGGTGGAGGAGCAACCGGTGCCTGTACAGCGATGCTGTCTGTGACCGATTCAGCGCTCATGCCGCCCGATTGAAGCACAGCCAGTAGAGCCGTGTTCAGCAGAAAAACGATGGCCAGGGTAACGGTGATCTTAGTGATCACATTTCCTATCTGGGCTCCGAACAGGCTTTCGCCCATTCCAGACCCGAAGGCTAGTCCCATGCCTTGACTTTTTGTCTTCTGAATCAGGATGACCCCGATCAGAAGAACGGCGGAAACGATTTCCACTACCACCAAGAGTGCTGTAAGAACGGCTCGCATGATCAATCTCCATTTTCTGTTCCAGTAAGTGCTCTCATCTCAAAAACCGAAACACATTACATGGCTGCCCGAACAATTTCAATAAAAGATCCGGCTACAAGCGCCGCGCCGCCAATGAGGCCGCCGTCGATGTCCGGCTGTGAAAGCAACTCGGCTGCATTAGCCGGCTTCATGCTTCCGCCATACTGTAAACGTATAGATTCCGCTGAATTCTCATCGGCCATACCCGTAAGTACGCCGCGAATAAATGCATGCACTTCCTGTGCCTGCTCCGGTGTAGCCGTCAATCCCGTTCCGATTGCCCAGACAGGCTCGTAGGCAATGACCAGCTTGGTGATGCTATCGCCAAGACCGGAAAGGCTTCCGGTTACCTGGTTACGCACAACATCCTCGGTCTGACCCGCTTCGCGCTGTTTCTGAGTCTCGCCGACGCAAACGATGGGAACCAGGTGCGCTTCGATGGCTGCCTTTACCTTGAGGTTAACGACCTTATCGGTCTCCTTAAAGTCGCGGCGACGCTCGCTGTGTCCGAGAATCACGTAGTGACAGTACAAGTCCCGAAGCATTGCCGGACAAATCTCTCCCGTCTGTGCGCCGTAGTCCTGCCAGTGCATGTTCTGTGCGCCCAGCTTGATTACGGAATCAGCGATCGCATCTCCGACGGACTTCAGTGCCGTAAATGGGGGGCAGAGAACCACGTCTACATCGGGACATTCGGCCAGCTCGCGCTTTACTCCGGTAGCCAGGTCTTCTCCTTCGGCAAATGTCTTATTCATCTTCCAGTTGCCAGCTATTATCTTTTTTCTGAACTTCTTCACTTTAAGAGCTTCCTCTCTTTACGTATCTGGATATCGTCTATTATGCGGTCAACTACTTGTCGGTCAAGGCAGCAATCCCGGGGAGATCCTTGCCCTCAAGGAACTCCAGGCTCGCGCCGCCACCAGTGCTGATATGGGTCATCTTGCCCGCGGTCCCGCTTTTGTTCACCGCAGCCACACTGTCGCCGCCACCGATAATGCTGACGCAATCAGAATCTGCAACCGCGCGGGCCAGTTCCATTGTTCCTCCTGCAAAAGGAGCCATCTCAAAGCAACCCATCGGCCCATTCCAGACCACCGTTCTAGCTGCGGCAATCTCTTCGGCGAAAAGCTTGCGGCTTTCCGGGCCGATGTCCAGCGCCATCCAGCCATCTTCGATTTCCTTCTCCCCCACGATCTTCGTCTCGGCGTCGGCACTGAAAGCGTCGGCCACGACATGGTCTATCGGGAGAAGGAACTTCACGCCCGTTTTCTTGATCTTGGCCAGGGTCTCGCGTGCCATCTCTATGCGATTGTCTTCGACCAACGAGTTGCCGGTGGGAATCCCCATGGCGCGATAGAAGGTGAAAACCATTCCACCGGCCACGATGATCGTGTCCACGCGGTCTACCAGGTTCATCACCACGTCAATCTTTCCGCTTATCTTCGCGCCACCTATGATGGCAACAAACGGCTTCTCGGGGGCGGCGACCGCGCTGCCGAGGTACTGAATTTCCTTTTCCAGCAGGAATCCTGCTGCACAGTTGTCAAAGTGCTTCGTTACAACGGCCATTGAAGCGTGAGCGCGGTGTGCTGTGCCGAATGCATCATCCACGTAGGCTTCGCCGAGCTCTGCCAGCTGCGCCGCGAAAGCGTCCTGGCGCTCTTTCATGTCGGCCTTTGCTGCCAACTTCTCTTCATCGGTGGCATCATCGGCAAGTTCAACTTTACCTTCTTCTTCAGCGTGGAACCGGAGGTTTTCGAGAACAAGAACGTCACCCGGGTTCAAGGCTTCAGCCATAGCCTTCACTTCTTCGCCAACGCAGTCGGGAGCAAACTGGATGTCCTTGCCCAGAAGTTCTGACAGACGATCCGCGGCGGGTTTCAGACTGAATTCCGGCTTCACCATGCCTTTCGGTCTACCAAGATGACTCATCAACACGAGTGAGGCGCCCTGTTCGAGGATGTACTGGATGGTGCCGAGTGCCGACTTGATCCTGGTGTCGTCGGTAACTGTACTGCCGTCGAGGGGGACATTGAAATCCACTCTCATCAGGACGCGTTTGCCCTGTATATTGATATCATGGACGGTTTTCTTGTTCATGAGCTCTCTTGTTCCTTAGGCAAACTGCCGGGGCGCCACAGGGGTGCCCCGGCTCAATCAAGAATCAACAGGCAAATCCTGCCTGATTATTTGACTGTTTCCATGTGCGCGATCAGGTCGAGCACCTTCGATGAGTAACCCCACTCGTTGTCGTACCAGGAAACCAGCTTAACGAAGTTGTCGTTGAGTGAGATGCCGGCATTGGCGTCGAAGACGCTGGTGCATGTCTCACCGATGAAATCACTGGAAACAACCTGATCCTCGGTGTAGCCCAGAACACCCTTCATCGGACCTTCCGAAGCTGCCTTCATGGCTGCCTTGATTGTATCGTAGGACGCGCCCTTTTCGATTCGGCAGGTCAGGTCGACTACGGAGACGTCAAGAGTAGGTACGCGAAACGCCATGCCCGTGAGCTTTCCTTTCAGGTCCGGGATGACCTTGCCTACGGCCTTGGCTGCACCCGTGCTTGCGGGAATGATGTTGCCCGAGGCCGCACGGCCGTCGCGCCAGTTCTTGCCGGAAGGTGCATCGGCGACCTTCTGGGTCGCGGTCATGGCGTGTACGGTCGTCATCAGGCCTTCGACGATTCCGAAGTTGTCGTGAATGACCTTTGCAACCGGGGCGAGACAATTCGTGGTGCAGGAAGCGTTCGATACGAACTGCATATCCGCGGTGTAGTTCTTACTATTCACGCCCATTACGAACATGGGAGTATCGTCCTTGGACGGCGCAGACATGACAACCCTCTTGGCACCGGCGTCAATATGTCCCTGGGCTTTTTCCTTTGTAAGGAATACGCCTGTTGATTCGACCACGTACTCTACGCCGTTCTCACCCCACCCGATATCCGCGGGATTCATTTTGTCAGCAACCGCGATCTCCGCACCGTTGACGACAAGCTTGCCGTCGTTGGCTTCGCACTGTGCGTCGGAACGTCCATGCACGGTATCATACTTAATGAGATAGGCCATGTAATCTGCATCCAGAAACGGATCATTTATAGCGACGACATCAATGTCGTCACGCGTCAGCGACGCTCTGAAAACCAACCGGCCAATTCTACCAAATCCATTGATACCTACCTTTACTGCCATCGTGCTGCGACCTCCTGTGACGTTCTTATCAAGTTAATCTGCGGAAGGCAGGTGTCACTGTCCTGCAGATCCGCCATTTGCAAGCGTTCCCGATTCAATCGAGGGTGAAACACCTTGACTTTCTGCCGCGTTTCACCGAAAGAATCGTAGCTACTCTCAACTTTCGCACCCGTGGAGTTAATGAAGCTTGTCTCTAAAGTCAAGTCTTATAGCTGAATAAAGCGGGCGAATGTTGCTGGTTTATTAGACGTTTTGGACGTTTTTCTCTCAAAAATGGGCATTGGGCCGTATGCTGGAATGTCACTTGCTTGCT
>PVBE012562764.1_pt1 | contig 11889 bp, 7 predicted proteins | sample 1631181 | NCBI WGS metagenome assembly PVBE01 (sample SAMN08397723, study PRJNA350692) | Marine metagenome, whole genome shotgun sequencing project. | isolation source: water | place: Pacific Ocean | collected 2012-04 | reverse complement strand
CCACTACAGTTAATGGAACCCCTTTCCTGTTAGCATAATCTTCGACTTGATCCTTCGCTATATCACCAACACCAAAATAGCGAGATTCTGGATGAGAAAAATACAATCCACTGACCGATGCTCCGGGCATCATAGCCATACTCTCAGTCAGACTGGTTCCGGTCACTTCCTCCGCATTTAGAATCTCAAATAGTTTAACTTTCTCGCTATGATCAGGCTGCGCAGGGTACCCAGGAGCAGGCCTAATACCACGGTACCGCTCTCGTATGAAATCTTCATTAGACAATTGATCGGAAATTTCATAGCCCCATGCTTGACGGACTTCACTATGCATTTTTTCTGCAAATGCCTCTGCTAACCGATCAGCCAGAGCTTTAGTCATTATGGATGAATAGTCATCATTAGATTTTTCATAAATTGAAGCCACCTCATCAGCACCATGAATAGAAACCACAAACGCGCCAAGAAAATCCTGCCTCCCACTACTCTTTGGCGCAACAAAGTCAGCTAATGCATAATTAGGTTTTTTATCCTTCGTGAACTGCTGCCTTAAGGTATGAAAAATTGTCCTTACATTTACCCGTGATTGATCTGTGTAGATTTCAATGTCATCTCCAACAGCATTAGCAGGATAAATCTCCCAGACCCCACATGCTTTAAATGCCTTTTCTTGAATTATTTTCTGAAGAATTAACTGAGCATCAGCATAAAGATTTTTCGCCTCACTTCCACATTTAGCATCATCAAAAATCGAAGGATATCGGCCACGGAGTTCCCAAGCATGGAAAAAAGGAGACCAATCAATGAATGGAATTATTTCCTCAATGAGGGGAAATTTCTCTTCTCTCATTCGTCCAGAAGGCTCAGCAATTTCTATTCTTTCCCAATCAGAAACAAAAGAATTCTGACGAGCCTTCTCTAGAGATATTATTTTTTTATTTCTCTTTACCGGCCCGTACTTTGCTCGCATCTCATCGTGTTTCTTTTCATTCTCAACCACAAAATCATTCTTTGCCTCATCGCCTAGAAGAGAAGTTACCACGGGAACGCTACGACTAGCATCAAGGACATGAATAACAGGTCCGCTATAATTGGGAGCAATCTTAATGGCTGTATGAGCAGCGCTTGTCGTAGCTCCCCCGATGAGCAGAGGAACTTGTATACTTTGTCTCTCCATTTCCGAAGCAACATTCATCATCTCATCAAGGCTCGGTGTAATTAAGCCACTCAGCCCAATAATATCTGCACCAATCTCCTTCGCCTTCTCCAAAATTTTCTCACACGGAACCATTACGCCCATGTCAAAGACTTCAAAGTTATTACATGCAAGAACCACGCCAACAATATTTTTTCCTATGTCATGAACGTCACCCTTGACCGTCGCCATGAGCACTTTGCCCGCCGATCTCGCTGACCCCTTTTCATCATTCATAAAAGGCTCGAGGTAGGCGACAGCCTTCTTCATGACCCTTGCCGATTTAACAACTTGAGGCAAAAACATTTTTCCTTCCCCAAATAAATCTCCAACAACTTCCATCCCGTCCATCATAGGTCCTTCAATCACTTTGATGGGCTTGCCGTACTTATTTCTCGCCTCCTCAGTATCTGCTTCAATATATTCCGTAATCCCTTTGAGTAAGGAATACTGCAATCGCTCCTCTACGGATGAATCACGCCAGGATAGATCAGTCTCATTTTGCTTTCCTTTCTCACCCTTAAACTTCTCAGCATATTTAATAAGTGATTCTGTTGCTTCAGAATTGCGATTCAGCAACACGTCTTCCACCTTATTTAAAAGGTCAGCAGGAATTTCCTCATAAACCTCAAGCATTCCTGCATTCACGATGCCCATGTCCATGCCTGCATCAATCGCATGATAAAGAAAAGCCGAATGCATCGCCTCACGGACAATATTGTTGCCACGAAAGCCGAACGAAATATTAGACACTCCGCCACTGACCTTGGCCCCAGATAAATTTTCCTTTATCCACTGGGTTGCCTTTATGAAATCAACAGCATAATGATTATGTTCCATCATGCCCGTAGCCACGGTCAGAATATTAGGGTCAAAAATAATATCCTGAGGATCGAATCCTACTTCATCAATAAGTATCCTATAGGCCCTTTCACAAACACCAATCTTATCCTCATAGTCAGCGGCCTGACCATCCTCATTAAAAGCCATGACAACTACCGCGGCACCGTATTGCATAATAGTTCTGGCCTTATTTATAAATTCCGATTCCCCTTCCTTGAGTGAAATAGAATTTACAATGCACTTGCCCTGCAAGCTCTTAAGCCCCTCTTCAATGACTTCCCACTTTGATGAATCAATCATGACAGGAACCTTTGAAATGTCAGGCTCAGACCCAAGGAGGCGCAAGAAACGGCCCATCATTTCCACGCCATCAATGAGGCCCTCGTCCATACAGATATCAATGACGTTGGCACCATTCTCAACCTGTTGCCTCGCAATATTGACCGCTTCTTCAAGCATCCCCTCCTTAATCAATTTCGCAAATCTTGGAGAACCTGCCACATTCGTACGCTCCCCTATCATTAAGAAATTTTTCTCTGAACTATGATTATAAGCCTCAGAACCACTCAATCTCATCACTGATTCAACTTTCGGTAATTTACGAGGCTCATATTTTTTTACCTCCTCAGCAATAGCTGCAATATGTTCAGGCGTATTGCCACAACACCCACCCACTATATTAATTAAACCGGAACCAGCATATTCCCCGGCATATTCAGCCATATCATTCGGCATCAAATCAAAACCAGTAGGCGCAAGTGGATTAGGTAATCCCGCGTTCGGGTAAACCGATATATATGTGTCAGCCTTAGAAGATAGTTCAGCTAAAAATGGTCGCATCAGGTCCGGCCCTAATGAACAATTCAGACCAATTGCAAAAGGGTTCATATGACGGAAAGAATTGATAAAAGCCTCAACTTTCATTGCTGAGATCATCGTTTCTCCTCCCATTCCAACGGCCGCTGAAATAATTACCGGTAAATGAACTTTTTTTTCCTCAAAGACCCGCTGAATAGCAACTGCCGCAGCCTTTGCATTTAAAGCATCAAAAACAGTTTCAATCACTAGGAGATCACAACCTCCATCAATGAGAGCTCTTACTTGATGAGAATAAGCAGCCATCACCTGATCAAAATGCACATTTCTATAGCTAGCATCATCCGCATCAGGTGATTGCGACAATGAAACAGTGAGTGGACCTATCGATCCAGCAACATATTTTCTCTGTCCACTCTCTTCCCCTATCCTATCAGCCCAGTGCCTGCATATCTGAACAGATTTCAGATTAATCTCCTGAGCCAAGTCATTAAGTTCATCATTATTGATAACCTTCTGAAAAAAATCCTGGTCCTTTCTTCCCTCACCTAATTCTCGAGGGTCATCCACAAAGAATTCACTCTGCGCTATTGATGTTGCGGAAAAAGTATTTGTGAGAGCAATGTCCGATCCAGCTTCAAAAAATTTCCGATGAATATCACCTATGACATCCGCTTGGGTTAATGAGAGAATGTCCCCATTATTTAAAATATCTTTTTTCGCATCTTCGAACCGCTCTCCCCGAGCAGCAATTTCATCGAGGCCATAGGAACGAATGGTTGTACCCATTCCTCCATCAAGAATTGCAATTCGCTGCGTTATCAATTTTCGCAGGTCATTTTCTATGCAATCTTTGCTCATTTGCCTAATTTTACAGTGCAAATCAGCGTCTTCAAGTTTATATATCAACAAATCACGATATGTTGATATGTTTTGCATCCTCGTCAAGAGGGTTGAGGAGTTGCATATGCCAAGACTCTTACTAGCTTCTAGCTCACCAAGACGACACCAATTGATGAACGAAGCCGGATATCAATTCGAAGTATGTTGTTCAAATGTAGAAGAAATCAGTAACGAATCCATGAATGCTGTGGAACTGACGACTGCCAATGCTAAACTGAAAGCCGAACCGGTATCTAATGCGAATCCTGATTCTATTGTCATTGGTGCTGACACGGTCGTCTCCTTGGATAATAAAATCTTTGGGAAACCAACTGATCTAGAACACGCTTCTGTCATGCTTGCACAATTGACTGGCAGAACCCATGATGTAACAACTGGTGTCTCCATACTATCGAGTAAAAAGAAAATTAACTTTCACGTCATTACCGAAGTTACTTTCAAGCCATTAACAGAAACTGAGGTTCTTCAATATCTAAACCTAATTAATCCGCTCGATAAGGCAGGGGCTTATGCTGCCCAAGATCATGGAGATTTCATTATAGATAAATACTCAGGCTCATACACTAACGTTGTCGGACTCCCAATGAGCGAATTTAAAAATAAAATTGCTGAGGAATTCAAAATCTATCCCAAATCTAATATCAGCTAATTGCAGAAAGATTAATCAGAATAACTGAAAAATGAACATCATCATCATTGGAGCAGGACAGATAGGACTCCACTTAGCGAGGAGCCTGTCAGGTGCAGCTCACGACATTATTGTAATAGAAAGCAATGAGAAACTAGCAGAGTCCTCGTCCAGTGAAATAGATGGTCGAGTAATCACTGGTAGCGGCACATCTGTAGAGCTATTACTTGAAGCAGGAGTTGCTGACTCCGATTTACTCTTTGCTCTTACTAGTAGCGATTCGACTAACCTTACTGCATGCAAATTAGCAAAGGAGCTCGGAACAAAGAAAACCATATGCAGGGTATCTCCATTACTACTTAGAGAAGAATGGATGTTTGATTACAGGTCCAATTTCTCACTAGATCACATATTTAGTTCAGAACGGCTTTCAGCAATTGAAATATCAAAACACATTAGGAATCCTGAAGGCATAGCCATTCAAGAAATCGCCAGAGGTAGAATAGAAATTCAGCAAATACGTATTCCTGAAAACAGCAGCGCGTGTGGAAAATCACTATTTGAGCTAAATCTACCAGAACGAGTAAGAGTCGCTTCAATTAAAAGAACAGAAAGGTCATTTGTTCCTACAGCCGAAGAAAAAATTGAACCTAATGATCAAGTAACACTCTTTGGAGACCCTAGTAGACTATCAAAAACGGCAACGTCACTTAGAAGCAATATTGAAAAAGAAAAAGGAGCTAATGTAGTAATTCTAGGCGGAGGCGAATATGGGCTCTCCCTCGCACAGATGATCAGTTCCTGGAACTGTCAAATCCGTATCTTTGAGAAAAATCAAGACCACGCAGAAGCTCTTGCTGAGGAATTAGCAGGAAAAGCCACAGTCATTCACGCTGATGCCGCCTCACTGAATGAATTACGGGAAGAGCAAGTAGGAATAGCAGACTTCTTTATAGCAACAACACAAAGTGATGAAGATAACGTAATGACTTGCCTCCAAGCAAAGAACCTTGGAACGAAGAGCTGTATTCCTCTCATTCACAGAACAGATTATGCAAATGCAGTAAACCAAACAAAGAGCCAACTAGGAATCAAAGAAGTGATAAGTCCTAGAGAAGTGGTGAGACGGGAATTGATGCGCTTCATCACTTCAGACAAATATCACATCGTGAAGAAAATATCTGCAGGTGAAATCATAGAAACAACAATCAGAGAGAAGTCCAAAGTCGCAGGCAAAGCTGTTGGTGATATCTCCCTCCCCCCAGGCTCTATCTTTGTAGCCATCATTAAGGGGATCCACGCAAAAGTACCAAGCGCAACAGACATGATTGAAGTTGGCGACACCGTCTTTTCAATCGTATCGGAGGAAGCCAAGAAAAGCTTCCTGAAGCTCGTTGCAAAATAATTAAATTAAAACTAAAAAAGCGGCAACCCCAAGGGGCCGCCGCTGATCATTAATCCAAATAATTAATGGTTAAATTTTAAGCTTCAGATTCGGGAGATTCCGGCGCCGAAATTTCAGGCGCAGAACTCACTGTCTTTGCCTTCTCAATTATTTTAGCTGCCTCTGTAGGGTTATCACTTAATTTCCCAAGAAACTCTGGTAATTCAATGCCAACATTTTTTGTCAGTGCGTGTAATGGAGGAAGCGCGCCTACAAGACCAGACACGAATTCGGCAGTGTCATTCTTTCCCCCTTCACCCTTTCCCGAGTCCCAGACCGTGACAGAATCTATCTTCAGATTAGAAATAGCTTTGACCTGTTCTTCGATTAATTGAGGAAGCTGCTCAGTGACAAGTAGAAGCGTTGCATCATCAGCCTCACCTCCAGAAGATTTAACAATTTCACCAAAACCTTGTGCCTTTGCCTGGAGTGCAGCGAGAGTACCTTTCGCTTCCGCCTCCATGAGTGATTGAATACCATCAGCTTCACCTTTCTTGAGCCTACGAATCTTCTCAGCATCCGCTTCGGCGAGAGTCTCAATCTTTGCCTTCTCAATTTGAGCCGGCACGACCACGTTAGCGTGTTGGGTTGCCGCTTCTCTTTCGGCACGGACTTCCTCAGCCTTTCGCTCCGAACTGTAAGCTTCCTCAAGTGCCTGTGCCTGTTTCACTTTCTCTGCAGCAGATGCCAATCTTTCAGCCTCAGCCTCTCTCTCACGCCTAAGAGCGTCAGACTCAGCAACCTTTACTTTTGCAAGGTTCTCCCCCTCAACTGCTGTGGCTTGCGCCGCAGAAACTTGAGTCCTTTGATCTCTCTGAGCTTCAGCCTCACCAATGTTTCCGTCTCTTTCTCTCTCAGCCACCGAAATTTTCGCGTCATTCATTGCCCTTGAAGCAGCTTCCTTACCTAGAGCGTCAAGGTAACCAGAATCATCCGTAATATCTTTAATGTTCACGTTAATTAGCTTCAAACCAACCTTTGTAAGCTCGCCTTCGACTCCTTGGGTGATTCTTTCAATTAACTGATCTCGGTCAGCATTAATGGCCTCAATATCCATCGTTGCAATAACCACACGCATTTGTCCGAAAATAATGTCACTAGCGAGTGTTTCAATCGCACCCAATGGCTGACCCAATAAACGCTCAGCCGCGTTAGACATCACGCCAGGATCAGTAGAAATACCAACCGTGAAGGATGAGGGCGTATTAACCCTGATATTCTGCTTGGAAAGCGCTCCATCAAGAGGAATCTCAATCTGCATGGGAGTCAGATCCAAGTAGGCAAAGGCCTGAACGACAGGCCACACGAATGCGGCACCACCATGCAGACACTTGGAGGACGACCCCCCCTTGGTTTTTCCGTAAATAACCAGAATCCTGTCCGAAGGACATTTCTGGTACCGGGAAAAGAAGAAAATTATCATCCCTAAAGCGATGACAACTATTGATACGGTTAATATTAATCCAAAACCTTCTAACATTTTTTCTTTTATTTAATTTTAATATTTATTCTTTTTTTTCGGGGCTTAAATCTTTTTCTTCCGGGATTAAATCTTGTTCTTCCGGGATTAAATCTTTTTCTTCCGGGCTTGAATCTTGTTCTTCGGTAACTTCTAATTCCAAAGGCTCTACGAGCAAGGTTCTAGTATCGACTAGTCCCTTGACTCTGACAGCAGTCCTATTCTCAATTTTTTCGTGATAGTTGGTTACAGCAGTCACAGTGGCAAGGCGGCCTTGCACCTCGACCTGAATCTGGCCCATTCCTTTTCTCTTGGGCTGAATAGGAACATAGACACTGCCAACATTACCAACCGCATTCTTATAATCGATTGTTCCATCCGATTTAAATCCATGCATCCAACGCATCATAGCTAAAAATCCGGCAAGAATCAAACATCCCATGACGGTAGCCCCTAGCGTAGCAATCCCTAGGCTATAACCCTTCTCAAGAAGCATGGCTCCAGTCCATCCAAATCCTGTAAAAAATGATCCTATACTACGAATTGAAAATATCCCGGTTCCTCCACCTTCCCCAATCTCACCCAAGTCAAAATCAATATCTCCTCCGAGAATTAAAAGGAAAAACATTTGAATGAAGAGCACAAAACTGGAAACAGCTCCTATAGCAACGAATGTTTTCATTGCCGCAGGATCCAAGGTCAAATATGACTCCCATAAACCACTCATAATTCTACTAATTATCTAATGTTATACATTCTTAAAAAAAAACCGCTCATGTGCCATTATAATTTTATTTAATTTTTGGAACATCTAACAGTCCAATAAAGGCATTAATTAGGAACAATCTCCTAAAACCCATGAATTTAGATTATTCATTTTCCATTTTCGGTGACTTGCGCATTCTCTTCTTGACCCCATGCTTGCGTTTATTTGCCACGTTGAGCCTCTTTTGTCTCTTGGATGGTTGACGGTTCTTTCGTCGCGTCTTTTCCATATCAGATCTGCGCCGGTCCTTGCGCTTCCGTTCCCGGTCCTCAAGAATAGAACAAATAAGATTACGCGCCTGGATCCTGTTTGCCATTAATGAACGGCTCTCCTGACATTTGACTTCGATGCCAGTAGTAATGTGTTTGAGTTGAACACAAGAAGAAGTCTTGTTAATTTTTTGCCCTCCTGGTCCCGATCCTCTAATGAACCGCTCAAGCAAATCGCGTTCATAGACTTTTGCTCTGCGCATTCGTAAAAGCAGTTCCTCAGGAACGGGTAATTCTTTCCCCATACAGTTAAGCTTAGCACAAAATGACCACTCATGCGCCTGAAGTCCTAAAGCTTGATGATTATATAAAATCAAATTATGATGAAAACTCAGTGGAAAATTCTACTCAACCGCAAAATCTCGTTAAGATTATCAATTTTTTCGAATCTCTTCCCGATGACGAAAAGCGAGAGAACCTCCTCTCCTATGCGAACAGATCGAAGGCATGGGAGCCAAATCCTGATCTAATCTATGATTTAAAAGATATTCGCAAAGATGAAGAATGCACAGACACTGTCGGCATCTATTTAAAAATGGATCAGGGAAAAGTGTTCTTTAATATTTCAATGGGACCAAAAGTCCAAACGCTGACAAGGGCTCTGGCATCGATACTTTGCGAGGCATTGAAAGGTGCAACTATTGAGCAAGTACTTACAGTTAAAGATGAATGCATTTCACAAATAGTCGGTGAAAAACTTGTCCAACTAAGAAGCCAAACTGTTTACTACTTAATTCAGAGAATGCGCTCGGCTGTTTCAAGCATCCAAAATTAGTCCAGCTTAAAAGCTTATGTGGATTTTTTTCTTGCGCGGAAAGATCCCCTGATTATTGATACTTATACACTGACATCGTCATGGAACCCGGTGAAACCCCGGGACAGTTTGCGCTGCGGTAACTGGGCACGAATTCCCATTAAGCCAATCCTGCAAATGAGCAGGGTGAAGGCGGGAAGGAGGTTATAATCCAGGAGTCCGAACACTTGATCTTGTCAGAGACCGCATAATTCTCCTCGCACAAAAGAGAAGACTGTAATGAAATATTTAATCCCAAAAATAATTGGGCTAATTAGCCTATATTTGAATCATCTATTTAGATTCAGAGAACTGAATATTCTTTTCTCAGTAAAATTTAAATTCCTTCTCTCCACATTCATTCTCTTGAGTGATTCTAAGATTATCCTAGCCGAAGATGAACCATTTCCTGTAGAAATTGAAAGGACCACTGTCGTTGCCACCAAAACACCCAAACAACTCAATCAACTTTCTCCAGGAATTGATTCGCTGGACGGATCCTCATTAGAAACACGGCAAATCTATCAGCTCGAAGATGCGTTAAATTTCCTTCCCGGAATCTCCATGGTTCAAACAGGACAAATCGGCGGAGCATCGTCACTGTTCGTGCGGGGCCAAGAAAGCAATCATTTAGTTACACTACTGAACGGACGCCGACTTGCACCTGGACTTGCCGGACTCTATAACATCGAGCTTTTAGACACAACATTTCTAGACTCGGTCGAACTAGCCCGAGGACCAGTGTCCAGTCTTTACGGAAGCGATGCTCTTGCTGGCGCACTAAACATACGCATGACAGATGCTCGTTTCCTCGAAGACACTAATAGTTTATCTTTAATTTCTGAAGCAGGATCCTTTCAGACAACACGTAATGGCCTGCAATTCTCTACAAGAAAAGAAAAAGTTGGTCTTGTCTTGGATGCATCGCATCTACAAACAGAAAATGATCGACCTCAGAGCGGATTCAGTAATTTAACTCTACGGAACAATTTATCCTTCGAGTTCTCAGATGAAGTGTTTCTAGATTTTCTTTACTTCTATCAGAACAGTGATCTTCAGGTCCCTGGTTCTGAACAGAGTTCTTTTTTTCCCGAGCCTCAGATTAACGCAAATGAAAGTCATCTGTTCTCCCCAAGAATATCCATTTTCCGTGATCATTGGGATTCTTGGATTTTCTATAGTCACACTAAGAGTAATCTCAAAGCAACGAAAGATGTGTTTCTTCAAGACAATATCCTTGAGCAGACCGGTAACGAATTCGAAGCTGTCATTAACTTCCATTCAAAGAGCGAATCAACGTGGGCCATCGGGACCGGTTATTATGAATATGAATTTGATAGGATCCCACTCAGCTCAGGACCATTTAATCTGCCAAGCAATAAAAGATATGGGTACGCCTCAATATTTTCTCAGGCCGATACTGCACTCCCGTACAATTTTCATACCATTATAAGTGCCCGCTGGGATGAACACGATTCGTTTGAAAGTGAAGGAACCTATTCTGTACAGATCAACAAAAGAATCGAAAGCATCAATACTCAACTGTTCGGTAAAGTTTCTACTGGTTATAAAGCCCCGAGCGGGCAGGACTTTGTTTTCCTTGATCCGAGCGTGAATCCTGATTTGATCTCACCTGAAGAAAGCACTGGGTTGGAAATTGGAATCCGCCAATTCCTGTCTTCGACAGGCAGTAATCTGTCCCTGACTTATTTTAAATCGAACATTGATAACTTGGTCGATAGTTTCGGGTTCCCGGCATTCCCTGCCGAAGTCGATACAGAAATACAGGGAATTGAATTAGGTGCGAATATTCAATTCGGACAACGTCTCAGTGCCTATGCTAATTACACCTGGCTTGATGCTGTCATTTCTGAAGGACTCTACTTCGGAGGGTTTGCTGGAAAACCAGGAGATAAATTACCACGTCGCCCTGAAAATACCGCTGCAGGAGGACTACTATACGAGCTAGATAATTGGAAGATCGGCGCAGAGATTAGAGGAGCATCTAAGCGACTGGATGGGCCCGGGCTAATACTCAGTGACTATGCAGTTGCTCGTGTGTATGGAAGTTGGAAATGGAAACCGAACATTAAGATTTTTGGTCGCATTGAAAATGTTTTTGATAAGAAGTATGAAACGACACGAGGATTCACTGCGGCCGGAATCGGTGCGTTCGGCGGGATTACAATCCGATTTTAAACATTTGAAATGCTTATAAATTCATCCTGAATTACCTATCAATCCGAATCAAATTCAAGTAGATCTAATGAAGCTTCTTTGATCGGATCCATGAGATCATCATCAAGATCCGACATGAGCGGTAAATGTGCTCCGGTCTGCGCAATGTCCGCGAGTGAAACTGCATGATGAAGAACGGGTATAGGGCCATACGCATTCCTAAGATTCTCTAAAGTTTCAAATCTGCCTCTGATAGATTCCGCGGATTCAAAATCATTGGATTTGATCGCATTTAGCATCTGCATTGACTTTGATGGTGCAATGCAGACACATCCTGATGTGAATCCTGTAACACCAAAATCACGCAAATGCATCATTGCTGGCTGTTCCCCAATTCCACTCACCACCATTCGAGGATCAACTAAATTAAGTAATTCCTTAAGATAATCATCTTCCGAAGTTTCCTCCCGTACGATCGCATACTTTATCCAAGAAATGATCCCGTCTTGCACAAGTTCAGAAACAATTCGAGGAGAAACATAAGATTCATCCTTAATGTACAGAACGGCCTTAATTCCTGACCTTTCGACAAAAT
>PVBE011577409.1_pt1 | contig 11889 bp, 7 predicted proteins | sample 1631181 | NCBI WGS metagenome assembly PVBE01 (sample SAMN08397723, study PRJNA350692) | Marine metagenome, whole genome shotgun sequencing project. | isolation source: water | place: Pacific Ocean | collected 2012-04 | reverse complement strand
GGCGCGGGGGTGAAGAATTCGTCGCCGCGGCCGCCGTGCCCGTGCAGGCCGACCACCAGCGGGTAGGTCTGGTCCGCGTCGTAGCCTTCGGGGAGCTGGATACGGATCGGCGCCACCGTGGGCGTGGCCACGTACATGATCTCCTGCCCCGGTCCCCGGCCCGAACTCGCGTCGCCCTCCTGCGCCACGGCAGCGGCCGGCACCAGCAGCGCCAACACCGCCACGACGGCAATCAGCGGCGTGGGACTGACCACGAAAGACCGCGACATCGCGAACGGCAGACGCTCCGTTAGATCGACCTCACAAGCTATTGACAGCATCGGAAATCCCGTCGAGTCAAGGCAATTGTCCCCTACTTCTTACCAATTCGGCGGCCAAACTTTCCAGGGGGGGCACCGTGACGTAGATTAGGCCCGGCCCGACAACCATCGGCTCGTCGGTCCCGGCGCCCGGCGGCGGCCCGCGCCCCTACAACATCCCGCGAGACAGCCTATATCGCAATGAAGGTCGCGTTCATCGGAACCCACGGCGTCGGCAAGACCACACTGGCGTTCGGTATGGCCTCACAGCTCAAGCAACTCGGCGCCAACGTCGGCTTCCTCGAAGAGGTGGCGCGCCGCTGCCCGTTCCCGATCAACGAGGACACCAGCCTCGAGGCACAGACGTGGATTCTGGTCGAGACCATCCGCCGCGAGATCGAGCTCTGCAAGGTCTACCCGGAGCTCGTCTGCGACCGCTCGGTGCTCGACAACTACTGCTACATGGAACTGAAGTGCGGCCGCCAAGCGGAGCTCTTCGGCCTCGTGCGCCATTGGGCACAGACCTACGACCTGCTGGTCAAGGTACCGATCAACGAGCAGTACCTGCAGGGCGACGGCCTGCGCTCCACCGACCTCGCCTTCCAGAGCGCCATCGATGAGCTACTCGACGGGCTGCTCGAGGAAACCGGCATTCCCTATCTGCCGTTCACCACGCTCGAGGACGCCGTCGATCAAGCACGCTTGATCTCCGGCATCCTGCCGATCGCGTAGCGCAGCACCGGTGTCTCTGGTGAGCCTCAGCGGTTCGATTCGCCGCGTGGGTAGAAGATGGCGTTGAACATCATCTTGACGGTCAGGTGCGCCTGGGCGCGGTACTCCGGGTAGAAGCCCGCCATCACCATGCGACCGCGGCCGCGCGGGATCTCCAGCATTGCAGCCTGGTTCACGAGGTATTCCTCCCCCTGGATCCAGCCGCTCAGCAGCAGGTCCTCGGACGGGTACCGCGCCACCACGTTGGAGCCCGGCGTGTCCGGCGACCAGGCGGCGTCGCCGCGGAAGAAGATCGGCGTCTGCTCCGGCAAGCCGTAGGCCAGCGGGTTGTCGGTGTCCACGTCGACGCGCAGGATCGAGCCGGGGATGTTGAACTCGGTCTGCGCCAGGCCGGCGTTGACCGCCGCGGCGTCGACACCCATGTACTCGGTCAGGAAGGTCCAGGCGCCGGACCAGGTGAACAGCACGCCGCCCTCTTCGACGAACTCCTGAATGGCCTGCACCCCCGCGGCACCAATGCCACCGGCGTACTGCAGCGGCACCTGCGCGCCGCCCCGACCTCCCCGACCTCCCCGGCCACCACCAGCGCCGCGCCCTTCTACCATCTGCCGCGGCGAGCCACCGCCCGGTGGAAGGAACAGGACGCCGTAGCGCTGCAGCCCACCCGCGGCAATGTCGTCGTAGTGCAACACCTCGAAGGGAATCTCGTAGTGGTCGAGCACCCAACGGAACCAGCCTTCCGGCATGCTCGGCGAGTAGCTCTGATAAATCGCCGCGCGCGGCGCTCCGACCATTGCCAGCGGCACATCGATAGGCTCGGTGGCGGCGACGATCTCGACGCCGAAGCGCTCCGCCAGTTCCGCCACCTCGCGGCCGATCTCGAGCGCCTCGGTGGTCGACACCAGCGGTTCCGACAGGGGCACGACGAACGTTCCCGCGGGCCAGGTTCGGCCGGCGGCTTCGAAGCTCTCGGTGGCGCGCGTCAGCCCTTCGTCCCAGATCCGCATCGCCGCGGAGTAACTGTTGTTGACGCGCGGGTCGAGCAGGTACGCGGTCGGCAGCGCTACCCCGGGATTGTCGACGCCGGCTGTGACCACGGCGCCGGTCGGCAACGACACCGTCTCGACGACAACGAGATCGGCGTTAAATGGCTCGTCGATGAAATCCACCGCGACGTGCATCAGCAGCGGCAAGGTGTGCGCGGTGACGTCGTACGGCGGGTCGAGCGGGCCGCCCTCGTAGAGGTAGATCTGGGGGTAATCCTGACGCTCGAGCATGGTCTTGGCGAAGCGACCGGCGGGCTGTGCGAAGCGAACCACGTGGCTGCCGGCGCCGTAGGTACGGCCGCCGGCGGTGAAACCGGAGGTGGCCTGTTCGATCTCGACGTCACCCGTCTCGAGAACCTCGAGAAGCATCCGTGTCGTCGGCGGGTCGACCTGTTCGACGGGGAAAACGAACGCGTAGGGCCCCCCCGCCGGAGGGTCCACCGAGCGTCGCTGCGCCGCGTACATACCCCGTCGCAGTTGCTCGCCAAGATCGGCGGCGGCAAGCATCGCCGCTACGGACGACTGGTAGTGGTAGTCGACGACTTCCTTGAAGGTCCAGGTGCCGCCGGGCCACGGCCACGGAAAGCTCCAGCGTGCCCGCTGGTAGTCCTCGCCGATGCGCTCGAAGGGGATCTCCAGGTCGTCGGCGTAGTGCGCGCCGGCTACCTCCGTGAGGATCCTCACGCCGCCGTGATAGTGATAATAGGCACGCGCCGGCGTCCACGCGTCATAGCGCTCCTTCCACTCGACCCCCGCGTAGCCCTTCGACGTCAGGTACTGGCCCATGAAGGTGCCGATGAGATTGTTGCTGGCAATCAGGGCGGGGTCGATGCCAGGTTCCCACGGGTCTTCGAACGGCGGCACGAAGATGCGGCTGCCATTGGAGCCCATCTGGTGCTGGTCGAGGGTGAACTGGGGGTGAAACTCGTTCTGCATCCGGATGGAGAGCCGCGTCTCCACCTGGGTGAACATGTACCAGTCACGGTTGTTGTCGTGCCCGGTGTACTTCTGGTACAGGAACGGCGGCGCGCTGTTCTCGTAGGGCGTGCCGCGATGCTCCGCGAGCCAGTCGTAGACCATCTCCTGACCATCGGGGTTGTGCACCGGCACGTGGACGAGCACCACCTCGTCGAGGATGCGCTGCACTTCGTGGTCGTTGCCTGAGGCCAGGCGATGCGCCAGACGAATGGCGCCCTGCGATGCGCCCACCTCGGTGGAGTGAATCTGATGGTTGGCGATGACGAACGTCTTACCGTCTCGAACGATGCGCTGTGCTTCCTCGTCCGAGACGCCTCGCGGGTCGTAGAGCTTGTCGTTCATCTCCATGAGCTCATCGAGGCGAGCATGGTTTGCTGGTGAGGTGACAATGGCGTAGTAAATTGGACGCCCCTCGGTGCTCTCGCCGATGACTTCGACCCGCACGCGGTCGCTGCGGCGGGCCAGCTCCTGGTAGTACTCGAGGATCTGCCCGTGTTTGACGAGCACGCCCGGATCGCCAATCTCGACACCGAAGTACTCGGCCGGCGTGGGGATCTCCTGCTGGCCGACAGCCGACTTCGGCGGACCGGCAAACACGGCGATAGCGACCGCCAGTACCGCCAACAGAACCACTGCGCGCGAACGACTCATCATCAAGCTCCTTATCGGGAAATCCATCGACGCTGATCGGGACCCATGTAACACTGAACGTCGCACCGCCACCAGAGCCGCGGAGCCCGCGTTCCTCGTCCGTCGGGAGAGCAGAGGAGCGAGTCCTTCTACACCGCTGTCGTTACCATCACCGAGGTCGACGGTCGGCAACGACGCGCCAAAACCACCGAAAACACGACGGGGGTTGAAGGAACCCCGGGTCGCAGCGTTAGAGTCAAGCCATGTCGTCTCGTCCCGATCCATCCAAAGATGCCGAACGCCGGCGCCCGGCGGAATCGCTCACCGACGCGGGCAGCGCTCGCAAATCTCTTGGGCATCTGCTGCTCGACGATCCCGAGGGGCTGCGAGATTTCGTCGAGGAGATGGACGAGGCCATCTATCTCACCGACGCCGACGGCTACATCATCGACGGCAACCGGGCGCTCCTCCGCATCCTCGGAGCGGCGTCGCTGGACGACCTCACCAAACGGCGACTCGCCGACTTCATGGTCGAACCCGACGTGCGGCGTGACTTCAACAAACACGTCGCCACCGGTACCCTGAGCTCCGGCCGCGAGTTCCGCATCCGCGCGCTGGACGGAAGCCGGCGCTGGGTGCGCGACGTAGCCCACGGGCAGCGCAACGATGAGGACCAGACGATCGCGTACCGCGGCGTGCTGGTGGATGTCACGGAGCACAAACGCACGCTCCGGGCGCTACGCGACAGCGAGGAAAAATACCGCGCCATCTTCGAGAATGTGCAGGACATCTACTACCGCACCGACATGAACGGCATCATCGTCGAGGCCAGTCCCGCGGTGAAGCGCTATCTGGGTTACGAGCGCGAAGAGCTCATCGGGAGCAAGGCCGAGGACCTTTACCCCAACCCCGCCGATCGTGAGCTGATGCGCAACCAGTTGCTCGCCGAGGGCGAGGTCATGGGATACGAGGTGCAACTCGAGCGCAGAGACGGCGGCCCGCTTTTCTTCTCCGTCAACGCCCGGTTGCTCACCGACGACGACGGCCAACCGGTTGGCTTCGAGGGGCTGTTGCGCGATATCACCGACCGCAAGGACCTCGAGAAACGGCTCGAAGAGCTCAGCGTCCGCGACCCGCTCACCGGCTGCTACAACCGCCGGTACTTGGAGAGCCTTCGCGCGCGCTTGGAGCGCCCTACAGCCCGTTGGGGCTGCCTGGTTCTCGACCTCGACAACTTCAAGGCGGTGAACGACACCTATGGTCACGAAGAGGGTGACCGCGTGCTGCAGGGCGTATCGCATTTCATCCGCCGCCACGGCCGCGCCGAGGACGTCGTCATCCGGCTGGGCGGTGACGAGTTCGCCATCTTTGTGGCAGCCTCCTCGGACGAGGAGCTCGATACCATCGCCGAACGCCTGCGGGAAGTGGCTCCCTTCGAGTCGCCGGCGCCCTTCAGCCTCGGCGTCGCCTTCCGCGGACTCGGTGAGAGCATCGATTCGGTAGCGGCCCGGGCCGACCGCGACATGTACCGGAGAAAGGGACTTCATCTGAAGTCGGCCGACTAGCCCGGACTCCTAGCGGACCGGGGTGGGCACAACTCCGGTGTCGCGTCCCCCGGCTAACGCCGGCCCCCGCGCCCTCCGCGACCACCGCGGCCGCCGGGGTCCTGCTCGTCGTCTCCGCCTTCGACCTCCTCCTCTTCCGGAGCCTCCCAGAAGTCGGGAGAGCCCTGGGCCTCGGCAGCCATTTCGCCGGCAAACAGCGCCGCGTTGAAGAGGACGCGGAAGTTGCCGAACGGCTGGCCGCGCCACTGCGGTCGGAAGCCCAAGAGCACGATGTGGCCGTCGCCATGGTGTACGTCGACACCGGCGGCGTAGCCCTGCAAGTGTTCCTCCCCCAGCAGGTACCCCGACGCCAGCGGCGATCCCTGGGCAGCGTACTTGGCGAACACCGCGCCTTCGAAGTCCTCACCAACGGTGAAGACCGGTCCGCGGCCGACGAAGACCTTCGACTTCGGCTCCATTCCCGCCATGACCGGGTGATACGGATCGACCTCGAGCTCGAGGATCGACCCGGAGAGGAAGAAGTCTTCGTTGTCGAGCCCCGCAGTAGCGTTCTCAACCGGAAGATGGAGCTCGTCGATGGCGAACATGCTGCTGTTGTTGACGCATACCAGCGTGCCCCCCTGGCGCACGAATGCGTCCACGATGCGCACGCCTTCCCGCCCGATGCCCCCGGTGTAGCGGGCGGGAGAGCTGCCCGCACGTCGTCCTTCGATCAGTGTGTTGGCACCGAAGTCGGCCAGCACCAGCACGTCGAAGCGCTCGCGCAGGTTGCCCGCCTTGATGTCCCCCGGCCGCACTGTGATGGGCTCGAAGCCGTACATCTCCAGCACCCAGCGTGTCCAACCCTCGTCCATGTTTCCGCCCCACGGGCGGTACAGGCCGATGCGCGGGTCACCGAGGTCGCCGCCCCCCGCGCTGCCGCGCGTCGCCTGCAGGGCAAGATCGCTCACCCAGCCGTCGAGGGTTGCGCCATCGATACCGCTTATCTCGTAGCGACCGCTGGTGCCTCCCTCACCATCGGCGCCCGGGGTGCCGGCACGGAACCGCACCTGACCGCCGGCATCGAGCGCCGCGTTGATGGCCTTGAAAGCGTTGTTCTGCGCCGCGTCGAGAATCAGCGCGTTGCCCGAGCCCGTGGTGTTGCCGGCCGGCGGCACGATGCCGGCGGCGGTCGACACGGCGTTGAAGCCGACACCCGGCGCGCTGTCGAACGGAGCAACATCGCCATCGGCGTTCCACTGCGTCGCCTCGCCTGCGACCGGCTGCATGGCAGCGCGAACCGCGTCGTTCAGCGGGCTGGCCGCCTCGATGACGTGCACGCCCATGATGAACGGCAGCGTCCAGCCGGCGACGTCGTAGGGCTGGTCGGGGGGGCCCTGGGGAAACTGCCGCAGGTCCGGGTACTCCTGAATACCGAACAACTGGCGCACGAAGTTGGCAAACGGCTGGTTCATCGGCACCACCCAAGTGCCCGCCGGGTAGTCGATGCCGTCCTGCGTCACCGCGCCGCTGAGCTGGTGTACCTCGATGCCGTTGAAGGCGAGCCGGCGCAGTAACTCGACGGCTGCCACCGGATCACGTTGGTCCTGCGGGACGAAGAAGCCGTACGGCGGATCCTGGGTGAACTCGGCGATGACATCGCGACCCGCCTGGTAGCGGTTGTAGAGCACGTCATACTTGTACTTGGCGGCGAAGTCGAGAACCGAGAGCGACGCCGTGATCATGTAGTCGACGGCGTCCTTGAGGCGCCACCAACCGCCCTTCCAGGGGCTGGCGTAGAGGGACTCGGGTCGCAGGTCGCGGCGGTTGGCGGGAAAATCGTTGATCGTGTAGAGGCGCGGCGTGGCCCACCCCGCGGCTGCGGTCTCTGTAAGAAACGAGGCCACGTTGTGGAAGTTGTTGGCGTGATCGATGAAGCCCGGGTACCAGTCGTCGAAGCCTGTCCCCATGTGGGTGGCACCCACCTGCCCGCGCTCCTCCAGCGCCTGTGCCATCGACATGCCGAGCATGTTGACGGTACGCCACATCAACGGATGTACGTGGATCGACACCGGTTCGGCGAAGGGGGGAATCCAGATGCGCGTCGGAAACGGCGAGGACTGGTGGTGGTTGTAGAGGATCTGCGGTTCCCACGACCGCGTTACGCGGGTCACCGTGCGTGACTCGATCATGTTGATCATGTAGCCGTCGCGGTTGTTGTCGTGGCCGACGTACTTCTGGTACAGCTCCGGCGTGCCGGAGGTCTCGTACGGCGTGCCGAGGTTCTGCCGGTACCAGTTGGCCACGATGTTCTGGCCGTCGGGGTTGATCGAGAACCACAACACCAACACGACGTTGTCGAGGATCGCGGCAATCTCAGGATCGTCATCCCCGGTGACCAGGTCGTAGGCGAGCTGGATGGTGTGTTGCCCGTGCGCCACTTCGGTTGCGTGCAGGCCGCCGTCGATGTGCACGATCGCCTTGCCTTCGACGGCGAGCTGGCGGGCTTCTTGATCGGTGAGGCCCTCGGGGTGCGCCAGGCGCATCGAGATCTCCCGGTACCGCTCCACGTTGCGTAGGTTCTCGGCAGACGAGATCAGCGCCACGTACCACGGAGCGCCGAAGCTACTCTCCCCTACCTCGACCAGCTGCAGGCGATCGCTGGCGGCGTCGAGGCGGCGGAAATACTGCAGCGATTCGTCGTAGGTGGCCAGGAAGAAATCGGCGCCGACGGGCTGACCCAACACCGATTCAGGGGTGGGTACCGCAGACTGCGGGCCTTCTTCGTGACCGCTCGCCGCGGGCGCGATCAGCAGGGTCGAAAGCGTGGCGCACAGCAACAGCCGCAGGGCATCGGAGCGCATCGGAGTCCTCGTTGCGGTGATCGGAGTTCCGGTAATCGGATCTATCTGCCCGATTACTCTACTCGGGTTCGATCGTCACCGCTGTCCCGTACACGAGGATTTCCGCGACGTTGGCCATTACGTAGGAGGTACCGAAGCGGATGCCGAGGATGGCGTTGGCGCCGAGGGCGCGGGCCTCCTCGACCATGCGATCGAGCGCCTGCTCGCGGGCCTCGGCCAGCATCTTGGTGTAGTCGGTGATCTCGCCACCGACGATGCCGCGCAGCCCGGCCATGATGTCGTGCCCTATGTGTCGCGCGCGCAGGGTGTTGCCGCGCGCCAGGCCGTGCGTGGTGACGACCCGATGGCCGGCGACTTCGTTGGTGGTGGTGATGATCATTGCTTCACCTCTCGATAGCGCTCGCCACGGTACTTCGTCAGCACCTCGCGGCCGATGGAAACGAGCAGCACGATAATTCCGCCGAGCATCGCACCGACACCCAGCCGGGCAACAATGGGCTCCTCGGGATTGAGGAAGAATTCGGTCAGCAGAGCCCAGGAGGCGTATCCGCCGAGCAGGATCAACCCTGCCGAGAACAGCAACCAGCCGGTGGAGCGCTCCAGGCGTCGATAGATATTCTGCCAGGCGTCATCGACATCGAGCACCGCGATCTCTTCGTTGAGCATTTCCTCGGTCACCTCTCCCAGCTTGCGAAACTCCTGCTCCTCGCGCCGGCATTCCACGCACACCGCGAGGTGGTCCTCAAGCTGTCGTACCTCATCGGGCTGCAACTCGTTGTCGAGATAGCCCATCAGCAGGATTCGGGCCTCTTCGCATCGCAGGGCCCGGCTGCTACCGACAACCGGTCGCCGCGTATCGTTACCGGCGCTCATGGTTACTCATCTCCGGCGGTTTTCGGTGATTTGTCTTCGAACTGAATCAAGGACGGGTCCAGTTTCTCGAGTGCTTTCTTCAGGCGCCCACGCGCACGATAGAGCCGTGACGCCACGGTGCCGCTGCCGATCCCCAGGGTCTCTGCCAGCTCGTCGTAGCTGTACCCCTCGATGTGCTTGAGAACAAGGATCTCGCGGTCGTCGTCGTCCAGCTCCGCCATCGCGCGGCGCACCAAATCCGCGGTCCGGCGGCGCTCCGGCGCCGGCGTCACGGTGGCTCCCAGCACCCAGTGCCCGGGTCGCTCCGCCGCCGCCCGAGAGCGGCGCGCTGCTCGCCGTTGGGTGCGCAGGTGCACCTTGTAGCGATTCAGCAAGATGCCGCGCATCCAGGGATAAAAGGGCCGCCCCGGCGTGAAGGTATCGATGGCACGGTAGGCGGCGATAAACGCCTCCTGCACCAGGTCGTACGCCTCCTCGGCGTCGCCGACCACGGCGCGCGCCACCCGCACCAGGCGGGCGAAGTAGGCATCGACCAGCGGCCGAAACGCTTCCTTGCGCCCCTGCTTGCAGAATTCCAGGGCCTGTTGCTCGGCAGCGAATTCCATCGGGCTCCAACCTGGTAGGACGGCGTCCGGCGCCGGATCGGTGGACGATTCCGCCGTCGTCGCTTCAGCGTCGGATTTGCTGTCCTTCATATGCCGAGCCCCGTGCTTTTCTGCGCTCTTCTTTTTTTGTTACCCGCCGAGTGCGTCCGCCAGCCATTCAATCGGATGGCGGCCGGTGCGCCCGGTGCCGTGCAACACCTGTTGCCGGCATGAGATTCCCGATACGACGATGCCCGCATCCGACGCTTCCCGCACCGCGGGAAAAAGGGCGCGCTCACCGATCGCCATGGACACGTCGTAGTGCTCCGCCTTGTAGCCGAACGACCCGGCCATCCCACAGCACCCGGCGTCGATGTGCTGGGCGTCGTATCCCGGCACCCAGCGCAGCAGATCGAGCGTCGGCGACACGCCGACGGCCGCTGTCTGGTGGCAATGACCATGGACCAAGAGCTTCCGGGGAATGGCATGAACGTCGAGCCCGAGGGGGGCGGCAGAGTCCGCCTCATGGGCGGCCCCCGCAGCCTCCAGCAGGAACTCCTCGATGAGGAACGAGTGGGAAGCGACGTTCTCGGCGTTGGCGTTGTCGGGCAACAGGTCCAGGTAGTCCTCTCGCAGCATGAGCAGACACGATGGCTCGCACCCCACGATAGGCACCCCCCGCTTGGCGAAGCCGGCGAGCCGCTCGATATTGATCTGGGCGTTCTGTCGGGCTTGGCCGGCAAGCCCATTGGACAGCATCGGGCGGCCACAGCAAACCTTGGGCGCCAGAATGACGTCGTAGCCGGCCGCCTCGAGTACGGCCACCGCCGCCTTTCCGACATCCGGGTAGTTGTGGTTCATGAACGTGTCGTGGAACAGCACCACTTCACCGCGGCGTGCGGCGCGGACACCGTTCCCTGAGGGCCGCGCGTTGAACCACGCCTCGAACGTCTCGTGCACGAAGGGAGGCACCGGCCGCCGACTGGAAATGCCCAGCGCCCGTTGGTTGAGCCAGCGCACCGGTCCCGCGTTGGCGATCCAGTTGGACAGCGGTGCAAAGCGTGAGCCGAGGCGACTGGTGCTGGCCACGTCGCCGAAGAACTTCGCCCGTCGTGGCGTTCCGTGCGCGTCGTAGTACTGCGCCAGAAACTCGTACTTGAGCTTGGCCATGTCGACGTTGCTGGGGCACTCGCTACGGCAAGCCTTGCACTCGAGGCACAGATCGAGCACCTCGTAGAGGCTGTGGCTGGCGAAGTCGCCCGATGCAACGGCGCCGGAGATGACGGCGCGCAGGGCGTTGGCGCGGCCCCGGGTGCAATCCTTCTCCTGCCGCGTCGCCTGGTACGACGGGCACATGGTGCCGGCGTCGAGCTTGCGGCAGAAGCCGTTGCCGTTGCACATCTCGATGTGCTGCGCCATGCCGCCCTCGCGCGAGAAGTCAAGGTAGCGCCCGGTGACGGTCGTCCTGTAATCGGCGCCGTAGCGCAGGTGGGTGTCGATCAGGTAGCCGCCCGGCTCGGGCGGGTCGGAGGCCCCCTCGAGCCTTTCCACCGATCGCCGGGTCGCCTCCTCCGCGCTGTACGGATCGCAGATGTTTCCGGGGTTGAGCCGTCCGTCGGGATCGAACGCCGTCTTGATGCTGCGCCACGCAGCGTAGATCTCGTCGCCGTAGAACCCGGGCAGGTATTCGGTGCGGGTGCGGCCGTCTCCGTGCTCTCCCGACAACGACCCGTCGAACTCGACCACGAGATCACGGATCGATTCGGCGATCGACCGGAGCTTGGCGATGTCGCCCGCGTCTTTGCAGTTGATCAGCGGGCGGAAGTGCAAGCAACCCACCGAGGCGTGGCCGTAGAAGCCGGCCCAAGTGTCGTGCTCTTCCACTACCCGCTGGAGGCGCTGCACGTACTCGGGCAACCGGTCCACGGGGACAGCGCTGTCCTCGACGAAGGCGATCGGCTTGGCGTCGCCCCTGACCGACATCAGCAAGCTGAGCCCGGACTTGCGCACCTCCCAAACGTCGCTTTGATCCTGCGGCGTGGTGGCGGCGTGGAAGCCGTACCCCAGGCCGGCGGACTCGAGCGTGCGTCGCATCTCGTCGACCTGCCCGGCGACCTCGCCCTCGTCGTCGCCACTGTACTCGGTGATCAGCACCGCGCCGGGCTCGCCGTGCACGAAACCGCACAGAAGCCCCAGCACCGGGTGGTTGCGCGCCTGCCGGATGAGCAGGTCGCCGAGAAGCTCGACGGCGCTCGGTGCGGTGGACACGATCAGGCGCGTCGCCTCCATGGCGGTTACCAGGTCATCGAACTGCGACACCAACAGGGCGCGGGCGGCGG
>PVBE011711067.1_pt1 | contig 11890 bp, 10 predicted proteins | sample 1631181 | NCBI WGS metagenome assembly PVBE01 (sample SAMN08397723, study PRJNA350692) | Marine metagenome, whole genome shotgun sequencing project. | isolation source: water | place: Pacific Ocean | collected 2012-04 | reverse complement strand
GACGCACATCGAACAACTATTAAAGCGTCATGCTGCATTGGTCCTATAGAAACTGAGGTGAAATTGGCACCCGCCCTCTCTCCCAAATCTATACAGTTCGTTTTTTTATTGATGTCACTTTGGGTTTTTTTTCATGTCACATTTCGGAACTCAGACTACCAAAGATTGGGGTCTGAAATTTCAGCCGCAAATTTTATTTTCATGTCACTTTTTCTGTGCATTTCAAACATGGCATATATGCAGAAAGACAAGTCCTGGAAAAGGTGCCAATCGACTCAGCTCGCCGAGCTGAGTCGATTGGAACCGTTTTCAGGACCTGGGGCGCAACTGTTGACTAGGGGGCATAGCACCCAGTGATGTCAGCAACCATTATTTTGTGACGTCACCGTCTTGAGCCCAAGTCACAAGCCGATCCGCGCTCCCTGCGGCCGACCTATGCGCCCTTAAGCCCCGTATCCTGGGCTGTTTTGCTGCTTTGTAGAGGTTTCTTGGGAACGCGCATAGCATTCCTCGCGTACCTGACGTCGGAAGACGGAGACCCTGTCCCCGCTCGCTCACCTGGAGGAGGTGTTACGCGCATGAAGTTTGAGATCTGCTGGAAGCGTGCTTCTGCTTTCCTTGCATCCGTGGTCTGTGCCATCTCTCCGGCACAGGGCGCAGGAGACCTGTACGTCGACCTGTCCAATCCTGCTTGCCCAGGAACAGGGACACCTGCAGATCCCTTTTGCACCATCCAAGGGGCGGTTCAAGCCTCTGGCCATGGCGACGTCATCCACGTCGCTCCGGGCACCTACAACGAGCACGTGCTCGTCGATGCTCTAGACATCTCAATCATCGCCACCTCAGGTCCCCTCTCGACCATCATCGACGCTGGCGGAGACGGGAGCGCGCTCCGCTTCCGAAACGGCAACGGGACCACATCGCTCGTTGAGGGCTTCACCCTCACCGGCGGGACTGGGACAGAGGAGCGCGGCGGCGGCGTCTACATTGACAGCGCCTCACCGACCCTGCGCAACTGCACCATCACCAACAACCACACCCTCGCTCGCGGTGGCGGCGTCTACGCGCGCAACCAATCCAACCTGATCCTCGACGGCTGCGAGCTCAGCATGAACTCGACCGAGATCGATGGCGGCGCCATCTTCCAATCGGGGGGCTCCCTCTCACTCTTCAACTGCAACGTCTTCTTCAACCACGCGAAGGACAACGGCGGTGGGATCTACATACGGAACAACGCGACGCTAACTCTTCAGACCAGCGAGGTCTCATGGAACAGCACGCTGGTACAAGATGGGGCAGGGATCTACTTGAACGAGACCGCGCTCCAGTCCTCCAAGTGCGAGATCCGCAGGAACTTCTCCGGACGTGACGGGAGCGGGCTCGTTATCCACAACGGGAGCTACGCAGAGATAACGGAGACCCGCATCAAGGGAAACCGTGCCTCCCAAGACGGCGGCGGGATCTACATCAACTCATCGGAGTTGACCCTCGAGAGGACGCACCTGATCCAGAACTCCTGCGGCAGAAACGGCGGCGGTATGACCGCCCTGAACAACTCTGAGATCTCCATCTACCAGGGCTTCTTCCGGCGCAACCACAGCAAGGGCTGCCACGGAGGTGGGATCTATATGGACTCGATCGACGCCATGCGGATCGACGCGTGCAAGTTCCTCACGAACAAGGCGCGCTATGACGGCGGCGGGATCTACGCAGTGAACTGCTCGGACTCGGTCTTCAAGAGGTGCGCGTTCGTGAAGAACTATGCGAACAACGGGTTTGGAGGAGCCTTTCACCTGATCTCCACCTCACCCGTCATCGATCACTGCTCATTCTCTTTGAATGGCAGCTACCTCGAGAGCTCAGCGATCTACGGCCGCAACCTCTCCATGCCCATCATCAAAGACAGCATCTTGTGGGGAGACCTCGGCGCAGAGCTGATCCTCGTGATCGGTAACAAGACGCCTGGGACCGGCAGCAACACGACGAGCGTCACCCACAGCAACATCGAGGGGGGCTGGCCCGGCGCGAACAACCACGACATGGACCCCTTGTTCGTCGCCCCTATCAACGGCGACCTGCATCTCCACCCCACCTCTCCGATGAGAGGGCTGGCCTCTGACGGCACCGACCTCGGGGCTTACCCGTTCAGCTCCTGAGCATAAGAGCGTCAGTTCCAGCTCGAGTCAGGCGGCTGGTGTGAGAGTCCATCCATCCCGTTGATCGAGCGGATCACAGCACGCCACGTGGACTCCTCCTGCTCACCAAACATGACCTCCGGGTCGAGGACGGCGGGGAGCCATGAGCCGTTCGCGAGCTCTTCGTCTAGCTGCCCATCACTCCACCCGGAGTAGCCGACGAACATGCGGACGGCCGCTGCCGCGCGCTCCTGGTCCTCGTGGAGCAGGCTCGCGAGCTCCTCGAAGTCTCCGCCCAAGTGAACCCCTTGAGCCAGCTCCTCGCCGCCGTGGATCTCCTCGGGGACCCTGTGGAGGAACTGCGCGTTGTCCATGCCGACGGGTCCCCCCAAATAGACGGGGTGCTCACAAGCGAAGAGGAGCGGGTGCTCTGGAAACAGCTGCCGCACGGCGATCCCCGCTGGTCGGTTGAAGACGAGCCCGAAGGCGCCCTCCTCGGTGTGCTCGCAGACCAGGATCGTAGAGTGAGAGAAGTTGGAGTCCGGGAGGTCAGGGGAGGCTGCGAGGACCGTCCCGGGCGCAGCGCGGAGCTCGCTCACGCCCCGCTCTCCATAGAGGGGAGCGCCCCCTCGTAGCCCAGACAGAGCCCCGTCATGATTCGCTCCGCTCAAGAGTGAAGACGCACTCGACATGCGGGGTGTGTGGGAAGAGGTCCACGGGCCGCGCACGGACCAGGTCGTAGCCGTGGTGTATGAGGCGCGCGAGGTCTCGCGCCGCCGTGTGCGCGTTGCAAGAGACATGCACGATCCGCGCTGGCCCGAGCTCGATGACGCGCTCGACCACCTTCTCATGCATCCCCGACCGCGGAGGGTCACAGACGAGGACGTCTGGGCGCTCCGTCACGCCAGCGATCGTCTCCGCGAGGTCACCCGCGACGAAGTCAGCGTTCGTGATCTGGTTTTGGAGCGCGTTCGCCTCGGCGTCAGCGACCGCCTCCGTCGACAGTTCGAAGCCCGTGACCCTATCGACCGACCTCGCCAACAGGAGAGAGATGCTCCCGGCGCCACAGTAGAGGTCATGGACGAGCCCAGCCCCTTGCGCACTCGCCTCTTCAAGCACCACCTCGAAGAGGCGCTCTGCTTGCAGCGTGTTTGTCTGAAAGAAGCTCTCGGGCGAGATGCGAAACTCAACGCCGAGGAGGCGCTCCGTGATCCAACCCGGCCCCTTGATGAGCTGGCGCTCTGCCGCGGTAGCGACGTCAGCCACTCCAGGGTTCACGCCGTGGACGAGCGTGGTGAGCTCTGGGTGGAGCTCGCTGAAGCGAGCCAAGAACTCATCCACGTCCTCTCCACCCCTCGACGTCACGACGTAAGCCAAGGTCTCATCGGTGTGGACCCCCCGCCGCAAGACGAGGTGACGCAGGCAGCCCTCATGCGTGTGCTGGTTCCAGGCGCTCAGCTCAAGCTCCTTCGCGAGCGCTCGCGCCGAGGTGACATACTCAATCCCCCCCTCGAAGAGGAGGTGACACTCGCCGATGTCGAGCACCCGGTCGAAGCGGCCCGGCGCGTGGAACCCGAGGGCGAAGTCACGCTCGACGCCCTCCGGTTCATCCTCCTCGACCCAACGGATGGCCCCGAAGCTGAGCTCCATCTTGTTGCGGTAGTTCCACGGCACCGGGCACCCGATGACGGGGTCGACCCCTGACAGCGGGACGAAGGCGTCCGCTAGCGCTTGGGAGATGTGACCGCCTAAGAGCTCAAGCTGCGCCTCGTAAGCCAGATCCTGGAAGCGGCAGCCGCCGCAGCTGTCGGCGTGGACGCAGCGAGCGTCCACGTGGTCTGGACCACGCTCAAGGAGCTCAAGCGGGACGCCCTGCAGCTCTGCCCGCCGCCGCTTGGTGACGCGCGCCCGCACGCGATCCCCAGGGATGCCACGCGTGAGCGCGATAGGGTGCCCCTCCGTCTCGCCTAAGGCCCGGCCGCGACGGTCGATCGTTTCGACCGCCACCTCGACCTCTTCGCCCTTCTTGGGCCTCCTCGCCACGGTGTCCATGGGAAGAGCCTAGCACCGAGAGAACTTCACTGCGGTTTCCCTACCGATGACATATTTGGATCCGTACGTTTCCGACAATGTCCTCCCCCGCCACAGGTGCCTCTCCTGGACGCGCTGCGCCGCTCTTTGCGGCAGCGCTCCTCCCCCTCGCCTTCCTCGCGTGGCGCCTGCGCTTCTTCGTCGACGACGCCTTCATCGCCTTCCGCTACGCCGAGAACTGGGCCAACGGCCTCGGGCCGGTCTACCACGCGGGCGAGCTCGTGGAGGGGTTCAGTGACCTCGCCTGGGTCTTCCTCCTGAGCCTCGCAGCCCGCCTCGGCGCGCCGCTCGACACGAGCGCACACCTCCTCTCAGCCTGCTGCACCCTCGCGACGATCGCGCTCGCTGCTGACGTCCTCGCGAGGCTCCCCATCTCGAAGGTCGCGCGCTACGGCGGCGCCCTCACCATCGGCTTCTCTGCGGACCTCGCGGCCTGGACCACCGGCGGCTTGGAGACCGCCCTCTTCACCCTCGCGCTCTTCGGGCTGTGGCGAGAGCTCACTAGAGAGGGAGGCGGAGCTTTCCTGGCGACCCTCTTCGGCGCGCTCCTCGTGACCGCTCGGGTCGAAGGGGTCCTGTGGCTCTTCGGTGTCTTTGCCGCTGTCACGATCTCTGACCGCGCACGTTGGAGAGACTCCCTCCGCCTCATCGTGCCTGGCTTGGTCGCCTTCCTCTTCGTCGAGGCGTGGCGCCTCTACACCTTTGGTGAGTGGCTCCCCAACACCGTGCACGCCAAGGCGGGGCTAGACAGTGAGACCTTGGGCCGGGGCCTCAGATACGTCGCGAGCTGGCTCGTGGTCTCCATCATCCCCCTCATCGCGACCGCGCTCTCTCTGCGGGCCTTGCGATCTCCAGCGGCGAAGCTCGCGCTCTCTGCAGGCATCCTCGTTGACGGCGGGGTGTTGTTCGCCCTCCTCTCAGGAGGTGACTGGATGCCGTTCTTCCGCTTCCTCGCCCCCACTGTCCCATTCCTCGCCGTCCTCATCGCTGCAGGACTCCACGGCAAGGAGGGGAAGGCCGACTGGCGCTGGGGCCTCCCCCTGCTCGGCTGCTTGAGCGCCTTTGGACTGCATCTGCTCCCTCTGAGAGCGCGCGTCGCCCTCGACTTCCGCGGCTTTCGAGATGGCTACGAGACTGAGCTCGGCCGCCTGGAGAAGGCGCGCCGCAACATCCCGACCTGGCGTTGGATCGGGCGCGCGCTGAAGGAGCACGCGCGAGAGGGAGACAGCATCGTCCTCGGCGCCATCGGCGCGATCGGTTACGAGTCAGGGATTCGTATCCACGACCGCAACGGACTCATCGACCCTGCGGTGACCCGGATCGCCGAGCGCGTCCGTGGACGCAGCGCAGGCCATGAGCGGCGCGTCTCCAGACAGCGCTTCCTCAGACCACCCCTCAACCGTGAGCCGACATGGTTCGGCGTACGAGCGGTGAAGCGCCACTTGAGCTCCCCAGATGAGTTCGCCGCCCGCGAGGCCGCGTCGCTGGTGATGCGAAACGTGATCGCATCAGATGCGCGAGACGACGCTCTGAGGGACTCTTGCATCGCAGAGGTCGCGCCGCTCGGCGACTCCGACAGCCTGCTCTTGCTGCGCTACACGAAAGACACGGCCGCGGCGCGCGCCTACTGGGAGCGAGCGCTCCGGGACGACCCCTAAGCCTTCACGGGCTGCGCTGCTGAGTGCAGCGCTCGCTGGCTGCGCCACAGCCAGAGGTTCTGCGCGAAGGCGCCGAACGTGATGGAGAGCAAGGTCGCTTGGACACCAGGCAGCGCGCCAGTCCACACGCCGAGGGAGATGCAGCCCGTCGTCACGACGAGGAAGACGGCGACCGACGCTGTCACCGCGGTCGTCCTGTGAGCGTTCACGAGGTAGCCCGTGTGGAGGCTCTGGTAAACGGTCAAGGCGGGCAAGAGGATCCCGAACGGGATCGCGAGCCGCGCGACCTCCAAGAGCTCAGGCTTGAGGCCTGACACGCCCTCGAACCACAGCACAGAGAGCGGAGTCAGGGACACGAGCGCGAGGAAGGCGCTCGTCCCGATCGCGAGCCGGAGCGCAAAGCTGCCCAGCGCCCGCCTCGCGTCCAACCTGTCCGAGAGGCTGATGACCACCTCGTTGAAGCCGATGCCGATCGAGCGTGACATGAAGATCAGACCGCTCGTCGGCGACCAGGTGGCGAGGTTCTCCAGCGCTGAGGGCATGCGCGCGATGCCGATCGAGCTGATCGGCTGCACCATGATGTTGAGCAGCGGCGTCAGCGCGAGGGGGATGTAAAAGACCAGGAGGCGCGAGAGGGTCAGGGGCTTGGCAGGGGGCGCCTCTCTGAGCGGTCCTCGGACGACAGCGCGCGCGAACCAGCGCGCAGAGATCATCTCAGCTGTGACCCCGACGGTGAGAGCTATCCCCGCGACTACGATCCCGGGGAGGCCGCCGTGGGCGACGCCGGCGTAGAGCACGGAGCACGTAGCGATGAGGCGCACGATGGTCCCGATCGCGACCGCTCCTGAGCGCCCGAAGCGGATCAGGAGCCCTTGATGGAAGCGCCGGTCTGCGATGGCCCAGGTCCAGAGCGACATCAACTGCAGGCCCAAGCGGCCGGGCTCGATCATCGCTGGGTCGGGAGGGTTGATGATCGGGATCACGACGAGGTCGTAGATCGGTGTGAAGGCCACGAGCGCGTGGACGCAGCAGAGGCCGATCCCGGCGAAGGTCGTGAAGCGCCTGAGACGCCGGAAAGACTCGCTGTCCGCTGAGAGCGCGGTCGAAGCCGCGAGCATCATGATGATCGGCGCTTCGATCAAAAGGGAGATCGGGAAGACGATCCCGCCGAAGGCTGCGAGGTGGTACTTGGCGTCGGTCAGGCGCGCGATCGCTGCGCTCACCAGCGACATCTCCATCCCCATCAACAGCCAGCTGGCGGCCAGGGGCCACCAGACGGTGAAGACCTGTCGGATGGTGAGGGGGTCGTCGCTCGTGGTGCTCATGCTCCCCGGCGTTGTAACGCAGGGAGGCCCGTTGGGGCCCTGGGATCCCCGGTTTCTCGTCCGCTATTTGCGGACCCGTTCGATCGGGGAGACAGAGCCCGCGTCTGGATTGGGATCGAAGCCACCGTCGTTCTTGGGCATGGAGACGCCTGCCCTGTCGAGGGCTGTGTAGGCGGCCAAGCAGACCACGTTCGCGAGGTTGAGGCTCCTCACGGAGCGCTCAATCGGGATGTAGATTCGACCGGCTTCGTGCTCCTCCAAGAGCTCAGGCGGCAGCCCGGAGGTCTCGCTCCCAAAGACCAAGACGTCATCGGGAGCGAAGGCTGCCTCGAAGAGCGAGGAGCCACCGCGGGCGGAGAAGGGCCGCAGCCGCTCGGAGATAGGTCGTGGCGAGCCCTCGGAGAGGGCGGTGAGGGCAGCCCGCCAGTCCTCGTGGACGAAGAGCTCTACGTTCGGCCAGTAGTCGAGGCCGGCGCGCTTGAGGTAGCGATCTTCGAGGGTGAAGCCGAGGGGTTCGACGAGGTGCAGCGGCAGCCCGAGCGCTGCGCCGAGCCGCGCTGCGCACCCGGTGTTGTGCGGGATCTCAGGGTGAACGAGGACGAGCTCCATAGCTTCACTTGATGAGCGGGCCCTCTGACGCAGCCTCTTGGAACGGGAGCGCGCCGGCGCCTTCAAGGCCTAAGCGCTCATTGATCGCGCGCAGGTGATGATCGACCCCGACCTCGAAGCCAGGCTTGAAGCCGGGGACTGTGACGACCTGGGCGAGCACCCCTCCCACGGCGCGGTGGATCACGCCTCGCGGGATGTAGATGAGATCACCCGCCTCCGGCGTGAGCGCGTGAACCAACGCCCCGGCCTCTTCCAAGTCGATCTCTTCGGGGACCTCGATCTTGTCGCGCTCGAGGCTGGTGTAGATACATCCGCCCTCTTCGACCTCCTGCACGACGTACAGCTCATCGAAGCCGCCCTCAGGCGGGTGGTAGTGACTGAAGGAGTTCCACATGCGCACGCGGTGCGCGTTGAGTCCGTCGAAAGTGTAGGGGCCGTTGTCGGCGAGCCAGGTGACGAGGATGCGTCGGTAGGCGCGCTCCTCCTCGGCGCAGCCGCCGGGCGTGTCCGTGATCTTCGGGTCGTGATCCGGGCGTATGAAGGTCGGCAGGTCAGCCGGGAGCTCGCCCGGCACCCCGAAGCAGACGAAGGAGCAGGGCGCATCGAGCGAGAGCGTCGCCCCGCTGCGCAGCCACACGAGGTCTCCCACGCTGAGCGGAGAGCTTGTCGCCACCTCGCCGCCCGCACAGGCCTCGGCCTGGGCGGAGCCGCTGGTGACGAAGAGCGCGCGAGACACATCCACAGCCTCTAAGGAGTTGAGAGCTACATGGCTCTCGACAGCGTAGCCAGCGTTGCTGGAGGCGAATGAGCCTGCGAGCTCGCTGATCCCCTCTGGATCACCTCCCTCTCGTCCGAGGTGGGCGATCTTGATCGTGGCTCTTCCTGAGTTCGTCATAATCAACAGACCCGGCTCAAGTCATTTGACGACTGGATAGCAGGCCGGACCCCAGTCTGTCTCGAGGCCGTTCTCGATGACGACCCGGAGCATGACAGGAGCCAGAGTTCTTAAGGCGCCCAAGCACCCACGCACAGTGTCACGGTTGAGCGAGCTCTTCCTCGTCGCCGCGCCGTGGATCAGCTGGCAGCGGAGGTAGTAGATGTTGCGCAAGAGCTTGTCGAGGATGAGCCTGTGGCGCTCCTCTATGAACCATGTGTTCGCCTGACGACCGAGAGAGGTGCGCCTACCCGCTGCCTCGATGGTCGGTGAGTTCCAGAACTGCTTGGCGAGGAACTGATTGTTGAAGACCTCTAAGACCAACTCCTTGTGCTCGCTCGTGAACTTCGAGAGGTAGCTCTGTTGATCTATGTCGAAGAGGGTGTCGAGAAAGCTCTCCAGGCTCTGGATGTCTGGTGCAGGCTCTCTCCTCTCTGGGAGCCAGCAGCCGTAGAGGCTGTTGAGGGCCGTCCAAGTGAAGATCAGCTGATCATCCTCCGAGGCTGTCCCGTCTTGTGATCGAAGCTCTTCAGCTCGAGCGAGCCAGCTCAACGAGCGATGAACCCTCAGTCGGATGTCGCCTGGCCGATCATCTTGCGGGAGACCGCGCAGTCGCTGCTCCCACATCGCGCGCAAGATCTCTGATGCGGTGCGGGGAGTCTCGGCTGTGTGGGGATGTGTCATGAGGAGATCCTCTCCAAACATGATAAGCGCACACGCCCGATGACGCCTCTGATCGGCTCGGGTTGAGGTCTACGAGGACCGCCCAAGTCACGCCAAGCCGGATCAGTGGCAGGGGGCAGGCAAGAAAGTAGACTATGGCTCGCGTCGCGCGCTGTGACGCGATCCACCGCAGATCCCTAACCGTCCGGAACCATGACCGAACTCCGCCGTCGTGACCTCCTCAAGGGCGCCGCCGCAGGCGGCCTCGCCGCACAGCTCACCTCTTGCCAGACCATCCCGGTGACCCCGCCGAGGGCCGCCACCGACGAGGTCCGTGTCGCCGTCGTCGGCCTCAACGGCCGCGGTAACAGCCACGCCTCCGAGCTGCGTCGACTGCCCAACGTAAAGCTCGTCGCCCTCTGCGACGTGGACGAGAAGGTGCTCGAGCGGCGCAAGGGAGAGTACGAGGCCAAGGGCGACACGATCGAGACCTACACCGACATGCGCGACCTCCTCATGCGCGAGGACATCGACGCCGTCTCGATCGCTACGCCGAACCATTGGCACTCCCTCCAAGGGATCTGGGCATGCCAAGCCGGCAAGGACGTCTACGTCGAGAAGCCCGTCTCCCACAACATATGGGAGGGCCGCCAGCTCGTGCGGGCCGCGCGCAAGTACAACCGCATCTGCCAAGCAGGCACGCAGTCTCGCTCACACCCCGCGACCCGTGAGGCCGTCAACTGGATCCACTCTGGGAACCTCGGCAAGGTGCTCGCGGTGCACGGCACCTGCTACAAGCCTCGCAAGAGCATCGGCAATGTCGACGGCCCGACGGGGATCCCGTCTAGCATCGACTACGAGATGTGGACCGGCCCCGCGCCGCTCAAGCCCTTGATGCGCAAGCGCCTCCACTACGACTGGCACTGGGTCTCAGACACCGGTAACGGTGACGTCGGCAACCAAGGCGTCCACCAGATGGACGTGGCGCGCTGGGTCGTCGGGGCTGACGCCCTCCCCGGAGGCGTCGTCTCCGTGGGCGGCCGCGTCGGCTACTCAGACGACGGCGACACCCCCAACTCCCAGGTCGTGATGCTCGACTTCGACGGCGTCCCCCTCCTCTTCGAGGTCCGCGGCCTGCCGAAGGACAAGGCCTCTCAGTCCAACTGGAACGGCGGGACCATGGACAAGTACATGGGGACGCGGATCGGCGTAGTCGCCCACTGCGAGGGCGGCTGGATCCGCTTCGACGGGACCGGCGGACCGATCCACGCGTACGACAACGACGACAAAGAGATCAAGCACTTCAAAGGAGGCGGGGTCTCCCACTTCCAGAACTTCATCGACTGCGTCCGCAGCCGCAAAGTCTCAGACCTCAACGGAGAGATCATCGAGGGGCACCTCTCGAGCGCCTGCTGCCACATGGGCGTCGTGTCTCACACCCTCGGTGAAGCGGCCAGCATGGACGAGATCAGCGCCGCGATCGCTGATGACCACCCGCACTTCGCGGAGTCTGTGGAGCGCATGCTCAGCCACCTCACGGCCAACGAGGTGGACGTCAAAGAGACGCCGCTCACCCTCGGGCGTCGGCTGGAGCTCGACCCCAGCACAGAGTCCTTCATCGGTGATGAAGAGGCGATCGCGCTCGTCGACCGTGAGTACCGCCGCCCCTACAAGGTCCCGACCTACGTCTGATGCCGCGCCACCTCTGGGCCCTCGCGCTCTCGCTCACAGCCTGCTCCAGCACGGAGGAGGCGCCCGAGACGCGCAGCGCTGTCTGGCCCTTGGTGTACTCGCAGGACTTCTCGAAGGGTGAGTCTCTTGAGGAGCTCTCCTTCAGTGACCACCGCGCCTGGCGCTGGGCGCCCCCCACCAAGGGGGTGCCGGGGTCTCTCGAGCTCGCCGGAGAGAGCTTCTATAGGCCGAAGCTTCGGTCGCCCTATTGCATCGCGCTCTTGCACGGACGCGTCTACCAGAGCTTCGTCCTCGAGGCCGACCTCATGCAGACCGGTGAGGAGTACGGTCACCGCGACCTGTGCCTCTTCTTCGGGTTCCAGAACCCGGAGAAGTTCCACTACGTGCACATGGCCTCAACGCCCGATGACCACGCCCACAACATCTTCATCGTAGACGAGGCGCCCAGGATCAAGACCTCCCCCGTCAGCGCTCAAGGGGTCGACTGGGGCACCGGTGTCTGGCACAAGGTGCGAGTTGAGCGCGACGTCGAGGCCGGGACAACGAAGGTCTACTTCGACGACATGGAGATCCCCGTGCTCTCAGCCAAGAACGACACCCTCAACTGGGGTCTCATCGGCTTCGGCTCCTTCGATGACACGGGCCGCTTTGCAAACGTGAAGATCTGGGCCCCTGAGGACGTCGCGCCCTTCCCCGGCGCGCGCGAACCGTTCCGTCGGCCTGATAAGTTCCGACCCATCTAGGTTGGCTTACACCTCGCGAGCTCTCTTTGGGTCTGCAGGG
>PVBE010580667.1_pt1 | contig 11890 bp, 12 predicted proteins | sample 1631181 | NCBI WGS metagenome assembly PVBE01 (sample SAMN08397723, study PRJNA350692) | Marine metagenome, whole genome shotgun sequencing project. | isolation source: water | place: Pacific Ocean | collected 2012-04 | reverse complement strand
CCCCCGGCCAGGGCCTCGATGCAGCCGATCTCGCCGCAGCCGCACTCCGCCACGACACCGGCCACCTTCATGTGGCCGATCTCCCCGGCGTTGCCTCCGGCCCCGGTGATCAGGCGCCCGCCCGCCACGATCGCGCCACCCACTCCGGTGCCGACGAAACAGGCCACGGCGTCGGCTGCCCCGCGTGCGGCGCCGAGCCCGATCTCGCCGAGCAGGATCGCGTTGACGTCGTTGATCAGGGCGACCTCGCTCGCGGACCGACCCAGCCCGGCGGAGACCTCGGCGCGCACCCGAACGTTGCGCCAGCCGATGTTCGGCGCGTTGACGACGACCGCACCGTCAGCGCTCATCTGCGCGGCGAGGCCGACACCGATCACGGGGCGTGAACCCATCGGAAGATCGTCGGAGACCCCGGCTTCCACCTGACGGATCGCGTCGGTCAGCGCATCGACCGGTGGAGTGCCCCGGCCGTCGTGCCACGCGATCTTCGTCGCCGGTCCGACCTGCCACTCCCCGGTGGCGTCGCGCCAGACGGCGCAACCCCGCACGTGCGTGCCGCCGACGTCGACCCCGATCGCGCTGCCCTCTCCCGAGCTTTCGCCAACGTACGCGTCCAGCGTCGTCACCGCGCCGACTCCTCGCGGATCAGGGTCTCGAGCATGGCGCGGATCTCGTCTCGTCTCGCCTCGGTCGCCGCCTCGGCCCGCATCACCAACACCGGCTGCGTGTTCGACGCCCGCACGAGCCCCCAGCCGTCGGCGAACTCGACGCGCGCACCGTCGATATCGAACACGTCGTGGTCTTGCTTCAGGCGGGCGACGATCCGAGCGACGACATCGAACTTCACCTCGTCGGGGCAGTCGACCCGGATCTCCGGCGTTACGAATGTCTCGGGAACGTCGGCCAGCATCTCGCCCAGACCGCGGGGGTCGGATGACAGGATCTCCAGCAGGCGGGCGCCCGAGTAGAGTGCGTCGTCGAAGCCGAAGAAGCGGTGCTTGAAGAAGATGTGACCGCTCATCTCGCCACCGAGCGCTGCCCCGGTCTCCCGCATCTTGGCCTTGATGGGGCTGTGCCCGGTGCGCCACATGATGCCGTCTCCACCGTGGGCGGCGATGTCGTCGTAGAGGGTCTTCGAGCACTTCACCTCGCTGACGATCGTCGCGCCGGGGATCTGCTCGAGGACCGCGCGGCTGAAGACGATCATCAGGCGGTCACCCCACTGCACGTTGCCGTCGCCGTCGACGACGCCGATGCGGTCACCGTCTCCATCGAAGCCGATCGCGAGGTCGGCGCCGGTCTCCATGACGTGGTCGCGCATGATCGCGACCGTCTCGACCGTGGTCGGGTCGGGGTGGTGGTTCGGGAACGTCCCGTCGGGCTCGATGAAGCGGCCGATCACCTCGACGCCCAGTGCTTCGTAGAGGCGGGTCGCCACCGGCCCCCCGACTCCGTTGCCACCGTCGACGACGACCCGAAGCCGCCGATCACCCATATGGATGTTCTCGATGACCCAGGCCACGTAATCGTCGTCGATCGGCGACGAGACCGCGCGTCCTGTGCCGGTCTCGAAGTCCCGGGCCTCGATCATCGCGCGCACGTCCAGTATCTCGTCCCCATGGAGCGTGTCCTTGCCGACCATCGACTTGAACCCGTTGAACTCCGGAGGGTTGTGCGAGCCGGTGATCTGGATACCGCCGCCGTAGCCCCGATGGTGGACGCCGAAGTAGAGCAGCGGAGTCGGCACGACGCCGAGGTCGTGGACCTCGAGACCCGTGGCCACCAGGCCGCGCACCAGATCGTCGCGGATGCGGGGCCCGGACAGGCGGCAATCGCGGCCGACGGCGAAGGTCGTAGCGCCGCGTCGCCGGGCGAGGGTGCCGATCGCGCGACCGATTCCCTCGACCACTTCGGGCACCAGGTCGATCTCGGCGACGCCGCGGATGTCGTATGCGCGGAAGATCAACGGGTTCATCGTTCCTCTCAGACGTGGGTTCTGGACCGCGAGGTCACACGATCGTGCTGTTGCGCCCCTTGAGACGGTCGACGATCTCACGCACTTCCTGCACCCGCTCCCGCGGAGCGACGAGGAGGGCGTCTTCGGTGTCGACGACGACGAGTCGCTCGAGCCCGACGGCCGCGAGCACGCGATGGTCGTGGCCGACCAGCACCGAGTCGTGGCAATCGACCGCGACGACATCGCCGATGCAGACGTTTCCTTCGGCGTCGGTCTCCGACACCGACGGGAGGGCGTCCCAGTGGCCGACGTCGCTCCACCCGAATCGGGCGGGAACGACCTGTACGTTGCGCGCCCCTTCCATGACGCCGTAGTCGATGGACACCGGGGCGATTCGGAGGAAGACGTCGCTCAACGCCGCCTCGTCTCCGGAAGCCACTGCGGGTGCCAGGTCTTCGAGCTGGGTGCCGAGCTCGGGGAGTTGTCGCCGGATCTCTTCGAGGATGGTGTCGATCCGGAAGCAGAACATCCCCGAGTTCCACAGGTAGTTGCCGTTCGTCACGTAGCGCAGCGCCGTATCGCGGTCTGGCTTCTCGACGAATGCGTCGGCAGCGAGGATCCCGGGGCCGATGTCGTCACCGGTCCGGATGTACCCGTAGCCGGTCTCCGGCACCGTGGGCTCGATCCCGATGGTCACGATGGCGCCGCCGACGGCCTGCTCAGCGGCTGAGGTCACCGATCGACGAAAGCGCTCGACATCGCGGATGAAGTGGTCGGCGGGGAAGACGGCGAGCACCTCGTCGTCGCGGCCGAGTCGATCGCGGATCGTCACCGCGGCGAGGCCGATGCACGGGGCCGTGTTCCGCGGCATCGGCTCGGTCAACACGTTCTCTGGCGGGATCCCCGGGACGGCCTCGCGGATCGCTTCAGCGAGCGTACACGACGTGACGATCAGGATGTTCTCCGGTGGCACGATCCCGTCGAAACGGCGGACGGTCTGCGTCACCATCGGATCGTCGCCGAACAGACTCAGAAGCTGCTTGGGTCGGTGGCGGCGGCTGAGCGGCCAGAAGCGCGTGCCGGCGCCGCCGGCCATGATCACGACGTGCATGGAACGCTCCGGGCAACGAATTCGCCGAGATTGCTAGCACACGACGGCAGGCGAGGCTACGCCCGGAAGTCCCCGGTGCACCGACTCGCCGGCCCGTCGAATCCGTCAGAGCCTAGGAGGCCAGGATGATGGCTGCGGCTCCCATCGCCCAGCAGTACCAGGCGAAGCGGTGCAGACGCGCTCGTCGGACGATCCGCAGGAGTACGATCAGCGCGAAGATCCCCACTACGGCCGCCGTGATCGCGCCGACGGCATAGGGGATCGCCGCCCCCTCCGCTTGCATCGCCGCGGGATCGAACTCCAGGACGACGGCCCCGAGGATCGCCGGGATCGACAGCAGGAACGAGAACTCGGCCGCGCGCATGCGCTCGGCGCCCAACCATAGCGCGGTGACGATCGTGATGCCGCTGCGAGAGATGCCCGGCAACACCGCGATGCCCTGCGCGATCCCGATCAGCAATGCCTCGCGCGGCCCGATGCCGCCGATGGAATAGGGGCGTTCCACGTCCGGATCCCGTCGATCGGCTCCGCGGGAGACCCAGAGGATCACACCGTTGAGCAGCAGCAGCCCGCCCACGACCCGCGAACCGATGGCGTCGGAGTCGAGGACCCCGGACATGAGGATGCCGATCACACCCGTCGGGATCGTCGCGAGGATCACGAGCGCCGCGTAGCGCAGTCCCTCGTGGCGGGCGAGCGCGGCCCTCGGATCGACCAGGGCCGGAATTCCGCGGAAGAGGTCGGCGACCAACGCCCGAATGCGGGCGTTGTATACGGCGCAGACCGCGACCAGCGTGCCGGCGTGAACCAGGATGTCGAAGAGAAGATCGTCGCCTGACTCGAACCCGAAAAAGTCGTGCGCGAGCCGGAGGTGGCCTGACGAGCTGACAGGAAGGAACTCCGTCAGCGCCTGCAAGACCCCCAGCAGGGCGGCTCCGTCGAGGGTCACGGGAGCGCCTCGTCCCCCGTGGGCAGACGGATCCACGCGGCGATCGCGGAGCGCTCGGCCTCCCAGTCGTCCGAGAGCCGAAGGGTCAGGAACCGCCCGTAGAGCGCGGTCCAGGTCCGATCGAGCTCCTCGATGAGGTACATGCGCTCGAGGAAGGGCTCGTCGTCTTCGCGGCTGAGCACGGTGGGCGTCTTGATCCCGGCGAAGCGGAAGGTCTCCGTGTCGACGCCGAAGACCCACTCCCGCTCGCCGATCGCCAGGCGAAGCCGCGCCTTGCCGACGCGTTTGCCGAGCTGCAACGCCTTGTGCGCCTCCGGCGATTGCGACGGCGCACCGCCACGGAGCGCACTGACCTCGGCCTCGGCGAGCTGGCCCAGCAGCTCGAGTCGGTCGTCGAAGTGCAACTCGACCCGTTCGTCGACGAGGGGATGCACACCGTCGTCGATGTCGTCCCGGTACCAGAGCCAGAGCAGGAACTCCTGGCCGAGAAATCGCTTGCTGCTCTCGAGATCGGCGTAGTCCATTCGGCTCACTCGAACGACGTGAATCGGCTCGGATCGAGGTCGGCCAGGCGTCCGACCTGGTCTCCATCGAGCCCGGCGACCAGGGCTGTGGCGTAGGGGCTGAGCGGGCGCAGCGGCATGCCGAACGTCGACTCGAACAGGCTCTCGAAGAGTTCCGTCGCCCGCTTCGCGTGGCTCCAGAAGCGCACCTGACCGGTCCCGAGGTCCCAGACCATGTCGATGACGGTCGCCGTGGGCAGGGCTCGCCGACGCAGCGTGCGGGTGATCTCTTCGCGGAGCGCTGCCTTCTCGGACCGGAAGAGCTTCTTCTTGTCGAACTCCTTCATGTACGTCCGCGTCCGCTCTTCGATCCGGGCGCGGAGCAGGGCGCCCGGCAACGACCATCGGTCGATGCGGAGCCCAAGCCCGATGTAGTCGTCGAAGAAGACGGAGTCTTTCCTGAAGTCGGTGCTCAGCAGGTCGTCGAGCACGGTCCAGCCGTGCGTGCTGTCCTCCTCCGACTCGGGCGTGAGGTCGGCGAAGCGGAACTCCTCGACCCGGCCGAGCAGCTCTTCGGCCGCCGCCTCGGGACGCCCCCCTTCGACGAGGTAGCGCGTGTACGATATCGAACCGGTTCTTGCGCCCAATGCGGTCTCCGATGTGGCCGTGTTCGGCGGGCTCGGCACGTCGCGTCGCCGCAACGGGACCTGCCCGGAGGCCAGACCATCTAGCAGGCTGGACCCCGCCGTAGAAGGCCGTTGCACCGCGGCGCTCGGATCGAGCCAACGGGGTTGCCCTCGCACGGTCCGGGTGAGACCATCGGACTCCCTGATGAACCTCTTTGGACGTGCTGTGATGGGAAGGAATCGGGTGCCGTTGGCGGCGGTCGTAGTGTGCGCTTGTCTCGTGGCTTGCGGCGGGGCCGAAGACGCCGGTTTCGGCTTCGGCGTGCTCCTGCTCCGCACGACCCTCTTGCTCGTACTCGTCGGCGGGCTCGCCGTCGTGACCTTGCGGCTGGCGGCGAAGCACGGAATCGGACGGCGGCAGGGCAGCGGTCGCCTCGAGGTGCTCGAGGAGCTCCCGATCTCGGCGCGGGAGTCGATACTGGCGGTGCGGGCGCTCGACCGGGTGTTGGTCGTCTCGCGGTCGCCGTCGGGCATGCGGACGCTCGCGGATTACGACGCAGCCGAGTGGTCCCGAGCGTCGTTCGCCCAGGTTCTCGCCCGCACCGATGCGGACGGCGTCGCCAGCCCGGGCTCGACCGGGGACGGCGGTGAGAGCGAGACGGAGATGGTCGCATGAGCGCCCGCTTGCCCGCGACCATACGTCACCTGGCGATGGCCGGCGCGGCGGCGGTCGCCACGGTCGCGCCCGCGACCGCGCTGGGCCAGACCCTGGACACCGGGCCGAGCCCACTGCTCACGGCCCTCGGTCTCTCGGCGTTGGCCCTCGTGCCCTTCGCGCTCGTCGTGACCACGTCGTTCGCCAAGATCGCGGTCGTCCTCTCGATTCTCCGGAGCGCCCTCGGGACACAGAACGTGCCCCCGAACCTCGTTCTCGCGGCCCTGGCGGTCATCTTATCGGGATTCGTGATGGCGCCGGTGGCCGCCGAGATGAGCGAGGCTGCCGCCCCCTGGACCGAGCGCCCCGCCGAGGATCTCCGGGATCTCGACCTCCTCGGTGACGCAGCCGCGGAGGTCGCCGAACCCCTGCGTCGATTCCTCGCCGCCAACGCCGGCGACGCGGAGATCGCGCTCTTCGCTTCTCTGCGAGGGGTGCCGGCGCCGGACGATCGGCTCGCGGTCCCGCTCTCGGTGGCGGTGCCAGCCTTCACCATCACGGAGCTCGCCGAGGCCTTCCAGATCGGTTTCCTGCTCTTCCTCCCCTTTCTGCTCCTCGACCTGCTCGTCGGCAGCGTGTTGCTCAGCCTGGGCATGCACATGCTGACGCCGACCACGGTCTCCATGCCGTTCAAGCTGCTGCTCTTCGTGCTCGTGAACGGGTGGATGCTGCTGACCGAGAGTCTCGTGGTCGCCTACGCCTACCCGGGAGCGGGCTGATGGGTCCGGACGCGATCCTGACCGTCGCGCGCGAGGGGCTGTACCTGTTGGTGCTCCTGGTCGCTCCGCCGGTGGGTGCAGCCGTCGTCGCCGGGCTCGCGGTGTCCGTGGTTCAGGCGGCGACGCAGGTGCAGGAGCAGACGGTCGGCTTCGCCGTTCGGGGCGCGGCCGTGGTCGTCGCGCTGCTGGCTGCCGCTCCTTGGATCGGGGATCAGCTGGTCGACTTCACGACAGTCGTTCTGGCGATGATTCGGGACGTCGGCCGATGACTGGGTGGCAGGAGCTGATCGCACTGGCTGCCGGGCAGGGACTCTGGACGGTGCTCCTGCTCCTCGCCCGGATCGCCCCGGCCGTCTTGCTCCTGCCGGTGTTCGGAGGGTTGCGGGCGAGCCCGACCGTCAGGCTGGCCGTGGCCGGATGTCTCGTGTTCGCGTGTTGGCCCGACTCGATGGTCCGCGCGCCCGACGACCCCCTTGCGACGTGGGTGCTCACGGCGTCCCAGCTCACCGTGGGTCTCACGACGGCGATCGCGGTTCTGCTCCTCTTCGAGGCTGTGCGGATCACCGGCGCGCTGTCCGACCTGGCCCTCGGACGCGGGAGCATGGGCGGGGTCGACCCGCTCGGCGCGGGAGCGCAAGGGCCGTTGGCGACGCTGCACACCCTGCTCTTCGTCGCCCTCTTCGCCGCATCGGGCGCCCACGTGCTGCTCATTCGCGCGATCGCGAGCGGCCTGGAGACCTTCCCGCTCGACCGGGCGATCGACGTCGGCGCGTTCCAGGCCCTGGTCAGCAGCGTCGTCGCGTTGTCGGCCGCGGCCATCTACGCCGGCATCGCCTTCGCACTCCCGGCCCTTGCCGTCGCCGTGATCGTCGACCTCTCGCTCGGCTGGCTCAGCCGCACTCTGCCCGGATTGCCGGCTCTCTTCCTGGCGATGCCGCTGCGCATGGTGCTCGGCTGGATCGTCGTCGCCGCCGTGCTTGCGTCTGCCCTGCCCATGCTCCTCGACGCCACGCTCGAGGCCGTCACCGTCGGGCTGCCGTGAGCGGCGCCAAGACCGAGGACCCGACGCCGCAACGTCTGCGCGAGCTCCGACGCAAGGGCGAGGTGCCGACGAGCCGCGAGCTGACCCGCTCGGCAGCTCTGCTCGGCGGCCTGGCCGGTCTGTGTGCGATCGCGCCGGGCGCCGTTCGCGAGCTGGCCGCGCTGTCGACCGACGCCCTGGGGGGGCGCTTCGCGGACCCGGTCGTCGGGCTGTCGACAGCGGTCGCATGGTTGATCGCGACTGCGCTGCCGATCGCCGCCGCCGCTGCCGTGATGGCGATGGGCGCCGGCATGGTCCAGACCGGGGCGGTCTTCGCGCCCGGCCGGATCCTGCCCGACTCCCGCCGCCTCGCGCCCGGAGAGACCTGGCGGTCACGGCTGAAGGCAGACGCGATGACGGGAGCGATGATCGCGCTCGTCGCCACGCTCGGCGGTGCGGTGATCGCCGCTGTGGGCATCCACGTGCTGGTGCGGTCGTCAGGAGCGCTCGCGGAGTACTCCTTCGTCAACGGCCCGCTGTCGACCACCGGCCTGGTCCTGGACGGCCTCGTGGTCGTCGTCGGTGGTTGGGTCGCGATCTCCCTCGCGCTCGCTGCGATCGATTGGAGTCACCAGCGCCGCGCCTTCATGCAGCGCAACCGCATGTCGCTGCAGGAGATCCGCGACGAGGTGAAGCGATCGGAGGGCGATCCCGAGCACAAAGCCCGCCGTGAGCGGGCGCATCGCGAGCTGCTCGCGGCGGATCTCCGCTCGGGAGTCGGGCGGGCGGACGTCATCGTCACGAACCCTGTCCATGTGGCCGTCGGGCTGCGATATCGCGCTGACGAGATCGATGCCCCCGTCGTCACGGTGAGTGGCCGAGGAGACCGGGCTCGGGCGATTCGGCGCGAGGCGCGGCGGCGCGGCGTCCCCGAATACACCGACCCGCCCTCGGCCCGTGCGGTGGTCGAAGTCGAGGTCGGCGACGCGATACCCGAGTCGCTTTTCGAGCCGATCGCCATCGTGTTTCGGTGGCTGGCCGAACATCGATGACCCGAAGCCGCCCGGTTTCGCGCGGGTCGGCGCCGACCATCGGCCCTTGCTTCGACGGACCAGCGCCGTAGGGTTGCGGACGCCGAGCTCAGCGCCCACCGAGGGACGATGTTCGCTCAATGCCTTCGCTGTTCACTTCTCCTGGCCGCGGTCGCAGCCGTCGCATGCGCGCCGGAAGCCGGCGCGACGATTGCCGAATCTACCGACGGGTCCGGTGACGGGGCGCTCGCTCGCACCCTCGTCGAGACCGTGACGCTCGAGTCGACGGATTTCGTGGAGACGATCCGCCTCTCGGGGGAGACGGCGCCGGTTCGGCACGCGTGGGTGGCCCCGGAGCTGGCTGGCCGCATCGTCCGGTTGGAGCTCGACGAGGGGGATACGGTCGCGGCGGGCCAGACGGTGCTGCGGGTGGACACCGCGCTGGCTGCGGCCGAGCGGGCTCAGCTCGACACGCGCGTCGAGGCGCTCGGCCGGGACATCGATCGGGCCGAGCGCTTGATCGAGCGCGGTCTCGGCACGGTGGCCGAGCTGGAGCAGCTCCAGACTGAGCGCCGTATCGTGTTGCAGTCGATCGACCAGCTCGACGTGAATCTCCGCCACGCGCGAACGGCAGCGCCGATCGACGGAGTGGTCGTGGAGAAGCTGGCAGAGGTCGGAGAGTTCGCGAGCCCGGGCGTCCCGGTGGCGCGAATCGTCGATCTGTCGACGGCGGTCGTCCGGGTCGGTCTTCCCGAGCGGGAGATCGCGTTCGTCGAAGAGGGCATGGCGGTGAGCGTACGCATCGAGGCGACGGGCGAGGAGCGGAGCGGGGTGCTCGCGGAGATCGGTATCGAAGCTCAGCCGGCGAGCCGCACCTTCCCGCTGGAGATCCACCTCGACAATGCCGACGGCGCTCTCCGTGCCGGAATGCGGGCGTCCGCGTCGATTCCGAAACGCGACCTGCGAGGCGTGATCGTGATCCCGCGGGACGCGGTGCTCCAGGGAATCGACGGTCAGGAGGTGTTCGTCGAGAGCGCCGGCGTGGCCGAGCTCCGTAGGGTCGAGGTCGGCCCCGGTCGGGGCCGCTTCTCGGTGGTGAGCTCGGGGCTGGCGGCCGGCGACGAGCTGGTGGTGCGTGGTCACCGCCTGCTCGTGCAGGGTGAGGACGTGCGGACGGCACCCCTGGGGGGGTGCTGCGCGACCCAGCTCCGAGCCTCGCTCGGCCAGACCGGCGGACCGGGCACGCGGGCCCCGGAATGAAGCTGACCAATTGGTCGATCCAGCACTCGGTCACGATCTTCGTCGCGATCGGCGTGCTGACGGTCACCGGGCTGACGGCCTATCGTGGGCTTCCCCGCGAGGCGGCGCCGGACATCACGATTCCGTACGTGATGGTGACCACCCCCTACTTCGGGGTGTCACCGGCGGACATCGAGACCCTGATCACGAATCCAATCGAGGAGGAGCTCGACGAGCTGAAGGACGTCCGGGAGATCCGCTCCACGTCTGCAGAAGGCGCGAGCATGATCTCGATCGAATTCGAGCCGACCGTCGACATCGACGATGTGCTCCCGAAGGTCCGCGAGCGCGTCGACACCGCCGAGTCCGAGCTGCCGGCGGACGCCGAGGAGCCGATCGTCACGGAGATCTCGTTCAGCGAGTGGCCGGTGATGGTGGTCAACATCAGCGGCGAGATCGGGCTCGTCGGGCTGGAGCGCGTCGCCGAGGTCCTTCAGGACCGGATCGAACGGATCCCGGGCATTCTCGAGGTGGCGCTGATCGGCGGGCTGGAGCGCGAGGTCGCCATCGAAGCAGACCCGGCGCTGCTCGAGTTCTACGGCGTCACGCTGATGGAGATCGTCGGCACGATCCAGGCGGCGAACCTGAACCTTCCCGGCGGGTCCATCGACGTCGGCGATCTGAAGTACCTGGTCCGCGTACCGGGGGAGTTCGAGAACGTCTCCGAGATCGAGGGCCTGGTGATCCGCGAGGAAGAGGGAGAGCCCATCTTCGTGCGCGATGTCGCCGAGGTGATCGATGGCTACGAAGACGTGTCGACCTACTCGCGGCTCAACGGCTACGAGTCGGTGTCGCTGTCGGTCAGCCGTCGTGCGGGCGAGAACATCATCCGGATCACCGACGAGGTGAAGGTGCTCGTCACCGATATGGAGGAGGAATTCCCCGGGATCGTGACCTTCACGATCCTGGGCGACGTCAGCCTCGATATCCGCGATCAGCTCACGGAGCTGGAGAACAACATCTTGACCGGCCTGATGCTGGTCGTGGTGCTCCTGCTCTTCTTCATGGGGGGTCTTCGCAACGCGCTCTTCGTCGCGATCGCGATACCGCTGTCGATGCTGATCAGCTTCGCCATCCTGGCAGCGCTGGGCATCACGCTGAATATCGTCGTCTTGTTCTCGTTGGTCCTCGCACTCGGCATGTTGGTCGACAACGCGGTCGTGACCGTCGAGAACATCTACCGGCACGCGACGATGGGCAAGGCGATGCACCGGGCGGCGCGCGATGGCGTCACGGAGATCGCCTGGCCGATCATCACCTCGACCGTGACGACGGTCTTCGTATCAGCATCGAGATCGTCGGCCGCGACTACGACGTCCTCGGCGAGATCGCCACGGACCTCGCCTATGCGATCCGAGACGTACCGGGAGTCGTCGACCTGTGCGACGACTACTCGACGGGACGCCCGGAGGTGCGCGTCCTCGTCGACCGCGAGGCCGCGTCGAGTGTTCGGGTCAGCACGCGCGACATCGCCAACACGGTGCGCGCGGCGATCAACGGCGTCGACGCATCGACGTTCCGTCAGGACGACGAGGAGTACGACATCACGGTGCGGATGGCGCGCAGCGCCCGCAGCAACGTCGAGGACATCGCCGCCCTTCGGGTGACGAACGAAGACGGCGACGACATCGCGCTGACCGAAGTCGCCGCGGTGCGGGTCGCGCCGGGCTACGGCTCCATCAGGCACGTCGACGGGGAACGGGTCGTCACGCTCACGGGGGAGAGCGCCGCGGGATTCCAGGACGGCGCCGTCCTGGGGGCCGTGCAGGAGCGAATCGCTGCGGACTTCAGTCTGCCGCCGGGCTACGAGATCCGGTTCACCGGTCAGAACCGCGACCAGGCGGAAGCCGAGCAATTCCTCGGACGGGCGTTGATGGCCGGGCTCTTCCTCATCGCGTTGGTCCTGATCACGCAGTTCAACTCGGTGACGCAACCGCTGATCATCCTCGTCGCGGTGCT
>PVBE011512035.1_pt1 | contig 11891 bp, 13 predicted proteins | sample 1631181 | NCBI WGS metagenome assembly PVBE01 (sample SAMN08397723, study PRJNA350692) | Marine metagenome, whole genome shotgun sequencing project. | isolation source: water | place: Pacific Ocean | collected 2012-04 | reverse complement strand
TTCAATCCCCCGGGAAAGGACTACCTGCTTACGCCGGCCCAGGGGAAGGTCCTGCAGAAAGGATCGCCCCTCGCGGTGAAGAACCTGCTGATGACCCATTACGGCATCGACACCGACAAGGTGAACATCTCCGGCAACCGGTACGTCCATACGGATATTCGCGTCGACTTCGCGACGAGTTCCGGGTACGGCTCTCCCGATTCCGGTTTCAACGGGAACGCGGAAATCTACCCGGCGATCGCCGCGCGCGGCGTCTTTGAAACGGATTTCGAAAACGACGATCTGAACAAAACACCGGCGGACTTTTTCGTGAAGGAATATGATCTCCCCGGTTCGAAGGATACCCACTCCCGCGTGAAGGACACGGGTTCGATCGGGATGTGTCCCGGTCCCGTCGGCAGCCGCGGGGTGCGGCTTTTCGACAATTCCAAGTCGAAGAACACCTACATCCGGTACGACCTGCCTTCGATGAAGGCGGGCTATTTCTCCGCGTGGGTCTACCTGAATTCCGGAAGCAGCAACAAGTACGTGATGTACGCGAAGGAAAAGGGGGGAAAAGCCTCCTACCTGGTGAATGCCCGGTCCAACGGGGAGTGGGGCAACGGGAACGGGAACTTCACCTGGTGGTTCACCAACCCCAACCATACCCTGCACCGGTGGTACCTGGTGGAAGTGGTTTTCGACGTCCGGGAAGGCCGCTACTCCGTCTGGATCGACCAGGAACGGGTGGTGAAGGGAAAGAGCATTCCGAACAACCCGGTCAAGGGATGGGACTACTTCTACATGAACCCGGCGCCGGTGAACAGTTGGGGTTCGATGTACGTGGATGACGTCAAGATCATGGATCTGACGGAGGAAGTGGTCGACTAGGAAGGGGGGCCTCGCCGGAATCCCGCGGGGATGCGCTTCGCAACCCCTCCCGCCAGCGCCACTCGAGATACCCCAGGCCTCCCACGAAGATCGCTTCCAGGACCAGGTGGCCGAGGCCGAAAAGGGAGGCGCTTTTCCCGTACAGGACGGCCAGCACCAGGCAGACCCCGGCCCAGGCCATGTTTGCGCAGGCGAGGAAAACGATCCGCCCGCCCGGGCGAACCGGGAGGATGGCCAGCGGCAGGGAATACGATCCATAGACCAGGTTGGCCACGCCGGTGAAGACAACCAGTTCCTGCGGCAACCGGTACCATTCACTCAACCAGCCGCTGAACAGGAGCACGACCATCCCGGCCACCAGCCCGGCCGGTCCGTCGATCCACAACAGTTTCCGACGTAAATTCATGGAGGGGACACCTCAAGCTCAAACACCCGGGTTATCATAAGAGGGAGCCCGGCACAAACATATTCAGGAGCGAGTATACTCCAGTCAGGGCCGTGTCGTCGGTTGAACCGGGGAGGAATGGATGCAACTCGTACTCATCGCACTGTTGGCACTTCAGGGACAGCAGGAGGCTGACCGTCTGCAACTGGACTTCAGAGCGACCGATGAGAAACTCGCCGAAAAGCTGAAGGGGCGGACGGATCTGAAGATCCTCAACTTGACTGGATGCTGGAAGATCACAGACGCGGGGTTGGTCCACCTGAAGGGGCTCTTGAAACTGCAGGAATTGGACCTGATGTTTTGCAAGAAGATCACCGATGCCGGATTGACACACATCAAGGGGCTTCGGAATCTGAAAACACTCCGATTGTCCTCCACCGAGATCACGGACTCGGGATTGGCTCACCTGAAGCGGCTTACGAACCTTGAAGAACTCCACCTTCCCACCAGGATCACAAACAAAGGGTTGGTCCACTTGAAGGAACTGGCGAATCTGAAAACGCTCTATCTGCACGACACCGAGATCACGGACGAGGGCTTGGCCCACCTGGAGGGGCTTGAGAATCTAAACATACTTACCTTGGGTACCGGGATTACCGGCGAGGGGTTGGTTCACTTGAAGGAGCTTCCGAACCTGGAGGACCTGTCCCTGTCAGGCTCCTCCATAATGGACAAGGGGTTGGTCCACCTGAAGGGGCTTTCGAAATTGGAATTCCTCGACTTAAACAAGACCAAGATTACGGACGCGGTACATTTGAAGGATCTTAAAAAGCTGGAAAGGCTCTACCTTGGCAGTACTAAGATCACCGATGCGGGGTTGGTCCACCTGAAGGGGCTTGTGCATCTGGAAAACCTATGGCTGACGAGAACTAAGGTCACTTATAGGGAAGTCAGGATCCTCGAGAAGGCGTTGCCGGATTGCAAAATTCGGCGATAGCGTCGATCCGTTCCGGAACGGGGTATACTTCCTTCAGATATTCACAGACGGCTTGGGGAGGAATCCATGACCACGGAAGAACGTCTAGAGAGACTGGAGAAAAAATACCGTCGGCTGCTGCTTGGCGGAGGGGGACTCGTCGCGCTGCTTTTGGGTGCGATGGTCGTGGGCGCCGCCTTTCAAGACAAAGGCCAGGCGCACGAAGATTTGCGGACGAAAAAGATCACCTTCGTCGCGAATGACGGGAAGCCGGTTCTCGTGGTGGAGGCGGAAGCCTTCAAAGAGTATTGGCGGCCGCCGACGGAGAAAAGTACGGGAAAAGGGGCGCTCTACCTCGTGCCGGTACCCGGACAGGGACTCGGCTTCCCCAACGGCTTATTTGTGATGCCCAATCACAAGGATTGCCGGAAATATCGGAAGAACTGTTTTTGTCATTAATCCGGGGAGGAATTCATGCAACTCGTCTTCGTCGAACGATCGGCACTCCCCGGTAAGCCCGGGGCTGCCGGACGCTACCGGAAGGAAGAGGGCCGCTTCTCGAACTCCATGAAGTAGGGAGTCAGGCAGAAGCGGTGGCCGGGTCCGCGCCGGAACTTTTCGATCGACTTCCGCTGCTCCCCGTCCAAGCCGTCGGTCGGGCCCAGCCGGGCGATCAGGAAGGCGTCGCTCGCCTCCATCCGCAACCCCTCTTCCGCGTTGATCGTCTCAACGATCCGGGCCTGGACCGGCTTGTATTTTTCCGGTACCCGGCCGGGGGGCAGGGTTTCCATGAGCCGTTGCGCGATCAGCAGGCTGAAGATGTTCTTGAACCACTTGTTGGCGTAGAGAACGTCGAGGGGCTCGCGACTGAATCCGAAGCCGACACGGTTGTAGAAAAGGCCGTAGGACTTGCTGAACGAGACCGCCACGGCGGCGATGTTCGGATGGCCGACGTCGAAACGGTGAAAGGGAGTCGACCCCAGGTAGGAGAGGTCATAGAAGAGCTTGTGTCCCGCCTCGCAAATCGCCTGCACGTGCCCGTCGTCGATGATGTTTCCATCCCGCGCGGAGGGATTCGACAGGAACCAGTCCCCCGGTTCGAAATCCGCGGGGTTCTTTTCAAAAGGGACTTCCACCGTCTCGATCCCCCGCGTCCGGGCGATCTCCCGGTATCCCTCGTATTCCCCTTCGAGGACATGGATCTTCCGGACGTCAAGCTGGGTGATGTACTCTCGGATGAATTCCTCCGAACCGGCCGTCGGGTAACGGTTGCCGTACGAGGACAGCCCCGGAACGGCCCCGGACTGGTATTCCAGGAACTGCTCGATGATCGGTTCGTGGAAATCGTCCAGCCCCGGCGTGACGGACTTGAGGAAGACATCGTGGGGGAATTCTCCCGCGAGGTCGGAGATGATCTGCCGGACTTCGGGCAGGTAATAGCTGTAGACCGCCTGGATGGCGCGGATCATAGAAGAATGGCCCCCTTGTACTGCCAATCGTACCGGAGATGTCCATCGGGGAAGAAGATCAGTTGCCGGATGTCCTCCCCGCCGGAATCAATGCTCAGGCTGTCGGTCAGGCAGACGTTCTGCCCGTCCACGTCGTAGACGATCGCCCCGTGCTGAAGCGTCATCAGGTGGGTTCCCTTTTCCTGGAGCCACTCCATGATCGACTGAAGCTTGTTTTCCGGGAGATAGTTGTCCCCGATCCAGCGGGAGACCTCGTCGTTGCGGGTGCTGCCGGGACGGTTGACGGGACGCACCGTGAGCTGTTCCACATCGTGTTCGGTGGCGAAACGAATGAGCCCCTCCATCGTCTCGACGTCATCGATATACCCGTTCACCATCACGGCGGTCAGGCGGACGGAAAAGCCGTGCCCGTGAAGCAGCCGGACCAGTTCGGGCAGATCGATGTACGACTTCATGTGCGGAACGTAAATCTCCCGGTTCTTTTCCGGATCGAAGTGGACGATCGAGACGGCCACCGTGCTGAGACCGCACTCGTACCAGTGGTCGAGGTATGTCTTGTACCGGTCCCGCTTCTGGAGAAGGACGATGCCGTTGCTCTGGAGTTCGATGAACGGGAATTCGAATGGGCGGAGGGCTTCCATGTACCGGGTGACCTGTTCGGGAAAGAGCGTCGGCTCGCCCTTGCTGGTGATCATCGCCGTGGTGACGCCGCTCATCTTGGCAAGCCGGCACGCCTTCCCGAAGTTCCGCATGTTGACTTCCGGCTCTTTCAGGTCGATGCCGTGGGGGACGGTCATCTTGGAGACGCAGAAGGGGCACCGGGCGTTGCACGCCTCCGAACCGGCCACGATGCTGAAGGTCTGAATTTTCACCGCTTACCTTTTCAATCCGATGGGCACGCCTGAGGATAGGAGATTCAACCGCCGATTTCCAGAAACGGGGAAGATCACTTCACGCAGTAGACCGTGACGGTGGTGTTCCGGTTGCCGACAACAACGAGGTCGCCGCGAACCGCGAGGCTGCCGGGGGCCTCTTTCCACGAAGAAGAGGGCACGCCACGGGAAAGGGAACATGGGATTGACCCCCGGGAGCTCTCTCCCTACAATGCCCGCCGATGCCAATCTACGAATACCAGTGCAAGGCGTGCGAGAACAGGTTCGAGGAATTGATCCTCTCCCCGCGGCGGAAGCCCGCATGCCCTTCCTGCGATTCCCGGAAGGTGCAAAAGCTCTTCTCCGTCTGCGGACTGAACATCGGCGCCTCCCCCACCTCCGGGGGAAGCGGCGGTTGCGGCTGCGGAGGCGGCGGCTGAGGGAAGTGTACCTGACGGTCATAGCGAGATCCGTTGGATCTCAGGGAAACCCGTATGGACAAGAAAAAGATCAAGTCCCAGCTCCGTTCCTTCGCGGAACAGCACCTGAAGATTTCCACGGCCGGCAACTTCCAGCACCATTTCGCCCTCTACCAGTGCCCCAATTGTGAGGCGCATCCCCTGCGCGCCGTGGTGGAACGACACGTGGGTGACCGGCCCCGGGATTTCGAGGGCATCCTCTGGACCGACTGCCCGACCTGCCAATCCGAACAGATGGCCCTCGGGATCACCCAGAAGGGTAAGAAGGCGGTCCCGCCTACCAGCGTCGACCGCCCCTCGTGCAGTTGCGGGAACGATACGTTTTACCTGGGCTCCCTTGACCAGTGGAAAAAGCCCTCCACCTTCATCAAGGGTACCGTCGTCGCAATGTGCACTGAATGTGACGCGCTTCTCCCGCTGGTGGATACGGACGGATGAGCGACGCGGTCCGGAATACCCGGGAACTCTGCCTCTCTCTTCTCCCGGAAGTCTCGAGAACATTCGCGCTGACCATTCCAGAACTTCCAGAACCGCTCCGCGTTTCGGTCGGCTGCAGCTACCTCCTCTGCCGGATCAGCGACAACATCGAGGATCACCCGGGATTGGACGACCGGCTCCGGGAAAAACTGTTCGATCTCTTCCTCGGAAGCCTCGAAGGGGAATCGTGCGACGAATTCATCCAATCGTGGCCTCCCGGTCCCGGGCGGGACCTGGCGGAAAACCTTCCGGGGATCCTCGTCGCGTTGCAATCCCTTCCGGAATCCCACCGCGGACCCATCAACACCTGTGTCCGCGACATGATCGCAGGAATGCGGAAAATGATCCTCCACCGGGAGCCCTCCAGGAAATTTCATGTGTGCCATTCCCTGGAAGAACTGGAGGAATACTGTCATTACGTTGCGGGCACCGTGGGCATCATGCTCCACGGGATCTTTACGGACTTCACCGGGACCGCTTGCGACGAAAAGAACCGGGAGGCCGCCCGGCGTCTCGGACTTGGACTGCAACTGACCAACATCCTCCAGGATCGCCGCGTGGATGCCTCGCGTGGAATCTCGTTTCTTCCCCCGGACTCGCCCGACCCGGTCTTCCTCCGGGCGCTCACCCGCCTGCAGGAAGGGCATGAATACACCCTCTCCCTTCCTCCCGAGCTGCGCCTCTTCTGCCTCTGGGCGCTCTGGATGGCGGTCGCAACGCTCGAAGAGGTGGCGCAATCCACGGAGACGCGTCCCAAGATCGACCGCGGGCGCGTGACGGAAATCCTCACCTTCACCCGGACTCATCTGCAGGAGACCGGCATCCTTGCCCGCCGATTCAACGCCGACCTCGCGCGAACCAGGGATCGACTCTCCGGATCGGAACTGGTAAAGTAGGCGCGATGAAAGTTCTCATGGCGGAACCCCGCGGCGTCTGCGCCGGCGTCGACCGCGCGGTCAAGATCGTGGACGAGGCACTTGCCCGCTTCGGCCCCCCCATTTACGTCCGCCACGAGATCGTGCACAACCAGCATATCGTGGGAAATTTCCGCAAGCGGGGCGTTACTTTCGTGGATGAACTCAACGAGGTCCCCGAAGGCAGCACCGTTATTTTCTCCGCGCATGGCGTGGCTCCCAGCGTTCACGAAGAGGCAAAGCGGAGAAATCTCCGCGCGATCGATGCCACCTGCCCGCTGGTTTCCAAGGTGCACAACGAGGTCGTGCGCTTCGCGGACAAGGGGGCCCACCTCGTTCTGATTGGACATGAAGGTCACGAGGAAGTGATCGGCACCATGGGACACGCTCCCGATTCGACCACCCTCGTCACGAATACCGTCGATGCCAACCGGGTCACCTTTCCGGAAGGGGCGGAACTTTTTGTCGTCACCCAGACAACGCTTTCCCTCGACGACACCGCGGAAATCCTCGCCGTCCTCAAGCGGCGTTTCCCGCAGATGCAACGCCCCAAGTCGGACGATATCTGCTACGCCACCCAGAACCGGCAGAACGCCGTCAAGGAGATCTCCGGCGACATCGACCTCCTGCTGATCATCGGTTCGGACAATTCCTCCAACGCCAAGCGGCTCGTCGAAGTGGGCCGGTCCCGCGGCGTCAAGGCCTACCTGGTTGACAACGAAACCATGGTCGACCCGGCATGGCTCGAAGGAGTGCAGACCGTCGGCATCTCCGCGGGCGCTTCCACCCCGGAGGAACTGGTCAAAAGGGTCCTCTCCCGTCTCCAGGAACTGGGGGCAACCGACGTAAAAACCCGGGTAACGGTGGAAGAGAAAGTGATCTTCAACCTTCCCCCGGAACTCGCCCATTCACAAAACAATTCCTGATCCTTCTTTCCCGGGAAGGAAACAACCCGGCAAGTTGAAGAACGGGGCTTTTTTCATCCGGCTCCCGGACCCACCGCCAATTCCCAATAATTTTCCATTTACTTAAGAACCTTCCCCGGGAAAGCCCCTAGTATCCCGTGACCAGAACGATGCGTACTTGTCCCCTCCGGAAGGAAAAACTCCGGTACGAACCGCCGCACGACCGGGGGAAGCAACATTTCCACCCACGTTTTCATTTTTCATTGGAAAAGTTTCCGGCCGGTGTGACTTTCCGCTGGCTGGACAGGCATGAAATGAAAGCGAACAACCAAAAACCGGCCTTTCGGAATTGTGATCAAAACGGGAACCTTCCGCGCCACCCTGCGTCAAACCGGGATGGAATTCTTAGAGGAGAATGAACATGTCTTATATACGATTCCCGGTGCTCCTGGGCATGGTGATGTCCACGTTGCTCGCTTCCCCATCCGTGAGCCTCGCCCGCCAGGACCACCCTCCCACGGAAAAAGAGAAAAAGAAGGCGGAAGAACGCGAAAAGAAAGCCGAAAACCTCCACCTGGATTCGATCAACCAGATGGCCGGGAAAAAATTTGAAAAAGCGAGAGAGACGCTCAAGACGCTCCGGCAGGGGTACCGGAACACGTCCTACTATGCCCGGAATTCCGGGGATATCACCGACCGTCTCTTCCGCTGCGGGACTCGCGTCGCGGTCGACCGGCTCGGAAAGCAGAAACTGGATCGAAGGGCCCACCTGGATACCTGGCATGGAATCCAGTTCAACCCCCCGAAGAATTGGCGCGGAATTCCCCCGGCAAGAAAGCGTTTCGGGGACATGGACAACTCCGAAGTGAACTATTCCGGCCAGAACATCCGGATCGGACGTTATACCAGCCCCTACCTGGAGAACCTCTACCTGATGGTTTTCAAACGGTACGACACGAAAAGCCATGCCCAGCTGGAGGACAAGGTCCTCCAGGACATGGAGAAATATTTCCCCGGTCTCTCCGAGGAATCCCACGGACCCTTGAAGTCCCGTTACCAGGCGGCCTCCCGGAAGACATTCCGGGATTCCAAGGGAAACCGGCTCGTCTTCTACCACTACTTTGCCCACCGGAAGGGCTATACCCTCGTCGGCGTCTGGCGGGCCGTTCCGGAATCCTTCTGGTTCATCTCCAGTTCCGCACCGAAATACAGGGTGGAGGACGCAAGTTGGAACAGCGCCCTGGCGCTCTTCGACCAGACCGCGAAAAGCTTCTGGATTCTTCCCCAGGCACAACTCTCCGCGGCGAAACGGAAAACGCGGAACGGGGTGGTCCTTCCCGGATGGAAAACCATGCGAAGCAAGAATTACACCATCGAGTATTCCACATCGGTGGAATACGCAAAGAGAATTTCGAAACACATTGAACGCATCCGGGCCTTTTACAGGCAGGTCATCCCGACCGGGAAGGGAATACCGAAGTGCCACATCAAGCTCTTCGACAACGAGGAGGACTTCCAGTATTACGGCCAGGCGCCGGGTGCCGCCGCTTACTGGAGTCCGGCACAGGAAGAGATGGTGGCCTACCGGTTTTCCGGCGACAGGCTGAAACTGCACGACGAGGAGATGACCGTTTCGGCGGATCGAAATCCGGAAGAGGAAACCTTCCATATCATGAACCACGAGGGCTTCCACCAGTACATGTATTACCTGATGGGCCGGGAGCGTGGCGTCTACGTCCCTTCCTGGCTGAACGAAGGGATGGGGGACTACTTTTTCGGCGGAGCCTGGACAAAAAAGAAGGGACGACTGGTCTTTGAAATCCAGCCCAACTGGTGGAGGCTTGAGACGATCATCAAGGCGGTCGAAGAAGGGAAACATGTCCCGCTGAAATCGATCTTCCGCTACACCCAGGGAGACTACTACTCCAATGCCGGCCTCTGTTATGCCGAGGGCTGGGCAATCTGCCATTTCTTCCTGACAAGCCCCGTCGCGAAGAAGCGCGGATACAACAGGATCCCGCAGCGGATGCTCAAGGCGCTCCAGACGACCGGAGACTGGGAAAAGGCCACCGACAAGGTCCTTGGTGCCTACGACCTTGACCGGATGGAGGAGGCGTGGAAAGAGCATGTGCTGTCGCTGAAGAAATAACGGCAGACTTGTATCCTATAATGATACTTCCCCCCGGTATACTCCGGGGCGATTGGGACGGTCGATTTTCACCCGGCAATTGAGCGGTGGTTGTCGGAAAAACCAGGAGAACCGACGCCACCCCAGGAGCAGGGCTGGCCGGCGATTCGTGCCGGCGGCCATACGCTGATCGCCGCCCCGACCGGAACGGGCAAAACGCTGGTGGCCTTTCTGACCGCAATCGATTTGCTTGTGAAACAGGGCCAATCCCTGCCGGACGAAACGCAGGTTCTCTATATTTCCCCGCTCAAGGCACTTGGGAATGACATCCAGAAAAACCTGCAGGGCCCCCTGGAGGAGATCGCGGAAAAAGATCCCTTCCTTCCCCATATCCGCGCGATCCGGAATCGGGGAGAGATCTCGAAGATCACCGTCTCCGCGGCCGATCCGCTCAACTTCCGGGGCATCCTCACGCCCGAAGAGAGGGTCTCCCCGCTGACCCGGCGAAGGGTGGAAGTGGGTTAAGCCGGGAACCTTCCCTGTCCGGTAAAGGTATTCCAGCCGGACAAAACAGATTTCGATGCGGTATACTCTTACCAGGAAGGGAGGATACACGCATGACAACCCCCACGATCGGCCTGACGCCGAAACAGGTTTCCCGGCTCACACCGAGGGAAAAAAGATACTACCTTCTCGCCCTGATTACGATGGCCAGTTCGGATGAGGACCTCGCTCCCGAAGAACTCGACCTGATCCGGTCACGTGCCAGGGAACTCGATTGGGAACTGATCAAAACAGACCTGAATACCTACGATATCGAAGAGATCGCGAGAACGATCCAGAAACCGAGTGTACAGGAAGCCCTGTTCCAGGACCTGGTTTTGATGGGACAGGCGGACCGGAAATGGCATCCGGAAGAAATCAAAATTCTCCGGTACTTCGCAGACTCCTGGGGGAAAAACCTCCCGCCACTCAACGGTGTGGATTGGGGAAAGGTCTCACCGCCGACGGCCAGCGAACTGGAGGAAACCAGCGTTCGAAAACGGGAGTCCCTTCTTTCCCCGCAGAACCAGGAGATTGTGAAAAGCGCCTCTCCGGGAACCCGGTGGGGCTGGGTCTTCGCGGCAACCGGTATTTACATCGGATTGATCGTCACCTTCACCATCCTGATATACGTCCTGAGAGACGGGCAGGAAGAGGCTCCCGGGGAACTGAACCTGGCAAATACGCTGGCCGGGCTGATTTCCTGCTTCATGACCGGGGTGATCGTCGGCGTGGCCTCTCCCGGCCGCACACTGAAAGAACCGGTGATTGGAGTCCTTCTCCCCCTGATCGCATACAGCGTTGCACTGATGGTGGCCGCCATAAAATATGAATACTACGCCCTGATAATTGCCGCCATTTCCGCAATCGGAATAGCAGGTCTCGTCCAGTTCACCCTCGCCATGATCGGAGCCTGGCTCGGGGAGAAAATCTCCGAAAGCCGGTAAAGTCCGGTCTTTTCCCTTCCAAGGTAAGGGGAATTTTCGAAGAACCCGTCCATTTCCCGGGGGATACAGATAGACCGGAACTTACGGGGGAGGTGGCAAGACACCTATACCGGGGAGACCTTCAAGGACAATGGATCAGGCCGATCCCGCGGCACTGCCTTCGGCCGCGTTCTTCTCCGCTTCGGCAGTGGACTCTTCCGGTACGGGAGTCGCGGGGGGAGCAACCGGTTCCCCGTTCCCTCCTCCTGCCGCTTTCTGCATCTCTTCGACCTTCGCCAGGAAAGCCTCGATCGTTTCCACGACCAGCGAAGAGCGGAGAGCGACACCCATGTCCGTGATCTGCTTGTTGATCGTCGGCGGAAGCGGACCGTTGGGGATCACGCTCATTTCGATTTCGCCGGAAGGGTTGCGCAGTGCGAGTTGAGAGAGAACACCGAGGAAAAGAATCCGCATTTCCGGAACGAATCCCTGCTTGCTGACATACCCCTGGGTATTGATCAGGAAGACCGGGCTTCCGCCGGAACAGGGGAACATGGAAGCGTTGACCATGAACACCGGGCCGCCACTGAATTCGAGCTCCGGGGGCGTCGCGGTCGTTCCCCGGCGAATCAGGGGAAGCAGGTTCTTCTGGTCGATCATTCCGCTTGGGTAGTCGAAGATCGTGATATCCTCCATCGGCTGAAGGCTCTTCAACTGCTCTTCATTCGGAATAAGGTCCGCGGAAAGGGAACGGAAGAAGATCCGGTTTCCCGCCTTCTCGAGTTCCTGGAGAACGGGAACGAGCGGCATGACCGCAAGATCCACCTCCTCTTTCGGATGGCCGAAGAAGCGCTCCTGGAACTGGTCGACTTCCACGTTCACCGCTTCGCCGAGCTTGGGAAGCTGGGTTTTCTCATCGCCCTGGAGGAAGTAGAAACGCCCCTTGG
>PVBE010949050.1_pt1 | contig 11891 bp, 7 predicted proteins | sample 1631181 | NCBI WGS metagenome assembly PVBE01 (sample SAMN08397723, study PRJNA350692) | Marine metagenome, whole genome shotgun sequencing project. | isolation source: water | place: Pacific Ocean | collected 2012-04 | reverse complement strand
TGCCTGCGCCGCAGAAGCACGAATCCGGAAGTCCGAATCTTCAACCGCTTCCAGAATGGAGCGGCGCGCTTCGGGACCGGGTACATGCGTCAATTGAAGAATCGCCCTGCAACGCAGATTTGTATCGGGACTGTGCAGATTCGGTGAGATATCCGAAAATTTGATCCGGCTCCGGCCTGGTTTTGATCTTTTTGCCTGAGGTTTCACGGAGGTTGCGTTCTGCTTCGCTTGAGGAACCTCCACAATCGGGTCGGTCTCTTCACGATCGAAGAGGAAGGTCATGTGAACCCGCCCCTTCATCGTAATTCCGGCAGACTCTTCCGATTCAGGGATCGCCCCGGAAACCTCAATCAGGCTCATTCTATTATTCTCAACATCAAAGTAGCCCGTGGAGGTGTAGCGGGGAAGAAGCACCAAACTTTTCGCAGGGGAGGGATCCGCCGTGTATTCCTTCTGCTTCTCCAGCTTCATCATCGTTCGCCCCTTGTCCTCGTAAAGAGCCTCGAGGCGATATATGGAGGTGAAAGCCCCGGCGGGATCACGGCCATCCTGGCGCCATTCGACTTCCTCCCCCTCGGGAAGGACAAACTCAAGATGACTCAGGAAGACCGCCGCCTGATCGTCAGCGGTAATAAACCGGATTTCACCCCGGTCACTGATGGAAAGGCGTGAGGTCCTCCCTTCCAGTGCCCTCCGTGCTTCGTCCGCCGACCCGGAACCACCCTTTACGGCTATGTTCCGAAATTGACAGAAAAGGACATCGTCATCCGTGCCGGGTCCGATAGCAAGATCCCCGCTCAGTGTGAATTGGGCAGGGATCGGATCTTTTCCCGTTTCTGCAGGCGGTTGAACCGTCAACGAACCTGTTACTTCAAATCGATAGACAAGGGTACGATCGAAGCTCCACCTGGCCGTAACCACCTGACGGGAAGGCTCATCAGAAACCGTGTCGAAGCGTTCGACATTTTTCGGAGATCGGTCGACCGTCCCACTCTCTTCTTCGGATCGATTCTGGATCAGGAAAAGCCCTGCAATGATCAGCCCCAGAACCGGAATGCCGACCAGTAATGTCTTTCGGGCCATCAAATCACCTCAGATCAGAAATTGGGTTCCAACCACTCCACGATATGCTTATCGAGGAGGTTCCAGGAATAGTCCCAATCTTTTTCGTACGCCGTGAAGTCAGTCAATCCGGAAAGAAGGTCGACTTTGACCTTCAAGTGCATCGGCAGGTCATAGTGAAGCTTGAAATAGATTCCCTGCAACGCGTTCAACAAGAGAACGGCACGAAGTTGAATCGGGCGAGCATCAAAAGAGGTCTCTACCGATACAATTCCAGAAATACCGACCAAAAGGGCACTGACATCGATCGCGATATCGAGCGTAGAACGGATATACCCTGCCGCTTCCAAGGAAGCATCAAAGACGTTTAACGTAAGATTCGCAAACCAGCCCCAGAAAATATTAATCTCGAGCTCGGCACCCCAAAGGTTCGTGGAATAGTCCCACAGGAGGAACTCATCACCCCAGTTCCAGCTCCACGGCCCGACTCCGCTGGTATTACTCGAAACGACCTCTCCGGTGTCCCAGTCATATTCGATCGAATAGTCGAAGAGGACACTCGGGATTCCGGCCGCAACGATGTACACCTGGGCATTCGCCGTACGGATGATCTGCCCCGTTGCGGAATATAAGGTGTCATAAATAATGAATTCCGCTGTCGCGTTACTGATCCCATTCGTACCGAGACTGTTTAAGGTAGACGAGATCCAACTGGGAAGATTGCTGGTCTGGATCGTGTAACTCGTCTGATAAACGATGTCGGTTTGAGTGTTTTGGGCGTGGGCTTTCGGAGAAGCGAATGCCACTCCCAGAGTCACCACCACAGACAGAAAAAACGGCGTAAATCTCATCGTAACTCCCCCCGAAGTTAAAATTTGAAACCGGTGGGAGTTCAACTGCAAAACGCATACCCAAATATCAGGAATCTAAAATTAATCAGAATGCACTATTTAAGGTGTTTCCATGAGACCGACCTTCCAGGACGAGATCGATCTGTATAGAAGACTCAACAATAAAGCTCCTTTTGAGCCACTTGTTGAGAAATGGCGACAAGAAATGCACTGAAAGGGGGTTTTTGGACCGATATCCAAAGGATCTCACGTCATCCGGGACTGTAACGTAGTATATTCTATACAGAGACCGAACTAATGAATGCAACCTGTGAAAAATGCAACCAAACCTACGAAGTTCTGGAAGGAAGAACTCCACAATGCCCCTGGTGTCCTCCCGACGAAGGGAAGAATCTACCCAAAATTCCCAACCAGATCGGCAAATACGAAATCCTCAATCAGATTGGGGCCGGAGGCATGGGCGTCGTCTACCGGGCACGCCATGTCGAGCTAAAGAACACGGTCGCCCTGAAAGTAATGGTCGCGGGGGAACATGCGAGTGAGGAAACGCTTCTTCGATTTCAACGGGAAGCCCGCTCCGCAGCCGCCCTCCACCACCCGAATATCGCTCCCGTCTTCGATGTCGGAAAAGAAGAACCGCTTTACTATATTATTATGGAATATGTCGATGGAGAGAACCTCGACCAGCGCGCCCGCAAGAAGATCTCTCCGGAAGAGGCCGCCCGTATCACCCTTGATGTCGCCCGAGCCCTCTCATACGCCCACGAACGAAATATCGTTCACCGGGATGTCAAACCGGGAAACATCCTTGTCAACAGAGAGAAAACCGCAAAGCTTGTCGACTTTGGTCTGGCAAAATCCCTTTTGGATGATAAAACCCTGACACGAACGGGAGAGATCATCGGAACCGCAAGCTATATGCCCCCTGAACAAGTAAGCGGATCGATGCGGGAAGTGGACGAGAAGAGCGACATCTATTCCCTCGGCACCGTTCTCTATGAACTCCTTTCCGGTCAGACCGCCTACGCCGCAGAAACGCTGATCATGACGATCCGCCAGATCGAAGAAGCCTCCCCCACCCCGCCGAGCGACTTTAACAAGGAGGTCCCCAAAGAACTGGAGACGATCTGCTTCAAGGCAATGGCAAAAGAAAAGAGCCGTCGATACGCCACCGCAAAAGATTTCGGAGATGATCTCGATCGATTTCTGAAAGGAGAACCGATTGAAGCCCGCCGGAACAGCATCGCCTACCGGACAACAAAATGGATCAGGAAATGGCCCGCTCTTTCTACCGCCGCAGCCATGAGCCTGCTCCTGATCGCCATCACAGCATTGCTTCTCGCACAACCCACCCCGGGACCAACACCGGAAGAACGGGACAAGGTTCTCCTTCAAAAAGCGCTTCCCCACCTGGAGACCGCGCAATATGAACTCGAAAAAGCCTCTCGATACACCTCCAATGCAAGACAAGAACGTCGAAGTGTGTTGGAAAAAGCGGTCGGGGAACTGAACACCGCAATCGAACTCTTCCCCCGCTACGCCGATGCATTCTTTTACCGGGGGATGGCCCGCAAATCACTCGCAAGGCCCGATCTCGCACAAAAGGATTTCACCGAAGCGATCCGTCTCGATTCCACTCATGCAGAAGCGTATTACGCACGAATTCAACTCCAACTGAAACAGGTACTCCAAAAGCGATTACGCACCCCCATTCAGACATCCCCCGATGCGAAAATCCTCGAACAAAGACGCGTAGAGATCGGAAAAGATATCACCATTTTAAAAAAGCTTTCGACAAGACCCGAACTGGCCCTGACGGCCGAAGCTGGATTGAACGCGATCTTTGATCAGTGGGAGGCCGCCCTTTCCCTTGCCGAGAAAGCCATCGAAAAGAATCGTGCCTTTTCCGATGCCTATGTCATCCGGGCGGTCATCCGAAAAGCACGAGCCCTTTTGGTGCAAAACAATGTCGACCAACTTCTCGCCCTGGCGCTGGAAGATTGCGATGCTGCCATCCGCTCCGAAGTAAATAATACCGAAGCGTACCGCGTTCGCGCCGGAATTCACCTCCTCCTCGACCAGTATGAAGAAGCGATCAACGACCTGAACGAAATGGAATCGATTTCCCCCCAGGAGGCGCAAACCTATATAGACCGTGCCATCGTTCTGGAAGGCGATCCGATCCCCGTTCGCTCCCGAAAACAGATCCGGATCGATCTTGACCGGGCCATTGAAATCGAAAGCGATAACCCTCACGCACGCTTTCTCCGCGCTTCCCAAACCATCATGACTCCGGGAACAGAGGACAAATTCCGGAAAGCACGCAAAGATCTCGATGTCGCACTTCGATCAGACCCCGATTTTTTCACCGCACTCATTTTCCGGATGATCTGCCATCACTCCTTGAAGGACGACCCCTCTTTCGCACGAGATGAGGAAAAACTCGAAAAGCTCTTACCGGGCATTTCAGAAGATCCGGAATTAATAAAAAAACAGATCCGGGGGTATGTCCGAATACTCGCCCTCCAATTTAAAGTGCCAAAAGCGAGGGCGATTTTCCGGGATGCAGGAGACCTCCTCAAATTGAAACGGTATCCGGAAGCGAAAGAGTGCTACCTGGATGTGATAGAGGAACTCCTCGTTTCCGATTCACAGGAAGGAAGGAGAATCCCTCCGGCAGAAAGGAAAAACCTCAGACAAGTCTCCCATTACAACATTGCCTGCATCGAATCGCTCGCGGGAAACAGTAGGAAAGGGCTCCTTTCCCTGCGCAATGCATTCAAGGCCGGATTCAACGACTGGAACCACCTCTATTTCGATCCCGACCTGGAAGAGGTGCGAAAAGATCCCGACTTTCAGGCACTGGTGGATCATTTTCGGAAGCAGCCCTATAATAAAAAGAGATGATAATAAGATTCGTGGCCATAATTTCTCTTCTCGCAGCATCCTGTACCACTCCTTCGACAAACGCAGAGGACTTCTACCGCAGAGCGATCCTCTCCCTCTCAAAGAAGAATCCCTCTTCGGAGTCGATCTCGCTCTTGACACAAACGCTGGAGATCAACCCCCTCCATTCAGAAGCCCGCCTCCTCCGGGCGGCTCTCTACCGAAAGATCGGAAACCCGGCCCTTGCGGTAGAGGATCTGACCACCTACCTCCGGCAAAACCCGACCGATGCAAACGCTTTCCTGCACCGGGGAATCCTGCATGGGATTCTGGGAAAACATGCCCAGGCCGAAAAGGATTTTGGGGCCGCCATTCACCTCGAACCCTACCAGGTTGAAATCTATATGCACCGTGGCGTTCTCTACCGAATGCTCGGACGTACGGAAGAGGCGGAAAAGGACTTTGAACGGGCACGAAGAAGAGGACATCAACTTGCCCTCTCTTTTTTCCAGAAGGCCCGGGAAGAGATCGAGGGAGGGGAACTCGATTCCGCTCGAAAGAATCTGACCTTCGCAATTGAACTCGACCCATCTTACTCCGAAGCGTACCTCGAAAGAGGAAGTATTCTTGCCTTCCTCGGCGTCGAAAAGGAAGCCCTTGCGGACTTCGATCAATGCATCAAATTGCAACCGCTCAACCCGGAAGCGTATTTTTTCCGGGCACAAATTTATCAGAACTGGAAACTGCTGGGGGATGCCGAAACGGATGCGACGGAAGCAACACGACTCGCCCCTTCCTCCCATACCTACCACCTGCTCGGAACCATTCTCCTGGAAAAAGGAGATTCTCGGAAAGCGATCACGGCTTTTCAGAATGCCCTCGCCTATGCCACAAACACAAACACGCTGCAAGAGATCAAAAAAGCGCTCCAACGTGCCGAGAGAGAGGAGAAGATGAATCAATGAAGAAAACCATTCTTGCCGGAGTGCTCCTGACAATCCTTGGTTGTACGTCCGCCCCCACAAATTCAGGCCCGTCGACCCAGGGGTACGCCGCTGCAGAATCGGCCTACCGAAAGGGAGACTACTCTGGAGCCATCTCCACGACGACCAAAATCATTGCCGAGAATCCGGGTATGGCAAAGCCGTACTTTCTGCGTGCAAAGTCGTACCAGGCAAAAGAGAAATGGAACGAGGCCGAGGCCGACTTCCGCATGGCGATCCAGGAATCCTCCGAAGAAAACCGTTCTGTCTATCTCTTCTGGAGAGGGCTCTTCTTCAGCGACCGACAGCTCCACGAGAAAGCGCTCCTTGATTTGAGCCGGGCGTGCGAACTTCAACTTCGATTCCCGAGTACACAATATTACCTCGAATGTTTCCGATCGACTGCGGCGACGCGTCTTGCTTTGGGACAGTTTGAGGCGGCACAAAAAGATTGCGATTTCATCCTTTCGAAGAATCCGGATGAAAAGACACGCCGGGAGTTTGAGGCGCTCAAGCTCGAGGCGATTCAGGGAAAAAGAAACAGCGCCCGTTAACGGACCCGCGCTACGGCATCCTTCCATCCTGCATAGAGAGATTCCCTCGTCTTTCGATCCATCTTCGGCTCAAAGACCCGCTCCACATCAACAAGGGATTTGATATCCGACGCGGACCAACTGCCCAAACCGATCCCGGCCAGGAGAGCGGCCCCTAGAGATGTGGTCTCAATATTTCGAGGACGGATGACTTTGCGTCCAAGAATATCCGCCTGAAACTGCATCAGAAAATCGTTCACCACCGCGCCGCCATCGACCCGGAGTTCCCGGATCTTCTTCCCGGTATCCGCCTCCATCGACTCGACCACGTCGCGCGTCTGGTACGCCATCGATTCAAGTGCCGCACGAGCAATCTCGGCTTTCCCGGAACCGCGGGTAAGGCCCACGATCGCCCCACGCGCATTCATGTCCCAGTACGGAGCACCAAGCCCGACAAAAGCAGGGACGAAGTAAACCCCCTGGGAGGAGGCCGCTTTCCCCGCCAACGCTTCCACCTCCGAAGAGGACGCGATCACCCCGAGGCTATCGCGCAACCACTGCACAACCGCCCCCGCGATAAAGACCGATCCTTCAAGAGCGTACGTCGCCTCTCCCTTCGGTCCACATGCGATGGTGGTAAGAAGACCTTTCTTCGAAGTGATCCGTTTCTTTCCGGTATTGCTCACGAGGAAGCAACCGGTTCCGTACGTGTTTTTCGTACTCTTGTTACCGAAACACCCCTGTCCGAAGAGAGCCCCCTGCTGATCCCCGACGACGCCGTAGACTCCGCCGCCAAAGTTGGAAGCGGAGGGACGAACCTCGGGAAGAAGACTCATGGGAACCCGAAGCTCTTTACAGAGTTCCTTATCCCACTGATGCTTGTTGATATTATAGAGAAGGGTTCGGGAAGCGTTGGTCGGGTCGGTCGCGTGGACCCGACCGTTGGTCAGTTTCCAGATGAGCCACGTATCGATCGTTCCGAAAGCGAGCTTTCCCGCCTTCGCCGCGGCACGTGCACCCGGCACGTTGTCGAGAAGCCAGGCGACTTTCGTTCCGGAGAAGTAGGCGTCGAGAACCAGTCCGGTCTTTCTCCGGAAAAGTTTTTCGAGCCCCTTCTTTCGAAGTTTTTCACACTCGGAGGCCGTCCGGCGACATTGCCAGACGATCGCATTATGGATCGGCTTCCCGGTCGCACGCTCCCAGATCACGGTCGTCTCCCGTTGATTGGTGATCCCGATCGCCTGTGGATTCCCGCCGGTCGCCCGAACGAGTTCTTCGGTCACCTTCCAGATCTCTGTGGCATCATGCTCAACCCAGCCCGGCTTGGGATAGATCTGAGCAAACTCCCGTTTCGCCTGTTCAAGAACGCGGGCTTTGTCGTCGTAGAGGGTGACGGTAATCCCGGTCGTGCCTGCATCGATCGCAAGAATCTGGCTCATCTGTACAAATAGATCCTGAAAGATTTTGAAAAACGATTATTTCTCTTCTTGAGAATCCTTCTTTCGCGTCGCCCAGAAGTAAAGGAGCGCGGTTCCTACCACGGTGATGCCAAAAGCGATATTGAGTGTCATGCTTAAAGGCGAATCCATGAGATTGGCCGCCGTGCCATTATGAAATTCCTCGTACGTTCCGACCTTACTGTAGCGGGGCCAGACGATCGCCAGGAGAGCCAAGTTGAGCACCCCCACTCCCGCAAGAAGCCACCACCCCCCCTTCTTCGGCACCATGCTGAAACCGGCGAAGAAACAGAGGTAATAGATCACGAACACCCAGACGACCACCCACGGATGGATCGTCGCCGGATCGAGCGCATACCCCCACATCCATGCGGGATTGGTGATATAAGCGTACGCCGGAATAGCCACGCCAAAGAGCGTTGTCGCGAGAACTCCCGCGATCCCTCCGCGCATTCAGTTGCGTTTGGCGGCGATCCCGAAGAGGACGCCAAAGACAAGCATATAGGCAGGATCGATCGGAATGATCGCCAGGGACATCAGAACCTCCGTCAATAAATCGAGGCGCCCATGATAGGGAAAGAAGGGGAATCAATCCCACTCTTTTTGAAGGCGGGTGATGAGGTGGCTCGGGTAGTCCATGCCCCAGGTCGACTCGGAAGCCTTCTCGAGTTCGGCTCTGGCAGCTGCTTCCTCTTTCTCGGTCCGCGCAAGGATCGCCAGAAAAAGGTGGTGATCATTCCTCGAGACACCCGGCTCAAAATCAACTTCCGCAAGGTACGTCACCCGGTCGATCTTTCCCGTTAGGTGGCGGAACGCTGCAAGAGCCCCCTGGATCGCCGTTACGTTGAGATCGAGTTCCCTCAACTGCAATTCGGCGAACGCCTCCGCTTCGGAACGTTTCTCAAGGAGAAGGAGGGCCCACACCTTTGCCACCCCCGCATCAGCACGGTAGGTAATGGCACCCGCATCACGGGATTTCGATTGAAGCAGATCGGCAACAGAAAGAACCTCCTCATATTTCCCCATCTCCAAGAGAAGGTGAAGTTTCCGCCGAAGAAAAAGAGGAGAATCTTCGTCCAGACACGCAATCGCCCCAGGCAGGTCTCCCTTCGCTCGAAGATCGGCAGAATCGATTACCTTTTTCAGAGAGCCGGTCGGGGTGATAAATTTCTGCAAAATACCAGGATATTTCCAATGAAGAAGAAGCGCCCGATGAAGCCGAAGAACCAGCCGGGTCGAACGGACCTTTTTTTCCAAAAGCTCCAGATAGAGTGCAATGGCATCCGAGAATCTCTGGGAAAGATAGTAGGCATCGGCCAGAAGAAAGACGGTCTTGATATCGGGATTCTCCTGGTAGGAAGGTTCCAAAAGAGCGATCGCCTTCTCCCGTTGCCCGGTCGAAAGAAGCGCCCTCGCAAGAGCACGATCGAGAGTGAGATCCGCATCCTTGTTCTGTGTCGCCGTAGTGAGCACCTCGACCGCCCGGTCACTGTACCCCATCGACTGCCAGGACAGGCCAAGACCCACAAGAGCGGCACCCACTTGGGGATCTTTTTCGAGAACCTTTTGGAAGAGAACCACCGCCTGCTTATCTTTTCCGTCCTGCTGCAGTTGCTGCGCTTCGGCGAGAAGAGCGTTTACATCCAGAAGAGGTTGGGGTTCCGGGGCTCTCATCAGGACCCATGCACCCGAACCGAGAAGCACGACCCCGACAACGAAAAGAATGATTTTTGATCGATTCACACCCACATCATAACAGACGGAGATAAAAAAAGAGCACCGGTCAGAAAAAGACCGGCGCTCTGATTTTTTTAATCCACTACCTTGATCCGGAACTCGCGCGAGTTCCCTCCTATCTGTGGGTAGTACATATCGAATACGACCGCAGGAAGAACACTGTAACTCCCCGGCCGTTCGGCCCGCATGGTGTATTTGATCACATTGTCATGATTCTGATAGAGGTTGGTCATCGCGACCTCGACCTTCTCGTCGCGGAACTCCTTGTGGGCGTACCACCAGGCCCAGCGCCACCCCCGTCCGCGCTGCTCGCGGACCGCTTCAAATCCGGACGGCATCGGAACCTCGAGCATCAGATACTCATAGGTACGATCCCCCTTGATCCGGCAGGTCACCTCGATCTCTTCGCCCGATCGGACCGTAACCCCTTCAGGAAGTTCCTCGAGAATCCGCTTCTTTCCGTCCCAGGTGACCCGATGGTAGGTTCGATCGATCGTGATTCCTCCCTTGGACGCTTCGAAGAACTCTTCATTCGCGAAGTACTTCAGGTAGACCGAATAGACCGGATTTCCATTCCCGGTTTTCCGGAACGTGATCTGGTTCTCGCCATGATGGAACTCGTCCGCCTTGAAGGTCCGGGTTCCCTTGAACTTCTGCCAGTTCTCCTTCGTGATCCGCTCCGAGATCACCTCTTTCCCGTTGAGATCCATCGAGAGATTCATATCGAGGTTCATCTCGCCGGTTAGGTTCAGGTAGTCGGTCATCGCGAAGACGACCATCGCGGTCTGTTTTGTCGACGCCCAGTAGTTCCCCCGCCGGCTCTGGACAAGCCAGTTGATCACCTTCAGGAGAAGAGGGTTCTCAGGATCAAGGGCCACCATCGCCCGCATTGCCTGCGCGGTAATCTCAACGGAGTGACCGAGCCAGCCTCGCTTATTCGACCCTTTCCAGAAAGCGGTCGCGCCTCCCTCAGAAACATTCTCAAGAAGTCGTCCGAGAGCAACACGAGCCGCATCCTCTTCGCCATTCTTCTTTAGGATCAACGCCTGCAAGGCGAGGCCATAATTGTCCAGGCCAATCCCCGGTTCCCCGACACGCCCACTCACCTTTTCGCCAGCGACCGAAAGAGCGTACATGAGATACATCTTTGTGCTCGGATTGGTCTCGCTCGCATTAACATGCCCCCAGGCGGCGGCGACCCCCCTTTTCAGGACATTTTCACTTACCTGAAAATCAGCCGTACGCGCCATCGCGAGCCCGGAGAGAACATAGGCGGTGGTATAGGCGTTCGACTTGTCGTTCTTCCACCAACCCCAACCACCATCGTTCTGCTGGAAGTTGTAGAGGCGTTGCAGTCCCTTCGCCACCATTAAGGGAAGTTCTTTCGTCAGCTCCGGCTTTTCAATCCCGAGGGTTTGAAGCGTTCCGGCCGTAATGACCGTCGGAAGGAAGCGGGACATCGTCTGCTCAACGCAACCATAGGGATAGTCCGCCAGATAGTCGAGCGCATCAAGCACCATCGAAGCGTGACTCGGGGAGAGGACAACCACCAGTTCACTCGCCTGGGCGATCGCATCCTCCGGTACGGTCAGTGTCTCGACCACCTCACCCTTGATGAATCCGGTACGCGCCATCCATTTCGAACTTCCGTGAGGAAGAATCGGCACCTTCAACTCCATCGCATCGGAAGATTCATCCGTGAGCGCCTTGACCGTCACCTTCGCAACGCCGGCTCCTGGAATCGAGGTCTTCCAATCGAATCGTTTCTGTCCTTGTGCCTCGACCAGGACCACAAACTCCTTCTTCCCTTCGACCTCGATCCCTTCCAGCTCAAGAACGATCTTCATCTCCTTGGCGGTATCGAGATAGTTGTGCGCGATCGCGGTCACAACGGTCTTGTCACTCTGGGTGAAAAAGCGGGGAAGTGCGAGCCGAACGATCACATCTTTTCGGCTGATCACCGAAGAGGTCGCCTGCCCGAAGCGGCTGTCTTTGGTCGACGCCTTCACTGTCGCCCGCCAGGTGGTCAGGTTATCGGGAACCTCCACCGTCACGGTAGCGACACCGTTTTTGTCCGTCACCACAGAGGCGGTCCAGGACATCGTATCGGCAAACTTCGAACGAATTTCCGTTTTTGCGTAGCTTTTTTGTCCGCGAGGAGCGCCCAGGTTGGAAGCCGATTTCATCAAATCTTTCGGGGAGGCCGCCCCTCCAGGGCGACCGCCGAAACGGACACTGTCTCCTTCCTCATGTTCCATCAAATCGGAGGACTTATCCATCTCGGCACGACCCCAGTCGAAATATTGAAGGGAAGAAGACGTATTAACCGACTGACTTCGCTTGTGGATAAACCTCTTCCGGATATCCATCGCAATTTCTGAC
>PVBE011187192.1_pt1 | contig 11894 bp, 13 predicted proteins | sample 1631181 | NCBI WGS metagenome assembly PVBE01 (sample SAMN08397723, study PRJNA350692) | Marine metagenome, whole genome shotgun sequencing project. | isolation source: water | place: Pacific Ocean | collected 2012-04 | reverse complement strand
CCTTGGGCTTCTCCGCCTTGGGCTTCTCCGCCTTGGGCTTCTCCGCCTTGGGCTTCTCCGCCTTGGGCTTCTCCGCCTTAGGCTTCTCCGCCTTGGGCTTCTCCGCCGTGGCCTGAGTCGTCTTCGACGTCTTGGTCTTTGCCGCCTTCGGGTTGGTGCCGACCAGACGCTTCGCGAGCTCGGTCTGCTGCTCGGGGGTGAGTGATTTCATATGATTAGTGACGTCCCAACCAAGGCCCCACCCATCGATGGTCTCTCGGAGCGCCTTGGAAGACATCTCCAAATCCCGCGCGATCTCGAAAACACGACGATTAGCCATTACATCCTCACTCTTATACGCCACGGACGATCTCCTATCGTTGACGGGTTGTCCAGCCGCACGAAACCGAGGGAGGATGTCCCTTCTATGCACACCAACCGACCCATTCGACAGATCATCACGGCGCACCGCCAACGCGAGGGGGCGGGGTTCGTTGTCCGCCGACCCATCCCGACCCATGGGCTGGACCAAGTGGATCCCTTCCTCTTGATCGATGAGATGGGGCCCGTCGTCTACCCTCCCGACCAGGCTGTCGGCGCCCCCGATCACCCCCATCGCGGGTTCGAGACGGTGACCTACATCCTCGACGGCGAGTTCGAGCATCGCGACTCCATGGGCAATCACGGTGTGCTGCGATCAGGTGACGTCCAATGGATGACGGCGGGCGCGGGCGTAGTGCACTCGGAGACGCCTACGCCGGCCTTCCGCGCTCGCGGGGGTCGGATGCACGGCTTTCAACTCTGGGTGAACCTGCCCGCCGCGCAGAAGTGGGCGAGACCCCGCTATCAAGACATCTCTGCCCATCGCATCCCCCTGGTGCGAAGCGAGGACGGACACGCCCGAGGGCGCATCATCGCCGGGCACGCCCTGGGCACCGAGGCCGTCATTGATACGCACACGCCCATCACCCTGCACCACTGGACACTTACGCCCGGGGCGAACCTGGTGCTGCCGGTACCGCCCGATCAGGACGCCGTGCTCTACGTCTTCAAAGGTGACCTCGAGACTGAGGGGACCGTGATTCAAGAGGGTCAGATGGTGATCTATGGGCCGGGTGAGCACATCGATCTCTGCGGTCCGACCGAGAGCGAGCGCGCCGACGCGCTGCTCATCGCCGGCGCCCCGATTCGAGAGCCCATGGTCCGAATGGGACCCTTCGTGATGAACACGCGCCAAGAGCTGATCGAGGCCTATTACGACTACCAAGCGGGCAGACTCGGTCGCATCACTTGATGGAGAGCCCGCCGTCGATAGTCAAGGCTGCGCCGGTCATCCAGGGGTTCCCGAGGGCGGTGAGCACCACCTCCGCCACCTCAGCGGGGGTCCCCATTCGACCGAGCGCGTGCAGCTGAGCGAAGCCCGTCGTTTGGACCGCTGGATCGATCTCCCCTCGCGGCGCGTCCGTCATGGGCGTGGGCACGACGCCGGGGAGCACCGCGTTGACTCGAATCCGGCGGGGCCCGAGCTCGAGGGCCAGACCCTGAACTAGGGCGATCAGGGCCGCCTTGGTGGTGGCGTAGGGGGTGGCCCCGATGGCCGGCCTACGCGCCAAGGTCGAGGAGATCGCGACGATTGCGCCTGGGCCCGTGGAACGAGCCACGAAGGCGCGGCTGAGCATGGCCGGGGCCAAGACGTTGATCTGCCACTGCCGGCGCCAATCTTCGGCCCGCCATTGGTCGTGAGCGCCGTGGACGTACACCGCCGCGTTGTGAACCAACCCATCGAGCGGCCCCGCGAGGTCAAGCAGTTGGTCGGGATCCTCGGTGACGTCATAGGGAAAGGTTCGGGCCCCCAAAGCGGCGGCCGCCGTCAAGGGTTCGGCCCGCCGCCCGACGGCCACAACCTCGGTGCCGGCGTAGAGAAGCGCCTCCACGATGCCCAGGCCCAGGCCCGTGCCGCCCCCCGTAACCAAGACCCGCCGCGGAAGATTCACTGCGTCTCCTCGCCCACTAGTGTCTCATCCTCGGGGATGAACGTCGGTTGATCGATGCACAGCAGGCTCCCGGTCTGGTCAGAGTCGTTTTGGTACCCATGCACCTGGCCCGCGCGCCAGGCGAAACGCTGGCCGACCACCAAAGTGTGGATTTCGCCGTCCCATCGCCCCGAGAGCCCCGGGTCGAGCACGAACTCGGCCTCTCGCATCTCTTGGTGATAGTGGACCGGCAGTCGTTTGCCTGGATGGATATTGAGTCGATAAATCCCGGCACAGCCCGTCTCCCCGACGATGTCTACGGTGCCCCACGCCTTCGTCTCTTGGTCAAAACGCAGATCCTCTGCGTCGACGCGACTCTCCACTACAGCCCGAGCGCCGTCGCTCAACGCCCCGAACTTGGTGAGGCGAACCGAAACCTGGTCGATGCGCGGGCGACTCGGATCCGTGGGCGGGAGCAAGAGCACTCGCTGAAGCATGTGAACGCCGGTCTCGAGGAGCTTGAAGTGGCTCTCTTGGAGCATGAAGCGCACGGTCTCGGTCAAAACCGAGTAGTCCACCGCGTCGGCGAGCTGGTCCGTGCCGGCCGCGCGTCGAGCGTCTGTGATGATCTCGAGGTCGACCCGAATCTCTTGGGGGTGATGTCGCTCATGGGCCCAAGCCCCAATGAGGCATTGGACTCGCAAGTCCTCGACGCGGATGCAGGTTCGCTTCATGGGACCGAGACGAAGCAGTCGACGCCGGGGATCTTCCGGGAGATGGCGCCAACGGTCTCCAGTTGGCCGACGAGGGTGTTCCAGCGCGCCTCGGTCATGCTGCCCAAGACCTCATCACCGCGCCGAACATAGGGGGTCTGGAGCGTGGCCGCGATGTTCATGCTCTCGAGGGACATCGCCGTGTTGAGCTTGGCCATGACGGCGTTGGTTGACCCCGGGTCGGTGTTGTACGCAGCCCAGCCCTTTCGCAGCGCCCGAGTCAACTTGGCCACCACCGCGGGGTGAGCCTTGGCGTAGTCCTCGCTGGTGGCCACCACCACGGTGTAGGGGTCATACCCGCTCTCCGCCGCCTTGAAGGTCCGCACCGGAATCTTGCGACGCTGAAGCTCCACGGGCTCCGCGAAGATGAAGACGGCCTGGGCCATAGTCGAATCACCCATGAACGTGGCGAGACCGCCGCTGCTGGGGACCAGTTGGAGCCCTTTGCCGCCATACCGATGGTTGAGCCACTTTACGAAGGGTAGACCGGGCTCGACGGCGATCTTCACCTGGCTTTTCCACAGAGCCTCTAAACCCTGATGAGGACTGCTCTGATGCACCACGATGCCCCGGGGGAAGGTCTGAAAGCTGGCGTACACGGCCACCAATGGGGCGCCGCGAGCGCGCATCGTCACTAACTGGTCGCCGCCGACGATCCCGAAGGTGGTCTTGCCCGAGGCGGTGAGTTGCCCGGAGGGGACACCGGGGCTGCCCTTGATGATCTTCACTGCCAAGCCTTCGGCGGCGAAGAACCCCTGGGCTTCGGCGGCGTAGATGCCCCCGAACTCGGGCTCAGGGACCCAGTTCAGCTGGAGAGTGACCTCCACCGGACCCGCGGGCGCCTCCGCCGTCGAGGGGGCCTTGGTTTGGCAGGCCGTGATGGCCAAGAAGAGGCCGATGAAGACACCTCGCCGCACGTCAACGCTCCAAAGCCGAAGGATGCCAGCGGCGAAGTATCAGATGTCCGACGCCGCTGACGAGCCCAAAGAGCATGAAGCCCACCGCCGCCGACAGCAAGACTGCGGCGAAAACCACGTCGGTTCGGGCCTCGCGGATACCCGTCAGGATGAGGATCCCGATGGGGGCCTGGTCGCCCATATATCCGCTGACGAACTCACCCACCACGGCGCCGATGACCGACAAGCCCGCCGCGATGCGAAGACCCGTCAGGATCTGCGGCGTCGCCGCCGGGAGGAGGAGGCGCCGCCAGGTGGTCCAAGGTCCCGCGCCGTAGAGGGCGAAGAGCTCCTTGAGCTTGGGATCCACGGCCCGCAGGCCGTCCACCGTGTTGGCGATGACGGGGAAGATCGAGACGATACAGGCGGCGGCGATGACCGCAGAGGCGCCGTATCCGAACCAGATGGTGAGAAGGGGGGCGATGGCCACCAAGGGCACCATCTGCAAAAGGTTGGTGATGGGATAAACCCCGCGACGAAGAGGGGCGAACGAGGCCAAGATGCTGCCGCTGAGGATCCCGAGGAGGGCCGAGAGACCGAACCCGGCCAGGGTGGCGGCGCCCGTGCGGAGCGTCGCGGCCCAGAGCGCATTCCGCTCTTGGAGCAGAGCCGAGAATACATCGAGGGGGGACGGCAGAAGATATGGGCGCACCCCGCTCAGCGTCACCATCGCTTGCCAGGCCAGGAGCACCAAGAGCACGGTGAGAGCCGGTGGCCACACCAACCGGAAGGCGTGCCTCATGAGCGCGCCTCCGCCACGGCCAACTCGAGGGCCTCTTGAATTTGGCCCACGTAAGCGGAGAAGGCGGCGGTGGTGCGAACCGTCGGTGTCCGTGAGGCCAGGTCGATGGGCACCTCGGCTACAACCCGCGCCGGCGTGGGGCTCAGCACCACCACGCGATGGGCAAGATAGACCGCCTCGCTGATGGAGTGCGTCACCAAGATGACCGTGAGCGGGCTCTCGGCGCACAGCCGATGCAGAGCGTCGTCCAGGGCGGCACGGGTCAGTTCGTCGAGGGCACCGAAGGGCTCGTCCAGCAGCAGCAGCCGCGGCCTATTGATGAGCGCGCGCGCCAGCGCCGTTCGCATCTGCATCCCCCCCGACAGTTGATGGGGGCGCTTGTGAGCGTCATCGGCTAACCCGACCCGAGTCAATTGTCCACGGGCCCGCGCCTGCGCCGCCTCTCGCGCCATGCCCTGCAGCGTGAGCGGCAGGGCCACATTGTCGAGCACAGACATCCAGGGCAGGAGACGCGGCTCCTGAAAACAGACGCTGAGGGCGTCCGCCGCCCCATGCAGGATCTCGCCGCCCGGGGTGTAGAAGCCGACGGCGCCGCCTGGGTCGGGGTCGAGGCCGCCTACGCTTCGCAGCAGCGTGGTTTTACCGCAGCCGGAGGGACCGATGATGGCCACCATCTCGCCGGGCGCGCAGTCCAAGCTTACGCCGTCCAGGACCACTTCATGGGTCTCACCGTGACCGAAGGTGCGCCGCAGGCCGTCCACGCGGACGCCGAGGGGCGTCGGAGACGCGTTCATTCGCGGTTGGAGGCCATGAAGTCCGCGATGCCCAACATAACGAGGAGCCCGGCGAAAGGCGCGAGAATCCACCGGCCTTGGGTGATCTCGAACCCGAGCCAACCCAGACCTAGAACGATGGCTGCGGTACGGAGAATGAGCCCCCGAGTCTTGGCGTCGAGCTGCATCAAGGGGTGGGAAAGGCGAGATTGAAGCTGGCCAAATCTACGTCCAGGGTCTCCAAGACGTAGTCGATGGTGGCGCGCCGTAAGCGCGCCTTGCTCTCGGCGTAGGCCATGGTGTTCAGTTGGGCGAGGCTGCGGGCCTGCTCCATGGCGGTGGCCGCCAGCGCGGCCGGGTCCACCACGTGGGTGAGCATCCCCGCCGCGAGGGCCTCGTCCGGGTTGAAGATGCGGGCGAAGAGCGTCGCCTGGTCCAGATATTCCACCGCCACCCGCTCACGCACCAACTCCACGGCCAGCACGGGGAGCGGCATCCCGATGGCCACCTCGTTCATACCCAACTTGAAAGCACCCTGAACACCGATCCGCAGGTCACCGCAGAGCATCAGCAAACACCCGCCGGCCAAGGCATGTCCGGTGCAGGCCACCACCAGCGGCATGGGGAGACCGTAGAGCCGCATGAAGACCTTGGCGCCCTGCCCGAGGAGAGTACGAGCGGGACCCGCCCCCGACATCATGATCTTGAGATCGAAGCCGGCGCTGAACCGACCCGGACGACCGGCGAGCACCACCGCCCGCGCTTCGGACTCTGCCCGTTCGAGGGCGGTGTCCAAGGCCGCCAAGCTGTCCGGAGAGAGCGCGTTCGCTTTACCGTCATCGAGGGTGATCACGGCTACGTCACCGTCGAGGCGATATTGAATGAGCTCGGACACGAGACCTCCTCGGATAAGGCGCGCATCCTAACAGCAACGAATTCAAAACGCCCGTCAGCCGTGTGGCCCCGATACGACCGTCCCGACAGGGTTCGGCGCAGATCCCCCCAAGGACAAAAGGACCGTGGTATATCGAGCGTCCATGGCGCGGCTCTCCCTCACCGTCAAGACTCTCCTTTTGGCCTCTGGTAAGGCCATCACCGCCCTGTCGGCCGTGCTCGCCACGGTGGTGCTGACCCGCACCCTCTCGAAGGCGGATTACGCCACCCACAAGCAGGTCCTCCTGGTGTTCAGCATGGCCTCGCCGCTGCTGATGATGGGGCTGCCTCGAGCGCTGTATTACTTCTTACCCGGAGAAGAGAAGCGGCCGCGAGCCGTGCTCTTGGAGAACCTTTTACCCCTCTTCGCCGGGGCGGCTCTCTTCGGGCTGGCTCTGCTCTTGGGCCTGAGCGACCTCTTCGCGCGCCGGTTCGACAACGACGCCGTGGCCCTGCTGGCCCTTTTGATGGCGCCCTACGCCCTCTTCATGTTTCCCAGTAACGCCTTCAGCGCCTGCATGATGGCGCGAGACCGGGTGAAGCCGCTCCTGGCTTTCAGCGTCGTCTCCCGACTCCTGCTCCTGGGGGTCTTGGCCGTGGCGGCCATCGGCTTCGGCACCGCCGCGGCGACCCTCGGCGCGCAGGTGGCCTGGGCCGTGGGCGCCGGCGTGGTGGCCATCTATCTGATGCTCCGCGTCACCAAGGGCGGGGTTGAGCGCAGACCGCGGTTGGCCGGCATCATCACCCAGCTCAAATTCAGCGTCCCCCTTGGCTTGGCCAGCATGTTGGGGGCCCTATCGAGCCAACTGGACAAATATATCGTCTCCGATATGTGCAGCACCGAGGCGTTCGCCATCTACGTCACGGGCGCTTTGGAGATCCCGCTCATCGGCATCGTCACGGGCGCCATGAACGCCGTGGTCCTCCCGGAGTTGGCCAAATTCTACAAAGCCGGGGAGACCGGACGAATCGTCGACCTCTGGCAGCGCGCCATGAACAAGGCCCTGTTGGTCTTGATCCCCGTCATGTTCGTGATCCTGATCTTGGGCACAGAGCTGGTGGTGGTGCTCTTCTCCAGCGCATACGAAGACGCGGCAGATCCGCTGCGCATCTACGCCCTGATGCTCCCGCAGCGGGCCGCGGTCTACGGCAGCGTCCTGATGGCCACCAACAACACGCGCTACGTCACCGCTGCCGCCCTCTTGGGCCTGGTGCTCAACGTCGTGCTGTCCATCGTCTTCGTACAGTGGATGGGCTACACCGGCGCGGCCTGGGCCAGCGCGCTCACGACCTATGGGGTGGTGGCCTATATGCTGCGGCCCATGAGTCGGGCCCTCGAGACCCCGATCATCCGATTGGTGGCGTGGGGACACTTCGGTAAAGTGATGCTCGCCGCCGGGCTCCCCGCCGTCGCCATCTGGCTCGCCGCCGATTTCGTGCCCTTGGCCCCGGCGCTCCGCCTGCTTCTCTTGGGGGGCGCCTACGGGCTCCTGATGGCCCTCATCTACGAGAAGACCGGCATCGCCACCATCGGCTCCATCCTCGCCTTCTTGCGGGGGCGTGGTCGACGGCTCGACGACGTCGAGCAGGCCGAAGACCCGTGAGTCTAGGGCGCGCTGACGCCGTCGAGCGCGTCGCAATCGATGATGGACGGCGGGCCACGCGACGCGGCGCTCTGCGCGCCACGCGACCCACTGTCCGCCCTGAACCTCCTTTCGGGTCAGGCGCTCCGCCGTCGAGGTGTGGTCGGGGAACGACGGCTGGAGCGACGCAGTTCGGGTCGCTCTTGGGGTGACGAAGTGCGCGCCTCATGGGTGGCCTGGCGCTCGAGCCGGACATCCTCCCGGGGTCTGGGGACCTCGAGTTCAGCCCGCTGGCTCGACCGCTCCTCAGCGGCCTTTGATGCGCCCTCGAGGGGCGCACTCCGGCGCCGCTGAGTCACCAGGCGATGGTGACGACGTCGCACAAAGGGGGCGATGTGAGCCGGCCGATCCGAGATGATCCGGATCTGAGCCTCGAGATCATCGGAGCCCATCGTCGCCAGTTTTTGGCCGGCCACATGGGCCAACATCCCGTGGAGTTCGTTTCCCGACGCGATGGTGTCGGTGCGGGCCTCGAAGCTCAACTCCACGGTGAATCGAATATGTCGGTGCAGATGGGTCATGGGTGCCTCCTCGTCTTGGGCTCCCACCTTAGCGGCACCTGAACAAAAGATCAGTACGGCGGGCCAGGTCTCCTGATCGCTCGTGTCAGGAGGCCGTTCTAAACGATGGACGTAGCGGCGATAAAAAGGGGCAGGCGAGGAGGGGTGAATTGATGAGGGGGTGCCCCCATGGACAGTGGACTCGGCGAGAGGCTCAGCGTCCCCGTCGGAGTCCCAACACCACCAAGACCGTGGCGTAGACGAGGGCGAAGGCGCCGATGGGTACCAGGACGATCCCCAATCCCGGGTCACCATCGTAGATCACCACGCCCCCGGCGAAGAATCCGCCGGGGAGCAGCACGCTGGCGGCGTAGAGCGCCTTGGAGGCCGCCGGTGCTTTGGACCACCCCTCCATCCGACTCAGGGTGAACGCGAAGCCGAGGTTGAGTACCGACAATAAGGTGCCGTGCGCGTGGGCCAGGCGCCACATGAGGCGGCGGGTCTCTTGGCCCACGTCCAGATACCAGGCGATCTTGAATCCGTGCATCACCTCGAGAGCCATGCCCACAAAGATGAACACCAAGAGCATCATCCAACCGAAGCGAAGATGGGCTCCGACGAGGTCCGGCGTCGGTGAGGGGTCTGATGCGCTCATAGGGCAAGCATGGGACTGTTCGCGACCGTGGTCAACAACCCGGTTTGAACTTATTCCCAATGGCCTGAATTCGAGCGAGGGCGTCCATAGCCGTGTCGCCATAGCGGTTGATGAGCTGAAGGACGAGCCCGTCATCCTCCCCCTCTCCCACCTTGGACAGATCCGGTACCGCGCCGTCGGGACCATAGAGTCCCTCCATGATCTTCATGATCCCTTGCCGCACCAAGCCTCGAATCGGGACCTTGGCCATCATGCCGTACATCGCCGCGTCGCCCTCACGGCTGAGCTCGGGGTGCGCTCTCACGTGGGTCACAGCCGCTGCCACATCGGCCAGATAGGTGTCGATTACCGCACCATTGTGCGCGTTGACGGAGCAGTGGATCGAGGGTGGGTATTGCTGGCGATCGACGCTCCAACCGCGGCCTTGGAGTCGATCGGCCACGGCGTAGATGTCCACCTCTTCGGCGTCGCTGGCGTAGGTCACGATGGTGGCCTCGCCATCATCCAAGAGCCGCAACCCGTCGATGTCCCGGAGACCGGCTCGTAATCGATCCGCTGCCCCCATCGCCCCTTCGGCGAGGGCCATGAAGCCCGACTCTCCCATCCCCATCAACGAGGCCCAGGCCGTGGCGATAGCCGAGCCCGGTCGAGTGCCCTGCATCGTAGGGGACGCGTAAATCCCGCCCGGCCAATCCGTCGACACGAAGAACTGGTGCTTGAGGTAGCTCATGTCGCGATAGAGAACCACCGAAGAGCCCTTGGGGGCGTAGCCGTACTTGTGGACATCCGCCGACATCGAGGTCACCCCGGGCACGCGGAAGTCAAAGATCGGGAGAGGGCGGCCCAGCTTCTCGATCCAAGGGAGGATGAATCCGCCGAAGCACCCGTCCACATGAAAGGGGATCTTCTTCTTTTGGGCGTAGGCCCCGATGGACTCGATGGGGTCCACCACACCATGGGCGTATTGGGGTGCCGACGCGGCGATCAGGATCGTGTTGCGGCCCACGGCCTTCTTGAGGGCCTTCAGGTTTACCCGATAGTCATCGCCCAGGGGCACGTAACGAGGCTTCACGCCGAAGTAGTGGCACGCCTTGTCGAACGCCACGTGGATGCTCACCGGGGCCACCAACTCAGGGCGAAGAATCCACGGTTTCTTCTTCCGCGCGCGCTCGCGAGCCGCCTTGACGGCCATGAGGATCGACTCCGTGCCCCCCGAGGTCATCGTCCCGACGGCGGACGGCGGCCCGTTCAGCATCGACGCCGTCATCTGGACCACCTCGGCCTCCATCCGTTTGAGGGACTTGAAGGCGAACGGGTTGAGGGCGTTCTCGGAGAAGAACAGGCTCGCTGTCTGCTTGAGGAAGTCGGTGTGGGCGTCACCCGCGTGGTAGATCATGCTCCACGTTCGGCCCTCTCGCCACCGGGCATCATCGGTCCGCATCTCGGTCATCTCGGTCAAGAGCGTGTCATGCTCTCGGCCGTCGGCTGGGATCTCTAACCGTTCCATTCAAACGCCCTCGGCTGATGGGTCGAGGCCGGATGATGGGGAGATCTCCCACCGGGACGCAAGGGCCCATTTCGGCCACAGAGCCCCCAAGTCGATGGGTCAGGGCGTCGCCGTCACGCCGTCGGTCGACGTCCAAGTTGCAATGCGACTAGGCCCCTGGTATCGCTCACCAATGCAAGATCGCAGTCATTTCGAACCACACCTCGCCCTCTTCGCTGATTTCGAGAACGTCGCCATCGGCGCGCGTGACGCGCGCTTCAAGGAGTTCGACATCAGCTTGGTGCTCAACGCCCTCCTCAATAAGGGCAAGATCATCATCAAGAAGGCCTACGCCGACTGGACCCGTTACAAGGCGATGCGACGTCCCCTCCACGAGGGCGGCTTCGAGCTCATCGAGATCCCGCACGTGTCCTACTCGGGCAAGAACTCCGCCGATATTCGACTGGTGGTAGACGCCCTGGACCTCTGCTACCAAAAGCAGCACGTCGACGTCTTCGTCATCATCTCCGGAGACAGCGACTTCTCGCCTCTGGTGGGTAAGCTCCGCGAGAACGGGAAGCGCGTCATCGGCATCGGGGTCAAGAACTCGAGCGGCGACCTCTTGATGGAGAGCTGCGACGAGTTCATTTACTACGACGACCTCGTCCGAGACCAAAAGGCGGTGGAGAAGAAGCCCCGCAAAGCGCCCAAGCGCAAGGGGAGCCCCGAGAAGACCGAAGAGGGCGAAGATGGCGCCACGGGTGAGAAAGAGGAGGCCCTGGAGTTGGTCCTCGAGACCGTCGACGCCCTCTTTCGGGAGCGTGACGACAGCCTCTGGGGCTCCATGGTCAAGCAGACTATCAAGCGCAAGAAGCCCCACTTCAGGGAGACCTTTCACGGCTACCGAAACTTCACCGAGCTGCTGCGCGACGCCCAGGAACGCGGCCTCTTGGAGATCGAGAAGGACAAGAAGTCCGGCGGCTACCTCATCACGGCCTTCGGGCCCAACGCCTGATTCTCAAAAAGGGGCCATGTCGACGGTGTCGTCGGCGCAGGCCTTCAAGCGTTCAGCCAGAGCCTTGGCCGTCGAACTTCGAGCGAGGAAGCCTTGGAGTTCGATCCGGCGGGAGGCGGCGTCCACCCGAACCAAGAACCGCCAGAAGGCCCTCAACTCCGCCAGGGCGGACGGGATCTCGGGCACCGAAACCCAACCCACCCGCGGAAGCTCCTCGAATAAGAAGGACCAGACGTCTTCCACCCGCGCCGTCCGCGGCCGTACCCCACGGACGCCGATCAGATAATCCACGACGCCGAGCGTGGCCAGCCCGTTGAGTCTCGCGTTCCGACCCTCGGGCGCCTTGAGGAAACGGGCCGTCAGGGCCTCGGCGTAGATCAAGGAGAGGCTGGGGCGGCCCGCGATGTCCGCCCCGTTGTGTCTACGCTGTGCGTCATTGTGGTTAGTCTCGTTTGCAGCGTTTCGT
>PVBE012939138.1_pt1 | contig 11895 bp, 9 predicted proteins | sample 1631181 | NCBI WGS metagenome assembly PVBE01 (sample SAMN08397723, study PRJNA350692) | Marine metagenome, whole genome shotgun sequencing project. | isolation source: water | place: Pacific Ocean | collected 2012-04 | reverse complement strand
TTTAGATAAATATTCACACTAAAAACTTCACAAAAAAGTACCCCTAAAAGTTAGTGTGAAAAGAGAGGGTAAAAAGAGTGGGTAAATTATTCGAAGAGAAGGTGTTACAAAAGAATAAGCCCGGTTCCAAGCTTGAAGAAAGCTTCAAAAACCGGGCAGAAGGACCGAGATACAATGTTGGCATTTGTAGAAACCCGCAGAATGGCTTGTATCATACCCACTACGCGTGGCTTGATATGCAGCATTGAACATGCCAGCAGGTATCACGCTTAATTCATTGGGATTGAATCGCTTGGCCAAGCAAGGAATGCGTGGTCTGCACACAGAATGCGTGAAAACGAGTGCTTCTCATCCGCTTGGCTAGCCGAGATTTGACGTCCGACCATCTCCTATGCCAACCTCGTTCCACTTGGCTGCCGCCCGCTATCCCGGCCAGTTTCACTGCAATGAATGATGCCCTTTTGCACGTAGGCAACCTGCCGTACAGCATTGAGCGAGACGATCTTGAAGCGATGTTTCTCAACGCTGGCACGGTCGTGTCTGCCTCTTTGATGACCTACAAATACGACAACCGATCGAGGGGGTACGGCTTTGTGGAGATGGCTTCGCCGAAGGAGGCACGCAAGGCGGTTGAGATGTACAACGGCCGCAAGGTTCGAGACCGCAAACTGGCGGTCAACCTGGCCCGGCCACGGACAGCCTCTTTCGTCAAGCGGTAGGGATGGCTGTCCTTACCCGTCCACAGGATTCATTAGTTACTCGATTTTTCCTTCGTATAAACAAATGACGAGGGAGGAGCAGGAGGACAATTTTGGTCGGTTGAAGGCAGCATGTTCTTCTATCCCTCTTCGCGATGCAGCTTGTACGGCGTGGCCTGGGCGGTGCACATCATCAGGATTTCATCGATGCAAACGTGCGACGGGCGATTGGCGGCCCATACGATCGCTTCGGCGACATCCTCGGCGCTAAGCGGCTTGACGCCCCTGTACACCGCGTCGGCTTTCGCCTGGTCGCCTTTAAGCCGGATCACTGAAAATTCAGTCTCAGCCATTCCGGGATCGACCGTGCCAACGCGCAGGCCGGTGCCGTTGAGTTCCAGTCGCAGAGCCTTGGTGATGCTCAACTCTGCCGCCTTGCTGGCGCAATAGGCCGCGCCGCCCTCGTATACCACGCGACTGGCAACGGATCCGATGTTCAGGATAATGCCGCCAGGATGCGGCTTCATCAGCGGCAACGCGGCGCGCGTGACACGCAGGATGCCCAGCGCATTGGCTTGGAACATTGCCTCCCAGTCTTCGTCTTGGCCGTCCTCGACGTATTCCATCCCATGCGCGCCGCCCGCATTATTGACGAGCACATCCACTCGGCCGGCGATGGCCTTGACCCAGTGGGCGAACGCGTTGACGCTCGCCGTGTCGGCAACGTCCAGCCCGAGAACGTGGGCCGAGGCCGCACCGCGCGCTTGGCATTCGGTCGCCACCTGCTCGAGGCGCTCCACCCGGCGCGCGCCAAGCAACAGGTTCGCGCCCATGTCGGCCATCTGCCGGGCGGTCTCCGCGCCAAACCCGCTCGAGGCGCCGGTCACCAGAGCCCACTTGCCTTTCAGTCGATTGTTCACAGGCGAAAGACTTAACCGGAGTCGACCCGCTTGGCCAAGCGCAAACAAGAGTTGCCGCCGGGGCGGTTCCTGCCCCACACTGGCGACCCATGTTGGTGGACCGGCACAACGTCAGCAACTGGTGGTTCTCGCTGAACTCAATTCAGCGTTCGCTCCTGCTGTCGCTGCTGATCCATTTGGTCGTGGCGCTGGGGATCTGGCTGGGCGCCTTCCCGGTGGTGGAAAAAATGATGGCAGCCGTCGTTCCGGATCTCATCGACCTCGAGGCGATGGAGATGCAGCAGCGCAAACGGCAGCAGTCGGTCATTTTCCTCGAGGTGCCACCCAGCATGGCCAGCGAGGATGCCCCGGAGGATTCCAAATATTACTCCAATCAGAACTCACGTGCCGCCGACGAGCAATCGGAAAAGGAAACTCCCAAGCCCAAGATTGAGGGCACGCAGGATAAGATCGCACGAACCGTCGACAGCCAGTCAGCCTCACCGGCCAAACCGGCACCACCGGAGCCCAAACCCAAACCGGCACCACCGGAGCCCAAACCCAAACCGGCACCACCGGAGCCCAAGCCGCCCCCGCCCAAGGCCGAAACGCTCAATCCGACCGTGGCCAAACCGAAGCCTAAACCCGAACCCAAGCCGCGCCGACCGCGCACCGTTGCTGAGGCCAAGGCCAAGCAGTTGGCCATGATTCAGGGGCAGAAAATGAAGCAGGACGGCGGTGTCAAAAAACGGGCCACCATCGTGGGGCTCGACGCCAAGGCATCGCCGTTTGGCGACTACGACGCCCGCCTCATCGCCGCCATCCAAACCCGCTGGAACCAGATTCTCAACCAGTACTACGTTCCCAGCGTCGGGAAGGTGGTGCTGACGTTCAACCTTTGGTCCGACGGCAAGGTGACCAATGTGCAGGTGGAGCGCAGCACGGTGAACACCATCCTCGCCCTCAAGTGCGAGCGAGCCGTGAAAGAGCCGGCACCCTACGCGCCCTGGCCGGAGAAGATGCAGGACGAAATCGGCTCAGACCGCCGCTTCGTCCGCTTCACCTTCTATTACAACTGAGCTTGGCCAAACGGTCACTTGGCTTCTCTGCCTTGCAGGAATTCGGCCAGATTTTCGAGGTGGTCGGTATTGATGAAATCGACGCCGGCCTTGTGGAAAATCTCCCATGCGGCGGGATTGTCCGGTGCGGCCCAAAAGCGGATTTTCTGCCTGTCGGCGTGGGCGCTCTTCACGATTTTGGCCAGTTTGGCCTGCTCTCCCGCCGGCAAGTCGCCTTTGCCGCGCCACTTGAAGTGCGAACTCCAACTGTCGCTGATCCACGGCATAAAATGCCGGCTCTCGGCCTTCCCGAGGTCGCCCAGCCGACCGTCATAACCGGCCAGGCGCTTGGCGTCCTTCTCCATGGCCTCCCTCGGGCGGCTGCCGGAGATGACGATCGTCACCGCGCCGGGCTTCGTGGTGTCGGCTGTAAACGCGGTAAGCATGAAGCGGTACTTCTCGAGCAGCGGCTTGAGCGCGGCGTAGGTCGTGGGGCCGTCGGTCTTAAAATCGATCATCAGGTGAAACGGCGCCTTGGCCTTGTACACGCTGCCGCCGTTGGCTTTCACCCGCTTGGCAAGGGGCGCGAGGTAGAGTTTCTCTAGGGTACGCTCTTTGTTCAACTCGAACCGATCATGGCCAACCAGAAGATTGTCATTGCTCAAGATAATATCTGCCTCAACACTGCAGAAACCGTTGGCCAACGCATCAAAGAGCGGCCGCTTGTGATGATAGTCGTTGTGGGAATGGGCACGTACGAGCAGCTTGGGCTCGGCGTCGGGCGTGGCCTGCTCGGCGGCACAAGGCCAAGCGGCGAACAACAGGCAGGGAAAAATCCATTTCATATTTTTTTGAGCTGGCAACCTTGTGGTGTATCGCATGTCGTCTTGTTTTTTGCGTTCCCCCTCACCTCGACCCTCTCCTGCTGGGAGATGGTGGCCGCAGGCCGGATGAGGGTGAACCACTGGATGTTTTATTTGAGGTCACTGTTTGACCGCCGGATGAATGCAGCACGCCACCGTTTGGCCAAGCCCGAGGGCGTCCCGGGCGGCTTCGCGCGCCCACTCGTCGGCTTGGAGAATTTCGTCGAGCGATGGTTGCTCAATGACCTCGTGGCGATCCATCACCCGGCCAACGACGTCGCTGATGCCGGGAAACGACGTCTGTCGGTCGCAGAAGGCATCGACGGCTATCTCGTTGGCGGCGTTGAGCACGGCCGGCAGCGTGCCGCCGCTGTCGCTGGCGCGGCGCGCCTGGCCAATCGCCGGGAATTTGGCCAAGTCCGGCGTCTCGAAATCGAGCCGGCCAATTGCGGTCAGGTCGGTTTGCACACGATCGCTCGCCGTGCGGCTTGGCCAAGTGAGCGCGTACTGGATCGGCAGGCACATGTCGGGCGTGGAGAGTTGCGCGACGATCGAGCCATCAACGAACTCGACCATCGAGTGCACGACGCTCTGCGGGTGCACAACGACATCGACCTGTGGCATTGGGCAGTCGAACAGCCATCGCGCCTCGATCATCTCGAGAGCCTTGTTGAACATCGTCGCTGAATCGATCGTTATCTTGCGGCCCATCACCCACGACGGATGCTTGAGCGCCTGCTCGACGGTGATGCCAGCGAACTGCCCGACCGGCGTCTCGCGGAACGGTCCGCCGGAAGCGGTGAGGACGAGCCGCCGCACCGACCCGGGCGCGCTGCCTTCAAGACACTGGAAAATCGCCGAGTGCTCGCTGTCCACCGGCAACACCCGGACGCCGTATTTGCGGGCCTCGGTCATCACGATTTCGCCGGCCATCACGAGAATTTCCTTCGAGGCGACGGCGATGTCCTTGCCGGCGCGGATCGCGGCCAGAGCCGGGTGCAGCCCAGCAATGCCGACGATAGCGATCAGCACGATGTCGGCCGATGGCAGCGTAGCCAACTCAAGCAACCCCTCCTCGCCGGAAGCCACTTGGATGCCGTCGAGTTGCGTCCGCAGCTCGGCGGCCTTCTCCGGGGAGCCGATGGAGACCAACTCGGGGCGGAGTTGAATCGCCTGCTTGGCGAGGAGTTCGGTGTTGCCGCCCGCTGCCAAGCCGACGAGGCGGATGTCATCCGGCAGATCCTCTGCCACCTTGATGGTGCTGGTGCCGATCGAGCCGGTGCTACCGAGTAGGACGACGTTTTTCATCTCGCAACGCGGTGGCTACTCATTAAATAAAACAAGTCGGAGGTAAAGGTACATCATCGGCGCGTTGAAGAGCAGGCTGTCGACCAAGTCGAGGATGCCGCCGATGCCGGGGAAAAACGAACCGGAATCCTTCACGCCGGAGTCGCGCTTGAACACTGACTCAACCAGGTCGCCGAGTACCGCGCCGACTGCCAGCGCCGGACCAAGCGCGAGAGCGTGCGCCAGCGTCATTCCGCCCAGTCGGGTGTCGCCCCAGTAATTCGCCATCAGCATCGCGGCGCCGGTTGAGAGCAGGATCGCACCGGCGAAGCCCTCCCACGTTTTCGCCGGGCTGACGCTGGGAATCATTTTGTGCCGGCCGATCAGCGAACCGAGCGAGTAGGCACCGATGTCGCTGCACTTGGTCGCGAGTATGAAAAACAGCAGGTAGTACCCTGGATCAAATTGAGCACCGGTCAACACGCCGTAAAAATAAATCTTCAGCAGGAAACCCAGCAGCCACGAGACATACAGCACGCCGAGCATCGTGTGGCCCACCATCGAGAACGACGGCGGCGCCGGATGCGCGAACACTCGCCGAGCCAGCAACACCAGCAGTAGTACGCCAAGGATGCCGACCTCTAGCTCGGTCGCTCCAGCCAATGTTGGCGCGCCGAACTGCGCCTTGGCCAAGCCGGAAAGGTACAGGAACAGCACCCCGACTAGGGTGATGCCGGCGGTCAAGCCAAGCCACTTGAACCGGGGCAGGCCGTTCTCCTCCACCATACCGTAAAACTCGAGCAGACCGACGATGTTGAGCAGCATCACCACGCCGCCGACGAGGTAAAGCGCGTACGGACTGCCGCCGAGCAGGCTGTAAAACACCAGCCCCAACAACAACACGGTGCTGGCGAAACGCCGCAGAAAAACGAGTGTCCACGAAGCCGGCTCCGGGAGTTCGTCCATTAACTCGTCCAGTTTGTTGTCATCCTGCATGTTGACAGTCGTGGAGGGAGGGGTTCAGTCCCGTTGTGCGGGGTCAAACTTTTCCGAAACGCCGGTCACGAGCGGCGAACGACTCGAGCGCGGCGCAGAAATCGGCTTCATCGAAGTCGGGCCAAAGCCGCTCGGTGACGACCAACTCGGCGTAGGAGATCTGCCACAGCAGGAAGTTGCTGACGCGCATCTCGCCGCTGGTGCGGATCAACAGGTCGGGATCCGGCGTTCCGACGGTATAAAGATGATCGGCGAACGCCTGCTCGTCAATGTCCGCCGGGGCCAGTTCGCCGGATTGCGTCTTGGCGGCGAGCGCGCGGGCGGCGTCCAGCAACTCGGTGCGCCCACCGTAGCTGAGGGCAAGATTCAGCGTGGTGCCGTTGTTTTGATCGAGCGACGCGATGGTGGCATTGAGCTGCTCGCGGACGAAGCCGGGCAGGCGGTCCAGCTGGCCGATCGCCCGCAGTCGAACGTTGTTATCGTTCATTTCATCCCGCTCGGTTTTGAGGTAGCGGGCGAGAAATTTCATCAGCGTGTCGACCTCTGCCTTGGGGCGGTTCCAGTTTTCGATCGAGAAGGCGTAAAGTGTCAGATGGCTGATGCCGAGAGAGGAGGCGCAGCGCAACACCGCGCGAACCGACTCGGCGCCGCGGCGGTGCCCCTCGACCCGCGGCAGGCCGCGCTGGGCCGCCCAGCGGCCGTTGCCATCCATGATGATGGCGACGTGCGCCGGAAGGGCAGCCTTGGCCTTTTCGCTGAGTTGTGTCGTTGCGCGGCTCATGCGCCTGGCCAAGCGGTCAGGTTTAAAGGGTGATCGTCTGCGAGCGGGCGGGGCCGACGGAGGCGTAGCTGAGCTTCGTGTCGGTCAACTTGGCCAAGGCCTTCGCGTAGCGCCGGGCGTTGATCGGCAGGCCCTTCCACGTGCGGATTTTGTCGGTCGGTTTCTGCCAACCAGGGAACGTCTCGTAGATTGCCCGGCATCTGGCCAACAGGCCAAGGTCGCTGGGCTGGTGGTCGATCCGTTTGCCGCTGATCCGGTAGCCGACACATACCTTGATCGACTCAAGCGTGTCCAGTCCGTCCAGATTGGTGACCGCGAGGTCGGTGATGCCGTTGAGCATGGCCGCTTGCCGGACGGTGACGGCATCGAACCAGCCGCAACGGCGTTCGCGCCCGGTGGTGGCGCCGTATTCGCGGCCCATGCCGTGCAGCAGGTCGCCGACGACGCGGGCTTCGGACGGCATCGGGCCTTCGCCAACGCGGGTGGTGTAGGCCTTGGCCACGCCGATCACGCGGTCGATGCGGTTGGGCGCGATGCCGGAGCCGGTGCACATGCCGCCGGCCGTGGTGTTCGACGAGGTGACGTACGGATAGGTGCCGTGATCGATGTCGAGGAACGTGCCCTGCGCGCCCTCGAAGAGAATACGCTTGTTCGCTGCAGTGGCGTTGTGCAGCAACTGCACGGTGTTGGTCACATACGGCTTCAGGTGGCGCACGGCCTTGAGAACGCTCTCCGTTGTGCGCTTGGGCGGGAGCGGCTTCGCGCCGAGCGACTTGAGCAGTGTGTTGTTCCGCTTGATGGCTTCCGCAAGTTGTTCTGCAAATTGTTTCGTATTGAGAATGCTGCCCATACGCAGACCGATGCGGTCAATTTTATCGCCATACGCCGGACCGATGCCGCGCAGTGTGGTGCCGATTTTGCCCTTGCCCTTGAGCGCCTCGCGGGCGGCGTCGAGCGCCTTGTGGTACGGGAACACCATGTGGGCGGCGTCACTGACGTGCAGCCGCCCGGCAGGATCGATGCCGGATTTTTTTAGGCCATCAATTTCCTCCAGCAGGCCGATGGGATCGATGACAACGCCGTTGCCGATGACGCAGGTGGTGCGTTTGCGGAGGATGCCGGATGGGATAAGATGCAGGATGTACTGCGTCCTGCCAACGATGACGGTATGGCCGGCGTTGGCGCCGCCCTGGGCACGCACGACGATGTCGGCCTGCTCGGTCAGGAAATCGATGATCTTGCCCTTGCCCTCATCACCCCACTGGGCGCCCACTAGAATGGTATTCGACATTTGAATTACTGCTGAAACGGAAAGACCCAAAACCTAGCCCGGAATCGTCCCTCACTAGCGCGGGAACGCTAGGAAAACCGAGGGCCGGTGTCAACGCTTGGCCAACCGCTGGCTTTATTTCATGTGCGTTTCGAGAAAGGCATCGACCTCCCGATAAAATTCGAAAACGTTCTTCTCGTTGCGGTAGCCGTGGCCCTCGTTGGCCTTGATGATGAGCTTGTTGGGGATGTTGTTCCGATCCAGCGCGCGCTTAAGGATGCGGCCGTGCTTGGGCGGCACCCGCCAGTCCTTCATGCCGTAGGCCATGAGCACCGGGGCTCGCACCTTGTCGATGTTGTTCTGGATGGAGCGGCTCTTGATCCAGTCCTTGTCCTTGCTCCGGTCGGCAATCATCACGGCATCGATAGCGTCATTGATCTTTTTCGGGAGCGGGTATTCCTTAAGGATGAGGTTGATGTCGGTGACGCCGACGTAGTTGATGCCGCACCGGTACAACTCCGGTGTGAAGCAAAGACCAGCCATCGTCGCGTAGCCGCCGTAGCTGGCACCGTAGATGCCGACACGCTTGGCGTCGGCAATACCCTCAGCGATGAGGTGTTTGACGCCGTCGGTGATGTCGTTCTGCATTTTGCCACCCCATTCGCGGAAACCGGCCAGGCGCAGCTTGTTGCCGTAGCCGGTTGAGCCTCGGAAATTCGGCTGGAACACGGCGTAGCCACGGTTGGCCAAAAACTGCACATCGGCGTTCCAGCCCCAGTAGTCGCGGGCAGTCGGGCCACCGTGGGGGTGAACAATGAGCGGAAGGTTTTTGCCGTCGCTGCCGTTAGGAATCGTCAGGAAGCTGTGAATGACAAGCCCGTCGCGGGCGGTGTACTGGATGGACTTCATCGGTGACATTTTTTTCGGCTCAATCCAGTCGGCCAGATCGAGCAGTTTTTCCAATTTTGGTTTCTTTTTGTTGCCGATGTCTAGCAGGTAGTAGGAGCCGATGGTCTTTTCGCTGTGAGAATGGAAGAGGACGCGATCCTCCTTTTTGGACCAATTCTTGATGTCGTTGGCCTTGCCGGGCAGCGCGTCGTCGATCATGGCCTGGTACTGTTGGTAATCTTTGTCGAACCAGTAAACCTGAGCACGATCGGCCTCGTAGCGCACCCCGAGGATTTTGCCGGTCTTGTCGGAAATGATCGGCGACCCGGAGGGCACGTCGTATGTCGGATGGGCAAATATCATCCGACCCAGCTTTTTCGCCTTGAGGTCGAACTGGAACAGCGCGCGTTTGTCGCCATTGAGCGCGGCGACGAATAGGATGTCAGGGTTTTTCCCGAAACCAAGGGGCTCGATAGCGGTTCGGAAGTCAGCGGAGTATATCTCCTCCCAATCAGACTCGGCGTCCCGGCGGTGAAGTAGCGAACGGATGAGGTCGTGCTGGGTGAGGCCGATCCGGATAACGTTATCGCGGTCGGCAATGAACTGGAGAATGTCGCCTCGGTTATAGGCGACCCGTTTCTCCTTCGCGGTGAGGGTGTTGAGGCGGACGATGTTGCCATAGAAGCTGCGCTCTTCCCGGAATCCGCCGCCACCCTTGCGCACTTCGACCAGGATATCCTCACCTTCATCGGTCAACGGATCAAACAACTCGACGGCCTTGAACACGCGGCTGCCAAACTCTCGGTAGGTTTTGAAAGAAGGATTGAGCACCTTGTGCTTTGATCCATCGCGATCGACCGCGTAGAGTCCGCCATTGGGGAAGTTGTTCCGGTCTTTCATCTGGAAAACCAGCCGCTTGTTGCTGATCCAGTTGAAACGGAACACCTCGTTTTCGTCCTCCGCAGTGCAGCCGAAGAGCTTGCGGTCGGAGAGGCGGATGGTGAGCAGGTTATTCTTGCCCTCGCGCGGGGCGATGGCCGCCAGCCATTTGCCATCTGGCGAGAGACGCATACGGCTAAACTCCGGATCCTTGAAAAAGGTCTCGACCGGCAGTTTCTCCGTTTGGCCGAGCGGAGCTAGGCAGACCAAGGACAGACCAAGCGCGACAGGCATCTTCATTGTTTTCATTTTGTCAAAGCTGTTGTTGGGAAGCGGTCCTTCACGAAAAGGTTTGGACTGTATCTGCTAGGCTTCAACAAACCAAGAAATCAAGCCACGTGCACTCCTTCAAAATCAACTTTTTCAGGAGAAACAAAAAAATCCCGCGGCCGGTTAGCCACGGGATTTGGTCGGTAATTTTGCTTGCTCGCTTTAGAATCGAACGGTTGCTCGAGCGTACAGAACAGTGCCCCACGGGTTGTGGCCAGCGGTCCCAAACGAATACCCTTCGGCCTCACTGTCTGACCAAGGCGGATCTTCGTCGGTGACATTCAGCGCTCCTACTGTAATTCGTGAGTTGTCTGTCAATTCATAGGTGGCCTGCAGGTCGAGCGTAGTGAAATCATCCACCTCTGAAACAACCCCGTAGAGTTGGTCGAAGCTGTCAACGTAGTTCACCGTGGCTCCTACACCATACTTGTCATAGTTCCACCACGCGCCTACACGACCACGCCACTCGGGCATACTGTAAAGACCGTCCTGTTCATCGAACGAGTCGGTTGGCCGTGCCAAGTATTCGTATTGCAGATGAGCCGCATTTAAAAAGACAGAGAAGTAACCAACCGAGGTGTCAATTCCATAGTTCAATTCTAAATCAAGCGCCTCAATCTCCACCTCAGCCAAGTTTAGGTAGGAGTTATTGATTTTTTTGATGCTTCCTGGAACACCTCCATTCGGGATGTCATCTTCACCCCACTCTGGATGATCTTCAGTTGCAAACTTACCGTCAGGCCCCGGATTGTCAGCTACCTTGTCTGCATCCGTCTGGGCGTTCCGTGTAATTTCGCTGCCGAAAAGCCCCTCGTTGTTGAGCATATACTGGGCACCGATAGAGGTAATCTGATCCTCCAATTCTATATCGCTCCAGTTCACGCTAAAGGAGAGATCCATATTCTCGGGCATTGGGATGTCAAACACAGCGCCAACCGAGAAACTATCCGCCGTCTCAGGATTGAGATCGGGGTTACCGCCGGAGACGGTTGTGTACTGCATCCCTTCATCGCCTCGAGCAGGATCCAAAAGAAACGGATGCGAGATACTTTCACCCATGTATAATTCCTGAAGCGCTGGCGCACGGAAAGCAGTCTGGTATGTGGCGCGCAAGAGGACACGCTCAGTTGGTGAATATTTCAAGCCCAACTTCGGGTTGTCGTCGCTGCCGAAGTCACTATAGTGCTCCACGCGCAACGCAGCCTGTATACCAAGGGTGTGTATGCCCGGGATTCGGTTGTCTTCACCGATCACTGGAATCATAAACTCAGCATAACCAGCATCACGATCCCGGCTTCCGGAATTGGATGTGCCCCCGGAAGCAACAATCTTGTTTGCCATGGAGAGGCTGTCCCCAACGTCACTCACTTCCTCCTTTGCGGTCTCAACCCCGACAGCCATAGCGAGGGTGCCACCCGGTAATTCAATCAAGTCCCCGGCAGCTTTCACGTCAAACATCCGTAATTCAGCCTCGGCACGTCGCACAGTGTTGACCCTGAGCGCATCGAGAACTGACGGGCTGTTGATCCCCAGGCCGGCACCAAAAATATTGTATGCCGTGGCTGGATCACTAGAGGCCAGCGCTTCCTTGAAAGCGTCAGCAGAGACAAAATTGCGTCCGAAATCGACTGACTCGACCTTATTGTAGAGGAAGGCGGCTTCCGCCTGCCAGCTGTCACCAATGTCAAACTTGACACCCGGTATGACGCGAAACACGTCGCTCTCAATGTCAAAGAGGCGAGGCCCCACCTCAATGAGGCGATGACGGAAAGTTGTGTCTTCACCAAACGGGTTAAACGCGTTGGATGCCGGCAGAATGCCCCATGTGTCGGTGTTCAAGTCACCAAAAGCCGGTGTCGGAGCCATCTCCTGATGGATCTTTAAGTTCCGATAGGTTGTATGCACGAACGCGGTGGCATAATCAGTCAACGTGTAGTTGATTCGGC
>PVBE012718901.1_pt1 | contig 11896 bp, 8 predicted proteins | sample 1631181 | NCBI WGS metagenome assembly PVBE01 (sample SAMN08397723, study PRJNA350692) | Marine metagenome, whole genome shotgun sequencing project. | isolation source: water | place: Pacific Ocean | collected 2012-04 | reverse complement strand
TTATCTGGTGCGTTGATAGATACTTTTAGTGGGTTATATTTCTTTTCATATTCACGTCCTAAAACTAGCGACATCGTGAAAATGTAAAAAAAGAGTAAAAGTTTATTTTTCATTTTGGATGAGAAGTATATAAAAAAATTGTAGTCAATGGCTCCGTCGGAGCGCTTATCCCAAAGTGGAAAAGGGAATCTCCCTAATCACTTGGGAAACCATAGCGTAAATACGTATTGATTTTCAAGTTTACGGACTTATTAAATCAACTAAAGACCGCTAAACTAATGAGTTTGCAGCGCCGCTTCCTTCCCAATGGATTCAGAACAGTATTTGGCGGTAATTTAGAGATCGAATTCTATATGAGTGCCAAGAGTCATGAGGGGATTAAGTCGTGTTCGATCTGGCGTTATCTGCAATACGAATGAGAGAAAGACCCGTAGGGCAACTAGGATGGAATAGTTATTTATAAACATTTATGTAATGTGGCCATTGCTGCCTGGCCCCCTAATAGCAATACGTCTTTGGTTGTTGCGTGCAGGATGTGTGTCATTATTCCTTCTATGGTGAAACTCGCTCATTTCTGCCCTGAACTCTAGAAATCTCGGCTAATGATATTTTCGGAATGCACAGAGGTGCTTATTGCCGCGGAGGTGAATTGTGTTATCCACGATAGCTGGTGTGCCAAAAAGGTTTTCGAAATCCTATTTCGAGCTATAATCTCAAGTTTTTCGCTTGGATTAATCATGAATACTGTGCCGCGTTCGGCCGCAATGATGATCCGGTCGCCGACGGTGATCGGTGTGGCGTATTATTCGCCGCCGCCGAGGTGTTCTTGATTATAAACTGACTTGCCGGTTTTAGTGTCAACGCAGGTCTCAAAGGCACCTTTTTTACTAGGTAGAGTTTGTTGTCATGAACGATAGGCGAACAGACATACGGGATACCACGTCGCACCTTCCACTTTACAAGCGTTTCAGTGATATCTCCAGCGCCGCCCGATTTGATCGGCGTAAAATGCATTAAGACTCGCCCAAGGCTTTGTGGTAATGAGGCTAGGAGACATTGCCTATACATTGAGGTGAAGGGGAGTGATACTGCTTGAGGGTGTGTCTTTGGCATCATACGATATTGGCGTTTTGCACGTGAGTATGCCTAGTTTGTTCACGCTGTTTTTTATCGCTTCCCATTTCTTGGTCGCGAAAGATATCACCTTTTCCCGTGATGTGATGACTGTGCTGTCAAAGAGCGGTTGCAACTCCGGGTCGTGTCACGGGAACCAGAACGGCAAAGGGGGGTTTAAGTTGTCGCTTTGGGGAGAAAAGCCGCTGTTGGATTTCAAGGCGTTGCGATCTGGTGGGCGAGTTAACATCGCCGAGCCCACGGAAAGCAAAGTCCTTCTAAAGCCCACGCTTCAATTGAAGCATGAGGGAAAAAAACGTTTCTATACCGGGTCGGAGGAATATCGGGTTCTATTGGACTGGATCAGATCGGGCGCCGCTGAGGATTCGGACAAGAAACCGCACCTTGTGGCGCTCTCAGTGTCACCTGGGGTTGCAATGCTCACCTTTCCAAAAAAATCGCTTGCGCTAGAGGTGACGGCGACATTTTCAGATGGCGAGCAGATCGATGTGACCCGTTGGGCGGTTTACGAACCTTCCAATCTGATCGCCGAGGTTACGCCGGGAGGCGTCGTGGAATTTATACAACCAGGAGAGACGGCGGTATTTGTGAGATACCTCTCCGGTCAGGCGTCGATGCGGGTGGGGATGATCAAGTCGCGGGAGAGCTATCAATGGAGCGGCTTGACGCCCGCCAACGTGATCGACATACACGTTTTCTCGAAACTGAAACAATTCAGGGAAAACCCGGCGAACCGGTGTAATGACGCGACCTTTATGCGGCGCGCCTGTCTGGACATCACCGGCACACTCCCCGATCCACAGGAGGCAAAGGCGTTCGTCGATGAGAAAGACCCCGAAAAGCGCTCCAAGCTCATTGAGCGGCTCTTGGCTTCTCCTGAGTATGCAGAATTTTGGGCACTAAAGTGGGCGGACCTTTTGCGTGTCGAGGAGAAGACCCTCGACGTCAAAGGTGTTGAAAAATTTCACAACTGGATTAGGGAGAGTCTGGCAGCCGGCAAGCCCCTCGATACCTTCGCGCGCGAGGTGCTCTCCGCAACCGGAAGTACCTATGCAAATCCACCCGCAAATTTCTATCGGGCACTGCGATTTCCCGTCGACCGAGCGGAGGCAGCAGCGCAGGTATTCCTAGGCCGTCGCCTCAAGTGCGCGCGCTGCCACAATCATCCCTTCGAGAATGTGCTTCAGGACGATTACTACCGTTTTGCAGCCCTGTTCGACGGCATCGACTACGAGATCGTTGAAAACAAGCGCAAGGACAAGCTCGACAAACACCAGTTTTGCGGTGAGCAGAAAGTAAAGCTTGTGACTCTCGACAAACTCGACTCTAAGGTTTTACTCAAGCACCCTCGCACCAAGAAACCACCCAAGCCCGGGTTACTGGAACGCGGTGCGCCACCGTTGAAATCATTCAACCGACGACTCGAGGAGATGGCGGAGTGGGTGATCACACACCCGCATTTTGCCAGAGTGCAGGCGAACCGCATCTGGTTCAACATGACCGGGCGAGCGCTGATCGAACCGGTGGATGATGTCCGCGACACCAACCCCGCCTCGAATCCGGCCTTAATGGAAGCCCTCGAATATGAACTTCGCGGTAGCAATCACGATCCGCGTCACCTGATTCGCTTGATCGCTAACTCAAGAACCTATCAGTTCTCCGCCGATCCCAGTAGTAGCGCGACCGGATCTGAGGAGAACTTTGCGCGTGCAACCGTTCGCCGCTATCCTGCGGAGGTGATTATTGATGCCGCACACCGTTCGCTGGCGAGCCCCATTGAATTTGCTGACTCTCACAGAAGTACGCGGTCGCTCGGAATGCCTGGAGTGGAGAGCGTACATCTGGCACGTAACCCCGGCCATGGCGAACGGTTCCTCAAGTTGTTCGGAAAGCCTGCCCGACTCACCAATTCCGACGCCGAACGAAACGATGAAACAACCCTTGCTCAGGTGTTTGAGCTTACCGGAGGGGAGACCCTGAACCGTTTGCTACAGCAGGACAATAACCGGATCGGTCGGCAAATCAATCAGGGGAACAGGGATGCTGAGATTGTCGATACGCTCTACTGGGCGATTTTAACTCGCGCACCGTCTGCGGACGAGGGCACTGCAATGTTGCAGTACCTCTCCGCTGCCACAAGCCGGCGCGATGCGCTTGAGGATGTGGCCTGGGGATTGTTGAACGCGAAGGAGTTTATATTGAGGCGATGAAGAATTCGTCCTGCCAAAGTTTCCGGAAGAGTGCGGTCGCACGGCGTACTTTGTTGCGCGCAGGGGGCATGGGGATCCTCGGCATGACGATGCCCAAACTACTACGCGCCTCCGATACAACTTTGCCACCACTCAACATCGCACCGAGGGCAAGTTCAGTCATTTTCCTGTTTCAGTGGGGAGGGCCAAGCCAGATCGATATCCTCGACATGAAGCCTGACGCGCCGAAGGAATTCCGTTCGCCACACGGCCAGATCCGCACCTCCTGCCCCGACATTGAGATTTGCGAGCATCTGCCGCGAATGGCCCGGCATATGGACAAGTGCAGTGTGATACGCACGCTGCACCACACGATGAAGAACCACAACTCGGCCGGCTACTATGCGCTATCGGGACATGCGCCGCCAAGCGACGACCAGCGCCTTCGCGACCTGCCAGATCTTTACCCAGCCTACGGTTCGGTGGTAAGCAAACTTCGCCCAAACGTGGACCGGAGTATGCCTACGTTCGTCTCCTATCCGCACGTGATCGCCGACGGCTCGCGGACGCCGGGCCAGCACGCTAGCTTTCTTGGTAAAAAGTTCGACCCATTGTTCATACCTCGCGACCCCAATGAAACAGACTTTCGACTCCCAGAACTGAGTCTGCCTGAAAACCTCACCCTCGACAGAGTGCAGTCACGACGCGGTCTACAGGAGATCGTCGACGCTCAGTCGCGACTACTTGAATTCTCTGAGCAAGCCCGAGGATTGGACGAATACTACAAGAACGCCTTGGCAATGTTGAACTCGCCGCGAGTACGCAAAGCCTTTGATCTCTCAAAGGAGCCCGCGTGGTTGCGAGAGAAATACGGCCGAACGACCTACGGACAAGGGTGCTTGCTGTCGCGGCGACTTGCTGAGGCGGGAGTGAAGTTCACCACGTGCTACTTCTCGAACAGCATAGGGGGACGCAGTAAAACTAGCGGCGGCTGGGATACCCACGGATTTGACGATTCACGCATGTACCCAATCGTCGAGGCCTACCATCTGCCGGTTACCGACCAAACACTTCCTACGTTGTTGGAGGATCTGGAGTTGCGCGGGATGCTGAATGAGACATTGGTGGTCTGGATGGGAGAGTTCGGTCGTACGCCAAAAATCAACAAGAACGCGAGCCGTGACCACTGGCCTAATTGCTACAGTGTCCTGCTCGCTGGCGGTGGAGTGAAGGGGGGATTCGTCTACGGTAAATCCGACAAACATGCCTCGGAACCTGCAGAGGACGGCGTTACGCCCGAAGATCTGGCAGCGACCATCTACTACCTGCTCGGCATCGATCCGAAAGCGCATATTTACGACAGACAGGGTCGCCGGTTAATGATCTCAAGCGGTGAACCTGTGATGGAGGTGATGGCCTAGGCGGTAATAGCCTTTTTACTCAAATAATGAGCAATTATGAGAGCTTCTTTACGAAGATGTACATGCGGTGGCAGGCATGCCGTGCTCTAATTGGACCTCAACTTGGGTAGCGCTCCGTCTCCAGTAACTTCACCGCCAAGGACCCAGGCCAGGTTGAAGCGAGCGATGTGAGCTCCCTTGATCGGATCGTGCTCATAAAACAGATAAATCCACCCTGCAGAGGGACTTTGGGCAAGACCGACCGTGAGAGATGAGTATCCGCTCCGATCAGCGTCAACCAGTCGCTTGACGGGCCAGGTCTTACCACCGTTGAAGCTCGCCCAGACCGAGACACGCTCACGATGGGCAGCATCGGTATCAAGGTTGCTGAAAATGAGGATATCTCTGTTTTCCAGTGGTAACCGGGTTAATCCGCCCATGCAACCATAGGTTCGGCCCTGGTCCCCGTCAGGGAGCACGTCAACGATTCGCCAGTCCACCCACGACACACCGCCATCGTCGCTCCAAGCTTCTCGGCGACGTTTATTGCGCGGCCTTTTGTGCCAGTGCAACCGTGAATTGTAATAGATCCGCCCGTCAGCCAACTCCACCAGGGCTGCTTCGCCCGTTCCCTTTTCTGGAAACGGTTTACTGGTTTTCCATGATTTGCCGCCATCGTCACTGTAGATGGCATTGGTATATTGCAGGGGCCACTCCGCTCCGCCGCCATTGGGTCCGTAATACCGTGTCGGACGAAGCAGGCGACCCTTGTGAGGACCGCGCCGTAACGTGATGCCGTGTTCGTTCATGTGCATGGATGGCAAATTCCCCGTCTCATCTTTTTCAATGATTGTGGACTGCGCTTGCCAGGATATCCCATCATCATGACTGCGATAAACTGTCAACGGCGCAGGTGGTTGACGCTCTTCGACGAAGACCAGAATATCACCAGAGTTGCCATCGACGGTCGTGCCTCCTCCGTTGTATCCCGCCTTGGCCACCGTGATTGCCCCCCCCACGACCCACCTCCGTCTTCGCTCCTACGCACGACCACCCCGTCATTACCCCATACAGATAACACCGTCCCACTGGTTGTGACGACTACATTGGGATAGCGCTGTTCATTGAACAGGCGCTGTTTTTCAAAGAGAGCTTCACCCAGATAAGAGACCAACGTGTGCTCATCACAATAAAACTGAGAAGTCCCGACAAATACAAACAGGGTCGTGGTTGCTAATCTCAGCAGGTTCATTCTTTGTGCGATATTACTTGGGCAGACTCCTCTCTTTCAACCTTTTTACATCACATACCAGTTGAGATCAAAGCGTGACCCCACCCGCAATCTCGGAAGTATTTCTAGTGCTCGTTAGGCGCCACACTGCTAAAGAAGTACCGATGGATAGAGGACCGTTAATAACAGTGCAAAACTGATTACTTGTATTGGCTGAAACGGTGTCCATTGCAGTCACGGTTTTTTTGAGTTGCTGGCAGAGAGTGGTGGAGCAAGTTTGCGCTTGACTCCAAACTGTGGTACGAGTTTTAAAAAGTGGCATCTGCAGCGATCTGTGACTGCGGATTTTCTAAAAGTATTTTATGGCATGCGAGAATAATTTAACTTAATTGACCAAGGGTAGCTTGACGCTTGGCCAAGCGCCATTAATTATCCCCCATATATTTATCATGTCAGAGGAACTGAATTTCTTACCGAGTTTGACCGGCTCTTTTGCAAAGCCGGCTGCTGAAAACCCCACAGTGGAAATGGTCGAGGCAGCCTATCGTCATCACGGTTTACACTGGCGGTATATTAACACGGAAGTCGGACCGGAGAGTTTAGCGGCGGCGGTTGCCGGTGCCCGGGCCATGAATTGGGCAGGCTTCAACTGTTCGCTGCCTAACAAGGTTGAGGTGATCCAACACATCGACGGATTAGGGAAATCGGCAGAGGTTATTGGTGCCGTGAACTGTGTCGTTCGTCGCGGGGACAAACTCATTGGTGAAAACACGGACGGCAAGGGTTTTTTGAAATCGCTGGAAGCAGTCGTCGATCCAGCGGGTAAATGCATCGTCATGTTTGGTGCCGGCGGAGCGGCTCGAGCGATAGGTGTGGAAGTGGCATTGGCTGGTGCAGCTCATATTAATATCGTGAATCGCTCGAAGAATCGCGGGCTAGAATTGGCCGCATTGCTGAACAATAAAACTCCAGCCAAGGCAACTTTCGAAAAATGGGACGGTGATTACTCGGTTCCGAATGGAGTTGATGTCTTAATCAATGCCACGTCGATCGGCCTGTATCCTGATATCGATGCTCGCTTGGCTTTGGATTTGGATTCGCTGTCAGCGAACATGGTGGTGGCCGATGTGATTCCGAATCCACCACGAACGAATTTGGTCAAGGATGCCGAGGGTCACGGCTGCAAGGTGCTAGACGGCTTAGGTATGCTTGTCAATCAAGGCATCACCGGGATCGAATACTGGACTGGTGTAACGGCTGACGGCGTAGTGATGCGCACACGTCTCGAGGAATTGTTCGGCACTTAAAGCTCCGTTCGAGGTGTATTCGCCTTTCCATGGTCGAGTAGCAACGCACGGCTGAGCGTCAATATTACAACATCATGAAACTGAGAATGATTAATTCGATCCGGGAACAGCATGGCGTTGGTCTGGAGGATTTCAACCTGCCGGTTTAATGCTTCCACGTGGAACGCTGCAAGCGCAACCATCATGTTGATGGCCTCCAGTGACTTTGCAGAAACCAATGCCCGCAACAGTTGGCTGCAGGTCTCCTGCTCCTGGCGGGAGATTCAGGGAAACTAATTCGACTTTCGGCCCGATTTTGCAGAAAGCCTGATGGTTCCCGTCACTAATCAGACGTTGTTATGAGCCCGCTTGCCCAATTATTTCATTACTCTCAGGGTGGATGTGCAGGGAATGCAATAGCACGGCGAAAACCTCCCGAACACCCAGTCGACTGCCAAGCAGCGACTTCACTTCACTTGACCAGACTCGAATCAGGCTTGAAGATCCAGCATATTTACCCTATTCACAGGCCGCAATTTTATATCTATAGATTATCATGAAACGCATTACTCAACACTTTGCCTTAACGGCTCTAACATTGTTCTTAATAGGTTGTTCTCCTTCTAGCGACAAAACGACACTAGGCGGATCCTCTGACGCCAGTGCCGCCAAAACTAAGGGAATCATTGCCTATACGCCGCTAACGCTTTCAAACCCATTCTTTAAAGTCATCGGTGACCACATCACTTCGGAAGCAGTCAAAAACGGCTACGACACACTCATGGTTGATCCGGACATGAATGTAAAAAAACAGTCCGATCAATTCGACGATTTCATTTCAAGCGGTGTTACCGCCATTATACTCGTGCCATGCGATCGACTCTCGATCGGACCCGCAGTGAAATTAGCTAATTCCAAGGGCATTCCAGTGTTCACGGTCGATGCCAAGTGCGCGGCAGAGGGAGTTGAAATTGCTGGTCACGTTGGCACTGACAACTTTCAGGGAGGTGAACTCGCCGGTCAGGCGATGATCAAGGCCCTCGGGGAAAATGGAGGCAAAGTGCTTGTTCTAGACTTTAAGAAAGCTAACTCCTGCGTTCTCCGAGTGGCCGGCTTTAAGAAAGTTATTGACGCACACAACTCCGATCGCACCACGGGCAAAATTCAAATCGTTGCCGAACTTAACGGCAACGGAGCCCGCACCGAGGGTTACCAATCGACAGCAGACGCCCTACAAGCACACGGCGATCTGGATGCGGTTTTCGCGATCAACGATCCATCCGCACTGGGTGCCTACACCGCCATCGAGGAAGCCAAGAAGCAGGACCAAATCAAGATCATTGGTTTTGATGGTCAATTGGACGGCAAACAGGGCATCAAGGATGGTAAAATTTTCGCTGACCCGATCCAACATCCGGACAAGATGGGACAACAAATCGTCCAGAACATCATCAAGTATCTTGCAGGTGAGGAGTACGAAAAGGATGCTCTCATTCCGGCCACGCTATACGATAAAGCAGCGGCAGATAAGGACCCTGAGTTGAACTAATCGACTGGATGCCCACCGCGCCTGACCTGCCTATCGGAACACCGCTGCTTCGAATGTGCGGTATCCGAAAGTCGTTCCCAGGAGTCAAAGCACTCAAGGGAGTCGACATAACGCTACAAACCGGCGAGGTGCTGGCGTTGCTCGGTGAGAATGGTGCAGGCAAAAGTACACTGATCAAAGTGCTCGGTGGCGCACACCATGCGGACGAAGGCACCATTGAGATCAACGGCCAACCAGCCACCGTTGCCACGCCGCAGTTATCTCAGGCCTCCGGCATCGGCATAATTTATCAGGAGTTCAACCTTATTCCCTATCTAACGGTGCGTGAAAATATTTTTCTTGGGCAGGAACCCTCACGGATCAGTTTTATCCCTAGGCGCGACGAGTCAGCCAAGGCCAGGTCTCTGTTTGAGCATATTGGCGTCGATATCCCAATCGAGGCTGAGTGCCGCCAACTCAGCGTCGCCCAGCAACAGATCGTCGAGATCGCAAAGGCACTCGCCCAGGATGCCCGCATCATCGTCATGGACGAACCAAGCGCTGCACTCTCTCCGCGCGAAACCAATGGGTTGTTTAGAGTCATTGATGAACTCAAGTCACACGGAATAGGCATCATCTACATCAGTCATCGCTTGGATGAAATTTTTGAGGTTGCCGACCGCGTAACCATCCTGCGCGATGGTAGGCAGATCGACACACGACTAATTGCCGGCCTTACCCGCGAGAAAATGATCGAGTTGATGGTTGGCCGCAGTCTCGAGAGGGAATTTCCTAGACGCGTGACCGCACTTGGCAAAGCCCGATTCGAAGCCAACAACCTTCAACGCGGCTCCCAAGTCCGGAACGTTTCGTTCAAGATTCATGCCGGCGAGGTCCTCGGCCTGACCGGCCTTATCGGCGCAGGACGCACCGAGACCGCCCGACTACTATTCGGTGCCGACCGACTTGAGCATGGTTTTATCCGCTTCGACGGCGAACGACTTACCCTCAAGTCCCCGCGCGACGCCATCCGGCAGGGCATCTGCCTGCTCACAGAGGACCGCAAGACTCACGGCCTGGTGCTTGGTCAAACCGCCCGTGAAAACTTCGGACTACCCAACCTGAGCCAGTTTGCTCCGCTTGGCTTCATTCGCCAACAAGAGGAATCACGGAAATTCCTGCGTTACGTCGATCAATTCCAAATCAAGATCGTCGACCCCGAACAAATCACCGGCAATCTCTCCGGTGGCAACCAGCAAAAAGTCGTCCTAGCCAAGTGGCTCCAACGCAACGCAGAAGTTATCATCTTCGATGAACCCACACGCGGTATCGACGTTGGTGCAAAATACGAGATTTACCAACTTATCAATCAACTCGCCACCGATGGGAAGGCCATCCTGATGATCAGTTCTGAATTACCCGAGGTACTGGGCTTGAGCGACCGCATACTCGTCATGAACGAAGGTATTGTCACAGGAGAAATAACCGATGTAGCTCAAGCTAGCCAAGAAGACATCATGAAACTGGCAACACGCCGACAACCTTTGGTAGCATGAAAAATATTGATTACGCAAAACTGTTTTCCGACTACGGCACCCTGGTCGTCCTGCTGCTTCTGTGTGTCGGCTTTAGCGTAGTAACTATTAAGGAGCAATCTCCAATAAGTGCCGCAGCTGCCAAACAACTTGCCATGCAATCAGTGAGCGAACTCCGAGCAGGCTCCAACGTCATTATCCTTATTTGGCAGGGCGAAGATCGTGAACTGTTTTCAAAAACCTTGTCTGAGACACTAGTAAATACCCCTGTCTCAATTGCAAAGATAACTATTGGACAAGCGGCCGACGCTCGTAAAACCCTCGTAGATTTTGGCAATTCGGGAGAAGGTCTTACAGGGATTTTGACAGACAAGCGCATGGGCGACTTCTGCAAAGATAACCTATACAAACTTGGCCAAACCTATCCCAACTTGGCTAAAGTTAAAATATTTCAGCCAGAAAGGTTCCGCTGGCCCAATTTTTTGAAGCGTGGAAACCTGCTGAACATCATGAAACAAATCTCGGTGGTTGCCATTATCGCCATCGGCATGACCATGATCATTATCACGGCTGGAATCGACTTGTCAGTCGGCAGCCTGATCGCCCTGTCCGGCGTCATTACTGCCTTGTCAATACAGTCACTGGGTGCCAACGCACCAACTGCCGGTCATCTATGGTTGGGTGCTTTGGCAGGAGTACTCGTTTGCGGGCTGGCTGGACTGTTCACCGGAGGATTGGTTACACTGTTCGGCATCCCGGCCTTCATAGCCACGCTGGGCATTATGTTCAGTGCCCGCGGCCTAGCCTTCATCTTTGCCGACTCGGAACCAATTGCCGTCCAAAATGATTCTTTCGGTTGGCTGGGTCGCGGGCGCGACTTTTTTGGACTCCCCAACAGTGTGGTCCTCATGCTGATCCTGTATACTGTCGCCCATGTGCTAATGACGCGCACCTCTATTGGGCGCTACATTTACGCCGTCGGCGGCAATCCAGAAGCTGCGCGATTATCAGGCGTGCCTGTCAAATGGGTGCTGCTTTTCGTATATACGCTCACTGGACTACTAGCAGGACTGGGGGGCGTTATGGAAGCTTCCCTTCACACAACAGGTGATCCCAAGTCAGGTGAGCTCGTGGAACTGAAAGTCATTGCGGCCGTGGTTGTGGGTGGCACCAGTTTGGCCGGTGGTCAGGGGAAAATATTAGGCACGCTAATTGGGGCATTCATCATCGCTGTCATAAATAACGGCATGAACCTCACCGGCATCGAGTCCCACATGCAAAATGTCATCTACGGCGCCGTTATTCTGATCGCCGTCATTATCGACCGCCTAAAATCTCAAGGTGTTCGGCTCCGGAAACACTGACAATCATAAAAACAGGTTAGTCTAGTCGATGCTGAAAAGGTACTATAGTTAAACAAGGGCAGTTGTCATGAGGGGAAAAGAGGTGTCACAAATTGCAAGGAAAGCTTTCTGTCGGGGACAAAACCTTGCAAAGTAGAGCACCAGATGAAGCCGCAACAAGAGGTCTCAACGGGATATCAGGGCGATTTCTTCCGAACCGAACTCTCACGCATGGTGAATCCCAAGCACC
>PVBE010014587.1_pt1 | contig 11896 bp, 7 predicted proteins | sample 1631181 | NCBI WGS metagenome assembly PVBE01 (sample SAMN08397723, study PRJNA350692) | Marine metagenome, whole genome shotgun sequencing project. | isolation source: water | place: Pacific Ocean | collected 2012-04 | reverse complement strand
CTCCTTTTCCGATGAGGGCGTACACATCGACTCATTCATCATCTTTGCAATTGAACGCGGCGAGGCGTACACATTGGACGCCCAATGCAACTTCCCCGACAACTTCGGCGGCTCTACATTGTACGACCCAGACTCGGAGGGCGGGAACACGATCCTTGTCGAAGCAGCGGATCCAGACCCACCCTCGCTTCACTGCCGAATCTTCAACAAGGGCTACATAGACACTACTCTGAGGTTCTTTACTGAGGTCTCAAACGACTCTTGGATGTCACAATTCCCACTCAGGATTGACTCTAACAACTTCAACGATCACGATAATGAGGTGAAGACAAACACCATCAAGGCAAGGACATACACCAATGCATGGTTCAACCTGTCAATCCCAGATGGGGCACCTGTCCAGGACCTGTTCTGGTACACATGGATCAATGATGGAATCATGGGTTTCCAAGATACGAAGTATTACATCGAACTTCCAGTCAGCGTCAAGTCTACCTACAGGATGACTCTGAAGCAAGAGACTCTAGCCAATCCCGCGGCATCGATTTTGCCCGGAGGAAAGGCAAACATCACTATGGATCTTAAGAACACAGGAAACCAGTTCTCATCATGGAGTCTCGGGGGCCTATTCTCGGACTCACAACTATCTGCTGACAACCTGAAGTGGTACGAGGTCGGGGGCAACGAGATATCGATGATCAACATGACTCCTGTGGAAGAGTCCTCATTGAATGTTGAAGTTGAGATCCCGGAGGGGATGCCGCCCGGGACGTATGAGTTGACCCTACTAGCAAACCCCCGCCTCCCGAATACATATCAGGCCTCATCAAAGATTTACATCGAAGTCCCAGTGTACCATGACCTCGCGATCGCCCCAGTGAAGAATGCGATGTTAGCCCCTGCGGACGGGCAGTTGCGCACAGTCCAAGTCTTCCTGTTCAACTATGGTAATACGGAGGACACATTCGACATCAGGGTCGACACCGATAACTGGAGATTAGAGGCCGACATGAGCTCAGATGAAACGACCTTAGAAGCCAATGGGGGGCAGATAACCCTGTCTCTAATCCTCCCCATGCCCGAAGGCGTAGAGAACGGGACCTACAGAGTCTCAATCATTGGAACTAGCCATATGAATCCCGCATACCAGTCCATAACCAACTTCTATCTCACCGTCCCAAAGACGTACCTGGTAGAAGCCGAAGATAGGGATCTTTCGCAGGAGGTTTTCGCTGCGGGTACAGACCCAAGAACACTCAAGTGGCAGATTTCCAATACGGGGAACGAGGACGACTCCTTCGAAATAGAACTGGATTTCCCATCCGACGTTTCTGCCTTTGTGGCCGGCCTTTCCAATGGGAGGACCCCATACATAGCCCCCGGGGAGTCATACAACCTGAGTGTCAGCTACTCCTTCGCGTCAGGGGTCGAGGGACCTAGAATAATCAAACTAAAGGCCACTAGCATCGAATCAGGAATCAGCACGGAGGGACAGGCTCGGTTCGAGGTTGGGACCGTCGGGTTCCTCCTAGTTCTCCCCCCATCCTCTCAGTCAAATGCCGCCGAGATTTACGAAGCCGGAGATGACTACATCCTCGTATTCACAATCCGTAGCGCCCATCCAGAATTGGAGCAGCAGATCAGAGCAGATGTCGAGCTGGACAACCTATGGACTGTATACGATGCGAGAGTCGATGAGGACGATAGGAACTTCGTCCTCGCCGCAGGGGAGAGCCGGAACGTCACAATACATATCGACGTCAGGGATGAGAATCTGGAGAACCTCGCAGCCAACATCGTTGACTTCAACGTCTCTCTAGTTGTAATTAGTGACCTGGATACGACAACTAAGACTACCGAGATAACCCTATACAAGCCCGACCCGATTCCCGAGGGCACCGATGTCAAGGAGGTCGGTTGGCTGGCAGCGAACTTCGCCCTTGTAGCAGTCGGACTATCTGTAATGGGAGCGGTGCTGTTCTCATCATTTAGGGTTCTGAGAGGTGCCCGAGCCCCTCTGGAAGAGTACTCCTCTCTTGGGGACTACAGCATGACGGTCGAGGGATGGAGCGGGGATCAGGACGCCTCCAAACAATTGCCGTCAGCAGATGAAATAGCCAATTCGATGTACGGGGGTTCAGAGGAACTTTTCCAGCAGCCGCCACCTCCGCCAGGCCCAGTGGAACAGATTCTCGAGTCGCCCCAGGAAGCAACCGGGCCCCCAGTGCCAGAGTCTGGTCTGCCAGAGGGCTGGACAATGGAGCAGTGGCAGTACTATGGAAAGGACTGGCTAGAGTCTCAGAAGGAATAGTGGCTCGATAGAGTCTCCAAGGTAGATTGGGAGGCCTTATGACCCCCCCTCTGTTGCCTCGCTCGTCGAACTAAGGCGAGTGATTGCATGTATAACGGACAACAACCAATCTTCATCCTGAAAGAGGGAACAACTAGGACTAGCGGAAAAGGCGCCCAGAGCAACAACATAGCCGCGGCCAAGGCAGTAGCCGACGCCGTGAGATCCACACTCGGGCCGAAGGGGATGGACAAGATGCTCGTGGACTCCATGGGAGACGTAGTCATCACCAATGACGGTGCAACAATACTGAAGGAAATGGAAATAGAGCACCCAGCAGCCAAGATGATCATAGAAATTGCAAAGACACAGGAACAGCATTGCTTCGACGGAACAACTAGCGCTGTCGTGATAGCCGGAGAACTCCTGAAGAGGAGCGAGGAGTTAGTTGACCAGAACGTCCATCCAACAGTAATTTGCGAAGGTTTCAGACTGGCTTCGGACAAGGCAGTCGAACTAATCGAAACCCATGGGTCTGATGTGGACGAAAAGATGCTCACGGAAGTGGCCAAGACCGCATTGACCGGGAAGAGCACAGGCGCTGTGAAGGAATTCCTTTCCGACATCAGCGTGAAGGCGGTCCTATCCGTCGCTCAGGAAGACGATGACGGGGCGATTGTGGACCTTGACGACATCAAGGTCCAGAAGAAGCAAGGAGGTTCGATCAGGGACAGCACCCTAGTCGACGGAATAATCCTTGACAAAGAGAGGGTTCACAGCGGCATGCCTAGGAGCGTAGCCAATGCAAAGATAGCCCTAGTCAACTCAGCCATCGAGGTCAAGAAGACAGAGGTCGATGCCAAGATCCAGATCACCGACCCAAACATGCTCTCCCAGTTCCTTGACGAGGAGGAGCAGTTCCTGCGCTCCCTAGTCGACAAGATATCCGAAAGCGGCGCTAACACAGTAATCTGCCAGAAGGGCATCGATGACCTCGCTCAGCACTACATGGCCAAGGCAGGCATATTCGCAATAAGGAGGGCGAAGAAGAGCGACATGGAGGCCTTATCCAAGGCAACCGGGGGGAGGGTAGTGAACAATCTCGATGACCTTTCCGAAGAGGATCTCGGAAGTGCTTCCAAGGTAGAGGAGAGGAAGATTGGAGACTCGGACATGGTTTTCGTTGAGGGGTGCCCACAGGCCAAGAGCGTATCCGTCCTACTGAGGGGCGGAACGGAGCACGTGGTAGACGAGGTAAAGAGAGCATTCGAGGACGCTATCGGAGTAGTCGCAGTCGCCCACGAGGACGGTGCGGTTCTCACTGGCGGTGGGTCCGTAATAGCCGCTCTGAGTCGAGACCTCAGATCGTACGCGGAAGGCATCGGAGGAAGGGAGCAGATGGCAATCGAAGCCTTCTCAAGCGCCCTTGAGGTAATCCCGAGGACGCTCGCAGAGAATGCCGGCCTGGATCCGGTCAACACGATCATCGACCTCAGGAAGGCACATTCCGAGGGCAAGTCCACCCATGGCGTCAACGTATACGAAGGAGGGGTAGTCGATATGGCCAAGGCCAAGGTGTACGAACCGAGCCGAGTGGTCGAACAGGCCATCCAGAGCGCCTCCGAGACTGCGGTCATGATCCTTCGAATCGATGACGTGATCTCCAGCAAGGGAGCAGGGCCCATGCCCGAGGACTTCGAAGGAATGGACATGTGAGACGTCCTAAATAGAAGCAAAACACACATCCCCAAATGCACATATTCAATAGTCCGATTCTGCTGCAATGTACCACGGCCTAAGGCTGCAAGGTGATGTCATGTCCGATTCTTCCCTGCTCATACTGTTTGGGTCCGAGTCTGGCAACGCAGAGGACCTGGCAACCATAGCCGAGAAGCAGGCCAAATCCCATGGCCTCACTCCCACAGTCAAAGGAATGGACGAGATAGAAATAGGGGACCTAGCTGGGTCAAAGAACGTCCTAATCTACTGCAGCACATGGGGCGAGGGCGAAATGCCCGACAATGCGATCGACCTCTGGGAATCTGCAAACGGCGATTCCCCCCCCAACCTCGAAGGATGTAACTTCGCAGTCTGCGCTCTCGGAGACACCAGCTACGAGTTCTTCTGCCAGTCAGGCAAGGACTGGGACGGCTGGTTCGAGAAGCAAGGGGCAACCAGGGTACTGGATCGCGTTGACTGCGACGTGGAATACGACGACCCAGCCTCAGAGTTCACCACCAGCGCACTTTCGATATTCGCATCAATAGGCGGTGGAGCCCCAGCCGAGTCAGACGCAGTGAACGCGTCCGAGGCAGACGGTGCGCCACCGGCCGAAGACTCCACGGCAGAAGAGGGGGAATCCGTCGGCGGACTCGACGACCTACTCTCATCTGGGGATCGCTCCCTAGTTCTCCTGTTCGGGTCACAGTCAGGAAACTCCGAGGCACTAGCCGCTAAGATCGCCAAGGACGCCAAGGCATACGGCCTCGAGGGAGAGGTGCATGACATGGATGGCTTCGACTTCAACTCCCTGTCGAGCAAGAGAAGGGTCATGATAGTCTGCTCCACATGGGGGGAGGGGGAGATGCCGGACAACGCTGAGGATCTCTGGCAATTCTCTATCTCTGAATCTGCCTCTAGGATGGAGGGTATGCACTTCGCAATCCTGGCACTCGGGGACTCCAGCTACGAGTTCTTCTGCCAGTCGGGAAAGGACTGGGATGGGCAGTTGGAGAAACTAGGCGCTACCAGAGCCATCGACCGACTAGATTGCGACGTGGACTACGATGCTCCAGCAGCAGAATGGCTTATCGATGCCCTCCCCACTCTAGCGGCAGTCGACAGCACCGGACACTTCCACGAGGATATGGTCGACTCGATCAAGATGTACGCTAGCGGCACCTCAGTAGGTGCCGAGGGCGAGGACGGCTTCTCGATGCCCGAAATCGCCACTGAGGCCATTCAGGTCGAGGCCACCATATTCCGCTACGACCCCGAGACCTCCAGCACCGGTACCGATACCTGGATCTGCTCCCTCTCGGCTCATATGTCAGTTCTCGAGGTTCTGAGGACTCTGAAGATGACTCAGGACGGCGCCCTTACCTTCCGAGACGGCACTGTGGACGACCCCAACACGGCCGTATCCGTGAACGGAAGGCTGGTCCTCCCGGGTTTGACAAGACTGGACTCGGTAGCTCCCATGAGGGAAGGGCAGGTTTCTCTGAGGATCGAACCACTCCCCGGATTCGACGTCATTCGAGATTTGGCGATAGATCCCTGGTCATTGGAGAGGAAGCGCGAATCTAGCGAACCATGGATGGTGGCAGCGACAAGGGAGGGTGCGCAAACTCCACAGGGAGCTATCGGCACTATGGAACCGAGCGCTGCAGCAAAGATACACTCAATCAGGAACTTCGCCAGCCAGAACATCATCCACTCAAGCTCCGATGCGATACCCCACGCCAACGGCTACCTGGGGCCAGCAGTAATCGCATCATCCTGGTCTCGCAGGAATGACCCCCGAACTTCTCCAAAAAAGAGGAAGGCAATCGACGTAATGCTCTCCTCCCACAACGGAATCAAGGCGGAGACCGACTTCGCCCCTATCAGGCGCCAGTCATCCGTTCCCAGGCAGGTCTCGGACGCGCTTCTGGAGGCGAAGAACTCAGTCATGACCGACGAGGGCTTCAACGGCAAGCACGGCAAGCATGTTTGGTGGTACACCTGGTCCGTAAAGAGCAGTGGTCTCGTGAACGACACGGTGATTTACAGGCAGGCACTAGGTCCATTCGCCCTACTCGGAAACCTGTTCTCAGGAGTAACTGCCAGGATGGTTCTGGGTTTCACAAGGACAGGTGGAAACATGTTCAACGGAATGCTCGGGATGGTCGCCCCGCCCGCCGGGATAGGAAAGATGCCCAAGCAATTCAACTCCTCGGTGGACAAGCACTACGAGGTAGCAGCGATCTTCAACGAGATGGACGGAAGATTCTGATGTCACTGAAGTATTCTTACCACCCAGGGAATATCGCTCACAGCAGCGCCACAGAGGTCAACCAGACGATGGTCCCCCTGGCCCGCTCGCTCGGCATCGAACTACTCCCCATGCAGGGGGCGACCAGTTGCGGAGCGGGAATCATCAGGCAGGCTAATGATATCCTCCAGATAACCCTGAACGCGAGGAACTTCGCCATTGCTGAGTCCCTCGGGGCCGACATAATCACCCCTTGCGCCGCCACTGCCGGCAACCTGCACGAGGACCTGTCCCGACTGAGGGACGAGCCCCTTCTGATGAGGAAGACCCAGGAAGTCCTCCTTCGGACGACCGGAATGAAATTCCACGGGGGCGTCAAGGTGAACCACCTGCTTCACGTCCTAGTGGACGAGATCGGGCTGGACAAGGTCAGACAGAAAGTAAGGAACCCAATCAACTACAGAATAGCCGGATTCTACGGCCCCAATATGCAGCAGGAGGGTGCCTGCGGAGAAGACGACGTCTACGATCCGCATTACCTCGAGCAGCTAATCGAGGCTCTTGGGGGGGAACCGGTCCAGTGGGAGAGCAGGACCCAGAGCGTCGGCGTGCCCGGGCTATTCGCGGAGGAGGCCACTGTCCTCAGGCAAATAGCCTCTACAATCGACGACGCCAAGTCAGAGGGGGCCTCGATAATCGTGAGTGCGTGCACACTGTCCCACACCGCCCTAGACGTCTACCAGGGGAAGGCCAGCAGGTCCACGGGCCTTTCTACCAACATTCCTGTGATCCATCTAACCGAACTCCTAGCATTCGCATTGGGGCACTACAACAACCGTCTAGCACAGCTCCGAACGAGGATCGCGGTAATAGGCGACTAGAACTGGTCTAATCCGGTCTGTCCCCTCGGCCTGAAGTTCTCAGGGGGGAGATCGGCCTTGGGCGCCCTCCCTTGATTATTGGAAGGGGTGGTATCGGAACCAGAAAGGTCACTCCTGTGCCTATCTCTGGCTTCGAGTACGAATTCGGCCGCTGAGCAGACTCCCCCATCTGAGGTTACGGAAAACCTCTCCAAGTTGGACAAATCCTTGTGGGGGCTCCCCGGAAGTCCTCTGGCGACCCTCCTTGCGGCCTTGTGCATGAACTCCTCCTTCCTCTTGGCAGAGTCTTTGGCCCGCTCGTCCCTCGTGCCCTCGGCAACAAGTACGGCTACCTCGCCCTGCCTCCTTCTGCCAGTCCTGCCCCTTCTCTGTATCGTCCGGATTTCGCTTGAAACTGGTTCGTAGAATATGACCAGATCGGCGCTGGGGATGTCCAAACCCTCCTCGCCGACAGAAGTCGCAACCAGAACATTGGCCCTCCCCTCTCTGAACTCGGAAAGCCTGGAAATCTGTTGCTTCGCAGTTAGCCCCCCAGAGCCCGATCTACGCGACTGGCCGATGAATTGGATCGCTCTTACGCCCTCAAGATCGGAAAGTGCCCCCTCCAGTGCTTCTACAGTGTCCCTGTAGTTCGCAAAAACAATGATCCTGGAATCCCCGTCCCTTCGTATCCTTTCCCTGACCAGCCTCCTCACCGCACCGACCTTGGAATGCACCTCCGGCATTTCCCCAAGCATGGCGGAAAGTTTCCTAACTCTGCCGTCCCTAAGGAAATCCCTAGACGACTTGCTCTTCTCTTCCTCTTCTTCCATCCTTGATAGAAAATGCCTAGATGCTGCTATCCCCTGGCAAAGCAGGTGGTTAATCAGATGATGGAGCCTCATTGCGGTGGCAATCTGGGAAGATGATCTGAAACCACTTGTATCCCCTCTCCCGATTGCTGCCTGGGCACGTTCCATAGCATTCGATAAACCGGCTTGGTTTATCGCCCCGGGCATCACGTACCTGCCACTCCTACGTTCTCTGTCGACTATCCCCTCTTGCCATATCCTGAATGGCTCTGCTAGTTCTCTGATCTCACTCGGAACCTCGACACCCACTTCTTCGACATCTAGCTCAGAGAGAAACTCTGACACCATCGGGTCATCTTTCGTCCTCATGTGTATCTTCTGAATTTCCAACCTCCTGCAGATCTCCTGAACCTGCTCCATTCTCGAACCAGGGCTTGCAGTGGTCGCTAGGATAAGCGGATTATCAGATTGAGAGATATACATCTCAGCAACCTCTGCCATGGCGTGCTCACCCGTGCAATGGTGGGCCTCATCGACAACTAGAATGCTGCAATTCTCAAGGGAAAGGACACCATTCCTGACATCATTCCTGACGACCTGGGGTGTTGCGAAAACCATCCTAGAGCCACTCCATAGCCCTGGTCTCTTGGATGCATTATGCTGACCACTCAGAGTAATTGGGTTCAATTCTGCAGCATTGGAAAGGACAGGCATCGCATTTTCCAGATGCTGATTGGATAGAGCAACAGTGGGGGCGATAACTAGCGCCCAGCCACCAGATCTCTCAAGCCTCTCCGCTATGGACAACCAAGCCACTGCAGTCTTACCGGCAGCAGTTGGGAGGATCAGTAGCATAGATCCTGCCAACGCATCATCCACTGCCTGTAGTTGGTAAGCTCTAGCCTGAACTGTTCCCGAGACTAATCCGGGATGGGCAACAAATGGTGGCACGGACAGGGGCCTCCTAAGTCAGGGTTCAAAATCGTTGCATTGTCATTTCCTATCCTCGCAACCATATAGGAGTGTGCCTTTGGCACCCCGATTCGTTCAAATAGGGTATGTTTGTCGCAAGGCCGCTCACTACGTGAGGTACCAGACACCAAAGGGCTCTGATTAACACCCCGCAAACCACGCCCGCATTCGCGGAAATGGTCCGGTGTCACGGTGCTTCCTTGGCGTAGTAGGCCCGGTTTTGGCCGCTTGCGGCCAATTTCGGAATACAGGAGGAAATGCAATGGCAGACCGATCCAAACCCCGCCGTGGTAGCATGGGCTATGGCCCGAGAAAGCGTGCAATCCGGCAATTTGCTCGAATCACCTCTTGGCCAGAAACAGAGGCATCAGAGGTCAGAATTCAGGGATTCGCAGGCTGGAAGGCCGGAATGACTCACATTCTGATTAGGGACACCAACCCGAAGTCTACCTCTGCAGGCCAGGAAGTAAGGAAGGCTGTGACTGTGGTCGAAACCCCTCCAATGAATGTTCTAGCAGTGAGGGGATACAAGATGACCCCTTACGGCAAGCAGACTGCAGGCGAGGTCTGGGCGGACGTCTCTGAAGACCCTCCTGCCAACCTATTCCCACGTATGGCAAACCAGACACGCGGGGAAAGGGACGTCGAGGAGGGTAGGAAGGCAGCTACTCGTGGCGGGAGGATACCAAAGAGGCAGTCTCAGCCATCCGAGGATGCATTGAACTCACTCAGGGAGCAGGATCTAACTGAAGTCCGTTTGATAGTGTGCACTCAACCAGAACTCGTTCGCAGCATCCCTTCGAAGACCCCGGAGATAATGGAGATAGGACTAACGGGTGGAGACATAGACGCAAAACTCGACTGGTCAATGGAACGCCTAGGTGGGCAAGTAGGCCTCGAAGATGTTTACGAAGCCGGGCAGGAGATAGACGTCGTAGGGGTGACCAAGGGCAAGGGCTGGCAAGGTTCGATCAAGAGGTTCGGACTAAAGCTTCTCAGCCACAAAAACAGCAAGAGGAGGCGCCAGGGAGGAAACATGGGTGACTTCGGAACTGGTTACGTCAGAAAGACAATCAGACAGGCCGGCCAGGTTGGATACCACAAGAGAACCGAACTCAATAAGAAGATCCTGAGGATTTCAAATCCCGAGGAGGCGGAAATAACCCCTGCTGGTGGCTTCCTAAAATACGGCGAAGTCCGTAACCCATACATGATTATCCAAGGCAGTCTTCCGGGCCCGGCAAAGAGGCTTCTTAGATTTAGAGACCCAACTCGTCCGAGAAAGGTCGTTGGAGATGTGGACGTAACTTACGTCAGTACATCAAGCAAGCAGGGTGTGTGATAGAATGAAGACTAAGGCGTATAATTTGGTCAACACCGTAGTCCAAGAGGAGATGGATGCAGGACTATTGGCAGAGACGTTCGCTGTAGAGGCCAAGGACGGCAAGTCCATCGAGCTTCCACCCGCATTCACTTCGCAGATCAGGGGGACATAGTCCGTTCAGCCGTACATGCATCAAGAGCAAACAGAAGGCAGTCTTACGGGCACAGGGAACACCAAGGAAAGCGCGCCCCCCAACCAGGTATGAAGCACTCCGTTGAGTGGTGGGGCAAGGGACGAGGAGTCTCCAGAATTATGAGGAAGTCAGGTCAGAAGACAGGAGCTCAGAACCCTCACACCAGAGGTGGTCGGAGGGCCCACGGGCCAAAGGTGGACAAGGATTGGTCCCAGAAGATCAACTCTCGTGAGAAGAAGATTGCCCGTGACTCGGCCATCGCAGCTTCATCCGATTCAAGCACCGTTTCATCAAGGGGCCACAAGTTCGACGAGGGCTTGAGATTCCCAATAATAATCGATGGTTACGTCGAATCCAGAGGCAGTTCCGAGGAGAAGTACGACATCGAGTCAATCCCTACCCAGTACTCAACCAGGAAGTTCGTTGCTATGATGGAGGGCCTTGGGATCTCCGCAGACCTCACGCGTTCCAAGGCTGGCAGGACTATCCGGGCCGGGAAGGGGACAATGAGGGGCAGGAAGTACCGAACCCCCAAGGGAATCCTCTTGGTTGTGGCCCAGAAGGGCGGGTTGGACAAGGCTGCTCGAAACCTCCCAGGGGTCGACGTGGTTACTGCAAAGGATTTGTGCGCCGAGGACCTAGCTCCTGGGGGCGACATGGGCCGACTCACGGTTTGGACAAAGTCGGCTATAGAGGCACTGGAGTGATTAAGATGGATCCATATGACGTGATTATTATGCCTTGGATTACTGAAAAGACTCTCGAGGCAAGGAGGATTTCCGATCCCGATGGCGGCCATCTAGAGAACAACAACCGAATCGAGTTCATCGTCAGAAGAGAGGCGACAAAGAAAGACATCAAGCAGGCGATAGAGGCCCTGCTAGAGGTCAAGGTCTCCAAGGTAAACGTTCGAATCAACAGAACTGGCAAGCATGCCAGCATCCGTCTGGCAGACGGATACGACGCAGAGGAGGCCGCGCTCAAACTAGGAGCGTTCTAGAAGGTGATAAAATGGGCAAGAGGACACGTTCACAGAGGCAGGGGTCAAGCCCCAAAAACAAGGTTTCGAGCCATAGGTTCCCCGCTGCCAACAGGCTCCCGAGAGTCAGTGGCGAGATTGCCGAGGTCATCGACCTGGTTCACAGCCCAGCTCATACTGCGCCACTAGCCAAGGTGAAGTTTGACGACGGCGAGATAGCCCATCTAGGCGCGCCCGAGGGAATCTCGGTAGGCCAGACAGTAGCATTTGGGGACAAGGTCTCACTGAGGCCAGGAAACGTAACCACACTGAGCCAGATCCCAGAGGGGACTCAGATTTGCAATATCGAACTTCGCCCGGGAGATGGCGGAAAGATTGCCAGATCAGGGGGCAACTCCGCCATGATCGACACCAGGATGGGAGACTACGTCAGAATCATCATGCCCAGTGGCCGTTCGAAGGACTTGCCTTCCAAGTGTAGGGCCACAATCGG
>PVBE011245077.1_pt1 | contig 11898 bp, 9 predicted proteins | sample 1631181 | NCBI WGS metagenome assembly PVBE01 (sample SAMN08397723, study PRJNA350692) | Marine metagenome, whole genome shotgun sequencing project. | isolation source: water | place: Pacific Ocean | collected 2012-04 | reverse complement strand
CGGATGGCTGCAAAGGGGATGCAGTTCCCTTGGCGGTCGGATATTGGTACATTTTCCACGAAGTTGGGTGTCATCTGGGGAATGTCGGATAAACCCGGTGTCGACGTCCGTGGGCGTAGGGTGGTGCCGGCCGACCTGGGAGGCGGCTCGCCGATTAAACTGCCCAAGGAAATCACCATCGACATCGGCATCGATCTTGAGGAGAAATATGGTCTCGGTGCTGGCGGCGATTACACCGGCACGGCCAAAGTCGGTAAGGTGACGGTGAAAAACGGCCAAGTCACTTTCAACGGACAGCCCTTGGGCAATCAGGACTAAAGACGCTGGCGTGCGATCGCGGACCGACCGAGGCACCGCTTTTACGCGGTCCCCATTTGTCGGTCCGGGTCCGAATTCTTAATTTGCTTCTCATTTTAAGGGAAGATTGCTCGACGGACCTGCCTGACGGCAGCATCCGGTTCCAGCTTCCCATCAAACGGCAAGACATCGCGGCGATGGTGGGAACGCGCCCAGAGACGGTTTCACGTGTTGTCCGCGAGTTGCGCGAGGACGGTGTTGCCGTCTTCCACCGCCAGCAGGTGGACGTTCCCGATATCGACCGCGTCCTGGAACTCACCCATATGTCCTTGCCAACTTGACGACAGGGCGACCGACTCCTGTTAGGGGGCCGGCCGCAAACTCTTTGCTCGTTTGTACCTCTGTCAGTCAATGCGGCTTATGCGCCCGGTGCCACGGTCGAACTCAAAGCGCCAGACCAGGGAATTGTCCACCGTCACGATGTCGGCGACGATGGTGTCGGCGTCCTTCTCCGTCACCGGCCCCACCTTGAGCCGGTCGTTGCCCTGCATGGCCATGTGACGTTCCACCCACTTGGTCACGTCGGCGGTGGTCAGTTCCTTGTCGAGTGCTGCTTGTTCCCGCAAGCAGGGGCCGCCGAATCCGGCCCCGCGTCCGCGTCCGGAACCCATCATTCCATGGCCGTATCCCATCATTCCCGGGCCGTACCCCATTCCGCCGGGGCCGCTCATTTGCCCTTGGCTGATGGCGTTCCAGCGCCAGCCCGGGCCACCGGCGGAGACGGAATTTGCGACGAGGGCCGAGGCGCCAAGGACGGCCGCAACGGCAACGGCGGTGATTACGAGTGTTTTGGCTTTCATGACTCTCTCCTAAGATTTATGCATTCCGAATGAGTCAATATGACCATCCGCTTGTTACGGCGGAATTTCGGTATTCTGCCCTTTTGTAACTAAAGGTTACGACACCACCGTTTGTTACGTTCCGTAACCAAATTTCCCCCATGGCCGGTGGAGTGAGGGGTATAGTTTGGAAATGGAACCTTCGCCCCACATCTTGGTCGACGCCGACGACAGGGATATTCGCGAGCTGCTGGCCCGATTCCTTGGCAAGCATGGCTATCGGGTAAGCGTCGCCGCCGATGGCCGCGCGATGGCGGGCGCACTTAACGACTGGCACATCGATCTAGTGGTCCTGGACATCATGCTGCCGGGCGAGGACGGCTTGACTTTGTGCCGTAACTTGCGGGCCGCCAATTCCGCACTGCCCATCATCATGCTTACGGCCATGGGTGAGGAAACCGACCGCATCGTCGGCTTGGAGATGGGTGCCGACGACTATCTGGCGAAGCCGTTTAACCCTCGCGAGTTGTTGGCGCGCATTAAGGCAGCGCTGCGCCGCGCCGAAGGACCGCGCGATACGAATGCAATAGACGGCGCGCCCGTGCTCGGCTTTGCCGGCTGGAATTTGCATGTGGAAAAGCGTGAATTGCACTCGCCGGACGGCGTTATGGTACCCCTCAGTGGAGGCGAGTTCGAACTGCTGGCGGTCTTCGCCACTCATGCCGGGCGGGTGCTCAGCCGCGACCAACTTCTCGACCTAGCACGGGGACGCGAGGCCCAGCCTTTCGACCGCAGTATTGATGTCCAGGTCAGCCGCTTGCGCCGCAAGATAGAGGCTGACCCCCGACAGCCGGCGCTGATTAAAACCGTGCGGGGTGGCGGCTACATGTTCACCTCTACCGTCGAACGGCAGGAGGAACGGGAATGAAGTTCCTTCCCCGCACCATCTTCGGGCGCACGCTCTTGGTCCTTCTAGTCGGCCTCACTGTGTCCCATCTGGTCGGGCTCGCCCTCTACGCGGGTGAGCGACGCCAAGCGCTCACCGCCGCCGGCGGGCGCCAGGTCGCGGAACGCATCGCCGCTGTTGCCGAGGCCGTAGAGAATGTTCCCGCGAAGGAGCGCCCGCGCCTCGTCCTTTCCTTTCTTGAACCCGGATTTCGCGTTACCTGGTCGGAAAGGAGTGCGCTGACGGAAGGGAGCTCCGACTGGCACGCCCGGCTCGTGCGTTCGGTGATTCGCGACCACCTGGGCGACCTGCCGACCGAGCGCATACGCGTCGCCTACGGCCGAATTTCGGGTGAGGACTGGTGGCGCTCGGGACGGCGGAAATGGTGGCGCGAGCGCATGCGTTGGATGGGCGGCATGGCCGACCACATGGACGACGGCGGTGCCGTGACGCATCCGGTTCCACACATGGGGCAAGGACCCCGGGCATGGCGCTACGACCAGATGATGGAAGTCTCGTTGCAAATGGCTGACAAAAGTTGGCTCAACTTCGCCGCGCCGGCTGTTCCCGTGCAGCCGATCTGGGCCTCGCCCTATCTTCTGTCCATTGTGCTGGCGACGGCGATGGTTCTCGCCCTTTCGGCCTGGGCGGTGCGGCGGGCCACGGAACCCTTGGCGCTCTTTGCCCACGCCGCCGAGCGGCTGGGAACCGATGTCAATGCGCCTGCTCTGGTCGAGGAGGGACCGCGCGAGGTACGCCGCGCGGCCGCTGCCTTCAACGAGATGCAACGTCGGCTGGGACGTTTCATCCGCGACCGCACTCAGATGCTGGCCGCCGTGTCCCACGACCTCAGGACACCTATTACCCGCCTTAGGCTGCGAGCCGAGTTCGTCGAAGACGCAGAGCAGCGTAAAAAGATGCTGGCTGACCTGGAGCAGATGGAATCGATGATTGCGGCAACTCTTGCGTTCGCCCGCGACGATGCCGCCGAAGAGTTGCGCAAGCCCTTCGACCTTGGCGTCCTACTGCAAGACCTGTGCGACGACGCCGCTGACGCCGGACACGCCGCCACTTATGAAGGCGCTCCACACTTTGCCTATCGCGGTCGCCCGACGGCGCTGAAACGGGCCTTCGTCAACCTTATCGACGACGCGATCAAATATGGCGGCATGGCCAAGGTGGCGCTGGCGACAGAAGGCGACGGACTCTCCGTGGTTATTGAGGACGAAGGACCCGGCATTACGGAAGACGAACTGGAGAAGGTTTTTACGGCTTTCTACAGGGTCGAACCGTCGCGCAGCCGCGAAAGCGGCGGTACGGGCCTGGGATTGGCCGTCGTGCGTTCCGTTGTCCGCGGCCACGGCGGCGACGTGGTGCTTGCCAATCGCGTTGAAGGCGGCCTCCGCGCCACCGTTACTTTGCCCGTGGCGTAGAAGATTTATTCCTTGCCGCCGTGGGCCGCCGACCACGCCACTGGGTCGGCGAGGAAGCGGCGCACGCCGGCGATGGCATCGGCGGAAAAGCGGGTGCTTTTTTCAGCCTCCTCCACCACGTCGCGCCAAGTGGCCAGATGATGAAGGCGTACGCCGGCCTCGTTCAGAGTCTCCGCGGTGCCTTTGAAAATGTCGTAGAAGAAGACGACAAAGACGTCGTTGACCCGTGCACCTGCGGTGCGCAGCGCATTAACGAAGTTGATCTTGCTACCGCCGTCTGTGGCAAGGTCTTCGACTAATAGAACGCGGCTGTCGTTTTTCATGTCACCCTCTATCTGGGCATTACGGCCAAAACCCTTCGCCTTCTTTCGCACATAGAGCATGGGCAGGGCGCGGGCCTCGGCGATCCATGCAGCGTAGGGAATACCGGCGGTCTCGCCGCCAGCGACGGCGTCGATGGTGTCGAATCCGACCGTGGCTTCAAGGATGGCGACGGCCATCTCCATCACGCGGCGGCGCTCTTCGGGATACGATATCAGCTTACGGCAATCGATGTAGACCGGACTGACCCGGCCCGAAGTAAGAGTATAAGGATTTTGGGGACGGAAGTTGACAGCCTCGATATCGAGGAGGATCTTCGCCGTCTCCTGCCCGATGTCGTTTAGTGACGAGGGTTGTGAAGCGGATGGCATGACGTTTCCCATGGGGCTAGGATCGGAAGGGCAGGGCTCTTGTTTAGAGGCATTCGGTCGGCGACACAATTCTCTTTGACCGGACTAGGGAGACGAGCCGTTGAAACGCATGCGGCGACAACGCAAGAACAAGGAGGGCTGAGCCGTCAACCCGCCACCAGACACCGTTAAAGCGCTTCTGGATAAGGCGCTCGTTCACCTACAGGGAGGAAACCCCGCCCGGGCGGAACCCCTTTTGCGCCTTCTTCTGGAGCGCGATGCGAACAATACCGACGGCTTGCATGTGTTGGGCCTGGTCGACTACCAAGCGCGTCGGTTCGAGGAAGCCGAAGAGCTGATCGCGCGTGCCATCACTTCGGGTGGGGATGACCCGGCCTTCCATTCCAATCACGGCGCCGTCCTGAATTCGCTAGGCCGTCCCGCTGATGCCGAAGCGGCCTGCCGCCGGGCCGTCGCCTTGGCGCCCAATTATGCCGAAGCGCACAATAACCTGGGCTTGGCGTTGGAGTTGCAGGAGCGTCTGGACGAGGCCGCCAAGACGTACCGCCGCGCCATCGCGTTGGTGCCGGGCAACGCCCATGCCCTTAACAACTTGGGAAACGTATTGCGCCGTCTGAACGACCTGGACGGCGCTGTTGAGGCCTATCGCAAGTCGGTCGTCGCCGCTCCCAACTTCGCCATGGCCCAGGCCAATCTGGGTGCCGCCCTGCGCGAGGGAGGAAAGGTGGAAGAGGCACTCACGGTTGGGCGGCGCGCGGTTGCATTAGCGGCGGAGTACGCCGAAGGACACAATGCGTTGGGGGGCACGTTGCTCACCGCCGGTGACGCCGAGGGCGCCCTTGAGGCCTTCCGCCGCGCCGTCGAATTGGAGCCTAGGTACGCCGAGGCTGGGATCAATCTGGCGGCGGCGCTTTTCACCCTTGATCGCGCGTTGGAGGCGGAAGCCGCCTATCGCCGTGTGCTCGACGACGATCCCGACCTTGCCTCGGCTCATAACGGCCTGGGGGTGGTGTTGCTGGCCATCGGGCGTCTTGACGAGGCGGTGGCGAGCTTTCGCCGCGCCGTCGAATTGGCGCCCCGATACGCCGAGGCGCTCTACAACTTGGCTGCCTCACACTCGATCGAGATCGACGAATCCGACATTGCCGCCCTAGAAACAATGGCTGCGGACGGTGCCCTTCCGGTCGACGACCGCACCGCTTTGCACTTCGCCCTCGTCGAGATCCTGGATTGGAACGGGGCGGCGGAGCGTGCCTTCCACCACGCAGTGGCGGGTAACCGGCTTCGTCGAACCCGGTTGAGAGACCGGGGACTCGACTTCGACGGCGCCACTCATGATCGCTTGGTGGACGATATCGTTCGTGTGTTTGACGCTGACTTTTTTGCCGCCCGCCAGGGCTTTGGGGATGACTCGGAGGTGCCGGTATTCATTGTCGGCATGCCGCGTTCGGGCACCACCTTGGTCGAGCAAATTGCGGCCAGCCACCCGGCCGTGTTCGGTGTCGGCGAACGAGACGACATTGGCACCATCGCCGGCCCGCAATTCCCTGACGGCGCAACGGAGCTGGACGTGGCGGCGACGGGCACCTTGGCGCGGGCCCATATGGAGCGCATTGGGGATTCGGTCGGCGCGACACTACGGATCACCGACAAGACGCCGGTTAATTTCCTCTATCTGGGCCTGATCGCGATTCTTTTTCCGAGAGCGCGGATCATCCACTGCCGGCGCGAGGCGCGCGATGTCTGTCTATCGTGCTATTTCCAGAACTTCACCACCGGTCAGACGTGGTCCACCGATCTTGAGAACCTGGGGCGCTATCATCGGGCCTATTGGCGCATTATGGAGCATTGGCGCTAGGTTCTGCCCCTGGCCATGCTCGATGTGGATTACCAGGACCTGGTGGCGACATCCGAGGAAGGAAGCCGGCGGATCGTCGAATTTCTTGGCCTACCATGGGACGACGCCTGTCTCGACTTTCACCGCGCTAGTCGCTCCGTGCGTTCAGCCGCCAACTGGCAGGTCCGTCGTCCCATCTACGCCACCTCGGTAGGGCGCTGGAAGAATTACGAGGCGTGGCTCGGACCCCTGCTGGATGCCTTGGAAGGGGGGGAGGGAGTTTCTCCGGTGGCGACGGTGACGCTAAAGACGTAGAATTGAGTGTGGATGTCCTGTCCCCGGGATCGAGAGGCTTGGCAATGCAGCATCTTCTAAAATTCACTGCACGGCACCGTCAATGGATGATCGTTCTTGGAGCGGCGTTCCTTTCGGCGGCCTGCCAGAGCACGGTATCGATCGAGGAAGCGAAGAATATAACCACTTCGTTCAACGACGCGGCCTTCGTGCCACCGCCGCGCTCGATTAGGGACATTACCGCCATTCTCGACGAACAGGAGTTGGTGGATCCCGAAAAAACCAAAGAGAAAGTCGCCAAGGCCGATGCCCAATCGCCGGACAGTGGCAACAAGACGACCCTGTTGCGCTTCTATCTGAAGCGTGGCTTGGCGGCACGCGCTATCGGGCGCGATGTACAGGCCCTTGAAGATTTGCGAAAGGCATTCCGGAATTTGAAGGGCGCGCGCATCGGCGGCCGCGAACGAATCCGGCTGCTGCAGAATCTGGCCGGGGTCGAGGGCAGCAGCGGTAATCCGCGTAACGCCATCCGTTACATGAAAAGCGCCATCGGCAAGAGGCCAACGCCGACCGCCTATCGCCAACTCGTCGAATTTTATGCCCGAGCCGGCGATCTTACGGCGGCGGAAACTGCGTGGAAGGATGGCAAGACCCTCATTTCCCAGTCGCGCGAAAGAAGGAACATCTCGCCCAAGCAGCTCCACCAATTGAGCATCGAAGCGGATCGCCTGGATCAAAATTTCTACGAATCGCGAGGCCGCTGGAATGAGGCGGAAACGGCCCTGCGCGGCGCCATCGAGACGCGCAAGGAGGGTTCCTACGGCAACGAGGATGCCTCGTGGATGCCCTCGCGCCAGAAGCAGCTGGCAGCGATCCTGATGAAGCAGGGGCGACTGGTCGAAGCCGAGATCATGGCCCGCGGCGCCCTTCTTGATTCCTTGGCCAACATCGGGCGCAACAACTCGACGACTGCCGACGTGGTGCGCATCCTGGCGACCATTCTGCACAGACAGGGCCGCTTCGACGCAGCCGAGACTCTGGGCCGTACGGGGATCGACATCCAGACGAAGGCGGGCATGTCTCCATCTTCGCGCAAGATCGCCCAAGGGCGACGCTTTCTTGCCACTGTCCTGGTTTCCGAGGAAAATTGGCAAGGTGCCCTGGAGGTGGTCGAGCTAGCGCGGACCGACCTGATAAAACATAAAAAGCTGTTCAACCGCATGTTCGAACGTAATCCCAGCGTCCCCATCGCGCTTCTCCGAACGGGACAGCCCGAAGAGGCCGTGACCCTGCTGTTTGATGCTCACCAGAGGATTAAGAACAAGCTTGGCGAGAAACACGGCAAAACCGCGAATTGGGGCATGTTGCTGGCCATGGCACGGGCCGAGACCGGCGACAGGGCCTCCGCCTTGGAAGGATTCCGCAAGGCAATACCGATCGTGCTAAGTCGGTCCCGTCAGTCCGATGACGAGGATTCGGATGTGGCGGCGGCTGATCAACAACTCGCCATGGTACTCGAATCCTACATCGGTCTTTTGGCCGATATCCGAGGTACCGATTTGGAACGCCAGACCGGCATCGACGCCGCCGCCGAGGCTTTTCGAATCGCCGACTTGGCGCGCGGTCGGTCGGTGCAAAGCGCCGTCGCCGCCTCGGGTGCCAGGTCGGCGGCAGACAGCCCGGAGCTCGCCGAACTGGTACGCAGCGAGCAAGATACGGCCAAGCAGACCGCAACCTTGTTTGCGTTGCTTGCCGACGTGCTGGCCTCGCCCACCGACCAACAAGACGCCGACGCCGTCGAAACCCTGAGAAGCAAGATCGACCAGTTGCGCGGCGCCCGCGCCGTCATGATGGAGGAAATCGAGGCGCGGTTTCCCGAATATGCCGAGTTGATCAACCCCAAACCGGCGACAATCGATCAGGCGCGGGCCATACTGCGTCCTGGCGAGGCGCTGATCGCGACCTACGTCGGTGCCAAGCAGACATACATTTGGGCGGTACCCAGGGACGGCGCCGTCGCCTTCGCCAAAGCCGACGAAGGGCGCGAGGACCTGGAGGATATGGTGGCGCTCCTGCGTTCGTCGCTGGAGCCCAATGCCCAGACACTGGGCGACATACCCGACTTCGACGTGGACGTTGCTCATGGCCTCTACGCAAGCCTGTTCAAGCCTGTCGAGGCAGGATGGAAGAAAGCCAAGAGCCTCCTCATCGTAGCCCACGGGCCCCTGGGCTACTTGCCGCCGTCGCTTCTGCCGACGGCGCCATTGACCAAGGTGGCCATGGCGAAGGGGGACGGGGCGCTGTTTTCCAACCACCGCAATGTTGCCTGGCTGGCCAAGAGCCACGCCGTGACCTTGTTGCCGTCGGTTGCGTCGCTCAAGACGCTGCGCTCCCTGCCGCCGGGAGATGACAAGCGCAAGTCTTTCGCCGGCTTCGGCGATCCCTTCTTCAACGCCCAGCAAGCGGCGGCCAAACCGGTAAAGGCGGAGCAGGTGGCGCTGACCAGTCGCGGTCTAAAAACGCGGGGTCTTCCGGTGCGCCTGCGCGCGGCACCCAAGACGGCGTCGATGGATAGTGCCGAGCTCGGCCTGCTTCCCCGCCTTCCCGATACCTCCGACGAAGTCCGCTCCATCGCTGTCGCCATGAAGGCCGACCTGACCCAAGACGTGTTCCTGGGCAAGCAGGCCAACGAGGGAACGGTCAAAAGCATGGACCTTTCGGGATACAAGGTGCTGGCCTTCGCCACGCATGGACTGGTGCCGGGCGACCTCAACGGCTTGACCCAGCCGGCCTTGGCGTTGTCGGCTCCGGGCGTTGCCGGAACGTCGGGCGACGGCCTGTTGACCATGGGCGAGATACTAAGCCTCAAGCTCGACGCTGACTGGGTGGTGCTGTCGGCCTGCAATACGGGCACCGGCAACGGTGCCGGGGCGGAGGCGGTTTCGGGCCTCGGCCGCGCCTTCTTCTATGCCGGCACACGGGCGCTCTTGGTCTCGAACTGGCCCGTGGAGACGACATCGGCCAAGGCCCTGACCACCGATCTGTTCCGCCGTCAGGCCGAGGACGCGAACCTTACCCGCTCCGAGGCTCATTGCCGCGCCATGCTGGCGTTGATCGAAGAAGGAGGCTACGTCGACCCGGCGTCGGGCAAGACGGTGTTCTCCTACGCCCATCCCATCTTCTGGGCCCCCTTTACCCTCATCGGCGACGGCGGCGGCGGCGGCCAGCCGGGAGCCTGAACCACCGCCGCACCCGCTACTCCAAGGGGAGGGAGACTGTCGGATCTGCTTCCTTTTTTCCGGTGAGTTTGTTCAGGCCCGCCTCGCAGGCCATGACAAAACCGATCCAGACCCCGATGTAGGCGCCGAATCGGACCACGGTATGGTCAATGCCCATGGCCTCGCTGAGCGCATGGGCAAAGGTCCTATCGGCTAGGTTGCCTAAGACGCCGACCAACCAGAAGAGCATGAAATACAGATACGAAATGGCTACCACCATGACCGGTGTCCACGAGCGAAACCAGTACGTGAACATGCCCGTCACGGCCAACGGCAGGGCGATGACGTTAAAAAAATCGATAGTGCCAATAATCCACGAGACGATCGCCGAGCCGAGGATCGTCGCACCGACCATGCATAGGGGTACGGGATTGCTCCAATGCCAGTATCGGCGCCCCTTGGGCCGTGCCGGAGGGGAGAGCAGGGGCGCGTTATCTTCGTCGTTCATCGGCGCTTTTGCCAGCGAATGGGTGTTTCGCCGCCTTGAGTTATGTGCCACATTCGGGGCCACGGGAATCTACAAGAAACGTACCTTTGGGAGTTGTCTATGTCCAAGCGAAACAAGGCCCGCAGCGGCGGCCGGTTGATCGTCGATGCCCTGCGCGGCCACGGGGTCGACAGGATTTTTTGCGTTCCCGGCGAAAGCTACCTGGAAGTGCTCGACGCGCTTTATGACGTTTCCAACGAAGTTTCGCTGATCAGCGCCCGCCAAGAGGGCGGCGCCGGCTTTATGGCCGAGGCCTATGGCAAGCTGACCGGTCAGCCGGGCGTGTGCCTTGTCACCCGCGGCCCCGGTGCGTGTAACGCCAGCATAGCGATTCATTCGGCATATCAGGATTCGACCCCCATGGTGATGGTGGTGGGCCAGGTGCCGCGTTCCTTCAAGGGTCGCGAAATGCAACAAGAGGTGGACCTAGAGACGATGTTCCAGCCCTTGGCCAAGTGGGCGACGGAGATAAAAACCATCGACGAGATTCCGGACGTCATGGCGCGCGCCTTCCACGTGGCGCGCTCGGGTCGTCCCGGTCCGGTCGTGGTAGCCCTGCCGGTAGACGTGTCGGTGGAAACCAGCGAAGTGGCGGATGTGCCACCCATCGCCCTCGCCGGTGATCAGCCCAAGAGGGACGAGATCGCGCGCCTGCGTGACCTGCTGGAAGGAGCCGAGCGGCCCTTGGTTATGGTTGGCGGGCGGGGCTGGAACCGTGCCACGCGGCAAGGCATCGTCGCCTTTGCCGAAGCGAATGACCTGCCGGTTTGTTGCGCCTTCCGCCGCCACGATATCTTTGACAACGGGCACGCCAACTTCGTCGGTGAAGTGGGCAACGACCCCGATCCAAGCTTGGAAAATAGGGTCAAGGAGGCCGACCTGATTATCGCCGTCGGGACGCGCCTCAACTCCTCAACGACCCAGAATTTCGCCCTCATCGAGGCTCCACGCCCCAAGCAGACACTGGTCCACGTTCATCCTGACCCGGCGGTGCTGGGACGGGTTCATGAAACCGATCTGGCCATCAACGTTGGTGTCGGCGAATTTGTCGCGGCCGCCCTTGAGATGGAGCCCGTAGAAGGCGGACGCTGGCGCAACTCGACTACCGAAGCCCGCCGGAATTACCTATCCAGTCTGACCCCGCCCAACTATGACGGGGCTTTGGACATTGGCCAGGTAATGACCGAGTTGGATGAGTTTCTCACGCCTGATGCCATCGTAACACTGGATGCCGGCAACTTCAGTGGATGGCCACGCCAGTTTCTCAAATACGGTGGCGGCCGGCGAATTCTTTCGCCGTCCGCGGTCGGCGCCATGGGCTATGGGGTGCCGGCGGCGGTAACGGCTAAGATCGTAGCACCGGACCGTATGGTCGTCGGGTGCATCGGCGACGGCGGTTGGGGCATGACGGGGCAGGAACTGGCAACCGCCGTCCAATACGGCGTGGCGCCCATCCTGATCGTCTTTAATAACGCCATGTTTGGCACCATCCGGGTCCATCAGGAACGCCGCCATCCTGAACGAATCATTGGAACCGACCTTATCAATCCGGATTTTGCGGCCTTGGCGCGCTGTCACGGCGCCCACGGCGAGGTGGTAGAGGAGACGGCGGAGTTTGGCCCCGCCTTCGAACGGGCCCTGGCTTCGGGCAAGGCGGCAGTGATCGAACTGCGCATGGATCCCGAAGTGGCGAGCACGCGGACCACTTTGAGCGCGCTGCGCGAATCTGCGCTCAAGGGGCTTTAACTGCTCCTCTGGTCTGTCCGTCATCAAAACATTTGGGACGCCTAAGCCT
>PVBE010906749.1_pt1 | contig 11898 bp, 12 predicted proteins | sample 1631181 | NCBI WGS metagenome assembly PVBE01 (sample SAMN08397723, study PRJNA350692) | Marine metagenome, whole genome shotgun sequencing project. | isolation source: water | place: Pacific Ocean | collected 2012-04 | reverse complement strand
TTTCTGCTTCGTTTCCTGATCTGGTCTGGCGAAATGCATGTCCGGAATTTTCGTACCGTCTGATAATTGATGGTCAAGTTCACGACGTCGCAGCGCATTCAAATGCCGAAATGATTCGTTATTCGATAGCGGCTGTTTCTGTAGGAGAACATACTTACCGGGTGGAAGTATTGGACAATGACGGTACAGTATACATTCCGCGAAAAGACTCAACCTTCATATGGATTGACGGTGGTCAAGAGAAGAAGATACTGACTGAGATCAAGGGATTTGGTGATGATGTTTTTCTTTCAACTAATCTTTTTGAATCCGAGAACATGTACATTGCTGCAATGGACACCTATCGTGAGTATTTCAACGAGAATCCGGACGACAACGATATGCGACCACTCTTGATACAGTCATATCAAGATTTGAAGCTGAGCGATCTTCGAGTAAATGAGGCGCGGCTCTATAACGCCATGTTAGAGGAGGATTTTTGATATATCGTCAACACTGTAAAAGCCCGTTATGATCTTATATGATTCTCAACGTTTTTTTTGCCTGAAAATACTTAGAAAGGAAGTGTAAGGAATGGGATTGACTGAAACGCGTTATGACATTCTTGCCACAGTAATCTTTTTTCTTCTGGCAATTTTCTTTGAATACAGCGAAGCGTTTTCTCTTATTGAGGATGAGACACTGTCTTATCGACAGTTGATAAGAACCTATTATGCCGATGAGGAATTTACCAGGCCGCTTGATGAAAAAATAGTCATCGTATTTACTGATGAAGCTTTCTATGAAGAATACGACAAGTTCCCGCTGAAAAGAACCGATCTTTCGACCATCATCGATCGCCTGGCACAAATGGGTGCCGCGGTAATAGTTGTCGACATGCTTCTGGATTTCAATAGTGCCTATGGCGAGGATCTCACCCTTGAGATTGCTTTACAGGATGCGGCAAATGTACTGATGGTCTCTCAGGCCCAGCTTGAGGGAGATGATTTTATCGGCATCAATAAAGCTATTCCCCGTTTTGATGATTTGACAACTTCAGGTTACTCCAACATCTCACCCAACAGTGTCATATCTGAACGAATTGTGCGATTGAAGATGTACCCGCAGATTGCAGAAGAAGCTGGCGAATGGCCAGTCTCCGTTCGTGCCGTTGCCAACTATCTAGATATTGATACTGATGATATTTCACTGATCGGTAATGTACTGAAAATGGGTGACCAGATTAAACTGAATCTCGATCAGTTTAACGATTTGTATATTGATTATCCTCGCTTGCCTCCTGATGGTGCAGGAGGTACTGCAAAACTGCATGAGGTCGTTGGGATGTCTGCCTCTGATATTCTTTTCGTTGAAGATGAGGAAGAGCTGGAAGATCTTGCTTTCCTTGTTGAAGGCAGGATCGCCCTGATTGGTGAGGTAGCTGAAGTCGCTCACGATGAATTTGAAACACCGGTGGGAAATGTATTTGGAGTCGAGATCGTTGCCAATACGATAGCGACCATCCTTAATAAGGGCCCATTGCAGGCTGCCTCATTTCTTGTAGAAGCGATTATCGCTTTGCTCATGATGATTGCATTTATTGGCACACGAGCAATCACGAATCCATTACCACGCAACTCAGTGAGTGTGGCTCTCCTGATTCTATATATCTTCATCACTGTGTTTATCTATGTAGATTCTGGATACATTCTCTCGATGAGCTACGTTTTGCTCGCGTCAGTCATTGCCATTATTCTGATCAATTCGCGGTACTACCTGGCAGAGATGAACGGGAAAGCACTGATTCGAGATATGTTTGGTCAGTACCTGTCCCCGACCGTGGTTGCTGATCTAGTTAAAGACCCGGCGAAGTTATCCCTGGGTGGCGAGGAGCGTGAGATGACGGCGTTCTTTTCTGATATTGCTGGGTTCTCAACTATTTCAGAAAATATGAGCCCATCTGAGTTGGTCAACGTGCTAAATGATTATCTCACTGAAATGTGTAACATCATTATCAGTACTGAGGGAACTATCGATAAGTTTGAGGGTGATGCGATTATCGCGTTCTGGGGTGCACCCGCCATTCAGAAAGAGCATGCGAAACTGGCCTGCTTTGCCGCCATCGATATGAACAAAAAATTGGTTGAGCTGCGCAGTAAATGGGCAAAGGAAGGAGGACCTGCGATTAATGTTCGCATGGGACTGAATAGCGGTTCCATGGTGGTCGGCAATATGGGATCTGCACAGCGTATGGACTACACCATCATGGGTGATGCCGTAAACCTAGCTGCTCGACTTGAAGGTGCAAACAAGGCCTATGGCTCTGATTTGATGATATCAGAAGCAACCTATCTTGCGGCCAAGGATCATGTTGACGTTCGTGAGCTGGATATTATTCGGGTTGTCGGAAAAAGCGAACCCATTAAGGTTTTCCAACTTCTGGACCAGAAAGGCGGAACTCATGGACTGGAAGCTGATCTGATGGCGCAGTTTGAGAAAGGCCTGGGACTCTATCGTGACGGAAATTATGCTGAGGCAAAAGCTGCCTTCAAATTGTCACTGGCGATCGTGCAGGATGATGGACCCAGTACCACCTACATCGAACGTTGTGATCAGTTTATCGAGTCACCACCACCGGCCAACTGGGATGGTGTGTTTACACTAGACTCAAAAGGTTAGAAATAGCTCATATGCTGACTGGTTGAGGGTATGTCTGTACAAGCAATTATTGAAAAGAAACTGACAAACGAAATCTCCTTCAGATATCTTGAAGTTGTGAATGAAAGTGGCAATCACAGTGTTCCGGCTGGTTCGGAAAGCCATTTCAAGGTCGTTGTGGTGTCAGATGAATTTGAAGGCTTGAGTCTGCTTCAGCGACACAGAAGAATTAACCAGATCCTTGCCGAAGAACTGGCCAATCAGGTTCACGCCCTGGCAATACACACTTTCACCGATGCTGAATGGACCAAGAAAAATAACCAGGCGCCAACCTCACCACCCTGTGCCGGTGCATCATCCGGCGATTAGTCAAGGGCGGAGTAATATTCACCAAACGCTTTCCGGATGCCTGCTATTCTTTAATAAGAGCAGCCGCTGAGAAAACCAGATGGCTCTCAGATGCGCGATTCGTATGGGTATTAAAGGTAATTTTCGATTGAAAATACTAGTAGTTGATGACCAGGCTGCAAACAGGGGAGTGCTGTCCTATTTACTTGAGGAAGATGGTCATGAGGTCTGAGAAGCCGGCGATGGTCAGGATAGTGTGGAAAAGTTCGATCTGGTGATGCCTGGCATGGATGGCTATCAGACGACTAAGGTGATAAAAGTCCGCACGGATGAATATGTGTTTGCAGATTTATCTTTCAGATCGAGGGATACCTGTGGATGGAAATTTCAGGGAAATGGATATCCCTGTCTTTTCGGGGCAAACATCGATTGTAGTACCGGAGATGAGGCTCACTGCTTTGCCATTTAGGTACCGTTCTATGGGATGGCGAGCCAGCTTGCGACTATTCCATGTGTTGATTTGTCAGTATAATTCTCTGCTGGATTACCTTTCTGAAGCAACAGACTGTTGAGCAAACAGAGTTATCGTCGAACACTGTCGTTCCACAATCGTCAGATTGATCTTGATATTATTCGTCAACGGCGAAAGTCACTCGCCATTCATGTATTTCCGGGTAATAAACCTGTGGAACTACGTGTTCCTTTGAAGTGTTCCTGGCTTGAGATTGACGCTTTCCTGACAGCTCGTACTGAATGGACATTCAAAGCCCTGGAGGAATTGGCAAGCGAACCCCGGGAACTGGAAATTGAATACACACAAGACTCAACGCACTTTTATCTCGGTGAGATTTACCCACTAAGCCTGTCTGAAGGAAAGGGCAGGGTGCGCATCGAAGACGGCAAGTTGCTGGTCAGATGTCTGGATCCATGTGATCCGTTGAGGGTGAGGACTCAATTGGATAGGTTTTACAGGAAGCAGAGCCTGCCGGTCTTTTGTCGACAACTTGCTGTTTGTACTCAGACGTTTCCCGCACAGGTGAAACCATCGGTATTACGGGTTAGAAAGATGAGATCACGCTGGGGCAGTTGCTCACATGATGGCGAGATGTGCTTGAACACGCTGCTGGTTCGACACGATATTAAGGCGATTAATTTTGTGATTACGCACGAACTTTGCCATTTAGTACATTTTCATCACAGCAGGGCTTTTTACCGATTGCTGGATCAGGCGATGCCAGCCTGGCGAGAAGCTGAAAAGTTACTGAGACCACTGGCACTTACTTAAATACTCTTACGAGGTACTCTTAAGTCATTCCGATCCCGGGTTTTTCTTTTCGCATACTCGTTCCGCACATCCCTGTGCTCCACTAGTTCGGATAGCTTCGCGGCTCCGGCTGCTGCCTTTGCACGCTGCAGAACCAACACGAAAAGAGAAACCTGGACCCTACACTCACAACCTTGTCAAGATAGGATCGTTAGCTGCAACTTGTTCCCAAATAAGTGCCATTCGTGTCTGAGACCTCTCTTGCTAGGCTGATGGATCTCTTGCTAGGCTGATGGATCGTTAAGTAGCACTGCCAGATGGGGCCAGATATCGTCAAGAAGCATTGCCTGGGCCTCGGCTTTCGGGTGAATCCCGTCTCCCTGCAGGAGGCTTTCAGGTGTGGCTACCCCCTGCAACAGATAGGGCAGGAATGAAATGCCAAGTTCACCGGCAACCCGCGAAAAAATGGTTTCGAAGGCCGTGGTATAACGTTTGCCGTAGTTCGGCGGAAGCACCATGCCGATAAGCAGCACCCGGGCACCGGCGGCTTGTGCCATTCGGGTCATAGCAATTAGGTTGTTTTCGATTTTGCCGATCGGGTACCCTCTTAAACCATCGTTACCTCCCAACTCCAGAATAAGGACATCAGGTTGGTGAATCTCCAGTGATTTAGGTAATCTTATCAATCCACCACCAGTGGTCTCGCCGCTGACGCTGGCATTGATAACCTGGTAGTCTGATTCACAGGTCTTCTGGAGCTGTTTGGTGAGCAGATGTACCCAGCCTTGTTCAGGGTCCATGCCATAGGCTGCGCTAACGCTGTCGCCAAAAACCAGAATGGTGGATTCTTTGGCGGTAGCAGGAAGAACAAAACACAAAAATCCCATACACAGGGTTATTTGTGTCAACATTTTTAGGGTTGTTGTAATGTTGGATACTGAATTATTAACTATGATCAAAACTGTCGACCTCGGTAAAACAGTTGACACCTCAGAGGGCCAGTTGACCATCTTGAAAGGGATTGACCTTGAAATCAAGAAGTCAGAAACAGTGGCTATCGTCGGTGCCTCAGGATCGGGGAAAACGACGCTGCTCAGTCTGATCGCCGGACTTGATATTCCCACAAAAGGGGAGATATACCTGGCGGATAATGAACTGACAGCCATGGACGAAGAGCAGCGTGCCAGGGTTCGTGGTGAGATGGTGGGATTTGTCTTTCAGACCTTTCAATTGCTGGTAAGTCTTACGGCAATAGAAAATGTCATGCTGCCAGCCGAGTTAAAAAATGATCCAGATGCAGAAAAGAAAGCAAGGGAAGTGCTTGAGCGAGTTGGTCTGGGTCATCGGATGCATCACTATCCCAGGCAGTTATCAGGCGGTGAGCAGCAGAGAGTCGCCATCGCAAGGGCGTTTGCTTCTTCTGCTGAGATTCTTTTTGCGGATGAGCCGACGGGAAATCTCGACACAAAAACAGGTGCTCATATCATTGATCTGTTGTTTGATCTGAACCATGAATTCGGTACCACACTTGTCCTGGTGACACATGATCAGAGATTGGCCGGACGTTGTGACAGGTCAATCCAGATTGAATCGGGCATGCTGGACAATAACAAGACAGTGGCTACAAGCTGATGAATGTACCACTTGCTGTGAGACTGCTATGGCGTGACTGGCGTTCAGGTGAACTGACGCTGTTACTGGCGTCACTTGTCATTGCTGTCAGTACCGTAACTACTATCACGTTATTTGTAGATCGGCTGCAACAGGCGCTTGAACGTGAATCAGCAACTTTTCTCGCAGCAGACAGGGTGATTGTGAGTAATGCGTCTATTCCATCGGAGATTCTGCTTCAGGCTGAAGTACTTGAACTCAAGCAGGCTGAGGCGTTGATATTCCTGTCAATGGTATTTTCAGACGATAGAGCACAATTTTCTTCTGTAAAAGCTGTTAATGACTATTATCCGCTTCGTGGCAACCTGAGGATTTCAGATTCACCATTCACCAGGGGTGAGGTTGTTGAGCATGGCCCGAAGCCTGGTGAAGTCTGGGTTGAAAGTCGTCTGATAGCATCCCTGGATATTCAAACAGGAGATATCATAGACATTGGGGCGGCAACCTTCGTCGTCAGTAAAGCGCTAATTAAGGAACCTGACAGGGGGGGTGGTTTCAGCAGCACGGGGCCAAGAGTGATGATGAATCTGGCTGATGTCGTTACCACTGAAGTGGTGCAACCAGGGAGCCGAATTACTTACCGGTACCTTTTTTCTGGGAACACAGACTCGCTGGCAGAGTTTCAAAGCTGGGTGAAGCCCAGGCTGAAGGAAGGCAGTCGGATTTTTGGAGTCAAGGAAGGCACTGAATCAATTGGCAATGCGCTTGATCGTGCGGAGAGGTTTCTTCTTCTGGGTGGCTTGCTGGGAGTCATTTTATCGGGTGTGGCAATTGCATTATCGGCGCAGCGGTATTCGCACCGGCACTATGATCATGTGGCCATTCTGAAAACCCTCGGTGCTACGCCCAATGGTATTGACGGTTTGTTTCTCGTGATATTCGTCATTCTTGGTCTCGTTGCTACGCTGGCAGGAAGCAGCCTTGGATTTGCAGCGCAGATCGGTATTGTGAGTATTCTCGCACCCTATATCCCGATTGAATTACCAGCGCCTGGTCTCAGACCAATCTGGCTGGGTCTGATTACTGGCTTCGTATGTCTTTTATCCTTCGCGTTACCACCCTTGCTGAAATTAAGATCAATAGAACCCGTGCGCGTTATACGAAGAGATGTGGAAGAAGGGAGTGTGACCAATCGATTGGCCTATTCGGTTGGTATCCTGGGTACTCTGGGATTGATGTGGTGGTATTCCGAGGATTTGAAACTGACGCTCATGATCTTCTCTGGTGGTGTTGTTGCGCTCGCAGTTCTGTCTGTAATTGCGTTTCTCCTGCTCCGTTCCGGGCGGGTGCTGGGGATGCAGGCCGGTAGTGTATGGCGACTGGCACTGGCAGGGATGCAAAGGCGAGGACAGGAGAATACATTGCAGATTCTGGTATTTGGTCTGGCGATCATGCTGCTGCTCATTCTGTTTCTGGTTCGCACAGCTTTGATAGAGGATTGGGAGGCGCAAATTCCTGAAGGCGCGCCCAACCACTTTGCAATAAATATCTCACCGGACGATGTTGGCTCGATTAATCGATTGTTTACAGATAACAAAATCAGATCGCAGCCACTGTATCCAATGATTCAGGGTCGCATTACAGAGATTAATGGTCAAAGCGCTAAAGACAGAGACAATGATCGTCGTCGTAGGGCTGGTCCTGATGCAGATCGCGGGCCGAGAGCAGGATCTACTCGTAACCTTACCTACGCGGCGCACCTGCCTGATGATAATCGTGTGATCGCAGGTGTTTGGTGGCCAGAGGATTATGCTGGCGAACCTCAGATATCTCTGGAGAAGGATCTTGCACGCAGCAACGATCTTAAAGTGGGTGACAAGCTTGTATTTAGTATCCAGGGTCGCGAATTAAGTACAACGGTGACGAGTATCCGATCTGTGAGTTGGGACAACATGCGACCCAACTTCTACATAATCCTGTCGCCGGGCGCACTGGATGATTTTCCATCCACGTTCATGACCAGTTTCTACCTTGAGAGAGAAGACAAAATCTTTCTGAACGAATTGTTGCGTGCTCATCCAACCATGACCGTGATCGAAGTAGACGCCATCATCGAGCAGATAAAAACGATTATCTCCCAGGTGACCCTGGCCATTGAACTGGTACTTGCGTTAATTCTCATCTCCGGTGGGCTTGTATTGCTGGCCAGCGTTCAAGCCAGCATGGATGAGAGATTTAGGCAGCACGCGATACTCCGTACCCTGGGTGCCGGACGGCGGTTGGTGATGGGTAGCCTGGTCATTGAGTTTTGTGTACTTGGGTTGTTCGCCGGGGTACTCGCGGTGGTGGGTTCGGAGGTCACAGTCTGGGGACTCGAAACTGAGATATTTGAACTGGACTATTCGATCAATCCGGTAATCTGGTTTCTCGGCCCCCTGGTAGGCACTGTGCTTATTGGGGTGATTGGTACTGTAGCAACATTCAAGGTTGTGAAAACGCCTCCAACAATTGTGCTAAGGGACGTGGCATAGTCACCGAAAGAACTCGGGCTTACAACTCAGGATACCAGGTGCCATCGTCGTTTTTCCGAATCCACAATTGACTGAACCAGTAAAAACGATCGCTGTTGTTAACCGGCATGGTGCAGTTGTACCTTGATCGACCCACAGGGACTGGCACCTTACTCCTGGCGATGAATTCAGTTGCTGAAAGTTGACGCAAATCTGTCAGGCCTCCCGGGCCGTAACAGGAGAGTTGATGAAGACGGAAGTTTCCTTGCTTGAACTGCAGTGAGAGTGTGGGTTGCGACGTTGGTTCAGATACCTGAGGGTCCAAAACAGGAAAGACATGCAATGGCATCGGCAGGGTGCGTATCTTTAGCCTGAATGAGTTCAAGTCAGTGTAGATACCTGATAGTGGAAATCTCGGCAGGACGAGTAGTGATGAGCCTTTTCCCGCGGCACCACTCTGCTGCCCGAAACCCACAAAACCCATTTGTCCGACGAGATCCAGGACTTGCTGGTTGTACTCGCCGTATGGGTAGGCAAGCAGTCTCGGTGTTTCCCCGAACTCACTTTCCAGAATGGCCTGAGCCTGCTCGATTTCAGCCTTGACTCTTAGCAACCAGGCATCGTTCGATTCTGCGGTCTTCATACGAAGAAGATGAGTGTGACTATGAGTGTGATTGGCAATGGTAGCCCCATGTTGTTGCATTTCTCTTAGCTGGTCCGCACTCAAATAGTGCCTTCTGCCGATCAGATCGGTCGTCACAAAAATCGTGAATGGAAATCGTTTTTGTTTAAGCAGGGGATATGCATTTGTATAGATACTTTTATAGGCATCATCGAAAGTGATGCTGACCCGCTTGTCAGGAATTTCATTGTCAGAGCTGAGCGTTGATATCAGCTCTCTGGCTGTTTGAACGTAATAATCATTTTCTGAAAGATAGTCCAGATGTGAACGAAAATCGTCGATGGAGATACTCGTGATCGCAGGTGTTGAGGTATCGACGTGATGATATTGCAATATCACGGTTCCAAATTCCTCTGCACTGACTGTCGCTGTAAACAGAAGAAAGAGAACCAGCCTTAGATATTGGATTGCTGAAATCATTCGACGATTATGCAACAGCAAGTGTAGAATTGCGGCTCTTTTATGTTTGGCCTTGTCAGATTATGGATAAACCCCTGCAAACGAGCAGCCGTGCAAGCAAACATGGTCTCAGCAAAAAAATCGAGAAGAATAAACTGCATAAAAGATTGCGAAGAGAAACTGGTCGAGCCGTCGACGACTTCTCGATGATTGATGGTGGTGACAGGATCATGGTCTGTATATCCGGCGGTAAAGACAGCCTGACCATGCTGGATATTCTTTTGAGTCTTCAGGCACACGCTCCCATTCAGTTTGAACTGGTTGCTGTCAACCTCGATCAGAAGCAACCCGGTTTTCCTGAGGATGTATTACCAGGCTACTTTGAATCACTGGGTGTTGAATACACTATCCTCGAAGAGGATACCTATTCCCTGGTAACTGACATGGTCCCGGAAGGCAAGACATACTGTGGATGGTGTTCGCGGTTTCGTCGAGGCATTCTTTATACGCATGCGAAACAGCATGGCTTCACCAAGATAGCACTCGGGCATCATCGTGATGACATCATTGAAACCCTGTTTCTCAATCTGTTTCATGGCGGCAAGCTCAAGACGATGCCGCCAAAATTGCTGAGCGATGATGGTGAGAATGTGGTGATACGACCACTGGCTTATTGCAGTGAAGCAGATATCGAACGTTATAGTAAGATCACTAACATGCCTGTCATTCCCTGCAATCTCTGTGGCTCACAGGACAACCTGCAGCGTCCCATGATTAAAGAGATGCTCAAAACCTGGAATAAACAGCAGCCTGGAAGACTGGAAAACATTTTCAGAGCAATGTCGAATGTGGTTCCATCACATCTGTTGGATACGAATCTTTACGACTTCGGAGACACGAAAACCGTCGAGAAACTGAATGTAGTTAATCTCCAGCCCTAGCCTGGATAATTCATCAGAGCTGCAGTGATCCATTGAAATTTTTCGAGCTAACTGTAATTTCTTAGAGCTAAGTGTGATTTCTTAGAGCTAAGTGTGATTTCTTAGAGCTAAGTGTAATTTCTTAGAGCTAACTGTAATTTCTTAGAGCTAACTGTAATTTCTTAGAGCTAAGTGTAATTTCTTAAAGCTAACATTTGATGTAACGCCGCCCTGGTGAATTATCGGCGCTAGGTCGCCGAAGCTGAATTGGATCGTCTGTCTGCTGATTGCTGTTGACTTTCCAACGGGCACTGTTCGATTGCCCTGACGAAGTTTTCGAGTTCCTGGCTGTACTTCGTAAACCCGGTAGCCTTCCTTTTCAAAATACGCTGCCAACTGGGCGCGAGTAATAGGTTCGTCTTCAATTATCAGCAGGTTTGGTGAATTCTGAGTCTTGAAGCCTGGATTCCTGTTTAGGCGGGATGAGTATAGACGGGTATAATTCGTTTAACGCAGTTATATTACAGCGTGCAAGGTATTTTGAAGCCGAAACAGGGCCTGATATGTCTCAGCGAATGACAATCCCCTGGCAATCGCTGTCAAAGGATGCGTTAAGGGGTGTTTTGGAGGATTTTGTCACCCGGGAGGGTACAGAATATGGTGCTCAGGAGGTAAATCTGGAGCGAAAAGTAGCGCAGGTTGAGCAGCAGTTGGTCAAAAAAGAGGTTGTTATTGTCTTTGATGCTAAATCGGATACCTGTTCCATAATATCGGCCAGTGACCTCCCTGATAGGTAAGTGGCAAACTGTCAAATCCGTGACTTTTTTGCACCTGGGCCTTCGCCAGCCGCTCAAACCCGGCAACATAAATGGGGCTGGTTGATTACTTTCTTAATCTTATGAGCTCGTCAATAAAGGCGACATCATCAACAGAATTTTGCAGCCCTGATCCATCGTTGAACGAAAACCCATCGGCGTTGGGCGCCAGCACGGCAAATCCCCTTTCAATCGTGAACTGTTCAATCCGTGATGCTTCGATAATTTTGCTGCCGTTGCTGGCAAAGTCATGCGGCAGGATCAACAATGGGATATCTACCTCAGCTTTCGGTTTAATCAACCAGTATTCTCGTTGAATGCCAAAGGTTAATCGTTTCAGATGAGGTGATGAAACACACGATATAATAAGTATCAGCAGTGCTAAAAACCGGCCAGCTTGATTGGTTCTTAGGTTTGTTGGTTCTAAAAAACGAATTCATGTTATCTCGATGTTAAGTTGTTCCGCCTCGTAGCTGGATGCGGGGACAGTGGCATGGATTTCATCATCCTTGCGTGAGTTGATTACCTCAAGTAGCATCCTACGGTCTAAATGTCGGATATAAACAATACGATGCCAAAACCAATCAAATGGATTCTGTGGGTTATCGGCACACTGTTATTTTTAGTTATTGTGCTGATCATCATTGCCCGTGTATATGTTGGCGCAGTAAATGTTGCACTGAGTGGTGACTTTGATCCTGCCGCGATGGAA
>PVBE010644816.1_pt1 | contig 11899 bp, 10 predicted proteins | sample 1631181 | NCBI WGS metagenome assembly PVBE01 (sample SAMN08397723, study PRJNA350692) | Marine metagenome, whole genome shotgun sequencing project. | isolation source: water | place: Pacific Ocean | collected 2012-04 | reverse complement strand
GTGTCGCTCTAGCCATCCCACAGTCTCGGCATCGAGATGGTTTGTCGGCTCATCCAGCAGCAAGAGGTCGGGCTCAGCAGCGAGTGCCCGCCCCAGCTCAACGCGCTTTTGTAGGCCATAGGGTAGTCGGCCAACGGGCGTTTTACGGATCCCCTCGATCTCCAGGAAGTCGATGACGTGTTCAGCAACTTCGCGGTGGACGATTTCCTCGCACCGTGCCGGCCCCCAGTAAAGCGCTTGCCACAGCAGACCGCGGCGCATCTTGAGGATACGCCCGGTCATGATGTTGTCGAGCGTGGACATACCGCGGAACAGAGCAATATTCTGGAAAGTCCGCGCGATACCTTGTGATGCCGCCACATGCGAACGCATCTGCTTGCGGACATTGCCCTTGTAGGTAATCGTGCCTTGCTGCGGGTGGTAAAATCCATTGATCACATTGAGCATCGATGACTTTCCGGCACCGTTTGGGCCAATGATCGCACGAATTTCGCCCTTGCATATGTCGAAGCTGACATTGATCAGCGCATGCACGCCACCGAACGACAGCGATACATCCGATATTTCGAGCAGAACTTCGTTAAAGATGCGTTCGTCTGCGGGAGTATCGGAGCTGATTTCGGTACTTATTTTAGAGACAGCCATTGCTTTACTCTGCCACCAGTTGTTCGCCTATGCCAACAACCTCCGTGTCACGAATGGCGAGGTCGGCGGAAATCGTTCCCTTGCGGCCATCCTCGAACGTCACTTCCGTCGTAATCTGGCAATGGTCGGCAGCGCCATACAAAGCCTCAATAACCGCCGCATACTTATCAGCAACAAAATTCCGCCGCACCTTGCGGGTGCGCGTCAACTCACCATCGTCGGCATCTAGTTCCTTGTGGAGCAGCAGAAAACGGTGAATTTGCGAGTTGGCGAGATTTGGTTCCTGCGCCAGATCGCCGTTGATTTGCTCGATTTCTTCCTGCACCAGGTCATAGACCAGGGGCAGCGAGGCCAACTCCTGATAGCTCGAATAGGCGATACCGCGCCGTTCCGCCCAGTTGCCAACCGCTTCCAGATCGATATTCACGATAACGGCGCAGAAATCCCGTTGATCGCCGAACGCGACAACCTCTTTGATATGGGAAAAGAACTTCAGCTTGTTCTCGAGATATTTCGGCGCGAACATCGTACCGTCAGCAAGCTGCCCGACGTCCTTGGCACGATCGATAATCCTCAGGTGGCCATCTTCGCCAATTAGACCCGCGTCGCCGGTATACACCCAACCATCGGGCGTCTTTGTCTCCGCAGTAGCCTCGAGGTTCTTGAAATACTCCTTGAACACGCCGGGGCTGCGGAACATCACCTCGCCATTGTCGGCCAGTTTGATCTCAACCCCCGGCGTCGGTACGCCAACCGTGTCGGGCTTCACCTCGCCGTTGGGCTGAATAGTGATGAAGACGCTGGCTTCAGTCGAGCCATACAGTTGCTTCAGATTGATGCCGAGCGAGCGGTAGAACACGAAAATATCCGGGCCAATCGCTTCTCCCGCGGTATAGCCGATGCGCACACGGCTAAGGCCGAGCGTATTCTTCAGCGGCCCGTAGACCAGTAGATCTCCCAGCTGGTAGAGGAGGCGGTCACTGAAGCTAACTGGCTCACCGTCGAGAATCTTGGCACCAACCCGGCGCGCCACGCCCATAAAATATTCGAACATTTTACGTTTGATAACACTGGCATCGGCAATGCGGATCATCACCGTGGTCAGGATGTTCTCAAAAATGCGCGGTGGCGCAAAAAAGTAGGTCGGCCCCAGCTCGCGCAGATCGGTCAACAGCGTGTCCGACGATTCCGGGCACGAGACGCAGAAGCCGACAGCATAGGACTGCGCGTAGGACAGCACATGGTCACCAGCCCAGGCCATCGGCAAGTAGGCCAAGCATTCGTCACTGTCGTTCAGGCCCTCGGCCTTGGCCGCGTTAAGCGAAGTAAGATAGATAGATTCGTGCGTCAACACTACGCCCTTGGGCCGGCCGGTCGTGCCCGACGTATAGAGAATAATTGCGGTTTCGCTACCCTTGCCCTTGGCGACTTCTTTGTCGAAGAACGAGGAATTGTCGTCGCCGTACCGCTGGCCCTTCTCAAGAACAGATTCCACACTGTGCAAGAACGGTTGCGTATAGTTCCGCATGCCGCGCCGTTGGTCGTAGATAATGGTCTCCAGCACCGGGCAGTCGTCCCAGACCTGCAGCAGCTTGTCGACCTGCTCCTGATCCTCAACTACGGCGAAGCGCACCGAGGCATGGTCGAGGACAAACTTCATCTCGTCGGCGACCGCGTCCTGGTACATAGGCACCGGGATACCACCCAACGCCTGGACGGCGGCGATTGCCCAATACAAACGCGGCCGGTTGTCTCCGACGATCGCCACCGCCTCGCCCCGCTGCAGGCCCAGCGACGCCAACCCGCAAGCGAACGCTTTGACTTCAGCCGCGACTTCGGCCCAGTTCCAAGATTGCCAAATGCCGAAATCCTTTTCGCGCATGGCAGGCCGCGAGCCGCGCTCGGCGGCGTGGTGTTGCAGTAGCTTGGGAAATGTATCGAATACCGAATCGACCGACGCGCCTGGCCCAAACGGCGCCACGCTACCGGTCTCCGAGGCGGCCACAGCCGCCTGTCCTTCATTCATCGTCCCCACCTCAATCTCTGGATCTTAGAGACAACCGGCTGGTTGAACGCCCCCGTGTACAAATGGCCGACCCTGTTTGTCCTACTTGTTACCCCTAATTTATCTGCCTAGTGCTGACAATTAGCCTAAAGTCGGAACCGGCGTCAAAATCGTTGACGACGGATACATTGGCTATGATTTGGTTTCTCCTAAGTTATTGTTTTCCCAAATATTGCCGCGCCACTGCGCTCCGGTCAATCAGGCACACCAGCGACAACGCGGCAGCGTTGCGCGCCCAGGCCCGTGGCCTCGGCCTCGACGATGTCGCCAACATTGAGATAGGTGCCCTGGCCGTGGCCGACACCTTCGGGCGTACCGGTCGAGATAATATCGCCGGGATGCAGCGTAAGTTGCGCCGAGGCGTGCTCGATCTGCTCCTCAGCGGAGAACACCATCCCGCCGGCGGGGCCGTTCTGCTTAATCTCACCATTGACCTTGAGGATAAGTTGCACAGACTGGTAATGCGGCACGAAGGCGGCGGGCACGAAAAACGGCCCCATCGGCGCAAATGTGTCGTGGCTCTTGCCGGTAAACCAGTCGGTGCGCAGAGTTGGCCAATCGTCGCGACGCTGGCCGTCGCGCGCAGTGACGTCGTTGGTGGTCATATAACCAGCGACGTAATCGAGCACCCGCTCCGCCTTCACCCGCTTGGCCGTGCGGCCAATGGCCAGGGCTAGCTCGACCTCCCAGTCAATTTTCGAGTATTCCGGCGGGATGACGATATCGTCGAAGGCACCGATTAGCGAACTCGGCGCTTTGAGGAACGAATAGGGCCGCACCCGCGCCTTGTCGCGGTCGAGCATGTTTTCGCGCTCCTCCTCGTTCTGCGCCGTGCCGGCGTTGAGCATTTCGCGGATATGGCCGCCGTAATTGGCCGCTGCGTAGATCATCTTTGACGGTTTGAGGATCGGCGGCAGCGCATGCAGGTCGGCGAGTATTGCCACGCCTCCCCAGTCGGCGTCGTCGCGGCTATCATTGGCGACGAAATCGGCGATGGCGCAGAGCGCATCGAAATTGGCGTCCCAATCTTCCAGTATTTCCTGAATGCCGGCTGTCGTCATCAGGGCTCGCCCGCCATACGCCTCGGCAACCGTCAACAGGCTGTAGATCTTGTCGCCAATAACCAGGCCGACGAAGGAGCCGTTACCGCCTTGCAAAAACGTTCCCAGTTTGAATTCCGTCATTCTATTCTCCCCGTTTTCTTATCGTTGCCCAGTCTACCAGTCGTAGCCTGGGTGGCGCCGTGCCAACCCGTCATACAGATCGAGAATACGCTGAAACCAGGCATGCACCGGATCGCCGGCCTCGACCAGCGGCAAGGAGCTTACCGTGCGGGCCCAGATGAATGGGCTCAGCGCCACGTAATCGGCATAGGTCGGCAGATCGCCACCGAGGAACGGCGTTTCACTCACCACCCAGCGCATCGGCTCGAACCGTTCGCGCAGCTCCGGTAGTCGTTCCTCACGGCTCTCCTGGATGCCGGTAAAGTCGCGACCCATGCGCTTACTGCGACTTTCAAAAAAATACGCCTTATCCTCGGGACAGAGCTGCGCGTAAATGTCCTCGACTATCATGGTGAACACTAGCGGGCTTATGCGACTACGCGCCCAACTCTGCACAAACAGGGCGTGCTGGCGCCCGTCCGAGCCGCCGAGTACCGGCGGGCGGTCTGGGTAGGTGTTATCGAGATATTCGGCGATGGTCCAGCTGTCACCCACCCAGGTGCCGTTATCCTCGATTACCGGGATAGTCTTGAACGAACCATCGCCGATCTGGCCGATGGCGGTGAACGACGTCGGTACCGTATCGCACTCGAGCCCCTTATGCGCCAGCGCCATGCGTGTGCGCCAGCAATTGGAGCTGAAGCGCCGCCCATCGGCACCAGCCAGGTCATACAGAACGACGGCCATGATATCCCTCTCCCCTCGCCTCGGCAGAACCTAGCGGGCACACCGGTAAAGGGGAAGCAGGCCAGCACCGGTTACTCAGCTACGGCCGCCACGTCGCCATCAAATCAGCCTTGCACTGTTTTGCTGCGGCGAGATTACGCATCTTGATATAGCCGTAGCCGCGGATCGTCTCCGGGATGCTGGCAATCTCAACCGCTAGGGAATGGTTGTCATGGCGCAGGCCGATAACCAGTTCATCGATGGTTGCGGTGTAGTCGGCCACCAGTTGGCGTTCAGCGCGCCGCTCCTCGCTGTAGCCGAATGGATCGAACCTAGTCCCGCGCAGAAATTTGAACCGCGCCAGCACGGCTAACGCCTTTAACAACCACGACCCATAGGTGCACTTGACGGGCAGTCTGGTATCGGGATCGCGACGGGTCAGCAACGGCGGCGCTAGGTGGAACCGTAGCGTGAAGTCGCCCTCAAACTGTGTTTTGAGCCGCTCGACAAACGCCGGGTCGCAGTACAGCCGCGCAACTTCGTATTCATCTTTGTAGGCCATTACCTTGTAGGCATGGCGCACCATCGCCTCGGTAAAACCAGTCTGCCCCGGCGTTTTCGTGGTCTCCGCGTTGCGGCTTGCCTCGACCAGCCGCTGATAACGCCTGGCGTAGCGGCGATTCTGATAGGCGCATAGTCGATCAAACTGGCGCTCGATCATCTCGTCGTAATTTTCCGACAGCTTGCGGCCTGCTTGTCCAACGCCGGGCTCGGTCAACTGAGTGGCTAGCGAACGGTCGATGGCAGCACGGCGGCCCCAAACAAAGGTCTCCTTGTTGGCCTCAACGGCAACCCCGTTGAGTTCAATCGCCCGCTCGATCGCCGCCGCAGACAACGGCAACAAACCTTGCTGCCAAGCATAGCCAAGCATGAACAGGTTGGCGGCGATAGAATCGCCCATGAGCGCTGTCGCCATGCGCGTGGCGTCGACAAACTCGATATGCTCGCGCCCTGCCTCCTCTGTCAGACGTTCAGCCAATTTGGCGCTGGGGAATTGCAGGTCCGGATCGCGGGTGAACTGGCCGGTTATCGCCTCGTGGGTGTTGACAAGGACCCGGGTCGTCGCCGAATTGATCGTGTTCATCGGCAGATCGCCACCAGCCACCAGCTTATCGCAGGCCAGCAGCAAGTCGGCAGCACCGGCGGTGAGGCGCACCGCCTTGATGTCTGCCGAATCCGGCGCAATCTGCACATGGCTGGTCACCGGACCACCCTTCTGTGCCATGCCAAACTGATCGACCGCCGCACAGCCCAAACCTTCCAGGTGAGCGGCCATGGTCAGCAAAGCGCCGAGGGTCGCCACGCCGGTGCCACCGACACCGGTTACCAGTATCTTGTACGGATGGCCGACAACGAGCTTGGGCAGCGCGGGCTCTGGCAGCCGCGTCAGATCCACCGGCATCAGACGGCGGTTGACCGACCGTCGTGGCCGTCCCCCGATGACGCTAACGAAGCTGGGGCAGAAGCCGTCGGCACAGGTGTAGTCCTTGTTACATGACGATTGGTCGATCTGCCGTTTGCGCCCGAACTCGGTATCCAGCGGTAGCACCGACAGACAGCTCGACCGCTCGCTGCAATCACCGCAGCCCTCGCACACCGCCTCGTTGATGAACACCCGTCGCGCCGGGTCATCCATGTCACCACGCTTGCGCCGCCGCCGCTTTTCCGCCGCACAGGTCTGGTCGTAGATGAGGACGCTGACGCCAGCCACCTCGCGCAACTCCTTCTGTATCCGGTCGAGCGCCTTGCGGTGCTCGAAGGTAACGCCGGGCGCGAAGGCTTCACGCTTCGGATACTTGTTCGGTTCATCGGATATCACGACTATCTTACGAACACCCTCAGCGTAGACCTGCTGCGAGATCAGCGCCGGGGTCAGCGGCCCGTCATGCGGCTGACCACCGGTCATAGCGACCGCGTCATTGAACAGTATTTTGAAGGTGATATTGGTTCCCGCTGCGACGCAGGCGCGGATGCCCAACAGGCCGGAATGGTAATACGTGCCGTCGCCGAGATTCTGGAAAATATGATCGGTTTTGACGAACGGTGCTTGGCCAACCCAGGTCGCACCCTCGCCACCCATATGGGTGTGGTTCGAGGTGTTGCGGTCCATGTAGACCGCCATAAAATGGCAGCCGACGCCGCCATGGGCGCGGCTACCCTCCGGTAGCCGGGTCGAAGTGTTGTGCGGACAGCCCGAACAGAAGGTCGTGGTCCGCACCACTGGCAGGACCTGGCGCGCGCGCGCCGCTTTTGCCTTGGCATCAAGGAACGTGATGCGCGCGGCAATCTGTTCGCTGGTGTGGAACGACGCAAGCCGCCTGGCGATGGCGGGGGCGACACCGTCGGGCGTTAGTTCGCCGATTTCCGGCACTAGAACGGCGCCATTCTCGTCGGTTCGCCCAACAACGCGCGGCCGCTCACCCCCAGGCAACGAATAGAGCGCGTCCTTAACTTGCGTTTCCACTACCCGGCGCTTTTCCTCGACCACCAACACCTCCTTAGCACCGCGCGCAAAGGCACGGACCTCGTCGCCATCGAGTGGATATGGCATGGCAATTTTTAGTAACGCGATGCCGAGCCGAGCCGCCACGGCGGCGTCGATACCCAGTTCGAACAGCGCCTGCTGGACATCGAGTGCTGCCTTGCCGCTGGCAATAATGGCCAAGCGCGACCGGGGGGATGAGATGAGGGTACGGTCGAGGCGGTTGGCCCGCGCAAAGGCCTGCGCCGCCGCCAACTTGTAGCGCGTCTGGCGCGCCGCCTGCTCGCGCCAGGGATCGGGCAGACGGATATTGAGGCCGCCCGGCGGCATCGCAAAATCCCGCGGCATAACGATATTCAAGCGGCCAGGATTGGCATCGATCGAAGTCGCCGTATCGACAGTATCGGAGGTCGTCTTAACACCCACCCAACTGCCGCTGTAGCGCGACATCGCCCAACCGATCTGGCCGTAATCGAGGATTTCCTGAACATTTGCCGGGTACAGTACCGGCATCACCAGATCGACGAATGTCGGCTCGGAGGTTGCCGGCGTATCGGTCGACATCATAGCTGGATCGTCGCCGACCACCGCCAGAACGCCGCCAAAGGCCGAGGTGCCGGCCAAGTTAGCGTGGCGGATGGCATCAACGCTACGGTCAAGGCCGGGGCCTTTGCCGTACCACATGGCGAACACACCATCATAGCAGTTGTCGCCGTGCAGTTGCGCCTGCTGGCTACCCCAAATCGCCGTCGCCGCCAAATCTTCGTTGACCGCCGACTGAAAGTGGATGTTGTTGGCGACGGTGAAGCTGCCGGCTCGCCAGAACTCGCGGTCGACATTATGCATCGGCGAGCCGCGATAGCCCGACACTAGTCCCGCCGTATTGCGTCCGGCCGCACGGTCGCGCTCGGCCTGCAAGATCATCAGCCGCACCAGTGCTTGACTGCCGGTCAGGTAGATGCGCCCGTCACGGCGCGAATATTTATCGTCGAGCGTGATGTCGGCAAGTGTCATCGGCAAGATCTCCCGTCTCGGGCGACTCCCCGATGTTATCACACACGGTCACCGCGTCGAATGCGGCGAGGCGAGGCTTGTGCTAACGTCTGGCTGCGCTTGAAACGAAAAACAAACAGGGGAAACGAACATGAACATTAAGGGCAAGGCCGCGCTGGTCACCGGTGGCGGTTCGGGCCTCGGCGCGGCGACGGCACAGATCCTGGCCGACGCCGGCGCGAAGGTGGCGGTGCTCGACGTGCGGCTCGATGGCGCGCAAGCGACGGCGAAAAAGTTCGGCGGTCTGGCGGTAGAATGCGATGTTGGCAACGCCGATAGCGCCGTCGCCGCGGTGGGTCGAGCACGCGAAGCACATGGTCCAACTAGTATCCTTGTCAACTGCGCCGGTATCGGTCCCGGCGCCGCCGTCGTCGGCAAAACCGGCCCAGTCGACCTCGATTGGTTCGAGAAAACCGTGCGAATCAACCTGACGGGTACCTTCAACATGATCCGGCTCGCCGCCACCGACATGATGGCAATGGAGCCCAGTGCGGAGGGTGAACGCGGCGTCATCGTCAACACTGGCTCCACTTCGGCCTACGAGGGTCAGATCGGCCAGGCCGCCTATGCCGCCTCGAAGGGAGGCGTGGTCGGCATGGGAATCGCTTTGGCTCGCGAGTTCGCGCGCGCCGGTATCCGCGTCATGACCATCTCGCCCGGCCCGTTCGACACACCGCTATTCACCTCGATGCCACGAAACGCGTACCGGCGCCTCGTTGAGGCCGCACAATTTCCCAAGCGCCCTGGCAAACCGGCGGAGTACGGCCAACTCGTTGTCAGCATCGTCGAAAATCCGATGCTCAACGGCGAATCAATCCGCCTTGACGGCGCTCTGCGCATGGGCCCGCGCTGAAGCCGGCTGGTTGACGCTATTCCCCTCCCCAACCCTCTCTCTTAAGGGGAGAGGGTTAGGGAGGAAAAGTGATTAATTGTGACAATCTCATCCTTCGACAAACTCAAAATGAGGATGGGTGATCGGTCACGCAATATCGAGGACTACATTGCCGGTGTGCTGCGCCTCCTAGGCCATTTCGTGCACGGCGACGATCTCGTCGAATGGGAAGCGCACAGCGATGGTAGTGGTGAACGCACCGCCAGAGATCATCCGATTGAGGTCGGCGACGCCGGTGTCCCGATCGGCGTCCGATAGATCATAGACGATGAACCATTTGAGCGCTGCGTCGCCAGCGACAAAAAGCGTCTGCCCGCCACTTCGCCATCGATAGTGACGGCGCGCTGAGCGGTCAGGAACGGGATACCGAAGCAAGCTGCCTGTGGAGACACTTGGCAAATTATCGGCGCGAGTCAACCGGTCCAACGCTCTGCTTCGTGACGTGCGTTTTTCCGTATTGCGCTTTATGATAGCCATTGAATCGATAGGCGTCAGAGGGGACGCCCATGCATGCTGGGTAATGCGTACACACAAGTTGTCGAGTTTTTCCAAGCCCACGAAGTGTTGGCAGCACTAGAGCCGGCCCTCGCCTCGGTGCTGATTGTCGATGAAAAACGGACCGCCGACGCCTGCTGCGATGCCGGCACAACAGCAGCCAGTACCGTCAGCGACGCGGTTGCGGCGGTTGTTAGCGTATTCTCGGATGTGGTGGCTGCAATCACAGAGCCGGAAGAAAAATAGGTCTAGCAAACCCCTGCATTCGAGCAGCTATGGCTACTATGTCTAATCAGGAGGCAATCGATGGTGAGGAAGGCGGTATTCTTGGATCGCGATGGCGTTCTGAACCGCTCCGACGTTCGTGGCGGTCGGCCCTATGCGCCGACCGCGCTGGACGCCTTCGTGATTCTTCCCGAGGTGCCTGAGGCGGTCACGCGACTACGCTCTGCTGGGTTTCTCGCCATCGTTGTCACCAACCAGAAAGATGTTGGAGCCGGCAAGACACCACGCACCGTGATGGAGGCGATGCACACCAAGTTACGAAATAGCGTCACGCTCGACGCGATCAAAGTCTGTACATGCACTGACGATTGTCCTTGCTATAAGCCGAACACGGGCATGTTGGATGAAGCAGCCAAAGAGTTCAGCATCGATCTAGGGACCAGTTATATGGTGGGCGACCGCTGGCGCGATATCGACTGCGGCGCACGAGCCGGGTGCCGCACAATTTTTATCGACCGCGGTTACGAAGAGACGCTCAATGCCAAACCGGACTTTGTTGCCGCCGATTTGGCGGAGGCCGCAGGACTGATCCTGGCCGATAGCGGCAACGCTACCTAATTTGAATCGTTGTCAGCACCGTCGCAGACCAAGCTAACTAGGTCCGGCCGATCGCGTTGCAGTTCAGCCAGATCGCAAAGGCGTCATAAGGCACAACCCGCCTATCCAGCAGTAAGGGCTCGGCCGCCACCAGATCATAACCCTGCCCTTCGTCAACTTGGATTTCGGCTATATCATCCGCTGACAGTACGGCAGAGTAGAAAACACGCTCGACCGATTCCGCGCCCATCGGTTCGAAGCCAATTGTCATCCGGGTAAGGAAGGTAAGCCGCCCCTCCATATTTAGGGATATTTCTTCTTCTAGCTCGCGAACGGCAGCCTGCTCAAAACTTTCGCCATTTCGTAACGCACCACCAAACAGGCCCAGATGGCCCGGGTAAAAAATTCCTGTCTTGTCGTCGCGCACCTGCATCACATATTGCCCCGCCGGGCCTGTCAGAACGACTGCCGAAGCGTCGATAGGATTGAGCGGACCGGTATAAGGAAATTGTCCTGCCTGCATAACTTTTCCCACTCAGCCCTCGATTAGTTTTAACTCTTCCAGGGCGTCTTCAAAGGTGGTGTAGCGAAAATCGGGGAAAGCGGCAGCCGTTGCAGTGGGATCGAACGGGCGGTAGCCATTATGCGGCATTGGACCTTTGCGTGGCGTTCCCGTAATTGCGCTATCGCAATCGCAAGCGGCAACTATTTTCTCCGCCATCTCGCGAAATGAGAGAACTCGCCCGGTGGCGGCGTTGAGAGCTCCGGTACTGCGCTGTGCAATCATACGCGCCGCTAGTTCTGCGACATCCTCGACATAAACGTGGTCGCGGCGCTCTTCGCCCTCGCCAAACAATGTGATGGTTTCGCCTCGTTTGGCTAGGCGCATGAACCGGTTGGGGCCATAGCCGTTATGCGGATCCCTGGGCCCGAATATTAATGTCGGTCGCAGCGTCCCAAAAGGGCAATCCTGATCCTGATCGAGCGCCACTTCACGGGCCAGGTGCATCACCCCGTGCAGAGAATCGGGCTGGGCGACCGAGTTCTCAGCCAGCAGCCCATCTCTGTCCGCATAGATCGCGTCGGAGCCTATATTTAATACGTAAGACACTGGCTGCTTTTGCAGGGCACCAATCACCGAACGCAAAATAGTCATATTTTCGGCCAGCATAGTCGTGTTTTTAACCGGTGCCTTAGCGGCGGCAAACATCAGCACGTCATCCGGTCGCAGGTGCGCCACCAGGGTTTTCACAGCATCAGCCGCCATCAAATCGACGTCGGTCCGTGTCAGCGGCAAAACCGCACCACCCAGCCCTTCCAGGCGACGGCGCGTGACGCCGCCAACAAAACCCGCGCCACCAAGGATCACGGTGCGCGGAGGCTGGGTGGGTTCCGGAAAGCGATGCGTCAACATATGTCTAATTCTCCAACTTGTCCGGGTGACCGCGCAAGGTCAGCACACGGCGTGTTCCTACCACTTGGTCGCGTTGACTTGC